>Ga0129317_1000447_pt1 | contig 44077 bp, 39 predicted proteins | sample Cm1ome_FD_94430 | JGI IMG/M metagenome (GOLD analysis project Ga0129317, IMG submission 94430) | Eastern black-and-white colobus group fecal microbial communities from Wisconsin, USA - Cm1105 metagenome | ecosystem: Host-associated > Mammals > Digestive system > Large intestine > Fecal | place... | reverse complement strand
CTCCTAAGTGTGGAACAGAGCGCCCCACTCCGGGGGCACAGGTGTACGGCTCCGAGTTCGATTTCAGTCCGGCAATTTCATACGCCCGCGTAGCTCAGATGGATAGAGCGACCGCCTCCTAAGCGGTAGGCCAGAGGTTCGAATCCTCCCGCGGGTGCCATTAGTAGCACAAAATCTTCGGAAAATCCGAAGATTTTGTGCTTTTTCTATAACCTTTTGAAGTTGGAGGGGAAACGCTATATTTCTCACCTAAATGGTGGACGCTTTATCCTATATTTTTTGCTAATCATTGTTATCCCCCAACTCAAATTGAACTACATACCACCTCCCCCCTGAAACCTTGCTAATCAATTAGCAAGGTTTTTTGTTTTTCCACCGAAAAATGGGGCGGTTTGCTAATCAGGCAGGAAAACGGCTTCAATCCTTGCTAATCGAAAAATGGAAAGGTTGCCGGTTTGAACATTTTCGCCCTGCCCAAAAGCCTACATAGCCGTCTAAAACCTGTTGGCGGCTGTGAATTTATAGTAGGAGGATAAGTTATGAAGTGGAAGAAGAACGAGGCGCAGAACAGCGAGGCCCGCGTTGAGAAGCTGGCCGATGAGGTTCGCAGCGCCGCCTACAAGAGCATGGAGGCCCTGTGGAGCGCCTTCCTGGAGGTGGGCGAGCTGGACATGGTGCGGGCCACGGAGAAGGCCCTGCGGCTCCTGGTGAGCCACGGCGACTACACCGGGGCCATGAAGCTGCTGGAGGGCATCTATGCCCTGGTGGAGATCGCGCCGTCGGAGGACTTCACCGACTGCCAGCAGTACCCCGCCCTGGCGCAGATGTTCATTGAGGAGTTTCTGGCGGAGAGCGAGGACTTCATCTTTGACACAGGCATGGAGGACGTGCTGGCGCTTCTCATGGACGAGGGCCAGTAACGCCCCCAGGTGGGCCGCTGGCCCACTTACATAGCCGCCTGTTTCGCCGCAGGCGGCTATGACTACATCCAAAGAAAGGAGGCAGAAACCCATGAACAAGTGCAAAGTGATCGCTGTCACCAATCAGAAAGGCGGTGTGGGCAAGACCACTACTGCGGTCAATTTGGGCGTGGGGCTGGCACAGCAAGGGAAAAAGGTGCTGCTGGTGGACACAGACCCCCAGGGAAGTCTTACGGTGAGCCTGGGTGTGAAGAACCCGGACGAGCTGGACACAACCATCTCCGACCTGATGCAAGTCGTTGTGGACAACGGCAACCTCTCACCGCTGGACAGGGGCATCTTGAAAGATATTGAGGGTGTTGATCTTGTGCCGTCCAACATCGGCCTGTCCAGCTTTGAGGTGAGCCTTGTGAACACCATGAGCCGGGAATTTGTGCTGCGGAGCTACCTGGGGGCGGTCAAGCGGAATTACGACTACGTTCTTATTGACTGTATGCCCTCGCTGGGTATGCTGACCATCAACGCCCTGGCAGCGGCGGACAGCGTTCTCATTCCCTGTCAGGCCAACTACCTGTCCACCAAGGGCTTGAAGCTGCTGATGGGATCAGTCGCCAAGGTGCGGCGGCAAATCAACCCGGAGCTGAAGATCGACGGCATCCTGCTGACGATGGTGGACAACCGTACCAACAACGCAAAAAGCATTATCGCCGCCCTGCGGCAGACCGGGAGCAATCTCCGGGTGTTGAACACGGAGATACCTTTTTCTGTCCGGGCGGCGGAGTGCAGCGTGGAGGGCAAGAGCATCTTTGCCCACGACGGCAAAGGGAAAGTAGCGGCGGCATATACCGCGCTGGTGGAGGAGGTGAGCGCCCTTGAGCAAAGGAACCGCAATCGACCTGGGGCTGAACGAGGCTTATAACGACCTGTTCTCTACCCAGGCAGAACGGGACAACGCCCAGCGCAGCTATGTGATCGACCTGCCCGCCGCCGAGATCAGCGACTTTCCCGACCACCCGTTTAAGGTGCGGATGGACGAGGAAATGGAACAGTTGGTAGAGAGCGTAAAAGAGCGGGGTGTCCTCTCTCCCGTGCTGGTACGCCCCATGCCGGACGGCAGTTATCAAATGGTGTCCGGCCACCGGCGCAAGCGGGCGGCGGAGTTAGCGGGCTTGCCCACACTACCCTGCATCGTCCGGGAGCTGACCGACGATGAAGCCATCATTATCATGGTGGACAGCAACCTCCAGCGGGAGCAGGTCTTACCGTCAGAAAAAGCGTTCGCCTATAAGATGAAGCTGGATGCCATGAAGCGACAGGCGGGTAGACCAAGCAAAGAAAATGGTGCAACAGTGTTGCCCCATTTTTCCGGGAAGAAAAGTCGTCAAATTTTGGCGGAACAATCTGGCGAGAGCCATGAACAAATCCGAAAGTATATCCGCCTGACCAACCTCACGCCTGAACTGCTGGATATGGTGGACAATTCTGTGCTGAAAGAAAAAGATAAGCTGCAAATGGCCCTGCGCCCCGCCGTGGAGCTGTCCTATCTGTCAAAGGACGAGCAGAACGCCTTGTTGGAGGTCATGGAGGGCGAGGATTGCACCCCATCCCATGCCCAGGCCATCAAAATGCGGGAGTTTTCCGAGAAAGGCAAGCTGAACCCCGACGTAATCCTCTCCATCATGCAGGAGGAAAAGCCCAATCAGGTGGAGCAATTCAAGATACCCCGGAACCGCATCGACAAGTTTTTCCCTGCGGGGACGCCCGCACAGAAGATCGAGGACACCATCGTAAAGGCTTTGGAGATGTACCGCAGGCGGGAAAGGGCGATGGAACGATGAACGTTACACCTGGGGGGCAGTATGCCCTTTTGCGGCCCTGGCACTTTCCACGCCCTCCCCCTCTCACACTCTCCCCCTCCAAACCTGCTGTACCTGCTGAAAAGAAAGACCCTGCCCATCCTTTTTCAGCCAGTAAAAACCCTTGAACCGAACCCGTGGAGTGCCACGGGCTTTTTTTACGCCCAAAATCAACAACATGGAGGTAATTTGTCTATGAAACGGAAAACCATCACCCATGCGGCGCGGCTGTTGTGCGTCCTGGCTCTTGCCATGACCATGACCACCGCCGCCTTTGCCGCCGACCCGCCTGAACCCGCCCAGCCGTCCCCCTGCTATCCCACCGCCGTCACCCGGAGCGAGGACGGCGGCGAGATCAGGAAGATGTACGACCTGGGGCCGGAGGACGACCCCGCTGGCATTCCCCGTTCCGACTTTGAGCAGGAGGGCTATCACTACACCCTCACCGACCTGCTGAAACAGGAGCTTCCCGCCAACGAGAGCCGTCAGCACACGGAAACCGTGTCCGTGCCCAGCCAGAGCAAGGACATGGGCGCGGTGCTGGCCCTCCTGCCGCAGACAAAGGAGTTCATCACCGAGGATGGGCTGTCCGGGGTGCTGACCCTGAAGCTGGACACGGTAAAGGTGGAGGTGGCCGGGTATGGCAGCTCTACCAAGAGCCTGACCGCCACCCGCACCTACCCCGGCCTTGCCGACCAGGACACGCAGTATATCCCCAAGTCCATCAGCGACAACGGCCACTCCCTGACCCTCCAGACCGTCAACTGGCAGACAGAGGGGGACGGCCACTTTACCGCCGTGGCCTCCTACTCCGGCTCCGCCACCAGCTCCTATGTGAAGGGCTACACCGTCACCGCCGACTATGCGGGCACCGTCAGCCGTATCAACCTGAATAAAATCCGCTATGTGGCGATCTTCGAGGGTACGGCCCTGGAACCCGCCCCCACAGAGAAACCCGGCGACACTACTGACCCCAGCTTGACCGACCCCGCCGACCCCACCGCTCCCGTTGACCCGACCGACCCCACTGACGCCCCCACCGGCGAAAAGAACAGCGTCCTGCCCGTGGTGGCCGTTGTCGTGGTGGTGTTGCTGGGCGGCGGAGCGTTCTACTTCATCAAACGCAGGAGGTAATGTGCCATGAAGAAACTGACCACTCTGTTTTCTGTTCTGTGCCTGACCCTGGCCCTGACGGTGCCCGCCAGCGCCCTGGACTACAACATCGACGGCCCTGGCAACCCGGAGTACGGCAAGTCCACCTCCATCGAGCCGGTTGTCACGGCTGACCGGGGCGAGCTGCCCAACGTGGACGTGAGCAAGAACGCGGCCCTGATCCCGCCCGGTTTTGGCTCTCCCAGCGCCTACACCCTGAACACCGGCACCCCCCTGACCCCCAATCTGGCTCCCGGCTATATGCTGGGCGAAGGGGCCGTCATCAACGGCAATACCGGCATTACCGTCGCCCCGCCCGACTTCAACACCATCCCCAGCGGCATCGTGTCCGGCGGCACCTCCACCGGGGGCACAGCGACCCCCACCCCCTCCACCGGCTATACGGAGGTCACTTCCGACCTCTACTACAAGGGCGGCTATCTGGCGACCCTGAAAATCCCCAGCCTGAACGTGAATGTGAAGGTCTACCAGGGCACCGATGATAAGACCCTCGCAAAAGGCGCGGGCCATTTTGAGGACACCAGCATTTGGGACGGAAACTGCGCCATCGCCGGTCACAACCGTGGGGCCAACTGCTATTTTGGGGAAATCCACAACCTGAACGTGGGCGACACCATCACCCTGACCACCCGGCTGGGCACCCGCACCTACGCCGTCACCAGCGTGAACAAGATCAGCGACACGGACAACTCCCTGCTGGCCCCCACCGCCGAGAACTGCGTCACCCTGTTTACCTGCGTCCGCAACCAGCGGGCCTACCGCTGGGCTGTCCGGGCCGTGGAGGTCTGACCTGCTGAAAAGAAATTCGCACCTTAGACTGTTTCCCCCCTTTGTGGTACTGTTGGGACAGCAAAGCCCCCAACATATCACATAGGAGGTCATTCATAATGAAAAACAGTCTGAACCGCTTGTTTGCCGGGATCGCTTGCACCGCCCTTATCGCCGGTTTGAGCGTTCCGGCCCACGCCGCAGAAGCCCAGCCGGAACCCTACGCCATCAGCGCCGCCCAATGGAGCCGGGAGGACTTCTCCCAGGACGCCAACCCGGACGTGTTCACCGCCACCTATGACCGGGCGCTCTACAACGCCATCCGGCAGACGTTGGTGGACGGCACCAGCGATACCGCCCCCGCCTACACGATGGTGGGCGACAGCGAGTACAGCGCCGTGAAAAACCTGCTGGGCCGGATGGAGGGTGTTGTACGGTATGAGCATCACGTCCCGGAGAACTTCACCGACTACTGGCAACACCTGGACTACTTTGCCGTGTCCGCCGCCATGCCGGAGAACTACCAAGCGCCCTTTGACTTCATCCAGCCCATCATCGCGGAGGTTGAGCAACTGGACACGGACAGCGAGAAGGTGGAGTACCTGAACGACTACCTGTGTACCCTGCTGGCCTACAAAAAGGGCAAGACGGCGGGCGTGACCCGCACCTTTGCCCAGCACAGCGGCGAACTGCAAGCGGCCTGCGGCTCCTACGCCAGAGCGTTCAAGTTCCTGTGCGGGGCGGCTGACATCCCCTGTTTTACCATCAGCACTGACAACCACACATGGAATATGGTCTATGCGAACGGCCAGTGGCTCCATGTGGACGTGTCCCTGAACGACCTGACGAGCAGCCATTCCATGCTGCTTCGGGAAAACTACCCCAACCATCCAGACCGAGTGCCGGAGCAGACGGCTTTTCTGCAAGAGCTGTTCGTCCCCGGAAGTACAAAGTAAGACAACTGAACAAGCGCATCGGATAGGCAGACTGTGAAAGCAGCCTGCCTTTTCCTATGCCCGGAAAGAAAGGAGAACCAATGAAACACAAGCATTTCAACCGCCTGCTGTCCATGCTGCTGGTGGTGGCTACGCTGTTCAGCCTGCTGGCCGTCCCCGCCAGCGCCGCGTCCCTGGAAAGTAGCGGCACCGTTACCATCCAGCAGGCCGGGTACGGCAAGTACCTGTCCAAGACTACGGGCGGCACCATCGGCGGCGGCTATTGGAAGTACACCAGCGACAATGGGCTGACCGGCACCGCCTACTGCGTCAACCACGGGCTGAAAGGGGTATCCCCCTCCAAGAAGCTGACGGTGCAGGAATATAACCGCAACCCGCAGACGATGGGTGTGTTCGCAAGCGGATACCCCAACCGAACGCTGGAACAGTTTAAGGAGCTGCACCAGGACGACGTGCGGGGCGTGAACGCGCTGACCGAGGACGAATACAAGTACGCCACGCAGTTGGCAATCTGGGCCTCCTGCGGCCAGCTTGTCATCCCCGGCACTTCCTTTACGGCGGGCCGTGAAACCCTCGCTGAACCCACCGCGGACGCACAGAAAATCCGTATCTTCGACAGCGCCAAGGCTATGGTAAATCTGGCCCAGCATTGGACAAAGAACCTCCACACCGGCCTGTCCCTCCGGGCCGAGGAAGATAAAGACATCCGGGGGATAGAAGTCCTCAACGAGTACGGTCTGGAGGGTGCTGCCGAGGACAATGAGGACGGCATCAAGAAAGAAACCATCAACGGGAAAGAGTATTATACCCGTGTGGTGTATCTGGCCTCCGCCACCTCCACCTGGATCGATGGGCGCAAGACCAAGGTGTACTCCACCGACGCACCCCAGGGCACCATCTTCACCACCGAAAACGGCTCCCCGCTGGAAACCGTTCAGGAGAACGGGGCCACCTGCTATCTGGTGGACACCAGCAGACAGCGCAACACCAATCTCAACTCCAACGGCTCAGAATATTACGGCACATTCAAGGTCTGCCTCCCCGTGGACAATGTGCCCGACGAGGGCAGCTTTACCATCAAGGCCACGGGCGGCGTGGCGCAGTATAACCTTTTCCTGGCCTATAACCCCGCCGCATCGGAGCAGTCCTATATCATCTCCGACCCCGGCTATACCACGCTGGACGCTCAAATCCCCTTTAAGTGGAGCGGCACAGATGAAACCGACACCGCCAGCCTGCAAGTTATCAAGGCCGGGGCGGGCGGCGCTCCCCTGGAGGGGGCCGAGTTCACCCTGACCGGCGATGGCGGCACCACCGTTACCGGCACCACCGACCGCAACGGGCAGATCGTGTGGACAGACCTCCCCGCCGACGAGAAATACACGCTGACAGAAACCAGCGCCCCGGAGGGGTATCAGATCGTGGCCCCCATGAATGTCACCCTGACCCCTGGCCGCACGGAGTACCTGACCGTTACCGATGATGTGGAGCATGGCTTTACCATCAAGAAGGTGGACGCGCAGAACAAGGGCAGCTTGCAGGGGGCGGTGTTTCGCTTTGAGCAGATCGACGGCTCCTATATGACCACCGGCATCACCGGCTTTGACGGCACCATCTCCTTTGAGGGCGACGAGCTGCCCTACGGCTCCTACCGCGTCACGGAGCAGACCCCGCCCCAGGGCTATGTGAAGTCTGACCGGGTGGAAACGGTGGAATGGGACGGCACCAAGGACGTGACCATCGTTTGGGAGAACGTGCGGGACATCAGCCTGACCATCATCAAGGTGGACGAGCAGACCGGCGTTTCCCTGGCTGACGCCACCTTTGATGTGTATGCGGACGGCCAGCTTATCACCTCCGTCACCACCAACGACAACGGCGAGGCCCGCGTGACCGGCATCCGAAAGGAAGCCTATATCGAGATCGTGGAAACCGCCGCGCCCGCCGGGTATGTGCTGGACAAAACGCCCCACGGCATCCACATCGACCCGTATGACCCGGCCACCGAGGATGACCCCGTGTTGACCGTCACCAACCGGGCGCGGCCCGCCCTCCGCATTTTGAAGTATGACCTGACCAGCAATTCCCCCATGCCTGACGTGACCTTTGAGGTCTGGCATGACGGCGACCTGTTCGGGGAGTACACCACCACCGCCAGCGGCGAGATTTTCCTCTATGACCTCGACCCCGGCACCTACCTTGTGAAAGAGGTCGCCACAGATGACGCCCATGTGGTGAACAGCACCCCCCAGCAGATCGAATTGAAAGCTGGGGACACGCAGACGCGGGAGCTGGTCTTTTTCAATTCCCTGAAACCAGGTATCCATTTGGTGAAAGTCGATAGTGTAACGATGAAATCCCTGCCCAACGTCCGCTTTGAGTTCAAGCTGGTGGGTGGGAGCTACCGGCAGGAGTTTACCACCGATATTAACGGCGAGATCGACCTCAGTAAGCTGACCCCCGGCGCATACGAAGTCCGGGAGCTGGAGGCCCCGGAGGGCTACCTGGTGGACGACGCTGTGCGGGTGATGCAGGTGAACCCGGACGAGAACGCCAACTTTGTGTTCACCAACACCCCCAAGCCCGCCCTGCGGCTTATCAAGACCAGCTCGGACGGCACCCGGCTGGGCGGCGTTCATTTCCGCATCGCCCGTATCGAGGACGGCACCCATTACCTTGACCGTATCACCGACCAGGACGGCGAGATCAACATCCCCAAGCTGGAACCCGGCGTGTACTCCATCAAGGAAACGGCCACCGTTGCCGACCACATTCTGGACTTGCAGGAGTACCACGTTGAGCTGTTCCCCGGCCAGACCAGCACCATCACCATTGAGAATCAGAAGCGGCCCAACCTCATTGTCTACAAAAAGGACGCTGACACCGGCAAGCCCATCCCGGACACCATTTTCACCGTCCGGGCGGCGGACGGCCATAGTGTGGACGAGATCAAGACGGACGCCAACGGCAGGGCCACCCTGTCCAACCTCCTGCCCGGAGTGTACGAGGTGAGCGAGAAGTCCGTCCCGGCCCCCTGGCTCATGGACGCTCCCAGCCAGCTTGTGACGCTGTACCCCAACCGCGACCACACGATTTATTTTGAGAACCACAAGAAGCCCACCCTGACGGTGAACAAGGTGGACAGCATCACCGGCAGTCCCATCAAGGGGGCCAAGTTCGAGGTTTGGTACGGCTCCAACAACACGACCACCGGCGAGCTGAACAGCTTGGGGACGTTCTTCTCCGACGAGAACGGCCAGTTTTTCGTTGACCTGCTGCGGGACGGCTGGTACAAGGTGACGGAGCTGGCCCCCGCCGCTGGGTACACCATCAAGGAACCCGCCACCCAGGAATTTTATATCAAGGGCGGCGAGAGCAAGGTCATCACCTTTGAGAATGTGCCCAAGAACGCCATCATCTGCGAGAAGTACGACAGCGTGACCGGCGCGGCCCTCCCCGGCTGTACGTTCCAGTTGAAGTACCTGGGCGGCACCAGCGGCACAGGCGGCACCGTCATTGGCACCAAAGTCACCGGGAAGAACGGCACCGCCATGTGGACGGGCCTCAACCCCGGCGCTTATGTGCTGGAGGAAGTGGACGCTGCGGACGGGTACAACATCATCCAGTCCTCCGAAACGATCATGCTGGCCGACAGCGGGGAACAGAGTGTTGTTACCGTCCGCTTCACCAATGCCCCGGACGGGCAGCTCCTTATCAGAAAGGTATGCTCCGTCAACCCCTCCGTCACCTTGCAGAACGCCGAGTTTAAGGTGTTGTATGCGGACGGCACCGTTGTGGGCGACAGCAACGGCATTTTCAGGACAGACGAGAACGGGGAAATTCGCATCACCGGCCTGACCCCTGGCAAGAGCGTGGTGGTGACGGAAACCCGCGCCCCCGCTGGATTTATCCTCGACACCCAATCTCAAACGGTGCAGATCAAGGAGGGCCGTACCGTCAGCCTGACTTTCAAGAACCAGCCGAAAGGGGCCATTATTATCCAGAAACGGGACAGCGCCACCGGCCTGCCTTTGAGCGGGGCGCAGTTCCGCGTGACGACCGCCGCAGGGTGTGAAGTGGGGCTGGACGGTGTGATTGGCACCAGCACCTTGACGCAAAATGGCATTTTCACCACCGACAGCAGCGGTGAAATCAAGATCACCAACCTCGCCCCCGGCGCTTACGTCCTGAATGAGATCAAGGCCCCGACGGGCTATGTGATGGACAGGGCCAGCACCAATGTTGTCATTGGGCAGGGCGGCGACACGCAGACCGTCGTAGTGACTAATTCCAAGGCGGGGACGCTCGTGATCGACAAACGGGATGCCCTCACCGGGAAGCCCTTGCAGGGCGTGACCTTTAAGGTAACGACCAGCACCGGCGAATATGTTCCCGATGCCAACGGGCAAATCAGCAGCAACGGCCTGTATTTCACTGACAAGGACGGGAAAATCACCATCAATGGTGTGGTGGGGACGCTGGTGGTGACGGAAACGGCCACCATCCCCGGCTATACCATCGACGAGGCTACCCGGACGCAGACGGTGGTGGTGAACCCCAACGACACGCAGACCCTCCATTTTACGAACACCCCCAGCACGACCCTTGTGATCGAGAAGTATATCGAGGGCACTACGACCCCCCTCAAGGGTGTAACCTTTTTAGTGACGGACAGCAGCGGGGCCGTCGTTGGCAATTCCAACGGCGAGTTTATCACCGATGAGAATGGCCGCATCGTCCTGAACGGCCTGACCCCCGGAACCACCGTCACCGCACGGGAGGTCAAGGCGTTGGAGGGCTATGTGCTGGACGGCCAGCCCAAGTCTATTCTGATTAAAACGGGGGAAGTTCAGACCCTCCGTTTTTACAACGTCAAGCAGGGAACCATCGTGGTGAAGAAGCTGGACAAGCAGACCGGGAAACCGCTGGCCGGGGTGGAGTTCCAGATCACCTACTCGGACGGCAGCTACCTGGACGACGACTACGGCCACCTGTCCAGCAAGGGCCTTTACAAGACCGACGCCAACGGCGAAATCCGCATTTCCGGCGTTGTGGGCACCCTGGTCATCACGGAAACCAAGCCCCTGCCCGGATATGTGATGGACGAGGGCACCAAGACGCAGACGGTCAAGGTCAATGCCAGCGATACGCAGACCATCACCGTGTATAACACGAAGGTGGGCGGCTTGACCATTATCAAGACGGACGAGGAAACCGGGGAGCGGATCAGCGGCGTACAGTTTGAAGTCCGCAAGCTCAACGGTGAGATCGTGGGCACCTACACCACCGACCGCTCCGGCGTCATTTCCCTGCCCGAAGCGGAAAAGGGCTGGTATCAGGTGACGGAACTCCAGGCCGCCAAGGGCTATCAGTTGGACAGCCAGCCCTATCAGATTGAAGTGAAGGACGGCGGCACCGCCACGTTGGAGATCACCAACCGTCAGACCGGCAGCGCCATCATCCACAAGATCGACAGCGTGACCGGCAAGGGGATTTACGGCGTGAAGTTCCTGCTTTCCGACGCCAAGGGCAACCCCGTGGGCGTCTATGAGAGCGACAACGAGGGTTATGTCTATGTGGACGGCGGACTTGCGGACGGCAAGTACACCATCCGGGAGATCGAGTGCGCGGACGGCTATATCCTGGACACCCAGCCCAAGACCATCTATGTGGAGTACGGCGGCTGCACCACCATCACCTGGAAGAACACCGCCGTCACTGGGCAAATCCAAGTGACCAAGACCAGCGCCGACTATAACTCCATGAACGGCTGGCCCGCTGGCACCCCCATCCCCGGCACCGTGTTTGAGATTTACCACTACCGCACCGGGAACCTTGTTGACACCATCCGCACCGATAAGAACGGCGTGGCCGTGTCCAAGCCCCTGCCCCTGGGCCGGTACAAGGTGGTGGAATCCAAGGCGGCAGACTATTACGCCCTGGACAAAACCCCCATCGACGTGGAGATCGAACACGCTGGGCAGATTGTCAAAGCGGCCATGACCAACAAGAGCCTTTACACCAACGTGGCGATCCAGAAAACCGGCTATGCCGAGGTCATGCCCGGTCAGAACATCCGCTACACGTTCTCCAACATCGGCAACAACTCCACCACGGCGCTTACCTCTTTTTATTGGAGGGACACCCTGCCCGTGGAGGCGGTACGGCTGGCGAAGATCACCACCGGCACCTACAACGCCGCTGGCAGCTACAAGATCGTCTACAAGACCAATCTCTCCGGGGCCGACTACCGTGTGCTGGCGGACAGCCTGAACACCCAGCAGAACTATGTGCTGGAGGCGTCCCCCGTGGCCCTGCGGCTGGCATCCAATGAGTACGTCACAGAAGTGATGTTCGTGTTCGGCGTCGTTCCCGCCAACTTCCGGCAGGTGGAAGCGCCCAAGATCGACTGCACCGTTGTGTCCTGGGCCAAGGGCGGCAGTCAGTTTGTCAATCAGGCGGATGTGGGCGGCGTCTACAACGGACAGTGGATCATGGCTACCACCCGCTGGGTGACGAAGGTCTACGCTCCCCCCAAGCGCCTGCCCACCACAGGCTATTAAGCACCATCCCCGTGGCCCGCACAGCGGGCCACTTACATACCCGTTCGCACATTTGAAACCGCTTGTTTTTTTCTGTACTATGGTGGTGAAAGGAGCTGTTTCAAATGTTCAAATGGATATTCAGCCGGGAGAAAAAAGTTTATCTCCAACTAACTGACGAAGAATACCAGCTTACGCGGAAGTATCTGCTGGACTGGAGGAACAAGCTGACCGCCCAGGGCCGGGACGCCTCCCCGGTGAATGAGCTTCTGACAAAGCTGATGGCCTGAAAATAAAGTGTTCCTCCATACATACACCGCTCTTTGTCCGCTGGACACAGGGCGGTGTAAATTTTTGGACAAGGAGGAACCGGCATTGAACATCAGGTATCGTTTACAGCTCTATGAGGAACCGCCCAACCAGGAGAGGGGGCGGGAGCATGGACGCTGACAGCAAAAACCCCATAGAGGGCAGCTATCACGCCGTTTCTCTCTCAGGGGGTAAGGACAGTACGGCCATGCTCCTGCTGATGATCGAACGGGATATGCCCATCGACGTGGTACTGACCGCCGACACGGGCATGGAGTTCCCGGAGATGTATGAACACATGGAGAAGCTGGACGGCCTGCTCTACCGGGAGCGCGGCATCCACATCACCACCCTGCGGCACCCCAAAGGCTTTGAATGGCTTATGTTTGAGGAACCGAAGGTAAAGCAGTCCAGCATTGAGAACCGTCAACGGCTGGGGGTATCCCTCTATGGAAATGGCTGGCCCGGTGCCCGTGTGCGCTGGTGTACGGGCCAGTTAAAAACACATCTTATCCACAAAGAGGTGAACCGGCTGAAAAAAGAGCGGAACGCCCTGCACTATGTGGGTATCGCCGCCGACGAGCCGAAGCGTATCAAGGACGACCAATATCCCCTGGTGGATTGGGGCATCACCGAAGCCGAAGCCTTGCGAATCAGCTATGACCGGGGCTTTGATTGGGGCGGGCTGTATCGGATATACAACCGCTGTTCCTGCTGGTGCTGCCCCCTCCAACGGATCGGGGAGCTGAAAAAGCTGCGTACCCATCACCCTGAATTGTGGGCGCGGCTCCGGGAGATGGACAGGCGGGCCATCGCGCAGTTTGGACACAACCCGCTGGGACAATTCATGCAAAATTGGACAGTGGAACAGTTAGAAGGTCGATTTGCCAACGAGGACAGGCAAATCGACCTTTCTGATAGAGGGGAGCGATAATCATGGGTAAAGAAAAAGACATGGACAAGGAGTTGTCCGATATGCTGCGGGGCGTTCCGCCTCAAAACATCTTGATCTCCTTTGACGGTAAGCCTGCCAAATCCCTGGCGGATTACGCAAAAGAGCAGCAGGAAACGGCCCGCCAGAAGAAGCGTAGGCCGCATGATGACCGGGAGAGGTGACACTATGCAGAACGAAAAGCGGATGATAGAAAATTTTGAGATCATCCATGCACTCCAAATCGGGGCGCGTGAGGTGGTGGTGGGCGTCAGCCCGGAGCAGGAGTTCATGTGCTGTTTCTGCACACAGGATGGAATGCGTGAATATTACGCCGAGGCGATGGCCAGCGACGACTATCTGGAGATTATGGAGTTGTATGCCGACAGGCTGAAAGGACAGGTGGCGGCTTTGCAGGCCCAGTGCAAGACCCTCCATATCCCGCTGGACTTGCTGAACGGCGAACAGTGTTTTCCGCTGAAAGACAGCGACGATATTACCGGCAAGGTGGTGGCGGTCAAGCCAAGTTCTCTCCGCTATGAGTACCAGCGGGCAGACTGCCAGCTTATCCTTGTAACGAATGGCAGCGGGGCGCGGGGCTATTCTCGCGGCACCTCAGTCTATGGTGTCAATGTGTTCACAGGCCGCAGGGATGGCCGGTGGGAGCGCAGGGACGTTTTGGGCGAGGTCAGGCCGGAGTGTATGCCGCAGTGGGCAAAAGAGCATTTGTCGGTCATTCAGCGGGAACGGGCGTTGGAACAGGGGCGTGACAGCCGATGAAACTTCTGCTGGGCGGCTCCCCCTGCACCCATTGGAGCATAGCGCAGACCCGGAACCGGGAAACACAGCCGGAGGGCTTGGGCTGGGAGCTGTTTCGCAACTACCTGATCGCCAGAGAGCGGTACGGGCCGGACTTCTATTTATACGAGAACAACAAGAGTATGGCCCCGGCGATACGGGCGCAGATCACGGCAGAGCTGGGCGTGGAACCCATTTTAATAAACTCCGCCCTTGTATCCGCCCAAAGCCGTCAGCGGCTCTACTGGACGAACATCCCCGGCGTGGAGCTGCCGGAGGATCGGGGCCTTATCCTGTTGGACGTTCTGGAGAGCGGCCTGCCGCTCCATGAAAAGGGCTACACGCTGAAAGCAAATTACAGCAGGGCCAGCGCCGTGAACGCCCTGGACAGCGGGCACTTCCCCGCGCCTATGGCGATAGAGCCGGTGAACGTCACCGCCGACGGGAAAGCACAATGCTTACGGGCCACCTACTATAAAGACGGCATCCGCAATATGGTGGGCAACACCATAGACCGCAAGACCTGTGTGGCCCAGCCGGTTTGTTTGAACAGCAAAAGCGGGCGGGGCGGCGTTCCCGGCTTGCAGCCAAGCCTTGCTGACAGAGTTTACAGCATTGAGGGTAAGGGAACCACCGTCACCACAGCGTTCCATCCGCATATCGCAATACCGATGGCTCCCATCCGTGTGGGCACCATAGAGAGCGGCACCGGCTCCGAGGGCCAGGGGCACCGGGTATATTCAGCGGACGGCAAGAGCAAGACCCTGTGTGGAAACGGCGGCGGGGCCGGGGCGAAAACCGGGCTTTATACCACCCCCACTGACTGCCCCGCCCTGCGGGTAGCGGAGGCCACCGCAAAAGGGTACACTGATATTCTTCCCGGCGAGTGTGTTGACCTGACCATGCCCAACAGCAAGACCCGCAGGGGCCGTGCCATGCGGGAAAAGGCGAATTGCCTGACCACCTCCTGCCAGTATTATCAGTATTGCGGAACGCTGGACAGACCCATCTACGAAGTCCGCGACGGCCAGATCACAATAAAGGGCCAGCAGTACCCCATCAAGCTGATGGACGGCTACTATATCATCCGCAAGTTGACGGTGCGGGAGTGTATGCGGCTCCAAACGGTGCCAGAGGGCTTTCTGTTCCCGGTCAGCGACACCCAGGCGTATAAAATGCTGGGCAACGGCTGGACGGTGGACGTGATCGCCCACATCCTCTCCTATTGCCCCGGTATCACCGTAGAACCGCTGGAAGTGCTGTCCATGTATGATGGCATGAGCTGCGGCCACCTGGCCCTGGATAAGCTGGGGGCCGCCATTCTCCGCTACTACGCCACCGAGATCGACAAATACGCTATCAAGACCACCCAAACAAACTTCCCCGACACCATCCAATTAGGCGACGCTTTTCAGGTGCGGGAGGATGAATGGTGGTCTTTTTTTGAGCATGAAAAAGGAGTGTGACATTGATGGAATTGACGTTTCAGGCCGCTACCCCCGCCGAACGGCTTTATACCGAGGGCCAAAGTACGCAGATTGCGGGTCAGACCGGGTACATCGGCCACCTGCGGGCCGACATGGGCGCTGACGGCAAGGGCTTTTTTCAGACGTGGCGGTGCCACCGAGGGGATATGGACACCGAGGAATTTCACCAGGAGCTTGAAAGCGTCCTCAACGCCCTGGTGGGCGACGGGCAGTACGGCGGCTTTTTGAAAAGCCGCGACGCCATGCGGGACTTCTGCCAGGAACACCCGGAAAGCGGCTTCAACGAGGGCTTTGATTTTGGTTTCCGGGCGGACACGGCGCAGTATTCCTACCTGATCCGGCTAAACCCTTATTCTGACGAAAAGAACCTGTCTATCTGCTGCTACCGCCGGAACTCGCTTGACCGCCACATGAAACAGGCTGAAAAGGGTATCCGCTTCATCACTCCGCACTATGAGGAAAAATTCAGAATCGCAGATGGCGACATGGTGCGGATCAAATGCTGGGACGGGCGGGAGCTTGACCATGTATGCCGTTATATCGACGACTGCCATGTGGAAATCGGCAAGGGCTGGGATAACCTTTTCCACATCTGCCAGTTTGCCGAGCTGATGGAGCGCAACGGCAACTCTGTGATCCCCCTCAGAAATTCGCTGCCGCTGGTGTGCTACGGCAAAGTGCCCGAAAAAAAGGTCATCGTTATGTTTGTGCGAGGCTCTGACAACTGGCGTTCCGCCCACTTTGTGACAAAGGGCCGCACCAGCCAAAAGCTGGTAGACGAGCTGAACAGCGAGATGGGCGTGAGCAAGGCACAGGCGGCGGCGATGCTGGCCGGGGCTACGCAGGGCTGGGCCACCCCCGCCGCCGACCCGAAGAACTACGACGAACAGGGCCAGCCCATCAAACCCAGGAACCGGGACAGGGGTGATGCCCGATGACCGAGCAGAAGCACCGTATTTGGAGTAACTTTGACCTGGACTATGAGGATTGGCGGAAGTTTTTAGAGGATGAGTACCCGGAGCTGACCGAGGACGAGCGCATGATGCTGATGTATGACATCAACAACGGCTACCTGGACGATGAGCGGGTAAATCTGAACATCCAGCTTGACCAGCCCATCCTCATTATTGCCGACCTGGGCCTCTGGACTGGACGGCACATGGGCTATAAGGAGATCGCCAGCGGCAACATCCGGGACTGCCTTTACAGCGGCCGTGGCATTGACTATTCCACCTGGTTTGTTGACAAGCTGGGCGACCTGCGCTGTGACGCCATCCACCATGACGGCACAAACCGGCTGTTGTACCGCACCTACAAACCCGGAATACGGGAATCGCAAATTGACCTGCTGAAAGAAAAATTGTATTACGGCACAGCGACCCGCGCCGATATTACCCGGATCACCCGCAGGCTGGGGAACGAGATCGGCAAGGTCTACGGCTGGGACTTCCCCCAGCGTGGGCGGCAGGCTGTGTCCGTGGAAAGGTAGGAGCATCATGGCACAGTTACCGAATGTCAAATTGAACGTACACCCCTCCATGTTTGACCTGATGATGGCCGTTCTGGAGCGCAACACCGCCGCCGAGGATGTGCCCACCCGCAGCAGCGCCCAGGACTTGATGGATAAACGTATGCGGTTTTCCCGGCGCTTCTGCGGTGTGGGCGGTAAGCCCTATGTCAGTATGCGGATGTATGAGAGCGAAGCCTCCGAGCTGATCTGGCAGCTTCTCTACGCCTGCATCGGGGCTTGCGAGGTGGAAAAGGAGTACAGCGCGGAGCTGAAAGAGGGCGGCGAGGGTGATACCCGGTGAAAGGCGCACCCATCGACAAAGCCCTGTGTGAGTACCTGAAACAATACCGCCGTGGACAGGAAAGCGCGGCCTCCAGCAAGGAGCTGGAGGCCGCGTTCCACGTCAAGGGGACGGAGCTGCGGCGGGCCGTCAACCGCCTGCGCTGTGACGGCCACCCCATTTGCAGCGACGCCACCGGCTACTTCTATGCGGCGCGGCAGTCGGAGATACAGGCCACCGTTGCCCAGCTCACCGGGCGCATTTCCAAAATTGCCGCCGCCACCAAGGGGCTGCTGAAATCTTATGAGGAAAAGGAGGGATAGATCGTGGCAAAGAAACCTGAACCCATTGTCCGGCTTGCGGCGCAGACGGCCCGCCAGATTTTTGCCAACAGCGGGAACTATATGGCGTTCCTGACCACCGCCGCCCACAATTACAAATACAGTTTCCGCGACCAGCTTTTGATTTACGCCCAAAAGCCGGACGCCACCGCCTGTGCCCAAACCGACTTCTGGAACAAGCATGGCCGGTGGGTGAACAAGGGCACCACGGGGATCGCCCTGCTGGTGGACACCGACAAGGGCTATAAGCTGCGGCACGTCTTTGATATGTCCGACACCAACAGCCGTGTGAGGCGCACCGTCCCCGTCTGGCAGATGAGGTCGCAGTATGAGGGGCCGGTGGTGGAGGCGTTGGAAAACAGCTATGGCGAATTTTCCGACAAGTCCGACCTTGCCGCCTGTTTACTGGAAACGGCAAAGGTCATCGTAGAGGACAACTTTGGCGACTACTACGCCGACCTTTGCCGCATCAAAGAGGGAAGCCTGCTGGAAGAACTGGACGATCTCAATACCGAGGTGTGGTTTAAGGGCCTATTGGAAAACAGCGTGGCCTATATCATGCTGACCCGGTGCGGTATTGACCCCCAGGAGTATTTCAGCGGCGAGGACTTTGCCCGCATCTACGATTTTAATACCCTGAAAACCCTCGCCATCCTGGGGGCCGCGGCCAGCGATATAGCCGAGATGCCCCTGCGGGAGATCGCCAGCACCGTGCTGCCCTTATATTGGGAGGAAGAAAAACAAAATCGCACATTTGCCGGGAATCCTGACAGGCAGTATAATGACGGCAGAACGAAACGTGAAAGGAGCGTTGAACATGGAGCTGACATACAGAACCGAGGGCGACTATCAACTGCCCAACCTGGACGTGCCGGAGGCCCCGCAGGTCGGAAAATATGGGATGCTGCGGCGCAGTTTCCTCGCCAATCACCGGCACGGGATTTACACCGGGATGCTGTTGACCGGGGAACTGAACAGCCATCTGGCGGAAATCGACCGGCAGGCCACCGAGATGGTGGAGCGGCTGACGGAGCAAATGGCGCGGGAACAGGGCGTGACCGAGAGCCTGAAAGCATCCGATCAGATGAAATGGGTGGGCCTGATGAACAACATCAAGGCAGCGGCGGAGGAAGCGGCGCTGGCGGAGATCGTGTACGCCAACTGACCGACCCTCTCCCCACGGAGGAAGAACAAAAAGCGGCTATCCAAGCGGCGGAGGATGAACAGTCCTCCGCTTTTGCTATCTCCCAGGAGAATATTGATGCTGTTCTGATAAGGTACGGAACAGAGGGAAAGTTCAGCATTTATGAGCAGTTTTTGAAAAAAGAGGGGGACGATGAAACCGCGGCTTTCCTCAAAAAAGAGTATGGTATCGGCGGATTTTCTGTCTATGGGAGCAAAAAGCTGGATATTTGGCATGAAGGCAAAGGTATCAAAATCACCGCCGCGCCGGAAGTTGTAACTGTCCTGACCTGGAAAAAGGCGGCGAAGCGGATCGGTGAGTTGCTTGCCGCAGACCGCTATCTGTCACCGGCTGAAAAGGCAAAATACCCGGAGTACCGCCGTCAGGAGGACACCCGGATCGCCCGGAGCAAAATCAGCGGAGAATTTTACTCCATTATCCGTGATTATAAGGACTATGTGGCCCAGCTCGGAGCGCAGGACAAAACGGTAGACAGGTGGTATTTGTCATCTTGCGCCGATGCGTTCAGCGCGGGCGAAAAGAAGATGAGCGCCCGTACCAGCGAGGGCGACTTCATCCTACCCATGATGCGGGAGGCCATGCAGACTATTATCGGGGAGAACACCCACCTGACGGAGCGGTGCGAGGCCGTACTTGCCCAACTCTCCGGCCCCCTGGCCGCACCGCTGGAACCCACCTATGACGAGATGAACCCGGCCCCGGCCCCGCCGAAAGAGTACCGGCTGACCCTGGGGGCCACGGTGTACCTGGGGATGCAGGAGTATGAACTGCTGGCCTTTGACGATCAGACTGTCCGGCTCCTTGACCCGGCGTTTCCCATCATCAACAAGGAACTGCCCCGCGAGGAATTTGACCGGCTGCTGGCGGAGAACCCCCTGAATGACGGTCTGCTTCAGGAGGTGGAGGAAGCGCCCACCGCCGAACCTGCGGAGCCTGACACCCCCGGCTATGACCTGGGCTTTGGGCACCTGGGCAACGGCGTGACGGTCTGGAACCGGCTGGAACTGGAGGACGGCGACTATAAGATAATCGCCCATATCTCCCCTGACCGAACCGTGACCTATTATGAGGACGGTCTGCCGGAGGACGTTCGGGCGCAGATCGAGGAATTTGCCGCCACCTCCACCATGACTATCTCCGCTACCCAGGACGCCCCCGTGTTCTCCACCCCGCCGCTGGTGCGGGAGCCTGCCGTGACCCCCGCCGAGGCGGGTGAGCCGACTTACCCGCCCCGTGAGCTTCCCTATATTTTCTGCGAGTGGAGCGAGAGCGGCGTGTTTCAGGATAAAACGGCCTACTCCCTCCAAGAGTTTGACCGGCTGATGAAACAGGCGGACGATGAATATATCGCTGGGAGAACGGCTGCTATGGCGAAATACGGGACATGGCAGAAATGGTATGACGCCAACGACCCGGAATATAACGCATTTTTAGGCTATGACAAGGTGAAATTCACCCTTGTTATGCCCGATGGACGGACATTCACCGAGCGTCAGGACATTGGGGACGGCGACGGCGGTGTGCTGGATTTTCTCAGCCAATACGACGCATACCGTGAGATCGTCCCCGTTCTGCAAGAAGCTGTCCGCAAGGAGGCGGAAACGGCGCAGCGTGGCCCCGCTCCACAGCCGGGGTCTGACAGCGGCAGGTTTTGGGACGCCTACAACTCCATCAAGGAGCATAACCCCGACAGTCTGGTGCTGTATCAGGTGGGCGACTTCTTTGAACTGTACGGAGGGCTTGAAGGCGAGGACGCAAAAAGCGCGGCGACGGCCCTTGACCTGACCTTGACCAAGCGCAATATCCCCGAATATGGCCGTGTGTCCATGTGCGGCTTTCCTGCCCACAAACTGAAGGACTATGTAAAGAAGCTGAACAGTAAGGGCTTTGACGTTATTGTGGCGGCGCTGAAAAATAACCAACGTGTTATTTCCGCATTCCCCGCACAGCCCAGCGAACAGGCCAAGCAGGAAACCGATGGTTTTTCCGATATTGACCCCGCCGCCGTCCGTGCCGCCCTTGCGGAGAACGGTATCGTGGACGGCCAAGTGGTTGACCCCGAGAAGCTGGCCGCAGACCCCTTTATTCAGCAGGTCATGGCCGATGTGGAGCAAATCGCCTCCAACGCACCACCGCCCCAGGAGCGTTTCTCCGTCATTGAAACAGATAATGGCTATGCCGTATGGGATGACGCCCGGAATGAGATATATGTGGACGGCGAGGGTGTTCAGGAGGAATTTACCAGCGAATGGCAGGCCGAGGACTATCTGAAGCAGGTCAAAAAGGCCGTGGCGGACAAGGAGGCCGCTGAATGGCTGGCGGTGGAACGGGCCAAGCAGGGGATGCCGGAACCGGCTGAAAAGGAAACTGTGACGGGGACGGTTGAAAAGGGCACCGAAAGTTTAGCGGATGGGCGCGGCCCTGACAGTGAGGTGTCAGCCATGGCCCCGCCCGCGCTCCGGCGCAGGGCCAAGGTGTCCCCCTTTGTCCTCCACCCGGAGATCTCCACCGCAGACAGGCATGAGTACCACATCACTGATGACACCATCGGCGTGGGGACACCGGGGGAGCGTTTCAACAACAACGTCCGGGCTATCCGCCTACTGAAAAAGCTGGAAAGAGAGAACCGCTTTGCCACGCCGGAGGAACAGGCGGTATTGGCGCAGTATGTGGGCTGGGGCGGTCTGGCCGACTGCTTTGACGAGCGCCACAGCAAGTACGCCGAGCTGAAAGCCCTGCTGGACGAGGACGAGTACGCCGCCGCCAGGGAATCCACCCTCACCGCCTTTTACACCCCGCCCGTGGTCATCCGCTCCATTTATCAGGCATTGGAGAACATGGGCTTCAAGACCGGCAATCTGCTGGAACCGTCCTGCGGCATTGGCAACTTCATCGGTATGCGCCCGGATGATCTGGCCGACTCTAAAATCTACGGCATAGAGCTGGACGGTATCAGCGGGCGGATTGCCCAGCAGCTCTATCAAAAATCTTCTATCGCTGTCCAGGGGTTTGAGAAAACAGACCTCCCGGACAGCTTTTTTGACGCCGCCATCGGCAACGTGCCTTTTGGCAGCTTCAAAGTATCGGATAAGCGGTACGACAAGCACAATTTCCTGATCCATGACTACTTCTTTGCCCGGACACTGGATAAGGTCAGACCGGGCGGCATCATCGCCTTTGTTACCAGCAAAGGCACGATGGACAAGGAATCGCCCACCGTGCGGAAGTATATCGCGCAGCGGGCCGATCTGCTGGGGGCCATCCGTCTGCCCAACAATACGTTCAAGGATGCCGCTGGCACGGAAGTGACCAGCGACATCCTGTTTTTGCAGAAGCGGGAGGCCCTGTTCAGCGGGGAGCCGGAGTGGGTACACCTGAACACCGATGCAAACGGGCTGAAAATGAATCAGTATTTCATCGACCACCCGGAGATGGTTATGGGAGATATGAGGGATGTCAGCGGCCCCCATGGGCCGGAAACCGCCTGTCTGCCCCGCGAGGGGCAAGACCTGGGCGAACAGCTCACCGCTGCCATCCAGAACATCCAAGGCTCTATCACCGAGTATGTGATAGACGACCCGGAAGCGGAGGGCGAGGACAAGTCCATTCCCGCCGACCCGAATGTACGGAATTTCAGCTATACCGTGGTGGATGGGCAGGTGTACTACCGGGAAAACAGCCGGATGAACCCGGTGGAGGTATCGGTGACGGCGGCGAACCGCATCAAGGGGCTGATTGGTATCCGGGATTGTGTGCGGACGCTCATTGAGTACCAGACCGATGACTGGCCCGCCGAGGATATTAAAGCTGAACAACAAAAACTCAATGCCCTTTATGACGCCTTTGTGGAGAAGTATGGGCGTATCAACTCCCGTGCCAACAGCACCGCCTTCAGCATGGACAGCGCCTATTTTCTGCTGTCCTCCCTGGAAGTGCTGGACGATGAGCGGAACTTTGTCCGTAAAGCGGATATGTTCACCAAGCGCACCATCAAGCAGAAGGTAGTCGTCACCAGCGTAGACACCGCATCCGAGGCCCTGGCCGTATCACTGGCTGAAAAGGCCAGGGTGGATATGGCCTTTATGATGGAGCTGACCGGCAAGACCGAACAGGAGATATACGCCGACCTGACCGGCGTGATCTTCCTGAACCCCATGCACGGTTATGGCGGCAACACAGAGGGAAAGTACCTCACAGCCGATGAATACCTCTCCGGCAACGTGCGGGAAAAGCTGGAATGGGCACGGCGAAGCGCCGAACTGTACCCGGAGGACTATGCCGCCAATGTGGAGGCCCTGGAACGGGTGCAGCCCACCGATTTGACCGCCAGCGAAATTTCCGTGCGGCTGGGGGCCACCTGGCTCCCCCCGGACGTGGTAGAGAAGTTTATCTTTGACCTGTTGGACACGTCCGTTTATGGCAGGGGAAAAATCCACGTTCACTACTCGCAATATACCGGGGGCTGGAATGTGGAGGGTAAAAGCGCCGACCGGGTGAATGTCAAAGCCAGCAGCACCTACGGCACCACCCGCATCAACGCCTACAAGATCATTGAGGAAACCCTAAACCTGCGGGACGTTCGGATTTTCGATTACGTTGAGGACGGGGACGGGAAGAAAAAGCCCGTTCTGAACAAGAAAGAAACCGCCATCGCCCAGGGCAAGCAGGAGCTTATCAAGCAGGCGTTCCAGGACTGGATTTGGAAAGACCCCCAGCGCCGGGAACGGCTGACGCGGTTTTACAACGACAAGTTCAACAATCTGCGGCCCCGTGAATACGATGGGAGCCATATCAATTTTGTGGGCATGAACCCGGAGATCACCCTGCGGCCCCATCAGTTGAACGCCATCGCCCATATTCTCTACGGCGGCAACACCCTGTTGGGCCATGTGGTGGGGGCCGGGAAAACCTGGGAGATGGTGGCGGCGGCGCAGGAGAGCAAACGGCTGGGCTTGTGTCAAAAAAGCCTGTTCGTTGTCCCCAATCACCTGACGGAACAGTGGGCGGCGGAGTATTTGCAGCTCTACCCCTCCGCCAATATCCTGGTGGCAACCAAGAAAGACTTTGAAACCAAGAACCGAAAACGCTTCTGCGGCAGGATCGCCACCGGGGACTATGATGCCATCATCATCGGACACAGCCAGTTTGAGAAGATACCCGTGAGCATAGAGCGCCAGCGGTTTACGCTGGAACAGCAAATGAATGAAATTATCCATGGTATCGCTGAACTGAAAGCGCAGAACGGGGAGCGGTTTTCTATCAAGCAGTTGGAGCGAACCAGGAAAAGCATCAAGGAAAAGCTGGACAAGCTGAACGATCAGAGCCGTAAGGATGATGTGGTCACGTTTGAGGAATTGGGCGTTGACCGCATTTTTATTGATGAAGCACATTATTACAAAAACCTCGCCGCATTTTCTAAAATGCGGAACGTGGGCGGCATCAGTCAGACGGAGGCGCAGAAGTCCAGCGACCTCTATATGAAGTGCCGCTATCTGGACGAGTTGACCGGGGGCCGGGGCGTTGTTTTCGCCACGGGCACACCTATCTCCAACACGATGGTAGAGTTATATACCATGCAGAAGTATTTGCAATATGAAACGCTCCGCCGCAACGGTCTTTTACACTTTGACGCCTGGGCGTCCACGTTCGGGGAAACTGTCACCGCCATAGAGCTGGCCCCGGAGGGCACCGGCTACCGGGCCAAGACCCGGTTTGCCAAATTCCATAACCTCCCGGAGCTGATGGCTATGTTCAAGGAAGTGGCGGACATCCAGACGGCGGATATGCTCAAACTCCCCGTTCCCAAGGCCATCTATCACAATATCTCTCTGAAACCCTCCGAGCTGCAAAAGGAAATGGTGGCGGGACTTGCGGAACGGGCTGAAAAGGTACGCAACAAGGAAGTGGACAGCACCGTGGACAATATGCTGCTCATTACCAACGACGGGCGTAAACTGGCCCTTGACCAGCGGCTCTTGAACCCTATGCTCCCGGACAGCGACACCAGCAAGATCAACGCCTGTGCGGAAAACGTCTTTGAGATATGGCAGAACACGGCGGATCAGCGTTCGACGCAAATGGTGTTTTGCGACCTGTCTACTCCCGGCAAGGGACGCCCTATCGAAATGGCGCAGAATGAACAGGGCACCTTTGAAATGACAGTGTTTCAGAATGTGTATGACGACCTGCGGGACAAGCTGATCGCCAAGGGCATACCAGCCGAAGAAATAGCCTATATCCATGACGCCAATACAGAAGCGAAGAAAAAGGAGCTGTTTGGGAAAGTCCGCTCCGGGCAGATACGGGTGCTGCTCGGCTCCACGCAGAAGATGGGGGCGGGCACCAACGTACAGAAGAAATTGATCGCGCTCCATCATTTGGACTGCCCGTGGCGTCCCTCTGATTTACAGCAGCGGGAGGGCCGAATTATCCGGCAGAAAAACGAGAACGATGAGGTGGACATTTACACCTACGTCACCGAGAACACTTTTGACAGCTATCTCTACCAGTTGGTGGAGGGCAAGCAAAAGTTCATCGGGCAGATCATGACCAGCAAATCCCCGGCCCGCTCTGTCGAGGATATTGACGAAACCGCCCTGTCCTACGCTGAGATCAAGGCCCTGTGTATGGGCAATCCCCATATCAAAGAGAAGATGGATCTGGACATTGACGTGCAGCGGCTCAAACTGCTGAAAGCCAACCATTTGAGCCAGAAGTATTCGCTGGAGGACAACATCGTTAAATATTTCCCCCAGGCAATCGCTATTGCCAAAGGGCGGATCAAGAGCGCCCAGGAGGATATAGCCATCCGGGATGCAAACACCCACCTCAATCAGGACGGCTTCTCTCCCATGGTGGTGGCGGGCGTGACCTATACCGAGAAAAAGGCGGCGGGCATCGCTATCCTTGAAGTTTGCAAAACCCTGGCGGACAGCGCGTGCGTTCCCCTGGGCCAGTACCGGGGCTTTGAAATGGCGCTCTCTTTTGAGCCGCTTTTTAAGCAGTACAAGGTGGGCCTGACAGGTGCCCATGACCATAGCGTGACCCTGGGTACGGATATTTTCGGCAACATCCAGCGGCTCGACAATCTGCTCAATGATTTTGAGGGCGACCTCACTTCCGCGCAGAACGACCTCGCCACCTATGAAGCCCAGCTTGCCAGCGCAAAGGTAGAGGTGGAGAAGCCATTTCCCCAGGAGGACGAGCTGAAAACGAAGTCGGCCCGTCTGGACGAATTGAACATTCTGCTGAACATGGACAAGCGGGAGAGCGAGATCGTGGATGGGGACGTGGGGGACGAAAGCGACGCCCCCGCCCGTGACGGCCCCGACCGGGATCGGTGAGCATCGCACATTTGCCCTGCCGGTGGTCATGCGGTATAATGGCCGCAGAAAACAGGCGGAGGTGAAAGCGGTGGCTGACAAGATAGAATTTGAAACCTTTGTGGACGCCCAGGGCACAGCGTTTCAGGAATATGTGAGTTCCATCACCGCGAAGCTGCCCAAGACGGACAAGGAGTACCGGGCCATCCGGGACAAGATGCAGGGCATCTTTCAGCAATATCCCCATGTGATGGAGGTGTTCGACACGGAACAGGCGGCGGTGCTGACTGAACAGGAGTGTGCGGCGCTCATTCAGGTCATGGGCCTGCAAAGCCAGCTTGTGGAAATAGAGATACAGACGCTCTACCTCCGGGGCTGTTATGACGGAGTGGGCTATCTCAAAAAAGCGTGTGTTCTGTGACGAAGGGCGGCGCTGGCAGTCGCCAGCGCCGCCCCCTACATAACCGGGAACAAAAAATTCATAGGAGAAAGTGCAAATAAAATGAAAATTTCCATCAATCAAGTCCAGTGTAACGGTGCGGCGGTATCATTACCTCCGAACATAGCCACAATCTGAAATGGTGCAAGTGCCGGGGCGTAGCCGTGGACGGCGGCAAGGACTACCTGAAACGGCTGACCGGCGACCCGCCCAGCGAATATACAGAACTCAGCAAGTGGGAGGAATAGCCGTTCACTCGTTGATAATCAGCTTATTCAGGTCAAAGAGCGCCGCTTTGTAGTTCTCTACCCGATACACCCGCCTGTTGGGATTGTCCTGAACGATAACATGACCCTCCTGCTCCAATAGCTCTTTCTGCGTTTCCTTGTCAAAATAGCGGCCAAAATCTATCAGGGTGCCTTTGAGCGAGATCATACGCCAATAAGGGATTAAATCTTCCAAATTATGCTCAACTTTTCGATATGACTTGAGATCAGAGATAAAGTCTACACGCTGAATATCGGCGGGCGTCCAAAACATCTGCTTGTCAAAGGGCATAATGCCGCCATTTTTAATCTCACAGGTGTCCGCCCCCTTCCGTCTGGCCCACATCTCACAGATGGCTTCCTCGGTGGTGAGTTTCCCTGCGGGGATCATGCACATAATGGTGGCGAACATCTGCTTGTCCAGGTACACCGTCTTTTTTGCGGCGGGGATATGTTCACGATCTGCCATGCGGCACCTCCATATAGAATTTTGATTTTGCCGCATTATACCATTTTTTTCGTCCTGATACAACAGGAACCGTACATAGCCGGGGAGATTTTCAAAAATCACCCCGGCTATTACTATTTTCAAAAGGAGTTGATGAACCATGACAGGTGAGGAACTGCAAACCAAGCTGTACCAGCGCATGACCGCCGAACAGGAACAGTATCGGAACTGGCTGCTGGGCCAGCCCCCTGCCGACATTCTGAACCACGCCGCCGAGTACACCGTCCGGGAGGACATCGTGATGGAAATGTCGGCGCTGGAACTGCCGGAGGCCCAGACCAGGGCGCTGCTGAAATCCAAGACCCCGCTGGCGGACGTTTACAAGGAATGGAACAAGACGGAAACCCACCACATGGAGGACTTGCGGGATGTGATCGAAGCCCGCGCCGACGCTGTAATACAGGCTGAAAAGGAAAAGGGCCAGCGGGAGGGACGGTAGATGGGCTACGTCACGCCGGAACAGATCACCCAGGCCAAGGAGCTTGACCTGCTGACCTACCTTCAACGCTTTGACCCCCATCAGCTTGTCCATGTCGGTGGCAACACCTATTGTACCCGTGAGCATGACAGCCTGAAAATCAGCAACGGCAAATGGAATTGGTTTTCCCGTGGGATCGGCGGCAAGACGGCCCTGGACTATCTCATTAAAGTCCAGGGCTTTTCGTTTACCCAGGCGGTGGAGGCCCTTGCGGGGCAAAACTTTTCTCTCTTGCCCCATGTACCCCAAGCCCAGCCGAAAAAACAGGAACCCAGGGTGCTGTCCCTGCCCCAGCCCAGCCGGTGCGCCGCCCACGCCGTCAGCTATCTCCACGGGCGGGGCATTGACTATGACCTGATCGACTACTGCATCCAGACCGGGCGTGTGTACGAAAGCCAGAAATATCACAACGTCGTGTTCGTGGGCCGTGACCTGAAAGGCCAGCCCCGGTACGCCGCCCTGCGCGGCACCGTGGGGGACTTCAAGGGCGAGGCCACCGGCAGCGACAAGCGGTATTCGTTTTGTATTGCGGAGAATCCCAGCGCCAACAGCGTCCACCTGTTTGAATCGGCCATCGACCTGTTGAGCTACGCCACCCTGCTGAAAATGAAAGGCCGGGACTGGCGGCAGGACGCACTTCTCTCCCTGGCCGGGGTGTTTAAGCAGAAAAAGGAGTTTGTGATCCCCCTCGCTCTCAGCCAGTACCTCCAAGACCACCCCGGAATCAAAACGCTCTATCTCCATCTGGACAATGACGAGGTGGGCCGGGAAGCGGCGGCGGGCATCATGGAGGGGCTGGGAGACAAGTACACGGTGCTGGACAGGCCCCCGCCCTACGGCAAGGATGTGAACGACCTGCTTCAGCGAAAGCTGGGGCTGGTGCAGAGAAAGGAGGAATGGAGCCGGTGAAAGAGTATCAGGGCATGAAGATCATCGGCATCGACAATGGCTACGGCAACATCAAGACCGCAAACTGCTGTTTTCCGGCAGGGCTGACCGCCCATGACGCGGAGCCGGTATTCAAGGATGAGCTGCTGGTGTACGGCGGGCGGTACTACCTGATTGGGACGGGCCACAAGGAGTTTACCGCCGATAAGACCGGGGACGACGACTACTATATCCTCACCCTGGCGGCTATCGCCCGTGAGCTTAACGTGCATGGGCTGACCGACGCCACGGTGCGCCTCGCCGTTGGCCTGCCCCTGACCTGGGTGAGCCAGCAGCGGGAGGACTTCAAAGCCTACCTCATGCGGAGCCGGGAGGTGCGCTTTACGTTCCGGGGGAAGCCCTACCGGGTGGAGATCGCCGGGGCCGATGTGTTCCCCCAGGGCTTCGCGGCAGTAGCCAGCCAGATCAGGGACTTCCAGGGCGTGAATATGCTGTGTGACATTGGCAACGGCACCATGAACATCATGTTCATCAACGACCGCAGGCCCGCCGCAGACCGAATGTTCACGGAGAAGTACGGCACCCACCAATGTATGCTGGCCGTCCGGGAGAACGTCATGCGTACCCACCACGCCACGGTGGACGACTCCATCATCAACCGTGTGCTGCGGTTTGGCACGGCGGATATTCAGGAGGACTACCTGAACACCATCCGTGAAACCGCCGCGGGGTATGTGCGCGAGATTTTCCGCATCCTGCGGGAGCGTGAGTACAACCCGGCCCTCATGCGGCTTCATGTGCTGGGCGGCGGGAGCTGCCTGATCCGCAACTTCGGGGAATACGACGCCGACCGCGTGACCATCTACGATGATATTTGCGCCACGGCCAAGGGCTACGAATACCTGTGCGAAATGGCGCTCCGTAAGGGCGGCGGTGTCCATGCAACGTAAGAAGATGACCCTCCGCTTTGACCTTGACCACCCGGAGGACAGGCAGGCATGGGAGTACCTGCAAAGGCTGAACCCGGTATCTGTAAATAGAACCGTGCTGGCTATCATCAATCAGGCGGAGCGTATCAACCAGCTAAAAGACGAGTTCCGCAGTATTGTCCGGGAAGAACTCGCCGCCGCCCTTCGCCAAGTCCCTGTTCAGCCTGTGCGGGCGGAGCCGGAGGGCGACGACGGGATGGACGATACCATCATGGACTTCCTGGATAGCTTTTCGTGACGGCATTTTGCCGTCATTCTTTATGGCCTCAACCGACCATGACGGCGTTTTGCCGTCACCCGCTGAAAAAAGGAGGTGTTACCCCATGCCGGTGAATGTGCCCCGCAGCAAGCCCCCTCCCAGGCCCGCCCGCCGTGTTTCCCCAGCGGAGTGGGCGTGGCTTGACCGCATCAACCGCCAGCTTGCCTATGACGAATATATGCAGGCCAAGCGGGAGTATTGGCTTGCGGCCCGCCCCGCCAAGGGGGAATCCGACCGGGCTTGAACCTACCCCGGCCGTTCTCCCGCGCCGCAGGCGCAGAGGGCGGTATTGTCTTAACAAGCAACGAATTGTGGGGCCACAATTCAGCTTGACAGGGGCTTGCCGCCCCTATGACCCCGCATTTAGACCCACATTGAGAAAGGATGGTATTTTTGAAAAGAACGCTTGAAATGAAAATCCGCTTTACCAGGGCCGAGCTGGACGCCCTAACCAAGAAAGCCCGGAAAACGAACTATTCCCGTGAGGGCTTCTCCCGCGCCGTGCTGAACGGCGTGGAGGTGAAAGAGGCCCCTTCCGCAGATACGCTCCTGCTTCTGCGGGAGTTGAAGCGGGTGGGCTATAACCTGGATCAGCTCTTGAAACGGGCCAACGCTATCGGTCTGTTGGATGTGCCGCAGATGAGGAAGGTTTTGGAAACTGTTGACACAGCGGCTAAAACGGTGATCTCCGCTTACGGTGACACCTAATGGCCGTAACCTCTATCTGGCCCATCAAGGGGCGCGTGGACAGGGTAATAAATTACGCCCGAAACCCGGAAAAAACCACTGAGGCCAGCTATGAGGAATTGGCGTCCCTCCATGCCATTAATAATGCGGTGGAGTACGCCGCCGATGATATGAAAACCGAGCGCCGCTCTTATGTTTCTTGCATCAACCTCAGAAGTGAACAGACGGCGGCTCAAGAGTTTATGGATACAAAAAAGAACTGGAAAAACCTCGGCGGGCGCTCCTGCTACCACGGCTATCAATCGTTCAAGGCTGGAGAAGTCACGGCGGAAACCGCCCATGAGATCGGCGTCAAGCTGGCCCAGGAGCTTTGGGGCGACCGCTTTGAAGTTGTGGTGGCGACCCACTGTAACACCGGCCATTATCACAATCACTTTGTCATCAACTCTGTGTCCTGGGCAGACGGGTATAAGTTTTACAATTCCCCCGCCGACTACGCCCGTATGCGGGAGGTGTCTGACCGGCTTTGCCGGGAGTACGCCATCTCCGTGATAGAGAATCCCAACGGGCGGGCCAAGCACTACGCGGAATGGCAGGCGGAGCAAAACGGCAAGCCCACCCACCGGGGCACCATCCGGGCCGACATTGACCGGGCCATCCTCGCCTCCACCACCGAGCGCGACTTCCTCCGGGTGATGGGCGAGATGGGCTACCAGCTCAAAATAAGGGGCAAGGGCGGTAAGCCCTTGAAATACCCGGCGCTGAAACCGCCCGACGCTGGCGGGTACTTCCGTTTCCACAAGCTGGGCGAGGGCTATTCCCTGGACGAGATCAAAGAGCGTATTCTGCACAACCTCCAAAAGCAAGTCCCATTCCCGGAGGCGGTGCATCGTCCGCCCCGGCGCTACCGGGTACGGGGTAAGCCACGGAAGAAAGTCACTGGCCTGCGGGCGCTGTATTTCCGCTACTGCTATGAACTGCACATCATCGTCAAACGACCGGCATCCGTCAAGCGGGTGTCTTTTTTATTGCGGGAGGACATCGCCAAGCTGGACAGGCTGGACGCGGAAACCCGGTTTTTGGGGAAACACCGCATCGGCACCATCGGGGAGCTGACTGCCCACCGGGAAACGGCGTCGGCGGAGATCGACGCCCTGACCGCTCAGCGGCAGGAACTCCGAAAGGAGCTGCGGCGGCTTGACCGGCAGGGCGACCCCATAGCTGTTGATGAGGTAAAGCAGAAAATTAGCGCCCTGTCCAGCCGTATCAGGGCGGCACGAAAGGAGGTGGTCTTATGTGACGGTATCGCCCAACGTTCCGGGCAGGTCAAGGAGAACCTGGAACGGCTGGTGAAACAAAAAGAAACCGAACGAAAGGAGCTGACACAGCATGAGCTATTCAGGCGACGCGGCGGAGCAGGTCGTGAGGCTGTCCCTGGAAACAGGTGAAGTGGCGGTCAAGCTGGCCGGTGAGGGTGCCAAGCAGCTTGCCATCCTCTTGTACGCCATCCTGCGGGAGCAGAAGAAAACCAAGGGCAAGACCCGCCTGACCAATATGCTCCGCAGCGGCAAGGAGTTGAAGGTGTTCGCCGTGAAGGACAGCGACCTCCAGCTCTTTTGCCGGGAGGCCAAGAAGTACGGCGTCCTCTACTGCGTCCTGAAAGACCGGGACGCTACGGACGGGCTGACCGACATCATGGTACGGGCCGAGGACGCCAGCAAGATCAACCGTATCTTTGAGCGTTTCAACCTGGCTACGGTGGATATGGCCGAGGTCAGGAGCGAGATTGAGCGGAGCCGAGCGGTACAGCAGGCCGACGCCCCGGAAGCGCCAGCGGCGGAGCCTATGTCCGAGCAGGAGGTGGACGAGCTGCTGGACGCCATGTTCTCCCCGCCCCCGGAGCCGGGGGAAGAACTACCCGTCCCGGAGCGCACCGCCCCGGAACAGGACAAGGACGAGTTTTTGGAGGCGGTGCTGGGCGCTTCCCCTACCAGGGAGGAAGGGCAGACCGAAAACCCCACCGAGGGCCGGATCGAGAAATCCCGTCAGTCCGAGCCTACCTCAAAGCCCAAAGAGCCAACCGCACCGGGTACTTCTGAACCGCAGGAGCGTTCCCGCCCCTCCGTCCGTAAGGAGCTGAACGACATTAAAACGGAGCAGAGGGAAAAGGCGGCAAAGGGTAAGGAGCAGTCCAAGCCCACCAAGGGGCCGAAACACAAGGCCCCGCAAAAGTATAAACCCAAAAGATTAAAGGAGCGATAACTATGCCGAACTATGATGATCTGTTTACCGAGCAGCCCGCCCCCCAGGAGGAATTTGACAAGAACGCATGGGCGGCGAAAAAACAGGCGGAGCGCGAGGGCGTCTATGCCATGATCGACAGCCACGTTCACGACATGGGTGTGGATGGCGGCGTGTTCCAAGCCTACCTGGACGTGCAGGCCCGCTTTGACCTCTACTCCGTGAGCAACGCCATCCTGATTGCCGCCCAGCGCCCGGAGGCCACCAAGCTGGCCGACTTCGACACCTGGAAGGCCAGCGGCGTGTATGTCAAGCGGGGCGCAGACGCCATCTCTATTCTGGAACCCGGCAAGGAGTACACCCGCCAGGAGGATGGCTCTACTGGCGTGTTCTGTAATGTGAAAAAGGTCTTTGATATTTCCCAGACCAATTCCCGCCAACAGCCCGCCCCTGCCGTGGCCCGTGACGAGCGGCTCCTGCTGAAAGCCTTGATGAACAACGCCCCCTGCCGTTTCGCCATCTCCAATGAACTGCCGGAGGGCATCAACGTAGCGTATCACCCGCAGAACAGCGTGATCTATGTGCGGCAAGGGCTGGACGCCCCCACCATCTTCCGAGGGGTGGCCCAGGAGCTGGCCCGCGCCCACATGGACAAGGGCGGCATCGCCTGTGAAAGCCCCGACTTCACGGCGTACAGCGTGTCCTATATGCTGTGCAAGCGAAACGGCGTGTCGGTGGAGGGCTTTTCCTTTGACCGCCTGCCGGAGAGCTATGCCATGATGGACGCCAAGGCGCTCCGGGCCGAGGCGGGCGTCATGCGGGGCGTGGCTGGCACCATCACCGCCGACATGAACCGGCTGTTCCAGGCCCAGGAAAAAGCGCAGAAAAACCGGGACGGCGGCGCGAGATAAGGAGGGCGCTCTATGCGTGATGAAAAACGTGTGGTCACGCTGAACGGCTTCGAGCAGCGGCTTATGGTGGCGGGCCTGACCGACTTCCGCAACGACGCCCTCCGGGACGGCAAACCTACCGAGGATGTGGACGACCTCATTCTCAAAGTCATTGACGCACCCACCAAGCGGGAGAAACGGAGGGCTGACCGTGAGGCAAGATAAGTTTTCCACGACCCACCTGACCCTCTACGCCTGCGGCGTTATCCCCGTGGTCTGGCTGGCCCTGCTGCTGGCCCCCTATGTGGGCGGCGGTCTGCTGGGGCTGGTGCAGTATGGCGGGGCGGCGCTTAACGACCCGTTCCACATCGTACTGTGCGGGGACAGCCTGAAAACTGTCCTCGTTTTTCTGCTGTGCTATGGGCTGGGCATCGGTATCTACCTCTCCACCGACCGCAACTACCGCAGACGGGAGGAACACGGCTCCGCCAAGTGGGGCACCGCCCAGGCCGTCAGGAAGAAGTACGCCGACAGGAAAGTGACCGAGAACAAGATACTGACGCAGAACGTAGCCATAGGGCTGGACGGACGCAAACACCGGCGCAACCTCAATATTTTGGTGTGCGGCGGCTCCGGCGCTGGCAAGACGAGGTTTTTTGCAAAGCCCAACATTATGAACGCCAACACCAGCTTTGTTTGCCTCGATCCCAAGGGTGAACTGCTGCGGGACACCGGGAACCTGTTGAAAGCCAAGGGGTACGACATTAAGGTGATCGACCTTATCAACATGGAAAAAAGCTACTGCTACAACCCGTTTGTGTATCTCCGCAGCGACAACGACATCCAGCGGCTGGTGACGAACCTGTTCAAGAACACCACGCCCAAGGGTAGCCAAAGCCAAGACCCGTTTTGGGATCAGGCGGCTCAAATGCTTCTGCTGGCGCTGGTATTCTATCTCCACTATGAGGCCCCGCCCGATGAACAGAACTTCCCCATGGTCATGGAGATGATACGGGCCGGGGAAGTCCGGGAGGACAACGACGAATTTCAATCGCCGCTGGATGAACTCTTTGACCGCCTGGAAATGCGGAACCCGGAGCATATCGCCCTGAAATACTACCGCAATTACCGCTCCGGCAGCGGCAAGACCCTGAAATCCATCCAGATCACACTGGTATCCCGGCTGGAGAAGTTCAACCTGGAATCGCTGGCCGGTATGACGCAGACGGACGAGATGGAGCTATGGAGTTTGGGTGAGAAAAAGACGGCCATCTTTGCCGTTATCCCTGACAATGACTCCAGCTTTAACTTCATCGTGGGACTTCTCTACACCCAGCTATTTCAGCAGCTTTACTATCAGGCCGACGTGGTACACGGCGGCAGATTGCCCGTCCATGTGCATTTTGTGATGGACGAATTTGCGAATGTGGCTTTGCCCGACGAGTTTGACAAGCTGCTGGCTACCATGCGGAGCCGGGAGATCTCCGTGAGCATCATCATCCAGAACCTCGCACAGCTAAAGGCCCTCTTTGAGAAACAGTGGGAGAGCATCGTGGGCAATTGCGATGAATTTATCTATCTCGGGGGGAACGAGCAGGCGACGCATGAGTACGTTTCCAAGCTGCTGGGCAAGGAAACCATCGACACGAACACCTATGGACAGTCCAGGGGGCGAAGCGGCAGCTACTCCACCAACTGGCAATTAGCGGGCCGTGAACTTTTGACCCCCGATGAAGTGCGGATGCTGGACAACCAGTACGCGCTTCTTTTTATTCGCGGGGAGCGGCCCATTCAGGATTTCAAGTACGACATTCTGAAACACCCCAATGTGAAGCTGACCACAGACGGCGGGGCCGAACCGTACCGGCACGGCGAGGACACCCACAGCATCGCGTCCATCCAATTTGACGAGGAACTGCTGAAGCAGGCGGCGAAAGCGGATGAACAGGACGCCGGACAACACCACTTCATTCTTCTTACCGAGGAAGAATTGGAGGAATATATCAACAGTCATGGAGGTACTACAACATGAACATTTTCAAGAAGAACGACAACCGTCTGCCCATGCCCGACAAGGTGAAGCGGGGCTACCGCTGGTACTGCTCCCTGGTGGCGGCGGTGGCACTGCTGGGCTGCTGTACCATGACCGCCCTTGCCGCTCCCGCCGAGGGCGGCGACCCTCTCACCGTCATCAACAACCTGTCCACGTTCATCTTCGGCCTGATCCGCGCCGTGGGTCTGATCCTGTTGGGCTGGGGCATCGTCCAGGTGGGCCTCTCTCTCCAGAGCCACGACCCCTCCCAGCGGTCTAACGGCTTCCTGACCCTGGCGGGCGGCGTCATTATAACTTTTGCAAAGGAGATTTTGACCCTTATCACCGGCGCGTAAACACCTATTATCCACTGACACGGGGGCAGGCTCGCAGGATGGGCCTGCCCCTAAAAAGGAGGTGCTTTGCGTGTCGGATAATTGGGTAGTCCAGAATTTGGAGAACGCGCTGGAGGTCTGGAACGGCAAATTGAGCGAGATATGGCAGCTCATTACGCAGTCCCCCCAGGACTTCAAGGGCGGCGCGATCTGGAACGTGGTGACAAGCATCCACGGGGCGCTCCAGGCCATCGGCTACGCCCTGCTGGTGCTGTTCTTTGTGGTGGGCGTGGTGAAAACCTGTTCGAGTTTTTCCGAACTCAAGAGGCCGGAGTTGGCGGTGAAGATGTTCGTCCGCTTTGCGCTGGCAAAGGCCCTTATCACCCACGGCATGGAACTGATGCTGGCCCTGTTGAGCATCATCCAGGGCGTGGTATCCACCATTATGAACGCGGCGGGCTTTGGCGCTCCCAACTCCACCGTTCTGCCAGACGAGATTGTGACGGCCATTGAGGACTGCGGCTTTTTTGAGAGCATCCCCCTATGGGCGGTGACGCTGATCGGCGGGCTGTTCATTTGGGTGCTGTCCTTTGTTATGATTTTGAGCGTCTACGGGCGTTTTTTCAAGATGTATATGTACGCTGCGCTGGCCCCCATCCCGCTGTCCAGCTTTGCCGGGGAACCCAGCCAGAACGTGGGCAAGAGCTTCTTGAAAAGCTACGCCGCCGTGTGTCTGGAGGGGGCCGTCATCGTGCTGGCCTGCATCATCTTCTCCGTGTTTGCCAGCTCCCCGCCCACCGTTGACCCGGACGCTGCGGCGGCTTCGATGGTGTGGAGCTATATCGGGGAATTGGTGTTCAATATGCTCATTTTGGTGGGCAGCGTCAAAATGTCCGACCATGTTGTGCGTGAAATGATGGGCCTATAAGGGAGGACAGACAATGAAGCGATTTTATGTTTTCAAAGACGGAACGCAGGTGGGCAGCACCGCTACAAGGGAGCAGGCAATCCGCATGATCCGTCAGCACCAGGAGCTTGAAACCCATCCGCTTTTGAAGGCGGAATTTAGCATCATCGCCGGGGAGGAAGAATTTATCCCCTACCCCTCCCGGCAAAAGTCCCCCAGGAAAAAGAGCGGGATGGAGCGATAGGAGGTCTTATTTTGGAAGTCAAAATCAACCGTGAAATCCGCAACTACACGGAGAGTATGTTTTTCGGGCTGTCCCTGCGGCAGCTCGTTTTTTCTGCCCTGGCGGTGTGCGTGGCCGTGGGGCTGTATTTTCTGCTGAAACCCTACGTCGGTGCGGAAACCGTGTCCTGGATGTGCATTGTGGGCGCGGCCCCCTTTGCCGCCCTGGGCTTTTTCACCTACCACGGCATGACGGCGGAGCAATTCATTTGGGCGTGGCTCCGCTGGTCGGTGCTGGAACCGCGAGAACTCCGCTTTGAATCGTCCACGCTGTACTACGACATTTTGAAGCCCAGCCTGGAGAAGCGGGAAAAGGAGGAATACAAGCGCCATGATTAAGAGCATCAAAACCATCATGCGGCAGGATAGGGAACCGTACCGCATCCCCCGCAGAGTGCAGGACGTGATACCCATTCAATGCGTCTGGCCGGACGGCATTTTTAAGGTGGGTATCAAGTTCTCCAAGACCTACCGTTTTACCGACATCAATTACAAGGTAGCCAGCCGGGAGGACAAGGAAACCATGTTCCTGGCCTACTCGGAGCTGCTGAACGGCCTGGACAGCGCCGCCACCACCAAGCTGACCATTTGCAACCGCCGCCAGAGCCAAGCGGACTTTGAGCAGTCTGTCCTTATGTCCATGCGCGGGGATGGCCTGGACAAGTACCGTCAGGAGTATAACCAAATGCTCATAGACAAGGCGACCGGGGCCAATGGCATCGTCCAGGAGAAGTATGTCACCGTGACCGTCTACAAGCGGGATATTGAGGACGCCCGCGCCTACTTCACCCGGATCGGGGCCGACCTGACCGCTCGCTTCGCTGCCCTCGGCTCCAAGTGCGTGGAGTTGGACGCCGCTGACCGTCTGCGTATCCTCCATGACTTCTACCGGGCCGGGGACGAGGGCAGTTTTCACTTCGATATGGCGGACATGGCCCGAAAGGGCCACGACTTCCGGGACTATATCTGCCCGGACGGGATCGAGAAGCACAGCGACTACCTGAAGCTGGGCGACTGCTATTGCCGGGTGCTGTTCCTGAAGGACTACGCCAACTATATCCAGGACGAGATCGTGTCCAACCTGACCGACCTGAACCGCAATATGATGTTGTCCATCGACATTCTCTCCGTGCCCACGGATGAAGCCGTGCGGGAGGTGGAGAACCGTCTGCTGGGGGTAGAAACCAATATCACAAACTGGCAGCGCCGCCAGAATCAGAACAACAATTTTTCTGCCATCGTCCCCTACGATATGGAGTTGCAGCGCAAGGAGAGCAAGGAATTTCTGGCCGACCTCACCACCCGCGACCAGCGGATGATGCAGGCCGTCCTCACCCTGGTCATCACCGCCGATACCAAACAGCAGCTTGACAGCGACACGGAAAAGATACGCTCCCTGTCCGGGCGGTGCCAGTTGGCCGTTTTGAAATACCAGCAGATCGACGGCCTGAACACCGTCCTGCCCATCGGCACCCGGAAGATCAACGCTTTCCGCACCCTGACCACCGAAAGCCTTGCCGTGTTCATGCCCTTTAAGGTGCAGGAGATCATGGACAGGGGCGGTATCTACTTCGGGGAGAACGCCATTTCCCACAACCTTATCATGTGCAACAAGGCCAACCTGCTCAATCAGTCGTCCTTCCGGCTGGGCGTCCCCGGCTCCGGCAAGTCGTTCAGTGTCAAGGAGGAAATCGCGTTCCTTATCCTCAACACGGACGATGATATTCTTATCGCAGACCCGGAGGGGGAGTACGCCCCCCTCATTGAAGCGATGGGCAATATCGGCTCCGTGATCCGGGTGGCCGCTGGCGGGAAAGACCGTTTGAACGCCATGTATATGGTGGACGGCTACGGTGAGAACAACCCCATCGTGGTGAAGTCGCAGTTTATCATGTCCCTGGTGGAGCGCATCGACCCCAACGGCGTGGGGGCCAAGCAGAAGTCTATCATTGACCGCTGTACGGGCGACTTATATGAGGAAGCGGAACAGAACGGCACCGTACCCACTCTCGCCGCCCTCCGGGAAAAGCTGATGGAACAGCCGGAGGATATGGCAAGGGAGATCGCCCTGGCCCTGGAGCTGTTCACCACCGGCTCCCTTGATATTTTCGGCCATGAAAGCACCGTTGACCTGGACAAGCGGGTGGTGGTGTTCGACATTCATGGCCTGGGAGAACAGTTGAAGCCCATCGGCCACCTTGTCATTACCGACACCATGCTCAACCGCGTCACCCTGAACTGGAAGAAGGGCAAGCGCACCCACGTCTTTATCGACGAGTTCCATGTGATGTTTGAGAACGAGTTTTCCGCCGCCTTTTTCAACTCCGCGTGGCGGCAGTTCCGCAAGCGCAACGCCTACCCCACAGCTATCACGCAGAACGTGGAGTATCTTCTGGACTCCGTGCAGGCCAGCACCATGCTGTCCAACTCCGAGTTTATTGTCATGCTGAACCAGGCGGCAAGCGACCGGGAGAAGCTGGCCCGTCTGCTGAACATCTCCGAGGAACAGATGGGCCACATCACCAACGCCCCCGCAGGGTGCGGGCTTATCAAGTACGGCTCGGCCCTGGTGCCCTTTGTCAACCGTTTCCCCTCCAATACGGAGCTGTACCGCTTGATGACCACCCGGCCCGGTGAGGGCCGCTTTTCCGGGGGACGGGCTTAATGCCTGTCCCGCTCTTTTTATGGACGGAGGTGTGAAAATGCCACTGAAAATCAAGCCCTGCCACCTGCGGGCCGCGAGGGACTATGTAGGCCGGTATCACCGCCACAGCATCCCGCCCGTGGGCGGTAAATTCGCCGTGGCCTGTTATGACGGGGATAGTCTGTGCGGTGTTGCCATTTGTGGCCGTCCCGTCGCCCGGTATCTGGATGATGGGCTGACCCTTGAAATTCTGCGCTGCTGTACGGACGGGACAGACAACGCCTGTTCCAAGCTCTATGGGGCCTGCTGCCGGATTGGTTTTGACATGGGCTATGAGCGCATTGTCACCTATACGCTGGCATCGGAGAGCGGAGCATCCCTGCGGGCCGCTGGCTTTGCCTTTGACGGCGTGGCCGGAGGCAAAGAATGGACAGGCCAGCGCCGCAGGGATTACTATGTGGCCCCCGCCGAGCTGAAACGCCGCTGGATGAAAAGACGGGCGGGTGAGCGGCCATGAGCAAAATCAAGACCCGTGAAAAGGGCAAGGACATTAAAGTGCTGGATAAGTCCGCCGTGGTGGGCCAGCGCATGAAAAGTGCCTTTATCCGTTCCAAGAGGAACGCTGCGGCGTTGATGGATGACCGGCAGGCCACCCCCAGCGAGTACGCCGAGGATAAGGTGGAGTTTGCCGCCGACGATCTGGCCCATGATACGGCGAATGTGGCCGTGTCCGGCACCAAAACGACGGTACGCCAGGGCCGGAACCTGTTCCAGCGCCAGCGGGAGAAGCGGGCGGCAGAGAAGCGCCGGGAGAACACCGCCCCTATCGAGCAGGCCCCCGCCCCTGAATGTCCCCAGGATATGGCCCCGGAGGGCCAGACCCCGCAGCGGAACAGCGGGACAGCCCCGGAGGGACGGCTGCCCCGTCAGCGAACCGACCCGCCCAGGGATGGACAGCGCCCCCGGCAGGGCACCGGCCCCGCCCAGGACAGACGGCTCCCACGCCAGCGAACCGGGACGGCCCCGGAGCGCCAGCACCTCCCACGGTATGAGCGCACAGCGGAGCGGCCCCCGGCCCATGCTGACGTTGAGCGCCCCGTTGATACCGCAAACTCCATTGTGGAGCGTGGGCGGACTTTTGCCAAGAAGCAGGCCGCAAAGTGGGCCGAACGGAAACGGCAGGTGAAAAACCGGGCCGTCCAGTCTGACCGGCCACCACAGATAAAGCCCCAGGATGCCGCCAAAGCGTCCCGGCAGATGGAAACGGCAGTCGGCACCGTGGAAACACCCGTAAAAGCGGCAAAACGGCCCGCCCAGGCTATGGGGCAAACCGCAAAGGCCACCGTCAGGGGTGCAAAGGGCACCATTAAGAGCGCCCAGCGAACGGTCAAAACGGCACAGCGCACCGCAAAGGGCACCGTGAAAACCGCCCAGCACACGTCTAAAACCGCCATCAAGACCGCAGACCATACGGCAAAGGCTGTGCAGAAAACGGCCCAGGCCACCGCAAAGGCGGCAAAAATGACCGCCCACACCGCTCGTGCCACGGCCAAGACCGCCGCTGCCACCGCGAAAGCCGCCGCAAAGGGCGTTTCCGCCACGGTAAAGGCCATGATCGCATCCGTCAAGGCGCTTGTGGCCGCTATTGCCGCTGGGGGATGGGTTGCCATTCTTGCCATTGTGATTATCTGCCTGATAGGTTTGATTGTCGGCTCCTGTTTTGGTATCTTCTTCTCCGGGGAGGACAGCGGTACAGGACAGACCATGCCCACTGTTGTCCGGGAAATCAATCAGGAGTATGAGGGCAAGCTGGACGAGATCAAGAACGGCACCGCCCATGACACACTTGAAATGTCCGGCTCCCGCGCCGTCTGGCCGGAGGTGCTGGCGATATACGCCGTCAAGACCACCACTGACCCGGACAATCCCCAGGAAGTCGCCACGATGGACGACAGCAAAAAGGAGTTGTTGAAAGAGATATTTTGGGCCATGAACGAGATCAGCAGCCGCACAGAAACCGCTACCACCACCCAAACTGTTGAAACGGACGATGGAGCGGGCAATATCATTGAGGAAGAAGTCGAGGTAACGATAACGACCCTCTATATCACCGTGACCCACAAGACCGCCGATGAAATGGCGGACGCTTACAACTTCACCGCTGACCAGCGGGCGCAGCTTGCGGAATTACTGGCTGAAGAAAACCGCAGTATGTGGAGCAGCGCCCTATACGGCATCGGTGTGGGTGACGGGGAGATCGTGGTGGTGGCCCTCTCCCAGCTCGGCAACGTGGGGGGCCAGCCCTATTGGTCGTGGTATGGCTTCAACTCCCGCGTGGAGTGGTGCGCCTGCTTTGTCAGTTGGTGTGCCAACGAGTGCGGGTATCTGGACGCTGGCGTGATCCCCAGGACGGCGGGCTGTATCTCCGGCTCTAATTGGTTCAAAGACCGGGGCTTGTGGCAGGACAACAGCTATGAGCCACGCCCCGGCGACATCATCTACTTTGACTGGAACAACAAGGGCAGCTCCGGCCCCCAGGACGGCCTTGCCGACCATGTGGGCATTGTGGAAAAGGTGGAGAACGGGATGGTCTACACTGTGGAGGGTAACTCCGGCGATAGCTGCCGGGAAAACCGCTACGCCATAGGCCATTATGAGATTTACGGGTACGGGACACCTGCCTACTGACCCCGCAGACGCATAATTTTCGCCCTGGATTGACTGAAACAGTTAGTCCAGGGCGATTTTTATTCCTCAAGCAGCTTTGAAACGGGGACTTCCAGCACTTCCGCAATCTTGAACAGCGTTTCCATCGACACTCCAAAGGCCCGTGTGGGGCTTTCGACTTTTGCGACAAACGACCAGGACTTGCCAATCTTGTCTGCAAATGCCTCCTGTGTCAGTCCCTGCAATTTTCGGTAGTATTGCACCTTCAGACCAAAGCGAATGTACTGCTCCCGGTATTGTGTCTCCATAGCATCGCCCCTCCTGCTAAAAGGTTATCACTTCTCAGCAGATTTATTTATAGAGGGTGGTTGCCATTTATAGCAATACAATGATATAATACGGCCATAGAAAGATATAAGGAGGGAGCGGAGTGCAGGAACAAACCTGTTGCTTTACCGGCCACCGGGAGCTGCCGGTATGGGAGCGAAAGCAGCTCGCCGCAAAGCTGGAGGCCACAATCACCAGCCTGATAGACAGGGGCATCTTATTTTATGGGGCTGGGGGCGCTCGTGGCTTTGACTGCCTCGCCGCCCAAACTGTGCTGAAATTGAAACCGAGCTATCCGAATATCAAGCTGATCCTTGTTCTGCCCTGCCTGACGCAGACACGGGGCTGGAGGCCGGAGGACATAGCAGAGTACGAACGCATTAAGGCCCAGGCAGATAAGGTGGTCTATACAGCCCAGCAGTACACCAGGGGCTGTATGCACAAGCGTAACCGCCACTTGGTGGACAACAGTAGCGTATGTGTCTGCTACCTCAACAGGGAGAGCGGTGGGACAGCCTATACGGTTGGCTATGCGAAAGAGCAAGGGCTTGAGATCATCAACCTTGCCCTTCAATAGCATAAAAACGTACTAATCGTCACATTGCATCCAGAGAACATTTCCAACGCTAATTGTTCATGTACGGTACGAAAGCGAAAGTTGAAAGAATAACACAGTAATAATTGATATTTTCGCAAAAGTTGTTATAATGGAACTGCGTAAATGCATTCTGCCCAAGCCAGCGGCCGCTGGTGCCCTGTCCCAGCGGCCACCCGGCCCAGACTCAGCGGCCACCTAATCAGCGGCCAGATTTGGGTTCAATTACCACAGTGTAGTGCTTCG
>Ga0129317_1000444_pt1 | contig 44382 bp, 42 predicted proteins | sample Cm1ome_FD_94430 | JGI IMG/M metagenome (GOLD analysis project Ga0129317, IMG submission 94430) | Eastern black-and-white colobus group fecal microbial communities from Wisconsin, USA - Cm1105 metagenome | ecosystem: Host-associated > Mammals > Digestive system > Large intestine > Fecal | place... | reverse complement strand
TCCATGCGCTTTTTTCTGTGCAGACCGCCCTATTTTCAGGCCTTCTTTTTGGCAATTCGCCCCACTGTCACAGAGGTCCGGCGGAGGCCTTTTGGGGGCTATTCATTTTTGAATAGTTTCAAGTTTTTCCATTTTACCACGTATTTTCCAGCCATTTTGTGCGCCTTGTCGGATTTGGCGGGTGGATTTCTGTCAAATCCGCCCTGATTTTTTTGAAATTTCGTCTTTCTATTCATTTGTGAATATGCTATACTCAAAAATGAATAAAGTGCCCCATCAGTACCGGGGCTGGAAAGGCAGGGGAAATTTTTGTCAAACTCCACAAATCTGACCGGGCTCTTTGATGATGACATCAACCTCAAGGGCCTGTTTGATATCCTCAGTCCGGAGAACAATCTGGTTCTGGCGGATGACATGATGCTCTCCGACGCGGAGGGTATCATCCTCCGGGTCAGCGAGAACTACGAGAAAAACTTCGGCTTCGCCCACGACTCCATTGTGGGCAAGTCGGCCTTTGACCTGGAGAAAGCCGGTGTTTTTACCCCCTGCATCACCGCGGAGGTCATCCGCCAGCAGAAGAAGATCACCGCCACCCAGACCATCAACTACTCCCACAAAAACGTCATGACCGTGGGCATCCCCCTCTTTGATAACGACGGGGTGCTGAAATACGCCGTGTGCTTCAACACGGTGTCCATGGAGCAGATCAACACCATCCAGCAGAATTACCGCAACCTGCAGGACTCCCTGCGGCAGTACTCCCAGGAGATTGCCGAGCTGCGCACCCGGGCCACCTCCACCTCCCTGATCTTCAAAAGCCGCTCCATGGAACGGCTTTGGACCCTGATGCAGAACACCGCCAACACCAAGGCCAACATCCTTATCACCGGAGAGACCGGCGTGGGCAAGAGCGCCGTGGCCAAAGCCATCCACGCCATGAGCAATCGGGCCGACGGGCCTTTCATCGAGGTCAACTGTGCGGTGCTCCACGAAAACCTCATCGAGTCGGAGCTGTTCGGCTATGAGAAGGGCGCCTTCACCGGCGCTTCCGCCTCCGGCAAGATCGGTAAGATCGAGCTGGCCAACCACGGCACGCTGTTCCTGGACGAGATCGGCGAGCTGCCGCCCCATATCCAGTCAAAGCTCCTCCAGCTCATCCAGGAAAAGACCATCGAGCGGCTGTCCGGCACCAAGAAGATCGAGCTGGACTTCCGCCTCATCGTGGCAACCAACCGCAATCTGGAGGAGGAGGTCCAGCGGGGCCTGTTCCGCTCCGACCTCTTTTACCGCCTGAACGTCATCCGCATCCACATTCCGCCCCTGCGGCAGCGGATGGAGGACATTCTCCCCCTGGCCCACCAGTTCCTGGCCCGGTTCTGTGGGGAATACGGCAAGGACCTGAATTTCAGCCCCCGGTTCCTGGCCTTTTTGGAGCAGTATGAGTGGCCCGGCAACGTCCGTCAGCTTGAAAACCTCATTGAGCGCATGGTCATCACCGTGCAGGACCCCATCATCGACGTTACCACCCTGCCGGTGGAATACACCGGAGAGGCCGTTCCCCCTGCCGCCCTGGTGGCCCAGAGCGGCACTCTTGCGGAGCGGATGGACGCCTACGAGGGGCAGATCATCCGGGACTCCTACCAGCGCTGCGGCACCACCGTGGCGGTAGCCAAGGAGCTGGGAATCTCCCAGGCCACCGCCGCCCGGAAGATCGCCAAATACGTTTCCAGAGCTTGACAGGAGGTGGACAAGCCGTGAGTCTCGTCTCTTTGAAAACCGAACTGCGGCAGGAGCTGAAGCTGACGCCGCAGCTGCTGCAGTCCATGGAGATCCTGCAGATGAACTCCCAGGAGCTGCTGGAATACCTGGGAAAGATCTCCGAGGAAAACCCCCTGGTGGAGCAGGAGGACAACGCGGACCTCCGCAGTGCCTATGAGGAGCTGCGCCAGAAGGCCAGCTGGATCGACGGCGGCGTCTACGGCCCCACCTTTTCCCACGAGGACCGCGACCTGCCGGAGCGGGGCCGGGCGGACCGGGAGACGGAGAGCCTGGAGGCCTTTCTCTGCGACCAGCTGGACCGGAAGCGGCTGCCCAAGCCCCTGCTGGCCCTGTCCAAATACATTGCCGAGATGGTGGATGAGGACGGGTATCTGGACGCCGGAGACCTGGATGGACTGCGGGAGCTGAAAATCCCCCAGGCGCTGATCGACCAGGCCCTGGAGACCGTCCAAAGCCTGGAGCCCGCCGGTGTGGGCGCCCGGGACCTGTCGGAATGCCTGCTGCTGCAGCTGGCCCGCCGGGACAACGTCTCCCCCGCCGTGCTGGACATTGCCGCCCGCTTCCTGCCGGAGCTGGGGCGGAAGCACTACGGTCCCATCTGCCGGGAGCTGGGCCTGACCGTGGAGGAGGTCCAGGCCGCCGAAAAGGTAATCGCCTCCCTGGAACCCCACCCAGGCCGGGCCTTCCAGCCGGCGGAGCCCACCGTCTATGTGCGGCCGGACATTTTCATCGTGGAGCTGGAGGGGGAGCTGAAGGCCGTCTTAAATGAATACTACCTCCCCCGTGTCTCCATCAACGACTACTATACCCGGCTGCTGAAGGAGTCCGGTGAGCAGGAGACCAAGGCCTACCTGCAGCAGAAGATGCAGCAGGCCAAATGGCTGCTGAACAGTCTGGCGCGGCGGGGCAGCACCTTGCGCCGCTGCGCGGAGGCCATTCTGGAGGCCCAGCGGCCCTTCTTCGCCGGGAAAACCTCAGAGCTGGCCCCCATGAGCCTGGTCTCCCTGGCGGAGGGTCTGGAGCTGCATCCCTCCACCGTATCCCGGGCCACCCACGGCAAGTACCTCCAGTGCCGCCAGGGCACCTATCCCCTGCGGTACTTCTTCAACCGCGCCGTGGGAGGCGGCCCCTCCCGTCAGGCCATCAAGCAGAAGCTGCTGGCCCTGATCCGGGAGGAGGACCCCAAGCATCCCCTCAGCGACCAGACCTTGTGTCAGCTGCTGTCCTCCGGCGGCGCGGAGGTCTCCCGCCGAACCATTGCCAAATACCGCATGGAGCTGGGCATCGGCTCCTCCACCGCCAGAAAACGGTAAACAAAAAGGTCCCTCGCCAACACGGCGAGGGACCTTGTGTTATACAATATCCTTGTAATAGGCCACCAGCATGTCTACCACGGTCCCGTAGGACTGGATGCCCTGCTCCTGGCCGTAGGCCTTCAGCATGCCGTCGTAGACCTTGTTGGAGGCCTTCTGGACCGCTGTATCCCGGAACTGGTCCCAGTAGGCGGTGTCGTAGGCCAGGTCCGCCTCCACCGTCTCCGGCAGGGCCTTCCGGATGGCCCAGTAGGTCTCCGGTGACACCCGGTACAGGGCGTTGCCCAGGTAGATGTACCCCATCAGCCAGCCGGAGTATTCATAGGTGTCGTTCCCGCTGGTGACGGAGGCCAGAATGCCCAGGAAATTGCACTCCTGCTCCGAGGCGTAGCCCCGCTGGTGCGCCATCTCATGGGCCGCCGTGGCGGGCAGCATGCAGGCTGGGCTGTCCACGTTCACGTTGGACTCCCCGGTATAGGGGCAGTAGACGCCGGTAAAATCCAGCATGCTCATAACGCGGGACAGGCGGATGGGCTTCACTCCCAGGTCGTCAAAGGCCAGAAAGGGAAACTGCTCCTCCAGAGCATCGTAGGCATGGGGGCTGTCCGCCAGGATCTCCTCCCGGGGGACGGCGAAGGCGCCATTTTCGTCCCGGGCCACAGTGTCCGCCGTCAGGGCGGTCTGCTGGGCGAAGTACACTGTCACCCGCAGCAGGTCCTCCGCCGCTACCGGCTGGGCATAGATGCTGGAGCGCTCCTGGAAGCTGTCGGTGTAGTAATCCGCGCCCCAGAACCAGCAGAACACCGCCCCCAGGGTCAGGGCGCCGCAGGCGGCTCCCAGAAAGGCGGCATAGGCCCATCGTCCCCGGCGGCCCTTGGCCCGGACCACGGCAATGACGCTCCACACCAGATAGGCGATGACCGCCAGCACCAGCAGAACACACAGCACCTCCGCCACGGAGAAGTCCACCCGGTAGCACAGCCGCCCGACGAAACGACGGATGGGGGTGGAGACATGGCCCACGAAGGCGTTCATGGCCCCACGGCTCTCCCGCAGCAGGGCAAAGGCTGCCAGCAGGCACAGGTCCGCCAGCAGCCAGATATGGAGTTTTTTATGATGTAAGAAAAACTGCTTCATGGTTTATTCAGCCGCAGCCAAAAGCTGCTTTGTATAGTCCTCTTTGGGGTGGTCGAAAATCTCGTCCACGGTCCCCTGCTCCACGATGCGGCCGGACTTCATGACCAGCACCCGGTCGCAGAGCTGATAGACCACGTTGAGGTCGTGGGAGATGAACAGGTAGCTCAGGTCCAGCTCATCCCGCAGCTGCCGCAGCAGCTTCAGAATCTGGGCCTGGATGGTCACGTCCAGGGCGCTGACCGGCTCGTCAGCAATGAGGAACCGGGGCCTCTGGATCAGGGCGGTGGCGATGCTGACCCGCTGGCGCTGACCGCCGGACAGCTCCGACGGCTTTGCCGCCAGGACCTCCTCCGGCAGTTCCACCCGTTTCAGCATGTCCCGGACCCGGCGCTTGCGCTCCGGGCCATCGTACTTGCCGTAGATCCGCAGGGGTTCCTCCAGGATCCATTCCACCGTATAGGCCGGGTTCAGGGAGCTGTACGGGTCCTGAAAAATCATCTGGGGGCGCTTCGTATAATGGGTGATGGTGCCCTGGTCAGGCTTGATGATCCCTAAAATTGCCCGGGACAGGGTGGATTTTCCGGTGCCGGACTCCCCCACCAGGCCCAGAATCTCACCGTGGTGAACATCGAAGGTCACGTCATGGAGGACCTCCTGATAGGTCCCCTTGCGGAGTGGGCCGCCCTCATGGTAGCCGCCGCTGACATGGGAGACGGAGAGCACCAGTTCCTCGCTCATAGGGTGTCCTCCTTCCGCTTCCGGGTGGGAATGGCGGCGATCAGCCGCTGGGTATAGGGGTGCTGGGGATGGTAAAACACCTGGTCGGTGTCGCCCTCCTCCACCAGGACGCCCCGCTGCATCACCGCTACCCGGGTGCAGAGCTTCCGCACCACGTTCAGGTTATGGGAGATGAACAGCATGGAGATGCCGGACTCCCGGTTCAGCTTTTTCAGCAGTTCCAGAATCTGGGCCTGGATGGTCACATCCAGGGCGGTGGTGGGCTCGTCCAGCAGCAGCAGCTTGGGCTGGGCGATGATGGCCGCCGCGATCATGGCACGCTGGAGCATACCGCCGGACAGCTCATGGGGATACTTTTCATAGACCGCCGCCGGGTCCGGCAGCTCCACGGCCTCTAGGGCCGCCAGGGCCAGCCGTTTCCGCTCCTCCCGGGGCAGCTGCGTGTGGATGCGGAGGACCTCCTCCACCTGGGGGCCGATCTTCATCAACGGGTCCATGGCGCTCATAGGCTCCTGGAACACCACGCCGATGTCCCTGCCCTGGACCTTGCGCAGGATGGAGCGGTCCGCGTGGAGCAGTTCCGTGCCGTCCAGCAGCACTTCGCCCGAATAGGCGCACTGCTTCCGGGGCAGCAGGCCTGCCACGCTCATGGCGGTGACGGACTTTCCGGAGCCGGATTCGCCCACCAGGCCCAGAATCTCACCGTCGTGGATGGTGAAACTGACCCCGGCCACGGCCTCCCGGTCCCGGGTGTGGAATTTCACATGTAAGTTTCGAATTTCCAGCATCAGGCCACCTCCCCGTTCCGGCGCTGCAGGCCCTCGCCGATCAAACCAACGCCGAATACCAGCAGCACGATGGTGACGCCGGTGCCCAGGGCATACCAGGGGGCTGCCACGAACATGCCCTGGGCCTCGGACAGCATATAGCCCAGGGAGGCGTCCGGGGGTGTGACGCCGATGCCCAGAAAGCTCATGGAGGCCTCCGCCAGGACGGCGTTGTTGAAGCCGATGGTGATGGCGGGCAGCAGCACCGACATGGTGTTGGGCAGGATATGGACCAGCAGGATGCGTCCGTTGGAAGCGCCCATGAGACGGACGCTTTTTACGTAGTTCACGTCCCGCAGGGCGGCGAAGGCGGTTCGGGTGACCCGGGCGAAGCTGGGGATGAACACCAGTCCCAGGGCCACGATCACGTTGTATTTTTTACCGGGGCCCAGGATAGAGATGATCACCAAGGCCAGCAGGATGCTGGGGAAGGCGGTCAGGGCGTCGTTGAGCCGCATGAGGGCCTCGTCCAAGATACCGCCGAAGTAGCCGGTGAGGGCGCCCACGGCAGTGCCGCAGACGGCGCCGATGGCCACCACCGACGCCGCGATGGTGAAGGTGCTGCCGGCGCCCCGGAGGACCCGGCTGAAGATGTCCCGGCCGAACTTGTCGGTGCCCATCAGGTGCTGCCAGGTGGGTCCCTGGAGCTTGGGACCGGCCATCATGAGCTCGGGGTCGTAAGGCGTCCAGAAGAAGCCCAGGATAATCAGGGCCGTGAGAATCCCGGTCAAAATCAGGCCGGCTTTCAGATAGCCGTTCATCCGCGTCTTGTTCACGCCGCACCTCCCAGCCTCAGGCGGGGGTCGATCCGCTGGTTGAGGAGGTCCGCCACGGTGCCCGCCAGCACCACCCAGAAGGCCAGGATCACCACGATGGCCTGCACCGTGGGATAGTCCCGGTTGGCGATGGAGCTGACCAGCATCCGGCCCAGGCCGGGAATGGCGAAGACCTGCTCCACCACGATGCTGCTGGCTACGATCTCCGCCATGGTCTGGGCCAGGAAGGTCACCACCGGCACCAGGGCGTTTTTCAGCACATGGCGGTACAGCACGCCGCCCCGGTCATTGCCCCGGGAGATGGCGGTGCGGACGTAATCCTTCCGCATTTCACCCTGGACGGTGCTGCGCAGCATCCGCACTGTCATGGCGATGCGGGGGATGGCCAGCGCCAGGGCGGCGAAGAACAGGTATTTCAGGGAGCCGCCCAGGTCCTTGTCCAGGCCCGGGAACTGCCCGTGAACGAACCACCGCAGCAGAGTGCTGAACAGCCAGCTCAGCAAAATACCGGTAAAGAAGGGCGGCACCGCCATGCAGAGCTGGTTCACCAGAGTGCGGACGCCGTCCAGGATGCCGCCGGAGGACCGGGCGGACCGGAGCCCCAGGGGAATGGACACCGCTACGATCAGCACAAAGGTCAATCCGCTGAGGCACAGGGTCACCAGCACCTTGGGGGCGATCAGGTCCCACACCGGCTGGCGGTAGCTGTACGATACCCCCAGGTCCCCGGTGAAGAAGCCCAGCAGCCACTCCCCGTACCGGACCATCAGGGGCCGGTTCAATCCCAGCTGCTCCCGCAGGGCGGCCACCTTCTCCGGGGTGGCCTCGGTGCCCAGCATGGCGGTGGCGGGGTCGCCGGAGATCAGGTCAAAGGCCACAAACGCCAAAAGGGAGACGATGGCCATGGTCAGCAGTAGCATGGCAATACGCTTGGCCGCGTACTTCATGGGTCATCGTCTCCTTTCGGGTCAGCGGCGCACAAGGTGCCGCCGCTCATATTATTCGGCGTAACGGATGGTGGCGAGGTCCAGCACGTAGATGGGATAGAAGGTCACACCCTCCAGGCCCTTCCGCACCGCCACCAGGTCCGCCAGGTCCTGAATGTAGACATTGGCGGCGTTCTCGGTGAGGTTCCGCTCCATCTGCTTGTACAGGGCGGTCTGCTCCGCATCGTTGCTGCTGGAGAGCACCTGCTGGAACAGGGCGTCATACTCCGCGTTGTTGTAGTTGATGAAGTTCTTGCCGTAGGTGGAGGTAAACCGCTCCAGCAGGGCCCGTGCGGTCATGGTGGAGGCGTCCACGCCCACCACGGTGGACTGGAACTGCCGGCCGGCGTACACGTCGGACACCCAGCTCTCCCACTCGATGGGCTGGATGGTGGCCTTGACGCCGATCTCCGCCAGCTGCTGCACCAGCACCTCGGCGGTGTCCATGTGGGGCTTATAGTTGCTGGGGACGGTAATGGTCATCTCGAAGCCATTGGGATAGCCGGCGTCCGCCAGCAGGGCCTTGGCTTTCTCCACGTCCTTGGTGTAGTAATTGGTCAGGCTGTCGTCAAAATACTTGCCGAAGGCGGGGTACATGCTGGAGCCGATGGGGCTGCCGTAGCCGTCGAAGGCGATGTCGATGATGGCCTGCTTGTCCACGGCATAGCACAGGGCCTGCCGGACCCGCACGTCGTCAAAGGGCTTCTCGGCGTTGTTCAGGTACATGGCCTGGACCAGGTTCATGGTGCCCTCGGCCACGTTGAAATCGTCGCCCAGCTGGGCCACCTGGGTGCTGGTCAGGTGAGAGCACAGGTCGATGGCGCCGCTCTGGAGGCTCATCATCAGGCTGTCGGCGTTCTCGATGATCTTCAGGGTCACCTTGTCCAGGTTGGCGGGGGTGCCCCAGTACTCGTCAAACTTCTCCAGCACCACGGAATCCTGGGCAGCCCGGGAGACAAACTTGAAGGGGCCGGTGCCGATGGGGGCAGTGTCCTGCTGGTCATAGTCCGCGGGCAGGACGGCAACCGTCAGATAGGACAGGAATTCGTTGCTGGGCTCGGCGATGGTGATGGTCACTGTGCGCTCATCCACAGCCTCGATGCTCCGAATAACAGAAAACGCCTCCACCTGGACGATACCCGTCTCAGTGGCGGCGGCGCAGCGGTTGATGGAATATACCACGTCCTCTGCTGTCACCGTGTCGCCGTTATGGAACTTCACGCCTTCCCGCAGGGTGAAGGTGTAGGTCAGGCGGTCCTCGGAAACCGTGTAGCTTTCAGCAACAGCAGGGGTCAAATCTCCGTCGGGAGTGGGCTTCACAAGCCCCTCGAATACGTTGAACATGACTTCTCTGGTTCCTGCCTTCACGGTTTTGTGAGGGTCAAGACTGTCGTCAAGGTCCTGTGCGATGCCCACGGTGATCTCATTGGCCACGGGGGCGGCGTCAGGGGTGCTGGGGTCCTTCTCAGCGGGCGTCTGCTCTGTGCTTCCGCCTCCGCAGCCGGTGAGTGCGGCACACAGGAGAGCTGCCAGCAGAAGGAATGCGGTGAGTCGTTTCTTCATGATTTGTTGCTCCTTTCATCACTGCCCCTTGCGGGGTCAATGTGGGATGGCTCCGGCCATCCAATCAGAATTTTCGGCTCTATTCAGTTGTCAAATAGAAAGCCTTGCGGGGAAAGTTATTTTTATAACAAATCCTCCGCAAGGCTGTATTGTACAGGATATGCACCGGGATTGCAAGAGTTTTTCCGGTTTATCCCTCCGTTTTCGGGTCATCTTCCGCACCGGGCTCCGGTTTGGGACCGTCCGGACCGTAGGCCGCCGTGTCCAGGGGCAGGTCCTTCTCCTTCAGCCGGGCCTCCACCAGGAAGTCCGCCAGACTGTACAGGCAGGCGCACACCGGCACGCCGAAAAACATGCCCGCCAGGCCGAAGAAGCTGCCACCCACCAGAATGGCGATGATGACCCACAGGCTGGAGAGGCCGGTCTGATTGCCCAAAATCTTGGGGCCGATGACGTTGCCGTCCAGCTGCTGGAGGGCCAGCACGAAGATCACGAAGTACACCGCTTTCATGGGGGACACCAGCAAAATCAGGAAGGTGCTGGGGATGGCCCCCAGGAAGGGGCCGAAAAAGGGAATGATATTGGTGACACCCACGATCACGGAGATCAGGGGCGTATAGGGCATTTTCAGCAGCGTGCAACCGAAGAAGCACAGGATGCCGATGATGAGGGAATCCAGCAGCTTGCCCCGGACGAAGCCGGAGAAGACGCCGTCCACCCGGGCGCTGCCCCGCAGGACCCAATAGACGTGCTTTTCAGAGAACAGGCTGTACACCACCTTGCGGGCGTGGGCGGCGCAGGTCTCCTTGGTGGCCAGGAAATAGACCGACACGATGACGCCCACCAGCAGGTCCCCGAAAAAGCTCACCAGACTGTACACCCCGCTGAACACACCGCCGGAAACGATGCCCATCAGCGTGGTGGCCTGGGGCAGCAGGTCGTTTTTCACCCAGTCCTCCAGGAGCTTGTAATAGTTCTCCATCTGCAGGGTGGCCCATCTCTCCAGAGTCGGGTTGGTCTCCAGCAGGTGCTGGACCCAGCCGCTGATGGTGTTGTAATAGGTCTCGATGTTGGACACCAGTTGCAGCAGGCTCTTATACAGCTCCGGGATCAGGATGGAGAACAACACATAGACCATCACCAGAATGAGGGTCCAGGTCAGCAGGATGCTGACCGCCCGGACGCCCTTGGAGATGCGCTGGCGCTCCGGCTCCCTGGGCAGGGGCTTCCGGGATACCTGGGCAAAGGGACGCAGCTCGAAGAAATTCACCACCGGAGCCAGCAGATAGGCCATGAAGGCGCCGTACAGCACCGGCTGGGCCGCCTTCAGCAGCTTCCGGACAAAAACCATCAGGGCGTGGCTTCCGAAGATCGTATCGTAAAACAGCAAAATGGCGCCCACGGTGCAAAACGCCGTCAGCCCCCATTTTACGTAGCGATTCTTCCAGATCATGTCCGTTCCCCCATACTGACTTAAGACAACACCGCACCATTGCGCCGGCGGCGCTTTGCGAGCAAATCGCTCTTGCTGAATTGTGCGGTACTGCCTTAATTTTATTCTACACGGCCCCCCTAAGAATTGCAATCACCATTTTCCCGTGTTATACTGTTTTTTACACGCCCGAAACGGCGGTTTCTTCCCCGCAAGCATCTGTTTTTCGTTTTCCAGGAGGCAATTCTATGACGCAGAAAAAACTGCTGATGATCGTCAATCCTTCCGCCGGCCGCAGCAAGTCCCGGGGACCGCTGTTCGATGCGGCGGCCATTCTCTCCCAGGCCGGCTATCTCATTTCCATCCACAACACCGCCTGCGCCGGTGACGCCGCCGAGACGGCGGCCCGGGAGGGCGAACATTACGACGTGATCGTGGCCGTGGGCGGCGACGGCACGTTGAACGAGGTGGTCTCCGGCGTACTGCGGCTGGAGCATCCCCCCATGCTGGGCTATCTGGCCCAGGGCAGCACCAACGACTTCGCGTCCAGCCTGCACATCTCCAACAAGCCCGCCGCGGCGGCCGCCGCCATTGCCCAGGCATCTCCCCGCCAGCTGGACATCGGCCGGTGGAACGACCGACATTTTGTCTACGTGGCCTCCTTCGGGGCCTTTACCCGCAGCTCCTACGCCGCGCCCCAGGCCGCCAAAAACGCCCTGGGCCACTTCGCCTATATCCTGGAGGGCATGAAGGACCTGAACACCCTGCGGCCCTATGAGGTCCGGCTCACCGCCGACGGCGAGGTGCTGGACGGGGAGTACCTGTTCGGCGCCGTGTGCAACTCCACCTCCATCGGCGGGCTCATGAAGCTGGACCCGGAGCGGGTGGTGCTGGACGACGGCAAGTTCGAAATGCTGCTGATCCCCAATCCCAAAACGCCCCAGGACCTCCAGAACCTGGTGCTGGCCCTGCTGGACCAGCACTACGACCGGGAGGGTCTGGTGTTCCGCCACGTCTCCTCTATCCATCTGGAGACGGACCAGGACCTGCCCTGGTCCCTGGACGGCGAGTACGCCGCCAGCTCCCCCGTGGTGGACATTGAGAACCGTCAGCGGTCGCTGACCATGCTGCTGTGAGCGGGGTGCTGGAGGCCCTGCGCCGCCGCTACGGTGGCCATACGCCGGGACTGATGGGTGCCCGGAGCGAATACGCCGTCCTCTGCCCCTTTGTGGAGCGGGAGGACGGCCCGCACCTGCTGTTTGAGGTGCGGGCGGCGGGCCTGCGGCAGGGCGGCGAGGTCTGCTTCCCCGGCGGCCGCATGGAACCGAGGGAAACGCCTGTCCAGTGCGCCCTGCGGGAGACGGAGGAGGAGCTGTCCATCCCCTGCGGTGAAATTGAGGTGTTCGGCGCGTCGGATTTCATCTGCAATCAGCGGGGCTTTTTGCTGCGGCCCATCCTGGGGGTGGTTTCCACCACCGGGATGGAGACTCTGCGGCCCTCTCCGGCGGAGGTGGCGGAGGTCTTTACCGTACCCCTGGCCTTTTTCCGGGAAACCCCGCCGCAGGTCTGGGCCTATGACCTCCTCCCCCGGGTGCCGGAAGACTTCCCCTATGAAGCCGTGGGCATCACGCGGAACTATCCCTGGGCAAAGGGGCGCACGGAGGTGCCGGTGTGGCACTGGCAGGGCCATGTGATCTGGGGCATGACCGCGCGAATCGTGAAAGATATTCTGGCTATATAAAAAAGGAACCCGATCTTTCGGGTTCCTTTTTTCGTTCGTATCAGGTCACCAGCAGCACCACATAGCCGGCGTACAGGGCCAGCATCAGCACACCCTGCCAGCGGTAGAACTTTCCCTTGAACAGGGGCGGCAGCACCGCCACGCAGCACAGCGTCAGACAGGCGGGCAGGTCCAGAGTGGTGGTCTGGGCGCCGATGGTCAGCCTGCCGCCGGAGACCGCGGAGCACACCGGCAGGATCATGGTCAGGTCGATGACATTGGCGCCGATGATATTGCCCACGGACATGGATGCCTCTTTCTTGGCGATGGCCGTCAGGGTGGTCACCAGCTCCGGCAGGGAGGTGCCGATGGCCACCATGGTGACGCCGATGATGGCGGAGGGAACCCCCAGCAGCAGGGCCAGCTCACTGCCGTAGTCGATCAGCAGCCGGGAGCCGATGACAATGGCGGTGATGCCCAGTGCGAACATGGCCAGCTTCATGCACATCTTCCGCTGGGAGACCGTGCGGCGCTCCGGGTGCTCCTCCCGGCTCTCGGCCATGCCGGCCTTGGCGTCCACGATGTTATTGCCCAGGTACACCGCGAAAATGGCGAACAGCACCAGGCTGGGCAGGAAGGGCAGCACGCCGCCCCGGCACAGCACCAGCAGCAGCGCCGCGCCGCACACCATCAGGATGGCCTTCAGGTGGAACTGCTTTTTGCTGACCACCGAGGGGATACACAGAACAGAAATGCCCAGGATCAGGCCCAGGTTGGCGGTAACGGACCCCACGGCGTTGCCCACCGCCAGATCCACCTCTCCCTGCAGGACGCCGGTGACGGACACCGTCAGCTCCGGCAGGGTAGTTGCCAAAGACACGATGGTGGCGCCGATGATGAACCGGGGCACGCCGGTGGTCTCCGCGATCCAGACCGCGCCGTCCAGAAACCAGTCTCCGCCCTTGACGATCAGCAGCAGTCCCACCAGAAACAGCAGCACTGTGATCCAAACGTTCATTTACATCTTCCTCTCAACGATTTACACAGAAAAAGAGACCTTTATTGCACAGACCTCTCCCCGTGCAATAAAGGTCTCGCTTTTACGATGCGTCCGAGCGGCCCAAGGCCGCCGTGATGACGAGCCGCACCACGCCCGCAGGCGCAAGCTACTCCCCTTTATTTATGATACGCCTATTATAAAGAAAACATACAGGCCGTGTCAATCCGTTTCGCCCAAAAATTCCGGCACAAAGCGGATATCTTTTTCCAGGCGGGTCCGCCCGTCCTCCAGGGTCCCGGTGGGCCGGAAACCGTAGTCCGCGAAAAAGCTCCGGGCGGCGTGGTCCTCCGCCAGAGCTGCTGTGAGCCGTCCGCCGCCTAGGGGCCGGGTATGCTGCACCGCCTGCCCGATCAGTTGGGCGCCGAAGCCCCGCTTCCGGCAGTCTGCCCGGATGCACAGCAGAGAAATCCATCCCGGCTCCGGTCCCAGCTGAACCACGCCCACCGGCTCCTCCCGCAGATAGCCCACCAGGGTCTCTCGGCGGGCCGCGTCCGCCAGCAGGCGCTCCGGATCAAAGGCGGCGCCCCACTCCGGGGACAGCAACTCCCGCAGAAAGCCGGTCTGCTCCGGCAGCCGCAGAGGCTGGAACCACAGCCCCGGCTCCAGGCCGTTGGCCCGCTTGCGGACCTTCTCCCCCGCCAGAAACTCCGGGGCCTTCAGATGACTGTTGTCATCCCGGAACACCACCCGCAGCTCGTCTCCCTCTATCTCCAGCAGGGAGACAGCCGTGTTGTCACCGGTGGGCGTCTCTCCCAGCCGCTCCAGAGGACAGCCCTGCAAATACGCCAGAATCAGGCGGATGGCGTAGCCGTGGGAGAAAACCGTCACGGTCTTTCCCTCATTTTCCGCCGCGATGGCCCGGACGGCGGTCAGCACCCGCTCCAGCACCTGCCCGGGCGTTTCGGCGCCCTCCACGTGCCATTTGTCCGGCTGCCGGTTGAAATAGTCCATCTGCACCGGGTCCTCCCGGTAGATGTCGCCCCAGGTCCGCTGCTCCCAGCGCCCAACGCAGATCTCCCGCAGCTCCGCCATCCGGTGCAGAGGCAGGCCCTTGGCCTTGTATACGGCGCTGGCGGTGGCGCAGGTCCGGTACAGGTCGCTTGCGTACACGGCGTCGATATGGATGTCCGCGAACCGCTTCTCCAGTGCCCGGACCTGCCTCCAGCCCCGGTCCGTCAGGTTGCTGTTGTCCTGGCCTTGGGCGATTCGGTATAGATTTCCCTCCGCCTCCGCGTGGCGGATCAGATAGATGCTGGTCATACTGCCTCCAGAAACAAATTGATTTCTCAGACAGTATATCTCTTATGAAGCATTTTGGCAAATCTTGTCCGAAATTTTTTGTCGCTTTCGGGCCATACTAGCTCCGTGCCGATGAAGGAGTGACTGAAGATGAAGATGTGTACCGGATTTTGGATCGGTATGGGCGCCGGATTGATGGCCGGCGCCGCGGTGGGAATGATGGTGCCCTGCGGCAGAGATCCCATGAAAACACAGGTGGGCAGAAGTATCCACAAGCTGGGTGTCGCCGTGGACCACGCCGTGGACAACATCGTTTCCGAAATGCGCTGAGGCGCGGGCGGAGGGCGGATGCCCTCCGCTATTTTGAGAAAAGTGAAAAAGAGGGCTTGACTTTTCAAAATCCTTTGCTATAATGATAACGCTGTCTCGTCGAGGCGGCGGACAATTGCATCTACGGAAAAGCACTGGAACAGCTATGGAGAAGTCGCCTAGTTGGTCGAGGGCGCATGATTGGAAATCATGTAGGCTCCTAAAGGGTCTCGAGGGTTCGAATCCCTCCTTCTCCGCCAGAGAAAACCACCTTATTTGCTGAAAATAAGGTGGTTTTTCTTTTGTTTTTGTTGAGTTTTAGTTCAAATAGTTTCAATTCAGAGTTTTGCCATTACCGTGCACCCCTACATTTACCCCTAAAGGCCATGTTATTCCTAAAATACCCCGCCGGATTTTCAAATCCGGCGGGGTATTGGTGCAAAGATGTTTTGAATATTCACTTTCCAATTTTGATCGTGTCTATAATTATCCAGTGCAATGACTCATGTGCTGCTGCATTGCGGTCGAAGAAAAACACTGCCCGCAGAGATACCAATTATGACAGGTAGGGCATTCCCCGAAACAATCTCCATTCGGATTTATTTTGCCGCCAGGTTCCCGCATTAGAAATCCACAGTTGGCGCAGCGCATTTCTGCACTAACTGCCTCTTCCCGCTCTTTTGTATTTGTATTTTCCCCAGCCTGACCGTTTTTAATGTTCTCGCCAGGAGGTATGGGGTATCGGGTCCAGACATCGAACCGCCGACCATCAAGAAAACTGGCGGAGCTGTGTTCATCCTGCCAGCCAACTTCTCCCGATGGCCCACCGTCCACTGTTCGGACCAAAAAGCCACGACCTTCATCGCCCGTACTCACGACCGTTGACCAATGATAGTAATTCCCATTTTTGTCTTTCCACCCGATCGTATCGCCCGGACGCGGCGTATAGTTAGGGTATGAAAAGTGGTACAACAATGCGTCCTTTCCAAAAATTTCATCGCTGAACATAAAGGCAAACTTCGCACGCTCTATGCCGTTTGATCCAAAAGCTTTGGAATAGTACGGAGGGTTGTAGGCGTCGTACTTGTACCCATCATAATATTTACTGCGCAACTCTTCAATCAGGGCAGACACATTCTCCTCCGTCGCGGCCGCGCCATTTGCCAGCACTTTGGTAGCCATGGGCGTCCAGTCAGACGTGGGGGTCGTATCAGATTCAGGCGTGGGTTTGGAAACACTGTCGCCGGAGATATGCGGTTGTAACCGAGAAATAACAACGCAGCCCTGGGCCCGGTTCATGGGGTTCTGTCCGCCGAACGTGCCGTCCTTCTGTCCATTCAGAACGCCCATCGCATAGCAGAGAGACACGCCGCCCCGGTACTCGGCGGGAACATCGTCCCAGTCGCCGATAGCGTTTCTCGCTGCGGCCATTTCTGCGTTGGTGGGCATCTGTGCATTCTTATCCTTGAGGATATGGTACATCATCTGGGCCATGTCGTACCGATTGATAGGTTTGTTGATATTTGCATCAAAGTCTTTACTCAAGGTAGTCCTATCCAGAATACCATGGATGTCCAACACATCCGTGTATGCCTTGTGGGCTCTTGGAGCCCTCTGTGCACTCGTCCGCATAGAACGCCCGGGCCAGAAACGCTGCGAAGTGGACATTGGTGACAGAGTTTGCAGGCTTGACCGTGCCGTCGGCATATCCATTGGTGATGCCCTTGTTGACCGCCTCGTTAATCTCCTTGAAGGCCCAGAAGGTGCTGGGTACATCAGAGAAAGAGGTATTCGAGGCCAGAGCAGGTACAGAGAGCGTAAAACTCAACATCGCTGCAAGCACAAGCGCAAGAAGCTGCTTCAACATTCCTACTCTCTTTTTCTGCATCATCTTTTCTTCCTCCAAGACATGAAGATTTCAAAATACAGAGGCCCTGAACCATGTCTGGCTTACAAATACGGGTGCATATAAGGGGCAGGCTCCGGACCCGCATACAGGCCGTAGGCGTCGCAAATCCAGTAGGTGCCGTCGATATTGACCCGGCACCACTGATGTGACCACTGATTCTCGTTGACATGCTCATAGGGGATACCGAGGATATTCAAACAGAGGCCGGTGGCACGGGTGCATCCGGCACAAGAGGCCACGCCGAGAACGAAATATCCATACGGGTCATTGTAATGGGGAGAATCTGTGGAGTAGGACATTCCATCATCAAACATCTTACGGAGCGCTTGCATAATACCCCTGAGCTGCTCCTCACGGCTCTTTTTCGCCAGAGGGGTGACGATTTCCAGCGCCACATCATAGGCCTGCCGCAGTTCGGCGTCCGTGCATTTCTTTTTGAGGCTGGTCAGGTTCGCAAGCTGGTCCATGGGGACAGGTTCAAAGGGATTCTTCTCAAGTGAAATGCTTTTCCGCAAGCTGGGGTCTGCCATGCGCCCGATGATGGCAGCAGCCGCGCCACGGGAAACGTTGCTGTCAGGGGTGAAGGTCCCCTTTTTGTCATTGCCCGTCAGAACGCCAGCCCGGTACAGGCGGTACACAGCGTCATAGCAGCTGGCGTCGGAGGACACGTCGGGGATAGCACCCTCCTCGATGTCGCTGATTTTCTTCAGGGCGCTGTCGGGCAGGGTACTGCTCAGGACACGGGCAAACTCCGCGCGGGTGATGGGCACATCATACTGGTCGTATTTCCAGACGATGCCGTTCTTTTTCGCGTAGTCCAGATAGGACTGATACCAGGGGTCTCCTGCCGCAAACTCGGCGTTCCTGCCGTTGTAGCCGCTGTGCAGGCGGGCCGCCATGACGATGGTCTGCGCCACGGTCAGGCTGCCGTTGACATCGAAATAAGTGGTCGTTTTGCCGCCCATAATGCCATACTCATAAGCAGTCTGAACATTTGCAGCACACCAGGCATCTGCCGGAACGTCTGAAAACTGGCCCTCCGTGTATGTATTGACCTTCCGGAAACCGCTTCTTTCAGCAGCCATTGCCGGAACGCAGAGCGAGAAAGCAACCAAAACCGCAAGCAGCAGTGAGGCAAATCTTTTCATACGGAACCCTCCATTGATCAGTTTCTTCATAAACGAATTTCAAAGTATGCAGTCTATGAACAGCTAAATGATAGTCCTTCCTATTTCAGAATGCAAGAAGGTGACGAAAAATAGCTGGTACTGCCCGCCGATTGGTCGGGCACTGTGAGGCTGGGAATGCTGGCAGGAGGCTTTGAGCGGCTGGCCGCGTGGGGGCTGCCGGTCTGATGCACGTTGAGGGGTTGCAAGGCTTTCTTTTTCCGCTTCTGAGTCCCGGAGTGCAAACACTTCCACGGCAGCGCCCGGCAGATATCCGCTCCGGCAGCATGAATGTCCCTCCTCCTTCATAGAGTTTATCAATGATGCGAGGAGGGACTACCATGAAAAAAGTCATTGCTCTGCTGGGCGCGGTATTGATTTTGACAGTCGGGGCCCGGGCGGTGGAGGTGGCGGCGCCGTCCGCCCTGTTGATGGAAAAAGAGACCGGCACCGTCCTGTACGCCAAGGACGAGCACGCCAAGCTGGAACCCGCCAGTGTCACCAAGATCATGACCATCCTGCTGACCATGGAGGCCATCGACTCCGGCCAGCTCTCCTGCGACACCGTGGTGACGGCCTCCGCCCACGCCTGCTCCATGGGCGGCAGCCAGATCTGGCTGAAGGAACACGAGCAGATGACGGTCAGCGACATGCTGAAGGCCGTGTGCGTGGTGTCCGCAAACGACTGCGCCGTGGCCCTGGGAGAGCAGATCGCCGGCAGCGAGGAAGCCTTCGTGGAGCGCATGAACCAGCGGGCCAGGGAGCTGGGCATGCATGACACCACCTTCAAAAACGCCACCGGCCTGCCGGCGGAGGGCCACGTCACCTCCGCCCACGACATCGCCCTCATGAGCCGGGAGCTGATCCTGCACCACCCGGACATCCGCCAGTACACCACCATCTGGATGGACACCCTGCGGGACGGCCAGTCCTCCCTGGTGAATACCAACAAGCTCATCCGCTTCTATGAGGGCGCCACCGGCCTCAAAACCGGCTCCACCGACAACGCCCTGTACTGCCTCTCCGCCACGGCGGAACGGGACGGCATGGAGCTGGTGGCGGTCATCATGAAGGACGCCACCTCCGTCCAGCGGTTTGAGGACGCCAAAACGCTGCTCAGCTATGGCTTCGCCACCTACACACTGAAAAACGTAACGCCGGAAACGCCCCTGGCCCCCATCCCGGTGACGCTGGGGACCCAGGCCACCGTCCAGCCGGTACTGGGCGAGGGCGGCACCCTGCTGCTGGAAAAGTCCAAGGCCGTGGTCCTGCGGCAGACGGTAACGCTGGCAGAGACCGTGGAGGCCCCGGTGGCCGCCGGAACCCAGCTGGGGACCCTGACCGTCACCTCCGGGGAGGAAACTGTGGCGGAGATCCCCCTGCTGGCCGGAGAGGAAATCCCCCGGGTCACCTACGGGCAAATGCTGCTGCGGCTGCTGAAAACCGCCTTTCTGACGGACTGACAAGAATCTTCTCCTTTTTTCCGCATTTCTCCGACGGATTTCTCTTGCCGGGCATTGCAATGGATGTTATACTTTTCTCAACAGGACTGCGGGGCGCGGTGCGTCCCGGTGCAAAAGAAAGGAAGCGTACATATGTTGGATGTGAAGCTGTTTGAGATGCAGAGCTTTCTGCCTCTGCCCTACAAGGAGGCTCTGGCACCCCGTCTGAAAAAAGCGCAGGAAAAGCTGCAGAACGGCACCGGCGCTGGCGGCGAGTTCACCGGCTGGGTCCATCTGCCCCGGGACTACGACAAGGAGGAGTTCTCCCGCATCCAGGCGGCATCCGCCCGCATTCAGGCCGATTCCCAGGCTCTGGTGGTCATCGGCATCGGCGGCTCCTATCTGGGCGCCCGGGGTGTCATCGACTGCCTGTGCTCCCCCAACTATAATCTGAAAAAGAAGAACACCCCCAACATCTACTTCGTGGGCAACGGCCTCTCCGCCGACGCCATGCAGGAGGTGCTGGACCTGGTGGCGGACGTGGATTTCTCCGTCAACGTGATCTCCAAATCCGGCACCACCACCGAGCCCGCCGTAGCCTTCCGCTTCTTCCGGGAGGCTCTGGAGAAGAAGTACGGCAAGGAGGGCGCCGGAAAGCGCATCTACGCCACCACCGACAAGGCCCGGGGCGCTCTGAAGTCCTTGGCGGACGCGGAGGGCTGGGAGACCTTCGTGGTGCCCGATGACATCGGCGGCCGCTACTCCGTGCTGACCGCCGTGGGTCTGCTGCCCATCGCCGTGGCCGGCGTGGACATTGAGGCCCTGATGCGGGGCGCCGCGGAGATGATGGAGGTCTGCGCCGACGGCTCCTACAACTCCCCTGCCTGGGAGTACGCCGCCATCCGCTACCAGCTGTACCGCTCCGGCCGTCCCATCGAGCTGCTGGCCTGCTACGACCCCGCCTTCCGCTTTATGAGCGAGTGGTGGAAGCAGCTCTACGGTGAGAGTGAGGGCAAGGACGGCAAGGGCCTTTTCCCCGCCAGCGTGGACTTCACCGCCGACCTGCATTCCATGGGCCAGTACATTCAGGAGGGCAAGCGGCTCATGTTCGAGACTGTGGTGCGGCTGGGCGCCTCCAATACCCAGGTATATGTTCCCAGGGATGAGGCCGACGGCGACGGCCTGAACTTTCTGGCGGGTCAGTCCATGGACTTTATCCGGGACCGGGCCATGGAGGGCACTCTGCTGGCCCACACCGAGGGTGGCGTGCCCAACATCATCGTGGAGGCCGACGGCAAGACCCCCGAGGCCCTGGGCCAGCTGATCTACTTCTTCGAGTACACCTGCGGCCTGTCCGGCTACCTGCTGGACGTGAACCCCTTTGACCAGCCCGGCGTGGAGGCCTACAAGAAGAACATGTTCGCCCTGCTGGGCAAGCCGGGATATGAAGAGCGGAAGGCTGAGCTGGAGGCCAAGCTGAACAAGTAACTTCAGGTATTCTGCGAAAGGCTTGCACAGCAGCCGCCGCAAGTGCGGCGTACGAGCGTTTTGCCGCAGGCAAAACCTCGAACCTGGCGGAATTGATTTCCGGCAGGTTGGTCAAATCAATCGGGGTCCCCGTGTGGCCTGCCGCGTGGGGATGCAAGCCGGGATATGAGGACCGGAAGGCTGAGCTGGAGGCCAAGCTGAATAAATAATGAAAAAGCGGCGGCAAAAGCCGCCGCTTTTTCATTATTTGCCCCCAATTGTCAATGCATAATATCCACAAAGAAAGAGTTTGCTTTTTTGCATTGTATTTTCCATTTCTTTATGCTATGCTTAACATAGCAAAGTTCCCCGCAAATAAAGGACAGGAGTGATTTACTATGGTTAGACTGATCATGGGCATGAAGGGTTCCGGCAAGACCAAGCAGCTCATTGAATTGATCAACAACGCGGCAAAAGACGAGCCCGGCAACGTGGTTTGCATCGAGGCCAACCGCAACATGACGTATGATATCCACTATCATATCCGTCTCATCGACGCGCAGGAGTACCGTCTGAACAACTACGACCTGATGCGCGGCTTCATCAGCGGCCTGTACGCAGGCAACTACGATATTACTCACGTGTTTATCGACAATCTGTGCAAAATCACCGGCCACGACGTGGATAAGGAGACCGAGGAGTTCCTGAACTGGCTGGACGTGTTCGGTGAGCAGAACAATATCAAGTTCACCGCCACCATCAGTGCTGACATCTCCGCCGCTACCGACGGTATGCAGAAGTATCTGTAAGGTTCATAAACACTGCAAATTCAAGTCCCCATCCCGTTCGGGATGGGGACTTTTCTGCTGAACTTTTCAAGCTCAGCAGAAAAGCATTCATTGAAATGGCGCAGGACACCCTTCCTTCCCGTCATCTTGTCTTTCCTCCTCAACAGCCAGTTCAAAGCCCCCATCCCGTTCGGGATGAGGGCTTTTCTGATCTGATCTAATCTGATTTATGCGGCTGCGGTCAGCGCAGGCCGGACAGCAGATCCTGGCTGGCGGAGGCCCAGTCATCCAGGCAGAGCTGTGCCACGCCGAAGATACGGGCCAGCTGGAGCCGGGTAGCGGCTGCCTGCCGGTCCAGATACCAGACCACCACCTCTTTGTTGTCACCCACGGTCCCGGTGAGATAGGCACAGGCGTAGCGGTTGGAGTAGTGGGTCACCGTTTTGGGGTCGGTTAAAAGGGATTCGTATTCTTCCGAGGTAAGGCTGTACTGCTTCTGGCCGCTCCAGACAGAGACGCCGGTGGTCACCATCAGAGCCAGCTTTCCGCTGTCGATGCCGCCGCCCAGGCGTCCCAGGGCGTAGTAGATCTCCTCCAGGGGGTCCACCGGCGCAGTGGTAATGCCGTTGGAAAAAATCTGGTGCGGGGTCACCCGCAGGACCAGCCGGTCCGCCGCCGCGGCCAGCGCCTCATACTCATAGCCGTAGGCCTTCCCCGTCCGGGAGGGAGCTTCCGCCATCACGTACAGCAGCTTGTCCCCCAGCCTGGTCCGCAGTGCCTGGACCAGCTTGGTCATAGCGTTGCTCTTTCTGTCGCTGAGCTGAGGAACATCCAGGAATACTCCGTCATAGCCGCCATCCGTGACTGCCGCCGATACAACACCCGCAGTCTCCGCCGCAGTGCTGCCCAGGGCGGAGGGTCCTCCGGTGAGATACAGCAGCTTTTTGGCTCCGGCCTGTCGGGCGGCCTCCAGGATGGGGGCCGTTTTCTTCTCATCCATGGTGGCATTGATCACGGCTCTGCCGTTCACCGCGATGAGGCGGCCCGCCGGGACCGCCACCGCCTCCAGCCCGGTAAAATCTCCGGCATCAGCGGTCACGGTGATCTTCCCCGGCCCCGTCTGGTGGAGCTTGTCGTACAGGCGCATCAGAATCACGGCCACCTGCTCCCGGGTGGCGGCCCGCTCCGGAGAGAAAGTATCCGCCGAGGTGCCACTCACCAGGCCCAGGTCATAGGCCATGGTGATATAGCCGGCGTTGGTGGTCACGTCCCGGAAGGGCATGGGCAGGTCCTGGGCCAGGCCCGCAATGGTGCCGTAGCCCAAAGCCCGCACCAGCATGACCGCCAGTTCCTCCCGGGTGATAGGGTCGTTGGGGCGGAAGGATTCCCTCTGGTCCGTGAGGGCCCCGTGGCTGTATGCAGTCTCCACGGCGCCGGCATACCAGACATTCGCGGGAACATCCTCATAGATGTCTTTGGCGGGGACAGCGGTCTCCCAGCCAAAGAAGCGGCACAGGACCACCGTGAAGGCAGCCCGGGTCATCTTTTGACCAAGGCCGAACCGGGTGGCCGACTGGCCCTGGAAGAAGCCCAGCTTCACACAGCGTTGGATACTTTCCGCGGCCCAGTGGTTGGCCGGGACATCGGCAAAGCCCCCCGCCGCCGTCGCTGGTACCGTCAGGCTCCCGGCCAGCAGGGCGCACAGAACCAGGCAGCTCAGCAGCCGTTTCAGTTGCTTTTTCATCATTCTTTCGCTCCTTTGGGCACATTTCAGTGCCAAATCATCCCTACTATACCAGATTTTTCAGCAGCCGTCAAACCGAACCTGTCGAAGGCAGCAGCAGCCATTCATAAGTTTCAAAATTCATTCTTTACCTGACACCGCTTTTCTGCTATAATAAATTAGTTATTTTAGATTCATTTTTAAATATTCACAGAAAGGAGGGACGTCCTGTGAAATTCAAAAAGTGGAACATCGGCACGCCGCAGGAGCAGGATGTGGCCCTCCTGCAGAGCGCCGGGTATCCCTATCTGCTGTCCACCGTTCTGGCAGCCCGGGGGATCACCTCGCCGGAGGACGCGGCCGAGTTCCTGGACCGGGAACGCCATCTGACCATCTCCCCCATGCGGATGCGGGACATGGACAAGGCCGTCAGCCGCATCCAGCGGGCCATCAGCGATGGGGAAACCATCGCCGTCTTCGGCGACTACGATGTGGACGGCATCACCTCCACGGTACTTTTGCTGGACTACCTGAAAAACTGCGGGGCCCACTGCCTGCGCTTTATTCCCCGCCGCATTGAGGATGGATACGGCCTGTCCAGGGACGCCATTCAGGGACTCCACGACCAGGGCGCCTCCCTGATGATCACCGTGGACTGCGGCATCACCGGCAACGAAGAAGTGGATTTTGCCAATTCTCTGGGTATGGATGTGGTGGTCACGGACCACCATGAGTGCAAGGAGGCCCTGCCCAACGCCGTGGCCGTGGTGGACCCCCACCGTCCGGACTGCCCCTACCCCTTCAAGCACCTGGCGGGCGTGGGCGTGGCGCTGAAGCTGGTGCTGGCCTTGGGCGGCGAGAACCGGGAGGACGCCCTGTTCGCCCGCTACTGTACCCTGGCCGCCATCGGCACCGTGGCCGATGTCATGCGGATGGAAGGGGAAAACCGGACCATCGTCTCCTGCGGCCTGGAGGCTCTGCCCCATACGGATTTTGTGGGCGTTCACGCCCTGTTGAAGGAGGCGGGCCTGCTGGGCAAGCCCATCACCTCCATTCAGATCGGCTTTGTCCTCTCCCCCCGCATCAACGCGGCGGGCCGCATGGGCGCCGCCGACCTGGCGGCGGACCTGCTGGAGACCGATGACCCCGCCCGGGCGGAGGAGCTGGCCAGAGAGCTGTGCGACCTGAACCGGGAACGGCAAACGGTAGAGCAGGCCATCTGCGCCGACGCCATCGAGCAGATTCAGAAGCTGCGCAGTGAGGAGCGCAGCGCCCTGGTGCTGTCCAGCGAGGACTGGCATCAGGGTGTAGTGGGCATTGTGGCCTCCCGCCTCAGCGAAAAATACTCCTGCCCCAGCTTTATGATCCATCTGAAGGACGGCACGGGCAAGGGCTCCTGCCGGTCCTACGGCGGCTTCAACCTGTTCGCGGCCCTGGAGGCATGCTCCGACCTGCTGGACGGCTACGGCGGACACGAGCTGGCCGCCGGCTTCACCATCCCCGAGGGCAACATCGACGCCTTCCGCCAGCGGATGAACCGCTACGTCCGCTCCGCCATGGACGGCGTGCTGCCGGTATCCTCCCTGGAGCTGGATGCCGCCATCGCCTGCCCCGGCGAGGTAACGCTGGACCAGGTGGAGCAGCTGAGCCTGCTGGAGCCTTACGGCGCTGGAAACCCCCGCCCCGCCTTCGCCCTGCTGGGTGCCACCGTGGACGCCATCCAGTCCGTGGGCCAGGGGCGGCATCTGAAGCTGCGGCTCTCCAAGGGCACCTGCCGGTTCGACGCCATCTTCTTCTCCGTGACGGAGCAGGAGTGCGGCGTCACCGCCGGCAGCCGGGTGGACGCGGCCTTCTACCTGCAGGCCAACACCTTCCGTGGGAATACTACACTGCAGCTGCAGCTGATTGATATCCGTCCCTCCCTGATCCCCAGCCGCCATGAGGCGGCGGACCTGGAGCTGCTGGACCGGCTCATGGCCGGCGGCCCCATCACTGCACAGGAGACGGTCCGGCTGGGCGCCTCCCGGGACCAGTTCGGTGCCTGCTGGCGGGTGCTGGAGCGTCACCTGCGCCAGGGAAAGGCGGAGGAGGACACCCTCCCCTATCTGCGGCAGTTGGCCGTCCAGTCCGGCGGCAGTGAGAGCTTCCTCCGCACGGCGCTGGCTCTGCAGGTCTTCCGGGAGCGGGGGCTGATCTCCATGACAGCCCAGGGCGACCGGACGACCCTCTGTCTCAACACCACTCAGGGCAAGGTGGACCTGTTCGCCTGCCCTTATCTCTCCCGTTTGCGGGATGACCCTACCAATCGGAACCGAGGTGACCTGGCATGACCTTGCAGGAACAATACGAACAACTGGAAAAAACCATCCGCGGCTACAACGCCGCGGCGGACTTTGACCAGATTCGCGCCGCCTTTGAATACGCGGACAAGTGCCACGAAGGACAGAAGCGGAAGAGCGGCGAGCCCTATATCATCCATCCCCTGGCGGTGGCCCAGATCGTGGCGGACCAGAAGCTGGACTCCGAGTCCATCATCGCGGCCCTGCTCCACGATGTCATTGAGGACACGGAGGCCACCCACGAGGACGTGGCCCGGCTCTTCTCTCCCACCATCGCCAACCTGGTGGAGGGCGTCAGCAAGCTGACCCGGATCCAGTACGCCACCAAGGAAGACGAGCAGATGGAGAACCTGCGGAAGATGCTCTTTGCCATGAGCAAGGACATCCGGGTCATCCTCATCAAAATCTCCGACCGGCTTCACAACATGCGGACCATGGAGTACCAGTCCCCACCCAAGCAGAAACAGAAGTCCCTGGAGACCATGGAGATTTACGCTCCCATTGCCCACCGACTGGGCATGCAGCGCATCAAGTGGGAGCTGGAGGATCTGTCCCTGAAATATCTGGACCCCATCGGCTATGAGGAGATCGTCTCCAAGCTGGACGCCAAGAAGCCAGAGTACGAGGCCTTCATGCAGCGCACCCGGGACCAGGTGGACCAGCGGCTGAACGAGCTGGGCATTCAGCACATCGTGTACGGCCGCATGAAGCACCCCTATTCCATCTACCGGAAGATGTTCAACCAGAACAAGTCCCTGGATGAGATTTTCGACCTGTTCGCCTTCCGGGTCATTGTGGAGAATGTGGGCGACTGCTACAACGTGCTGGGCGTGATTCACGACCTGTACAAGCCCATTCTGGGCCGGTTCAAGGACTATATCGGCACCCCCAAGCCCAATGGCTACCAGTCCCTCCACACCACCGTCATGGGCAACGACGGCTATCCCTTTGAGGTGCAGATCCGCACCCGGGAGATGCACGAGATCGCCGAGTACGGCGTGGCCGCCCACTGGAAATACAAGCAGAACGGCCAGGGCGCCGGTACGGAGGGCCGCTACGAGTGGGTCCGACGCCTGCTGGAAAACCAGGAGGGCGCCGACGCCGAGGAGTATATCCACTCCCTGAAGATCGACATGTTCTCCGACGAGGTGTTTGTCTTTACCCCCAACGGCGATGTGCAGAACCTTCCCGCCGGTGCCACCCCCATTGACTTCGCTTACGCCATCCACTCTGCCGTGGGCAACCGGATGGTGGGCGCCAAGGTCAACAACCGCATCGTGACACTGGACCACGTGCTGAAAAACGGCGATATCGTGGAGATCCTCACCGCCAAGAACGCCAAGGGCCCCAGCCGCGACTGGATGAAGATCGCCAAGAGCAGCGAGGCCCGCAGCAAGATCCGCCAGTGGTTCAAAAAGGAACGGAAGGAAGAGAACATCGCCAACGGCCGCGCCTCCTTTGAGGCGGAGCTGAAGCACTGCGGTCTCTCCATGAAGGACGTGACAGACCCTGAGGTCCTGCCGGGCATCCTGAAAAAAGTCTCCTACCCCTCTCTGGAAGAGATGTACGCCGCCATCGGCTATGGCGGCTTCTCCGCCCAGAAGGCCGTCAGCCGCATGCAGGGCGAAATTCAGCGGGTCGCCAAGCAGCACCAGCTGGAGCAGCAGGCGGCGGAGGCCGCCGAGGTCAAGCCCCCCAAGGAGGAACCCCGCACCCAGGAGCCCAAGAAGATCAAGAGCGAGCAGGGCATCATCGTGGAGGGGCTGGACAACTGTCTGGTAAAGTTCTCCAAGTGCTGCACCCCGGTGCCTGGCGACGAGATCGTGGGCTTTATCACCCGGGGCTACGGCGTGTCCGTCCACCGGGCGGACTGCCCCAACGCCTCTCCGGAAAAGCGGGCCGCCCCCGATCAGGCGGGCCGCTGGATTAAGGTCTCCTGGGGTACCGATACCAACGAGAGCTATCCCACCATTCTGGAGGCCCTGTGCAAGGACCGCCACAATCTGCTGCTGGATATCTCCGCCGCCCTGTCCACCACCAACACCTTCGTGCTGGGCATCAACACCCGCTCCACGGAGGACGGCTTCGCCATCTGCCGCCTGGAGGTCCGCATCCGGGACGGCCAGCAGCTGAAGATGCTGATGAACAAGCTGCATCAGATCTCCGGCGTGCTGAGCGTTACTCGGCCATCGGGTTAATGCCTTTTCGAAGGGGGACTTCGTCCCCCCTCGACCTCCCCCCTCACCAGTCTGCGGACTGGTGTGTTTGCCCCAAGGGCAAACGGGTCGGGGAATTTTCGCCACGTACACGCCGCGGCGAAAATGATTGAATGTTCTTGATTTGCCACAGGCAAATCAACTGTGGGAACCTCCGGTTCCCCCTAGCCCCCTTCCCCTGAAAAGTGGAGGGAAGCGGCAGCGTGATGCGGAGCAATTCCATCCGTCAACTGCCCCGAAAGCACGCTGGAACCTTGGCATGCGGCGGCAGGGTATCTCTGTTCCGCCAGTGTCCGGCGCATCCGGTAGGAGACTTTCAGCTTACACGGGCACCGACCACGATGACCCCCGTATTTGCGCAAAAAAGCGCTGCAAGCGCCGATTTTGCGCAAAAGCGCCTTTTCTTTTGACCGTGAACGGCCGTTTATCTCCGGTCTAAGAGCCGCCGCTTTGCGGCGGTTGACCTCCGAAACGCGCCTGCGGGCGCAGTCTTTTCCGCAAGAGGAAAAGAAAATGGGGGTTCATTCCCGCCCGGCAAAGCCGGGCAATCCTCCCCCATGCCCCGGCAGGGGCGCCAGAAAGGAGCACCTATGCGCGCAGTCGTCACCCGCGTGAAGCACGCCTCCGTCACCATCGACGGACACATCAACGGCCAGATCGGCGAGGGCTATCTGGTCCTGCTGGGGGTCGCCCCCAACGACACCCACGACACCGCCGTCAAGCTGGCGGACAAAATCTGCAATCTCCGTATTTTCGAAGACGAAAACGATAAAATGAATCTGAATCTGGAGCAGGTGGGCGGCAGCCTTCTGGTGGTCTCCCAGTTCACCCTCTTTGCCGACACCTCCTCCCGCCGCCCCGGCTTCTCCGGGGCCGCCAAACCGGACCTGGCCATTCCTCTGTACGAGGACTTTATGGCCCATTGCCGGGAGCGGGGCTTCACCGTGGAGCACGGCGAGTTCGGCGCCAAAATGGAGGTCGAGTCCCTGAACCACGGCCCCGTCACCATTCTCTTTGACACTGACCGCCCTTGAAAAGGAGATGCTTATGAACATTAAAGCCTTACAGGTGGGTCCCATCGGGACCAACTGCTATATTCTCTGTGACGAAGTGGAAAAGCTGTGCGCCGTCATCGACCCCGGCGGAGATGCCGACCGGGTGGCTGTCGCCGTGGAGTGGAGCGGCTGCACGCCCTGCGCCATTCTGCTGACCCACGGCCACTATGACCACACCGGCGCGGTAGCGGAGCTGCAGGCAAAATGGCCGGAGGTCCCCACCTATCTGAGCCGCCGGGACCAGGGCGCGGGCGACAGCTATATGCGCCAGCTCTTCCCTCCTGTCGCCAACGCCAAGGACTATGACGAAGGCGACACCATCCGGGTGGGCGGCCTCACACTGGAGGTCCTGGCTACCCCCGGCCACTCCGAGGGCAGCGTCACCCTCCGCTGCGGCGACGTGCTGTTCTGCGGCGACACCCTGTTCGCCGGCTCCTGCGGCCGGACGGACTTTCCCGGCGGCAGCATGAAGAAGATCATGGCCTCCCTGAAGCGGCTGGGTGAGCTGGAGGGAAACCTGACGGTCTATCCCGGTCATATGGAGCCCAGTACTCTGGACCAGGAGCGGTCCTGGAATCCCTATCTCCGCCAGGCCATGAACGGATAAGGAACGGATATGAAGCTGGTATTACAGGGCCACGACGAGCGGTATGTGGTGGAGCAAAGCCTGATGAACCTGTTCCCCGGCGAGCTGCCGGTCTACGAGCCCATTCTGCCCGGGGACGACACCTGGGCCATCATCTCCCTGCGGGAGGAGGACGGCCGCTGCCATGTCACCGTGGAGCTGAGCGTTCACGGCAAGGCGGCACCGTACACCCTGGACTGCCCCCTCTCCGGCACGGATTTTGAGCAAGAGGGCCAGCGGCGCCACGCCGTCGCCCGGTGCTTCTTCCTGGCCGCCCGGGCCGTCACCGGCGTCACGCCCCCCTGGGGGATGCTGACCGGCGTGCGGCCCGACAAGCCCGTTACCTGGGCCCTGGCGGAGGGCAAAAGCCCGGACCAGGCCCGCGCCATGCTGGAGGAGGACTACTTCGTCACCCGGTCCCGGGCGGACCTGGCCCTGGAGACCGGGGCCATGGCTCTGAAGGCCTCCCGGCGTCTGGCCCCTAAGGATATTGACATCTATGTGGGTATCCCCTTCTGCCCTACCCGCTGTGCCTACTGCTCCTTCGTCAGCCAGTCGGTGGAGCGGAGCTTCGCCCTGGTGTCCCCCTATGTGGACGCCCTGATCCAAGAGGTCAAGGCGGGCGGGCGGATGGTACGGGAGCAGGGGCTCCGGGTCCGGGCCTTCTACATGGGCGGCGGCACTCCCACCACCCTGACAGCAGAGCAGATGGACCGGGTGCTGACGGCCTTCGAGGAGTCCTTTGACATTCTCCCCTGCCAGGAGATCACCGTGGAGGCAGGCCGCCCGGACACCATCACGGCGGAAAAGCTGGCGGTACTGAAATCCCACGGCGTCACCCGTGTCTCCGTGAATCCCCAGACCATGGAGGACCACGTCCTCCGGGCCATCGGGCGGCACCACAGCGCCGGGGACATTGAGTCCGCCATGGAGTTGGTGGACAAATTCGGCTTCCCCCATGTGAACATGGACCTGATCGCGGGCCTTCCGGAGGACACCCCCGAGGGCTTCCGCCGGTCCCTGGACCGCTGTCTGTCCTTCGGCACGGACAACGTCACCGTCCACACCCTGGCGCTGAAAAAGGGCAGCCGCATCCTGACGGAGGGCCTGACCATCCCCGGCCCCGAAGCCGTCAGCGAGATGCTGGACTACGCGGCGCCCGTGCTGCGGCAGGCCGGCTACGCGCCCTACTATCTGTATCGGCAGAAATATATGTCCGGCAGCTTCGAGAATGTGGGCTGGAGCAGGCCCGGGGCGGAGTGCTGGTACAACATCGACATCATGTCGGAGCTGTGCTCCATCTTGTCCTTCGGCGCCGGCGGGTCCACCAAGATGGTGGAGCCCGGGACCAACCACATTGAGCGGGTATTCAACCTGAAATATCCCAAGGAGTACACGGAGCGGCCGGAAAAATGTCTTGCAAATCAGGCGGCCTTTGCCGCGTTCTATGAAAATCTGAATCTTTGAAAGGAGCGTTTCTCATGGCATACTCTCTGAAGCAGCTGAATGAAGCCATCCGCAGCGACCCCCAGGCCTTTGTGGACGAGTGCGACGCCGCCTTCCACAAGAAAGTGGAGACCGCGGCCCAGAAGATCGCCGATCACCGCAGTGAGTCCCACATCATCCTGCTGTCCGGTCCCTCCGGCTCCGGCAAGACCACCACGGCTCTGAAAATTGAGGAGCAGCTGGAGAAAATGGGCATCTCCACCCACACCGTCTCCATGGACAACTACTTCAACACCGTGGACCCGGAGACGGCCCCCCGGAACCGGGAGGGCGCCATCGACTACGAGTCCCCCTTCTGCCTGGATGTGGACCTGCTGAACCGCCATTTCGCCATGCTGGACCGGGGTGAGACCATCCACATCCCCAAGTACGAGTTCGCCCGCCAGATGCGGTCCGACATCATGTCCCAGCCCATGCGGCTGGGTCCCGATGAGCTGGCCATCTTCGAGGGCATCCACGCCCTGAACGACATCATCGTGGGCAAGAACCCCCGCGCCTTCAAGCTATACATCGCTGCCCGCAGCAACCTGCTGGACGAGGACGGCTCCATGGTGTTCCAGCATCCCTGGCTGCGGCTGTGCCGCCGCATCGTCCGGGACTACCAGTTCCGGGGCAGCGACGCCGTTTTCACCCTGAAAATGTGGCCCAACGTGCGCCGGGGCGAAAAGCTGTACATCTCCCCCTACAAGGAGAACGCCGACCTGATGTTCGACTCCTCCCTGGCCTTTGAGTTCGCCCTTCTGAAGCCCGTGGTGGTACCCCTGCTGGAGGCCGTTCCCGCCGGGAAGTACGAGGTGGTGGACGACATGCTGAAGGCCTTTGACAAAATCGAGGCGCTGGACAGCAAATACGTGGCGCCGGACTCCCTGGCCCGTGAATTCATCGGCGGTTCCACTTACGACAACCATTAACCAGAACCGGGGACTTGGTCCCCGCTGGCCCTACCGCTGTATGCGGCGGGGAGATTGGAGGAGCTTATGAACGAAAAATTGGCAGCGTTACTGGAATCTGTTCAGCGCACCGCCGTACAGGCGGGAGACGTGGCCGCGGACGTGGCCTTCGGCATGGGGAAAAAGGCTGGGGAGCTGCTGTCCGTGGCAAAGCTGCGGGTGCGGATCGCCTCTCTGGAGAGGGACGTGAAGGACCGCTTCTCCCAGATCGGAGAACTGCTGTACGCCACCCACACCGGCGCCCCCACGGAGTCTGAGGTCCTGCTGGAAAAGCTCCAGGAGATCGACGGCCTCAAGGCGGAGATCGCCCAGCTGCAGTCTGAAATTCGCAAGGAAGAAGCAGCCCACACCTGCCCCACCTGCGGGGCCTTCGTAAACGTGGGGGACGCTTTTTGCGGCGCCTGTGGAGGAGAATTATAATGGTACAGTACACCTATCAGCAATATCAGGAGAGCGCCGGGGCCCTGCGGACCCGGTTGGACGGCTTCTGCCCCGACATCCTGCTGATCCTGGGCTCCGGCCTGGGCGCCTTGGGCGATGAGGTGGAAAGCCCCATCGTTGTGCCATACAGCGATGTTCCGCATATGAAGCACTCCACCGCCCCCGACCACAAGGGTCAATTTGTCTTTGGACTGCTGGCGGGCCGGAACGTGGCGATCATGCAGGGACGGCTCCACACCTATGAGGGCTGGTCCTTCGCCGATGTCAGCTATCCCGTCCGGGTGCTGCGGCTGCTGGGAGCGGAGACCCTGATCGTCACCAACGCCGCCGGAGCGGCGAACGCCAGTTTTTCCCCCGGAGACATCATGCTCATCACCGACCACATCAAGCTCTTCGGCGTCAGCCCTCTGTGCGGTGCCAATATCGACGAGTTCGGACCCCGGTTCCAGGACATGAGCGCCACCTATACCCCCGCCCTGCGGGAAGTGGCCCGCAAGGCTGCCAAAAGTCTTGGCATCCCCCTGCGGGAGGGTGTATATATGTGCTTCTCCGGTCCCCAGTACGAAACCCCTGCGGAGGTCCGGGCCGCCCGCATTCTGGGTGCCGACGCGGTGGGCATGTCCACCGTGCCGGAGGTCATCGTGGCCGCCCACTGCGGGATGAAGGTGCTGGGCTTTACGCTGTGCACCAATATGGCCGCCGGTGTTTCGGACCAGCCTCTGGACGGAGATGAGGTCATCGCCGCGGGTATTGCGGCGGCCCCCAGGTTCAGCGCTCTGGTAAAGGCCTGTCTGGCAGAGGTATAAATCCTCTCTGTCAGACATAGATTCAATCGTTCCTCCGCGCATTTTTCTGTGATTTCGAGGTAATCTGTTCATGTCGAAACAAAAAAAGCAGTCCTTCCTGGGCGGCGCCGCCATTCTGACGGCGGCGGTGGTCATTGTCAAGCTCATTGGCGCGGTCTACAAGCTGCCGCTGAACAACATTCTGGGCAGCATAGGCAAGACCTACTTCGATACCGCCTATCTGATCTACAACTTCCTGATGATCTTCTCCACTGCGGGCCTGCCCCTGGCCATCTCCAAGCTCACCAGCCAGGCCCATGCCCAGGGCCGGGAGAATCAGAAGCGGAAGATCTTCAGCACCTCCGTGTGGCTGTTCTTCGTCCTGGGCCTGGCGGGTTCCCTGCTGATGTTCTTCGGCGCGGAGCAGCTGGCCGCATTTGAGGAGAATCCCATGGCCGCTCAGGCTATCCGGGCGCTGGCGCCCGCAGTGTTCTGCGTGTGCCTGTTGGCCTGTATGCGAGGCTACACCCAGGGCCAGGGTAACATGAAGCCCACCGCCGTCTCCCAAGTGCTGGAGGCCCTGTGCAAGGTCTGCATTGGCCTGCCCCTGGCCTGGTTCATTCTGCAGAAGTGCCGTGAGGCAACCATCTCTCAGCAGCTGGCGCAGACGGGAAGCGACGGCGTGGAATACGTGGCCGCCGGCGCCATCCTTGGCGTCACCGTGGGCACCATCCTCTCCCTGGCCTTCCTGATCGTCTATCTGGCGACCCACCGCAGCAAAACGGAGAGCCTGGATATCCCTGACTCCAGCGGCAGCATCATGAAGAACGTGCTGGCCATCGGCATTCCCATCACCCTGGGCAACTCCGCCCTGGGCATCATCAACCTGATCGACACCAAGATCGTCATGGGCCAGCTGCAGAACGCCCTCCTGCTGAGTGAGACGGAGGCCGCCCTGCTGAACGGCCAGTACCGTATGGCCATGGATATGCCCAACATGGTGGCCTCCTTTGTCTATCCCGTCACCATGAGCCTGATCCCCTTCGCGGCGGCGGCAATGGCCCAGAAGGACACGGCCAAGGCCAACAGCATCATCTCCTCCGCCTTCCGGCTCATCGCCATTCTGGCCCTGCCTGCGGGCGTGGGCCTCTCCGTGCTGTCCACCCCCATCATGCGGCTGCTCCTGCCCACCCAGCAGGAGGACGCCCTGGCGGCGGGCCCCCATCTGCAGATCCTGGGCATCGCCCTGGTCTTTATCTGCCTGATGATCCTGACCAATGCCATTCTGCAGACCTACGGCAAGGAAAAGCTGCCCATTTTCACCGTCATCGCCGGCGGCATTACCAAGATCGTGATGAACTACATTCTGGTGGGCAACCCCGACATCAACATCCACGGTGCCCCCATCTCCACCCTGTGCTGCTACATGGTCATCGTGGGGCTGAATCTGTTCTTTGTGAGGAAATACTCTCCGGAGAAGCCCATGTATCTCCAGATCTTCCTGAAACCCGTGGCCGCGTCCGTCCTCATGGGCGCAGCCGCCTGGGCGGTCCATGGCTTCGCGGCCCGGGCTCTGGCCGGACACTCCGCATACCTGGCCAACGCCGCTGCCACCTTCTGCGGCATTCTGGCGGGCGTGGTGGTCTACGCCATTCTGGTCATTGCCCTCCGCATCCTGCGTGCAGAGGACGTCCGTTCCATCCCCCACGGGGAGACGCTTATTAAACTTCTGCACTTAAAGTGAAAAACTTTGAGCTTTCAAGGCTTTTGCCGTTGAAATTTCTTGCAAAGGCGGTCAATCTATGGTAGATTTTCAATGTAAGCCCCGGTATGACTGGGAGGACTTTCTGGAGATCATGCGCCTGCTGCGCGCTCCCGGCGGCTGTCCCTGGGACGCCGAGCAGACCCACCAGTCCATCCGGCGGAATTTTCTGGAGGAGACCTATGAGGTTCTGGACGCCCTGGACCGGGACGATCCCGGCGCCATGTGCGAGGAGCTGGGCGACGTTCTGATGCAGGTGGTGTTCCACGCCCAGATTGAAAAGGAGCTGGGCCGGTTCACCATGGACGACGTGGTCAACGAGATCGCCCAGAAAATGGTCTACCGCCGCCCCCATGTGTTCGGCGGCACCATGCAGGCGGACACCAGCGAGCAGGTCCTGGTAAACTGGGAGGTCCTGAAGCGCCGGGAAAAGGACCAGCGCTCCACGGCGGATGCCATTGAAGCCATTCCCCACACTTTGCCTGCCCTGTGGCGGGCGGAGAAGACCCAGAACAAGGCCGCCAAGGCGGGCTTTGACTGGGACGGGGCCATGGGCGCCCTGGAGAAGCTGGAGGAGGAAGTCCGGGAGCTGCGGACGGCTCTGGAAGCAGGCAAGTCTGTGGACGATCCCCACGGCATCCGGGAAGAGGTGGGCGACACCCTCTTCATGGCCGCCAAGGTGGCCCAGTCCTTCCAGGTGGACCCGGAGGACGCCCTCCACCGCGCCTGCGACAAATTTGACAGCCGTTTCCGCCTGGTGGAGGAAGCGGCGGACAAGCCTCTGGCGGAACACTCCCAGGAGGAGTTGCTGGCCCTCTGGCAGGCCGCCAAGGAACATGAGTCTTAACACGCAATCCGCGTTAAGAAATAAATGCTGTTCAAACAATTTTACAGGAGGATACAATCATATGAACAAAGCTGAACTGATCAATGCTGTTGCCGCTACCGCCGAGGTCTCCAAGAAGGACGCCGAGGCTGTTGTTTCCGCCACTCTGGACGCCATCACCGCCGCCCTGACCGAGGGCGAGAAGGTCCAGCTGGTGGGCTTTGGCTCTTTCGAGGTGAAGAAGCGCGCCGCCCGTATCGGCCGCAACCCCAAGACCAAGGAGTCCATTGAGATTCCCGCCTCCGTGGTGCCCGTGTTCAAGGCCGGCAAGGCTCTGAAGGACGCCGTCAGCAAGTAAAGAGGGGACTCCGTCCCCCCTTTCCCCGCAAGGGGGACGCCGCATCCGTAAAGCAGCAAAGCTGCTAACGGCTGCGCAGTAGATTCCCCCCACCAGTGACATCGGTCACTGGTGAACGCCGCCCAAGGCGGCTGGGTCGAGGTATTTTTCCGACGTACACGCCGCCGGAAAAATGATTTGAATGTTCTTGATTTGCCACAGGCAAATCAACTGGGGGAACCGCAGGTTCCCCCTAGCCCCCTTCCTGGGGCGGCCACAGGCCGCCCGGGACGGGGGTCCTTTGATTTTGGAGGTTGCTCTTATGCGTTTGGACAAATATCTGAAGGTCTCCCGGCTCATCAAGCGGCGGACGGTGGCCAACGAGGCCTGTGACAACGGGCTGGTGCTGGTCAACGGAAAAGCCGCCCGGGCCTCCTACGACGTGAAGGAGGGGGACCAGATCACTCTGCGCTTCGGCGCCCGCGCCCTCACCGTGGAGGTCCTCTCCGTCCAGGAGACGGTGAAGCAGGCGGACGCCTGCACCCTGTACCGGGAAATCGGCCGGTAGCATATTTCCCCTCCCCCGCCCATAGGATATGGACAGGGGGAGGGCTGACCATGATGAAGGATTACAACAACACCATACCCGCCGCGGAGCACCGGCTGGAGCTGGTGGGGCGGGAGCGGCTGACGGTCTCCGGCGTGGAGGATGTGGACCGCTTTGACGAGACCGGTATTGTCATGTCCACCTCGGCGGGCACCCTGGTGGTCACGGGGGAGGACCTGCACATCGGCAAGCTGTCCCTGGACGGCGGCGAGCTGCATGTGGACGGCCGCATCGACTCCGTGACCTACGAGGACGAGGGCCGGAGCCGGGGCGGCTTTTTCAGCCGGCTGTTTGGCTGACTATGGGAAATCAGGTCTCTCAACAGCTGCTGATTTTCGGCCAGTCCATCCTGCTGGGTCTGGCCCTGGGTTCGCTGTACGATCTGCTGCGTCCCTTCCGGCTGCGGCTGCCCCGGCTGACCGCCCCGCTGGACGCCGCCTATTGTCTGACGGCAGGTGCCGCCGCCTTCTCCTTTCTCATGAAGCGGGGCGGCGGGGAGCTGCGAGGCTTCATGGTGCTGGGCACCGTGGGCGGCGCGGTGCTGTTCTTCTGTGCCTGCTCCCAATGGCTGCGCCCCATCTGGGATTTTTGGGCGGACACTTTGGCGTTCTTGGTATATTTGTTGTCTTTTCCCGCTCTCTGGGTGAAAAATTTCTGTGAAAAAATGGGCCGACGCGGAAAAAATCTCTTTTATTTTGCGAAAAAATGCTATACAATAAGAAAAACTGGGCGCATGTGTGCATCACGCGGAGGTGAGGGTCATGGCAGACAAACAGTGCGCAAAAAAGCAGCCGCGCCCCCGGAGCGGCTTTCTGACCAAGGTCGTGATCCTGGTACTGCTGGCCGCCATCGGGTGGCAGCTGTACGGTCTCCGGGACCAGCTGAAGACCGCCCAGGAGGAAAAGGACCGGTACGCCGCGGAGGTGGCGGCACAGCAGCAGGAAAACGACGCCCTGGCCGCTGACATCGCCGAAGGTCCCACCGAGGAAAAGATTGAAGAGATCGCCCGGGACGAACTGGGATACGTCAAACCGGGAGAATATATCTTTGAGCCGGGCAATTGACGGACGGCGGGGGTGCCCCCGTCCGTGCTGAAACAAACGGAAGGAGAAACAAAACTGGGTATGGAGCTTCAGGTCGGGAGCATTCTGGAAGGCAAGGTAACCACCATCACCAAATTCGGCGCCTTCGTCGCTTTGGAGGGCGGCAAATCCGGATTGGTGCACATTTCGGAAATCGCCAACACATTTGTCAACGATGTACATGATTTTCTGCAGGAGGGACAGACCGTCAAGGTGCTGGTCCTGTCCACGGAAAACGGAAAGATCAATCTTTCCATCAAAAAAACGCAGCCGCAGGAGCGTCCCGTTTCCCGGCCCGCGGGCCATCCGGTCTCCCGGCCCGCGCCCCAGCAGCCCCGGAACTTCAGCCGCCCGCCCCAGCAGACAGCGCCGGCTCCTTCCGGAGACCAGTCCTTTGAGGACAAGCTGAAACAGTTTCTCTCCTCCTCTGAGGGGAAAATGGCTGACCTAAACCGCAGCATCGACGGCAAGCGGGGCGGCGGCCGCAGAAGAAGATAACGAAAAGGACCGCTTTGAGCGGTCCTTTTTTTGATTAAAAAAGAGCCGCGCGGCTCGAAAAACCGTGCGGCCCAAACGGGTGGGATATTGGAAAGCTTCCTGGATGATCATAACACCTTCGGCGGCCGAAGCGTGTCGGAATCAGGCAGTGCTGAACAATTTGTAAAAACCGTTCAACACTATCTGTACAAAACCGGAAATATATGCTATATTATACAAAAGAGAGGACACACCTCTCTTCCACACGAAAGGAGCGATCTTTATGAAGTATACGTACGCCTGCAAGAAAGTCTCCCTGAACGATTCCATCAAGGACTACGCCGAGAAGAAGATTTCCAAGCTGGACAAGTATTTCCGGGAAGACACCACGGCCGCAGTCACCTTTACTGTGGAGAAGGATCATCTTTGCACGGTGGAAATTACCATCCGCGGCAGCGGCACGCTGCTGCGCGCCCAGACTGAGGCGCCGGATGGAGATATGCGCGGCGCCATCGACGCCGCGGTGGGCTACATTGAGCGTCAGATTCTGAAGAACAAGACCCGCCTGTCCAAGCGCCTGCGCAGCGAGGGCTTCCCCGCTTCCGCCCCCGCCGACGACTTTGAGGTGGCCGAGGAGAAGGAGTTCAACATCGTCCGCACCAAGCGTTTCTCCGTGAAGCCCATGAGCCCCGAGGAGGCCATCCTGCAGATGAACCTGCTGAACCACGACTTTTTCGTGTTCCGCAGCAGCGAGGATGACAGCCTGTGCATCGTCTATCACCGCAAGAACGGCGGCTACGGCCTGATCGTCACCGACGAGGAAGAATAAGATACATCTCCGGAGGAGGCCGAAAGGCCTCCTCTTTTTTGCAAAAACCAGCCGTTTTCCTGAAATGCTTGCCTTTTTGGCGGGCATTTGTTATACTGTCCTGGCCCCTTTCAGGGCGAAGATCAACAAAGGACTTTCAGAATATGATTTTTTTAGTAGACGGAGACAACAACATCGGCACCGGCCTGAAGGGCATCGACATGCTCACCCAGGAGGACATGGTGCTGGTCTTTTACCAGAAGGCCGGTCTGGCCCTGGGCAAGATTCAGAAGCTCTGTGCCGGGACCCAGGCCAGCGTGCAGTATATCGAGAGCGTCCGGGGCGGCCGGAACTCCATCGACTTCCAGATCATCACGGAGCTGGGCGTGCTGGTGGGGCGGGGCGAGACGGACTACGCCTACGTCATCAGTCAGGACAAGGGCTACGCCGCCTCCATCGACGCCCTGCGGGCCCGGTACGCCGACGCCTTCCGGGAGGTGGACCTGCGCCCCTCCATCGAGGCCTGCCTGCCCCTGCCCTTTTTGCTGCGCGCCGCCAACCGCCAGGAACTGCAAAATGCCTTGGAGCAGGAATACGGCGCTGCCCGGGGCGGGCTGCTGTACAGCCATCTGAAGGCGCTTTTTGAAGTTCCGGAGCCTCCCGCCGAACCGGAAAAGCCCGCCAAGGCCTCCCGGCCCCGCCGGAACTACCGCAGAAAAAAAGCCGCCGCGGAAAAGGCGGCGGAAACATAGAAACACGCCCGGCCTTCTCAGGCCGGGCGTGTTGCGCATAGTATGGTTCAGTTGGCATCCATGGCTTCCAGCATGGCCCGGACCGTGCTCTCCACGATGCAGAGGGTCTTCTCGTCCCGGTCCCGAAGTAGAGCTGAAATCTCCTTCGCAGTCCCTTCGGCCTCTCCAAACAGCACATAGTCAGCGTTCAGATTCAGAAGGCTGCACAACTTCCTGAAATTGTCCAGCCGCATCCCATTCTTTCCTAACTCAACACAGGCCATGGAATTGACAGAAACGCCCAGCTTCTCCGCCAGTTCTTCGCGTGTCCAGCCCTTCCGCTCCCGGGCCGTGCGAATCCGCAGACCCATATTCTCTTTGTCAAGCGTATAGTTCTCCATCAGACACACCTATTCTTTATGTTTACATACAGTGTATCTGATTCTTATGTTGGTATACATCAGGTGATTTATTATATTGACATAATATTAAATATGTTATAAGGTTAAGAAAAGGCGCAGACTAACGTCTGCGCCCTAAAAGACTCCTGCATTTTAATTCTGGTGGTCCACAGCGTACATATGGGCCATCAGGTCCAGCAGCTTATTGGTATAGCCCCACTCGTTGTCGTACCAGGCGATGAGCTTCACGAAGTCATCGTCCAGCATGATACCGGCGGTCTCGTCAAAGATACAGGTCTCGGAGAAGCCCGTCAGGTCGGAGGACACCACCTGGTCGCTGGTGCAGGTGATAATGCCCTTCATGCTGTTCTGGGCGGCGTTCTCCATGGCCACGCACACGTCATGGTAGCTGGCGGGCTGGATGAGCCGGGCGGTCAGGTCCACCACCGACACGTCGTTGGTGGGCACCCGGAAGCTCATGCCGGTCATTTTGCCCTTCAGCTCGGGGATGACCTCGCCCACCGCCTTGGCGGCGCCGGTGGAGGAGGGAATGATATTCCCCAACACGCTGCGGCCGGTCCGCCAGTCCCGTCCGGCGCGGGAATCCACCGCCTTCTGCTTGGCGGTGGCGGCGTGGATGGTGCTCATCAGCGCCTGCCGGATACCGAAGGTGTCATTGATGACCTTGGTCATGGGGGCCAGACAATTGGTGGTGCAGGAGGCATTGGACACCACGTCCATGTCCGTGGTGTACTTTTTGTGGTTCACGCCCATGACAAAGGTGGGCGTGCAGGAATCCTTGGAGGGGGCGGACAGAATCACCTTCCGGGCCCCGTGGTTCAGATGGGCGGAGGCCTTTTCCGTGGTGTTGAAGGCGCCGGTGGACTCGATGATGTACTCCGCGCCGCAGTCGTCCCAGGGAATCTGGGCGGCATCGCTCTCGCTGTATACCCGGATCTTCTTGCCGTTGATGATGAGGTGGCGGTCATCGTGCTCCACGCTGCCCAGGAAGGTCCGGAACACGGAGTCGTATCGCACTTGATATACCATGTAGTCCAAATCCGCGTTCCGCAAGTTGATGCCACAGATCTGATAGCTGCTGCAGCCCCGCTCGATCATGATCCGCAGCGCCACGCGCCCGATGCGGCCGAAGCCGTTGATGCCCACTTTGATAGCCATGTTCCTGTAATCCTTCCTGTTTTTCAGATTCTGCCGGCCTCCCCGGCAGTCGTTGTCAATCGCACATTCATTATAACACCCGTTTCGTAAAATTCAATTTTCATTTACGTAAAATTACGTGGTTCGTTTTTCGGTTTTCTTGGCGCATTTGTACAGCCTCTCCTCTCCCTTTTCGGCCCGCGCCGCGGATTCGACGAAATTCGACAAAATTCTTGTTTTTGTCACGCTTTTTTGTTATCCTAATGGTGCCGCAGGCAGGCTTTTCCTGGGTTGAAGGTCCCTGCCCACGCAAATCCTATGTACAGCGCACAGGCGCCGGAAAGGAGCTTTTCATGGATTCGGAACAGAATGAGCTGGCGGCTCTGTTTCCCAATGTCGCCACGCAAATGAGAAGTGCCCTAAGCAATCTCCATCTGGCCGCCGCCCGGCTGGCCCCGGCCTCTGACCGGGAGCAAGACCCGGACCTGGATGCCCGCGCCGCCCTTCTGGACCAGAGTTATTACCAGCTCCTGCGGCTGGTCAACAGCCTTTCCATGGCGTCATACCTCACCCATGAGGCCCCCCTCTCCCCGCGGGACACCGATGTGGTCGAACTGATCGGAGAGTTGTGCGAACGGGCCGCCTCTCTGGCGCCCATGCTGGGACTGGAGCTGCGCTTCGTCTGCAGTCTGGAACACCACATCTGCGCGGTCTCTCCGGAGGCCATAGAGCAGATCCTGAACCACCTGCTGTCCAATGCCTTCAAATTCACGCCCGCCGGCGGCACCGTCACCGTGGAGCTGCGGCGTACCTCCGGGCGGCTTCTTCTCTCCGTGGAGGACACCGGCTGCGGCATCTCTCAGGACCGGCTGGAGACCCTCTTTGACCGGTATCTTCATTCCGACCGCATGGACCCGCCTCCCCACGGTCTGGGCCTTGGGCTGCCTCTGTGCCGCCGGCTGGCGGCCGGTCAGGGCGGTACACTGATGGCCGAATCCCGGGTTGGAACGGGCAGCCGCTTTACGCTGTCCCTGCCGGACCGGCAGCTGGGCGCGGGCGTGTCGGATGTGCGCTTTGATTACAGCGGCGGCTTCAACCGGACGCTGCTGGGCCTGGCGGACGCCCTGCCGGCCAAAGCGTTTCTGCTTCGCAGTCAGGACTGATCCTTCGCCGCGGGCGACCCGCGGCGAAGTTTTTGTTTTCTTTTTTCCTAAAATGGGATACAATGTTTTTGTCATTCATGCAAACTCAAGGAGGGATATCCATGTCTTCTGAACACGTATTTGTCGCCATGAGCGGCGGTGTGGACAGCTCTGTGGCCGCGGTGCTGCTGCAGCAGGCGGGGTATCAGCTCTCCGGTGTAAATCTGCGGATGTTCCACAACGAGGACCTGGGTGAAAGCCCCAGCCGCACCTGCTGCTCCCTGACCGACGCCGAGGACGCCGCCCTGGTGGCCCGCCGCCTGGGCTTTCCCTTTTACGTATTCGATTTTGCGCAAACCTTCCGGGATACGGTCATCCGGAACTTTATTGAGGAATACCAGCGGGGCCGCACCCCCAATCCCTGCGCGGAGTGCAACCGCTCCGTCAAGTTCGGCGCCCTGCTGCAGCGGGTCCGGACTCTGGGCGGAGACTATATGGCCACCGGACACTACGCCCGCGTGGAGCGGGAGGAGACCTCCGGCCGGTATCTCCTGAAGCGGGGCAGGGATCACAGCAAAGATCAGAGCTACTTCCTATATATGCTGACCCAGGAGGAACTGGCCCATACCCTCTTCCCGCTGGGAGCCATGGAAAAGTCGGAGGTCCGCCGAATCGCCGAAGCCCATGGCCTGGTCAACGCCAAAAAGCGGGACAGCCAGGATATCTGCTTCGTTCCCGACGGAAAATATGCCGATTTTATTGAGCGCACTACCGGACAGCCTTCCAAGCCGGGTCCCTTTCTGGACCAGGAGGGCCGGGTTTTGGGGCTGCACAAGGGTATCATCCGGTATACCAAAGGCCAACACAAAGGGCTGGGCCTGTCCACAGAGCAGCCCCTTTATGTGCTTGAGAAGGACGCGGTGTCCAACGCTATCCGGCTGTGCCCGGACAGCGCCCTCTGGAGCCACACCCTGACGGCGGAGCGAATGAACTGGATCTCCCTTCCGGAACTGACGGAGCCCATGGCTGTCACCGTCAAGACCCGCTATACCCAGCGGGAGGCTGCAGCTGTGGCGGAACCTCTGGCAGGTGGCCGCGTCCGTGTCACGTTTGAAGAACCGCAGCGGGCCATTACCGCGGGGCAGGCTGTGGTGCTGTATGACGGGGACACCGTGGTGGGCGGCGGCACCATCTGCGGGACATGACGCAAAAGGACGCCGCTTTCGCGGCGTCCGTCAGTGTCAGCGGTCGCTGATCAGCCAGTCATCCTGGAAAATCAGGTCGTCGACATCACCAATATGAAGCATTTGGGCTCTCACTTAGGGTTCCTCCTTTGCGATCGTGTTTCATTCAGTATATGCTTCCTCAGGCGAAAAGTTGCACGAAACCATGCATCATCGAAACCAGTCGAACGGTTTTTTCGATTTTTCCCATGTAGGTATTGACAAAATCGGTACATCTATGGTATTCTAATGATTGCCGACAGCTGCCGGTGTGGTGGAATGGTAGACACAGGAGACTTAAAATCTCCCGGTAGCGATACTGTACCGGTTCGAGTCCGGTCACCGGCACCACCTAAGTGAAATACTGCGGAGTAGAGCAGTTGGTAGCTCGTCGGGCTCATAACCCATAGAGTCACCTTCATTCCCGGGGCAGTACCGGGAACCGCGGAAAATTAAACATCGCGGAGTAGAGCAGTTGGTAGCTCGTCGGGCTCATAACCCGGAGGTCGCAGGTTCAAGTCCTGTCTCCGCAACCAT
>Ga0129317_1000443_pt1 | contig 44495 bp, 36 predicted proteins | sample Cm1ome_FD_94430 | JGI IMG/M metagenome (GOLD analysis project Ga0129317, IMG submission 94430) | Eastern black-and-white colobus group fecal microbial communities from Wisconsin, USA - Cm1105 metagenome | ecosystem: Host-associated > Mammals > Digestive system > Large intestine > Fecal | place... | reverse complement strand
TTACTCACCCGTGCGCCGGTCGCCATCAAAGTCAGCAAGCTGACCTCATGCTGCCCCTCGACTTGCATGTGTTAAGCCTGTAGCTAGCGTTCATCCTGAGCCAGGATCAAACTCTACATTGTATAAAAATAGATTTTTATACGATTTCTGTCACGACTCGGAAATGAAAGCGAGTTCTCATTTCTCTCGCTGCTCCAGAAATCGTAATTGTATCTTTAGTCTGTCCACGAAATGGACAGGAACTTTGCGTTTGTCTGACCGGATGACCATCCTCTTCATAATTTGAAGCTTAAAGTAAACACCTGTATTCATATTTATCAATCATCCTAGACTGGATGAAAGAAAAATGAATTGTCGGTTCGTTCAATTACCCAAGGTCAAGTCTCGTTAACATTAACAAGAAATAACCTCGCTTCTTGTACTACTACTATCTGTCATGTAAATCTTTCAAAGAACTCTTTCTTAATCTTGCCCCGAGGTCTCATTGCTGAGGTATTTCTCAAAAGCGAGTGCAAAGGTACGCACTTTTTTCCAAACTACAAAATATTTCAAGGAAAAATCGTTCAAAGAGTGTGATATTTTACAGTTATTAACAAAATTATCAATATTAGTAAACAGATTTTAAGAAAAATCGCGCAAATTTCCATATTTTTACTTAAATTGAGGGAAACGCAAGTTGAAGAGCCCCAAATCTCAAAAAAATATCGCCCTATATATATAATAAGGTGTAAGGAGCGGATAACTGCTACAAAAATACGGGAAATAACAAAATGGAATTATTTAACCTGATTTACTTACAATCCGCAACAAAAACACAATAAATAGCACTTTTATATAATTTTAGATAAAAACCGTCCAAAATAACATAAAATATTAAATTAATTTATCAAAAAGTTAGCTACCTTTGCAACATCAAACACAAAGAGCAGACAATACAGCAAACACAAAATATAAACACATTAAAAAATTAAAGGTATTATGAAAAGATTGTTTAGAAGCGCAGCAATTTTAGCTGCAATGGCAACACCGGTTGCCATGAGTGCACAGGATGACGTGGAAGCCTCGGTAGGAGCAGACATTGTGAGCGGTTATGTATGGCGTGGACAAGATTTGGGCAGTGGAGCCCTTCAGCCATCAGCATCGGTGTCGTATAAAGGATTTTCGCTTGGAGCATGGGGCTCTTACGGAATAGTAAACTCCGACGACACTAAAGAGCTTGACTTCACATTGTCATACTCTACCGACGGGCTTACCATAGGAGTGACGGACTACTGGTTTTCGGGCGTTGAGGCAAAAGACCGTTATTTTATGTACAGCGCCCACAGCACAGCCCACGTGTTCGAGGCTAATCTCGGTTATGACTTCGGCGTATGCTCGGTGAACTGGTACACAAACTTTGCTGGCTCTGACTATAAGGCTGACGGCAAGCGTGCCTATTCATCATATCTTGAGGTGGCAGCACCGTTCAAGCTTGGAGGTATCAATTGGGACGCAGCCGTGGGTATAGTGCCATTCGAATCATCAGCAACCTATCTCACCAATCCTGACACCCCAGTGGACGGATTTGCAGTGACCAACGTCACACTGAAGGCAAGCAAGGATATAAAGATTACCGACAGTTTCTCGCTTCCGATGTTCGCAGCCGTGACGGCAAATCCCAACAGCGGTAAGATGTATCTCACAGCAGGTGTATCGTTTTGATTATTTGAGAAGTTAAGGAAGTTAAAGAAGTTAGGGAAAGGAGTAACATCTTAAGATTCCGAAGGAAACAAACACAAAAAATAATGTTATTATGAAAAAAATCGAGGCAATTATCAGGAAGACAAAATTTGAGGATGTGAAAGAAGCATTGCTCGAAGCAGACATTGAATGGTTCTCATACTATGACGTGAGAGGCGTGGGCAAGATGCGTCAGGAGAGGATCTACCGTGGTGTGAAATACGACACGAGCTACATTGAGCGTGTATTGATTAGCGCAGTGGTGCGAAACATCAATGTGGAGCGTACCATCAATGCCATCATGAAGTCGGCATACACAGGTGAGATTGGCGACGGGCGTATTTTCGTAATCCCCGTGGAGGACTCAGTGAGAATCCGCACCCAGGAGCGCGGCGACATTGCACTTTACAACGCCGAAAAAGAGAAATAACGACACATCGTTTAATACACAACACAAACACAAAATTTACAATGAAAAAGACAATATTACATAAAATGCCGCTTGCCATTGCAGCGGCTGCTACTCCTATAACGTCATTTGCGGCAGAGACAGAGGTACCTGCAAATGTACTTGAAATGCTGAAAGACAGCGAGGTATCAATCAACACTGTATGGATGCTGCTTGCAGCCATGCTTGTATTCTTCATGCAGCCCGGATTCGCGCTGTGTGAGGCAGGTTTCTCACGTACCAAGAACACAGCCAACATTCTGTTTAAAAACTTTGTTGACTTCACCCTCGGCTCAGTGTGCTTCTGGCTCGTCGGCTTTGGAGTGATGTGGGGTGCAGGCGGAGCAGGATTTATGGGTATGCCTGAATGGGGGAACCTCGACTTTCTTGAAGCACCCGGCGGACTGCCCATCGAAGGTTTCCTTATGTTCCAGACGGTGTTCTGCGCCACTGCCGCCACTATCGTATCAGGTGCCATGGCAGAGCGCACCAAGTTTTCAATGTATATAGTCTACTCACTGCTCATATCTCTTGTGGTTTACCCAATCGAGGGACACTGGACATGGGGCGGCGGTTGGCTGATGAACGGCGAGGAAGGTAGCTTCATGATGAACACTTTCGGCTACACACTTCATGACTTTGCAGGCTCAACAGTGGTTCACTCCTGCGGCGGCTGGCTGGCACTTATTGGCGCTATGATTCTTGGTCCGCGCCGTGGCAAGTATGGTAAAGACGGAAAGAGCCGTGCCATTCCAGGTCACAGTCTCACTCTTGCATCTCTCGGTGTCTTCATACTATGGTTCGGCTGGTTTGGCTTCAATCCCGGCTCACAGCTCGCAGCCTTTGGCGAGGACAACCGCATAGCCATCTCACATACATTCGCAACAACCAACATGGCAGCCTGCACCGGCGGACTTGCAACTCTGTTCTTCTCTTGGATTCGCTATGGCAAACCATCTTTGTCGCTCACTCTCAACGGTATTCTTGCAGGTCTCGTTGGCATCACCGACGGTTGTGACATGGTGAGCATAGGCGGAGCAGCCTGCATCGGTCTCATCTGCGGTATCATAATGCCTCTGTCCGTTGAGTTCATCGACCACGTTCTCCACATCGACGACCCTGTAGGCGCTTCATCAGTTCACGGTGTCTGCGGTTTTGTAGGAACACTCTGCACAGGATTGTTCGCCACTGAGGGCGGTCTGTTCTATGGCTTTGGCTGGGGATTCCTCGGAGCACAGCTTTTCGGTGCCCTTGTGGTTGGCGCATGGGCCATAGGTTGCGGCTTGGTTATATTCAAGGGTATTGACATGATTCACGGCCTGAGAGTTGATGCCCGTATCGAGGAAGAAGGACTTGACATCTACGAACACGGCGAAACTGCGTACAACGCCTGATAATTAACAATAATACAAAATACACCAATGTACGCAAAAAAATATCCTCTGCCTGTTTAGGGCGGAGGATATTTATTGTAATATTACCTATTTCTTGTCTGTTTATATGATTTTATTACCCCAGTCATTAATATCACGACAAGAAACAAAGAGTTAAGAACTCTCACAGACACGAACACATGTAAATATAATTCTGAAAAATTCCTGCATTATTTTTTCGCAAAATAGAAAATGAAGTAGCTGTTTAATCTCATTTCACACAAAATAAAATGAAAAAATCCACCAATACAGGTGACCTTTCCAATGAAGTTAACTGACTTTGCCAACGAAGTTAACTTACTTTGCCAATGAACATATGTTCTTTTGCCAACAAACATAAGTTCTTTTTCCTTCAAGAACAAGCAAAAACGGCACTTTTCTTGATAGTTTTTTATAAGCGAGAACGCACATATTTTGTAACTATTTGATTTTCAATACAATACAAATTCGTAAAATTTCGCATATTTAAAACAAGGAATCAGATGAATGATTTTACGCGATTCTCAAAAGACTCTTTGTCGTAATATTTTATCTTTATTCAACCGCAAAAACACAAGTGAATCATCTAAAAAATACCTGTTGACGGGACTGATTCCGTCAACAGGTTATTTTATTTATTCTATTCAAGTTATTTTATTTCCACTCCCTGCAGGTTATAGCTTTTGCCATTCTTGCGGATTATAAGCTTGCCATTCAGGAAAATCTTATGTGGCTGAGCATCATTATCCACCGTCACATTACCGATGCCAGTTGTCACTTTTGCAAACCTACTCCAAGGGGCAGTAGTCTGATAAACAGCCGAGAAGGCTTCAGGAACAGTAAGAACAGCATCACGATAAGTATTATCATCAAAAATGTTTTCCGATGCACCAGGAGGATTGGCAGACTCACAGGCAACACTCATCAAACTGGTGCAGCCCGCAAATGCCTCATCACCAACACCTGTAACAACATCACCCAAAGTGGCACTCTGCAGATTTGTGCAGCCCTTGAACGCACGTGCACCTACGATGAACCCGTCAACACTTGCGGCTCTTGTCTTCACAGCGACCGGATTATTGGTCACGTTACTCCCATCAGCCGTTTCTTTGCTGCCAACGGTTACGGACGTTATTCCTGTACAGCCGCTGAAGGCATCATCGGCAATACCTATCACTGTATAAGTTTTCCCATTGTATGTAATAGCCTGTGGAATCACCACATCGCCAGAATATTTATCTGAAGCCGAGGCAATCACCTCTACAGTATTCTGTGTGCTTGAAGTGATATTGTAACTCAGCTTATTGCTTATCCCCACGATATTCTTGAAATTGCTCCACGGCTCACTGGCACTATAGGCATCAATGCTGCCTTGTGGCACATAAAGAGTACATTTGTCAAATATTGCATTTGTGTAATTTACAGGATCTAAAGAATAAAAGCTCCATTCCACAGCATCAGGAGGAGTCGTAGCATTGCAATATACTGATGTCAGATTATCGCAATAAAAAGCTGTACTGGCTATTGATTTAACAGACTTGCCCAATACCAGCTCAGCCAATCCACTGTAAGTAAATGCCCCCTCCTCTATAACCTCTACAGAATTAGGAATATTGATTGATGTAAGATTTTTGCATAAGAAAAATGCCTGATATTTTATTTTCTTCAAAGAATTTGGCAAAACAATTGAAGACAAGGTACATTCCTGAAATGCGTTGCTCCCAATGGCAGTGACTGTGGCGGGCACAGTAAGCGATTTGAGTCCACCCGGACAAGTAACCAAAGTGGTAACGTCTTTTGAATACAAGACACCATCGACCGAACTGTATTCAGCATTACCCTCATCAACATTGATACTATTAAGTTTTTGGCAATAGGCAAACACTCCAATATTCATAAATTTCACAGAAGCAGGGATATTGATACTTGTAATGCTGTTACAGCCTCCAAAGGCACACTCTCCGATAGTAATCAAAGAATTGGGGAGGGTGACTGACGTGAGTTTTGTTCCAGCATTGAATGCGTATGGATAAATTTCCGTTACCGAGTTGGGGACAGTAAACGACGCTGTTGTGTTTGGCCATGAATGAAGCACAGTCATGTCCTTAGAATATATTACGCCCTGAACAGCACAATAATTTGGATTACTGCTGTCTATATTTATCTCTGTCAGATTCTCACAACCCGAAAAGATTCCATTACCCATGGAAGTTACAGTCTTAGGAATATTGACTGATGTGAGGCTTGTACAAAGTCTGAATGCAAACGGTCCTATCTCTGTTACAGAACTGCCAAGGGTTATTGATGTCAAACCAGTTAACCTAAACGCCCAGTTGCCAATTGTAGTCACGGAATTTCCAATCGTGGCAGATTTCAGTTGCCCGCAATTCTCAAAAGCCGAGTTGGCAATAGATGTCACAGGATATTCATAATTATTAAATGTAACAGCGTCGGGAATTGTAACAGATTCTAATGACTTATATGAGTCATTGGGTATCACCTCCACTGTTTGGTCAGCCTTCACCTTATAAGATAATCCACTGACATCAAATTCTGTTCCTTCATCCGCCGGTGTTCCGGTATCATCGCCACCGCTTTTTCCTGCAAGGTAGCAGATGTCGCCATCATAAATTTTCAGAGGTATACCGCCACGTTCCACAGGCCAGCTTGACGCATGTGCGACAGCGTTTGCGTAAGGGTCAATCGCCACTGTGGGATCAACACTCATTATTGATATTCCAACGGTTTTACCAACTTCGCCGTCAACCGAATATTGAAAAGCGGTCGTTGACTTTGCGGGAAGTTGCAAATTAACCTTTTTTACTTCCCTAGAATTCTGTTCGCCTGTATTCAGTAACACTTTAAAATCACCATTATAGGCATCACCGTCGTTCTTGATTTTAAATTCGAAAGTAGCCTTTGTGCCATATACTTTATTTACAAGATATTCTGAATAATGATAAGTTCCATATACCTGTTCTTCAGAGGCATTCAGAATTTTTATTGACTCAAACGACAGTAACGGCCCTGCAACATGCGAACCATCGCCTACAAGATAGCATATATCTCCATCACTAAATGAATAGGTTTTAGAATAATTCTCACACACATGCGAATTGGGCTCTTGCAATCCTTCAATTTTTACAGATCTGTCATTAGAAGAAATTTTTAATCCAACAAGATGTCCAATTCTACCATTAAGCTGTACATGAAAGGTGGATGTCTTATTAGCCGGCAAATCCCATTCTACAGTTTCGTAAGAATACCAGGCATCTGCTGAATTCCTATAATGAGATAGGCTAAATTCTCCTTTATAGGCATCGCCGTCGTTCTTGATTTTAATTTCATACTCAGCTTTGTTGTCTTTCACGACTTGTGCCTCAATTTTTCCGTAAGAGCCAAAATCCGCATACGATTCTGTTTCAGCAGAAGCATTTGTGACTTTTATTGACTCAAAGGACAATTTCGGTCCCGTCCCATCTGCCATAGCTGGGACAATGGCAGCAAATAATACCACACACAGCGAACATAGCCGCCTAAAAACGTTTAGTTTTTCCATAAACTCAAGTGTTTTAATTAATAAATAATGTTGTTAAAAATCTCCATACAGAGCATAGCATAAAAAAGCGTGAACCGTCCTGTTGTCTGTTCCACTCGTTCAGGCTCTAGCAATTGCCTATTATGGTTGAACAGACAACGTTAGAGCCCACGCCGATATGAATATAATCCACCCTACGCCACACCAATACACAAAACAGTCATTGCATCCATGAGGATACAATACGTGCTGTATAAGCATAGCCATTGGGATGATATAATCACACCCGAGGACATCTACCGTTGCTAAGTTCAAGACCATAATTGTGGAATTTGCTAGATTCGAACGAGTCTCAAACAGAGCGTCAAGTAAACGCCTTAAATATGTATGTCGAAATTCCTTCCCCACCCTTCCGCTTTGCGGCGCTTGGCTTTTCAACCTTGCAGCGCTCCGCTTCGGCGCGAGCAGCCTCAACCGTTGCTGTGGCAGAGCACGTCTGCCGGTACCCAAAGGTCTTGGCAAAGAAATCCGTGTGCAAAACTAATAAAAAAAATCCGAATAACCAAATAAAATGGTGAAAAAAAACTTTTTCTGCAAAAAAGAGTGGGAGCTGCAAACGCTCCCACTCTTATTTTATTTTAATAAATTAATATAATCTACATCAGCACCCCTTGTGCGTCATGATGTTAAGCACCATGGCATCGGTGGCACACATGGCATCGGCACCGATGGAAGTAAGGTTATGTATTGAGCGGTCAACATCTTCATCGATGATACCCTCAGCACTGCTGACATTCTTGCCCTCCATGGCAAGCAATGCGGAAAGGATGGCGGTGCTCACGCCCGATGAGATTTTCAGCGAGCATGAGGGCTTTGCGCCATCGCAAATCATACCAGTGATGTTAGCTATCATGTTTTTCACCGCACTGCATATACGGGCATAGTCACCTCCCATGAGATAGGTTATTCCGCAACAGCTGCCGATGCCGGCAACCACACAACCGCAAAGGGCAGAGAGTTTGCCAAGCGTCTGTTTGATATAGATGGCAGTGAGGTGACTGAGAATGAGGGCACGCACAAGTTCCTCCTCGGTGTTCTCGTTCTCTGCGGCATACACAGCCACGGGATTTGTGGCACAGATGCCCTGATTGCCACTGCCGCTATTACTCATCACAGGCACCATGGCACCACCCATACGCGCATCGCATGCCGATGCTGTCTTGGCAATGATCTTCGAGAAGATGCTCCTACCAAAAATTCCCTGTGCCAGGGGGCGGTCGATGGTCTTACCGAGATTATGACCGTAGTTGCCGAGGATAGCCTCGTGGGCGGCATTCATGTTGTATTCCTTTGTCTGCTTGATAAACTCAATCTCAGACAGAGGAGCAGTCATGGCAAAATCGTAGACAAGGCGCATGTTAAGCTCTATATCCTTTTCTGAGCCATTATCTTTTTCACCCACTTCCGGGGTACGACGGTCGAAAACCACTTCCCCACCCTTTGCCTCATATACAAAGTTGGTATGCCCGCCGCTGATTATTGCCACGGCATCATCGCAATGCACCTCAACATACAGTTTCTCGGATATATCATCCTTGAGCTTTATGTTTATATGCTGTCCGGCTATGTAATCACGTCCCTGCTCAAGAGTTTCAGGAGTAAGATCCTTCAGCACTTCAAGCCCATATTCCGATTTGCCGATAAGCGCACCGAGCGCAATAGCTATCGGCAAGCCAATCATGCCTGTGCCGGGAATACCCACACCCATGGCATTCTTTATGATGTTGCCACTGAGGCAAGCCTCTATCTTCTCTGGAGTGTGACCGAGCAGCTCCGTGGCACGCGCAGTGCAGAGAGCCACCGCCATAGGTTCAGTACAGCCTATGGCAGGGACTACCTCCTTATTGATAAGTGTTATTATCTGATTTCTAACGTCTTGTTCCATTATTCATTGTAGTTAACTTCGTTGATTATAGGCTACACCACGGAAGAACTTAAGCAAGCTCAGTTCTTCTCTTGGTTTGCACTATAATTATCCAGTCCTCTCTGCAGGAATTTCAGATACTCTGGAATATCCTCGTTGTAAGAGCGTGTGGTGTTAAGCGGATGACCTGCGTTATCAAGCAGCACATAGCAGGGCTGGGTGTTCTCACCCACCTTGATGCGCTGCAGATAGCTCCAGCGGTCGCCCTTGGTGCGCAGAGTACGCTTCTGTCCGTTCTCCTCCACCTCAATTGGCTCCTTCAACGGTGTCTTATCATCAACATACAGCGAAATGAGAACATACTTGTCGTTGAGGATGTCTGCCACCTGAGCATCAGTCCAAACAGCAGCCTCCATCTTACGGCAGTTCACGCAGCCAAAGCCTGTAAAATCTACCATAACAGGCTTACCCATGCGGGCTGCGGCAGACATTCCCTCTTCATAGTCAGTATATTTTGCCTCAACGGCAGTGTGCTGCAAGTTGAAGTCCTGTGTGTTCATAGGCGGTGCAAAGGCACTGATAGCCTTCAGTGGAGCGCCCCACAATCCTGGAATCATATACACAGTGAACGCAAGCGAGAACATACCGATGAAGAACTGCGGCACGTTGGTACGGTGCTCGGGATCATCGTGCGGGAACTTCAGCCATCCCATGAGATAAATGCCAAGCAAACCGAAGATTACAATCCAGAGAGAGATGAACACCTCGCGGTCGAGTATATGCCATCCGTAAGCCAGATCGGCAACCGACAGGAACTTCAGCGCAAATGCAAGCTCAATAAATCCGAGTGTAACCTTTATCACATTCATCCATCCTCCCGACTTTGGAGCCGACTTGAGCAGCGATGGGAACATGGCAAACAGAGTGAAAGGTATGGCAAGCGCAATGGCAAAGCCAAGCATACCGATGGTAGGAGCAACGATGCTGCCCTGTGTGCTCACAGCCACAAGCAGGAACCCGATGATGGGACCTGTGCAGGAGAAACTTACAAGCGTGAGCGTGAAAGCCATAAGGAATATGCTGATGATTCCGCTTGTATTATCCGACTTGGCGTCAATCTTGTTGCTCCATGACGACGGCAGTGTGATTTCAAACGCACCGAAGAACGAGGCGGCAAACACAACGAGCAACAGGCAGAACAGAATATTAAACACCGCATTGGTGCTGAGGGCATTGAGCGCAGAGGCACCGAACAGCAATGTAACGATAAGACCTAACAGCACATAGATAACAACGATTGAGATACCATAGGTGGTAGCCTCACGGATGGCTTTCGAGCGGTCCTTGTTACGCTTCAGGAAGAAGCTCACCGTCATTGGGATAATAGGCCATACACATGGGGTGAGCAATGCGAGGAATCCTCCCACAAAACCTGCAAAAAATATGTATAGCAGCGAGTCGTTTCCCTTGGCGCTGTCGGTCTCAAGCATTTTAAGCTCATCGATAACAGGAGTCCAAAGGTCACCGCCGTCAATTGTTGCGGCAACAACAGCAGCTGTGTCAGTAGCCGCACTGTCAGCAACTGCAGTCTCAGCAGCCGCAAGCTGTTCAGACTCTTCAACCTTATTTTCATCGGCTTTCTTCTCATCGACCTTTGCCTCGTCTTTCTTATCACCCTCGAAAGCAGGAGCCTTGCCCGACTTCTTCAGTGCTATCTCCGACGGAGGCATACACGACTCATCGTTGCATGCACCATATTCCAGATAGCAGTCAATATTATAGTTTGCCTTGGTGAATTTCACTTTCTGCACAAATGTGGCAGAGCCTTCAAAAAACCGCAACACCATGCCAAACATGGCATCATACTGCTTTATTTCCTTACTACGTGGAGTAAGTTTGCCAACAGTCTGCACACCGTCCATCTTAACGGCATTAAACGTGGCACTGATAGGACCGCTGTCGCCCATGTCAGTACTGTAGACATGCCATCCGGCATCAATACTCATGGTAAACACAATCTCAGCCTCATTGCCTTTAAGCATCTTAAGCGAAGCTGAACCGTGCACCGGATTTGCCATCTGGGCACTGGCAGAAACAAACACTGCCAGCAGCGCAAAAATAATTGCATTAATTCGTTTCATATTGTCAGTTTTGTATTTAATTTGTCTGTTTTGATAAACCATGATGCCTTATCACTTACATAAATATATACGTAAAGACAACGCAAAGTGGTACTATTTCAAAAAACAAACAGGCTATTTTTTAGATTATTTATGAAAATCACTCCTATTCTATTACTATTTCCACAGGACAGTGGTCACTGCCCGTCACCTCAGAATAAATCTCGGTAGACACAATCTTCGGCTCCAACCTGCTGCTTGTGAGAAAATAATCGATGCGCCACCCCACATTCTTCTCGCGGGCATGAAAGCGGTAGCTCCACCACGAGTATTTCACCTCATCGGGATGCTGACGGCGCCATGAGTCGATGAATCCAGAGGAGAGCAGAGCCGAGAACTTATCGCGCTCCTCATCGGTGAATCCCGCGCTGCGGCGGTTGGTTTTAGGATTCTTCAGGTCTATCTCCTCATGCGCCACATTCATGTCACCACACACGATGACAGGCTTCACTTCATCAAGACGTTTGAGATAGGCGGCAAAGTCCGTCTCCCACTGCATACGGTAGTCAAGACGCTTCAGCCCGTCCTGCGAGTTTGGCGTATATACCGTCACAAGATAGAAGTCCTGCATCTCAAGTGTTATCACACGTCCCTCATGGTCATGCTCGTCAATGCCAATACCGTAGGTCACTGACAGCGGCTCATGCTTTGTAAACACAGCCGTGCCCGAATATCCTTTCTTCTCGGCATAATTCCAGTATGACTTGTATCCGGGGAACTCTATATCCAACTGTCCTTCCTGCATCTTTGTCTCCTGCAGGCAGAAAAAATCGGCGCCTGCTTGGGCAAAGTATTCTTTGAATCCTTTACCCACACAGGCGCGCAGTCCGTTTACGTTCCAAGAAATAAAACGCATTTGTTATGCTTGTATGAAATTGAATGTATCTTTTAAAATTTTGCCATCTTGATGGCATCTATGGCACACTCATCACCCTTATTGCCGAGTTTTCCGCCGCAACGGTCGAGAGCCTGCTGCAGGTTCTCACAAGTGAGCAGTCCGTAAATCACAGGAATGTTGCTTGTGAGGTTCAGCTGGGCTATGCCTTGTGTCACACCCTGACAGATATAGTCAAAATGTGGAGTGTCACCACGGATAACGCATCCCAAGACAATCACCGCATCATAAATGTCGTTGAGAGTCATCTGATGCGCACCATATATCAGCTCAAAGCTTCCCGGCACAGTCTTCACCCTTATGTTCTCGGGCAAAGCTCCGTGCTTTTCAAGAGTTGTAAGCGCACCGTTTAGCAGCGCGCCCGTAACTTCCTGATTCCACTCTGCCACAACTATGGCAAAATTCATATTGCTTGCGTCGGGTACTGACTTAAAGTCATAGTCCGACAGGTTGTGCATAGCAGTTGCCATTATTTTGTGACACGCTCTATATACTTGTCGATAGTCTGATAAGCCATTGAGTTGAAGTACTTGTCCTTCACCTCCTGATAGCACTTCAAAGCCTCGTCAGCCTTACCCTGGCTCTCAAGAATCTCACCAGCCTGAATGAGGAATGTCGGAGAGAGAGAGTTGTTGTCGGCTTTCTTCGCAGCACTCTTCAGACAGCTTACAGCCTTGTCCAACTGGTTCAGGTGAGCATAGACATTGCCAAGAGCAGCCTCTGCAGCAGGGCTGATCATCTGGTCGTCCTGTGCGCTGAATTTCTCGATGCAGTTGGCAGCCTCCTGCCACTTGCCTGTCTGTGCATAGCAAAGACCGGCATAGAGGTTTGCAAGATTGCCGGCATCTGTAGAGCTATACTCGCTTGCCACTGCCTCAAATCCGGGGAAGTCTTTCTTGTCACCCTTCAGAGCCTTCTCAAAGTCACCGTTGTTGAAGTAGTCCTGCCCCTTTGCGAGAATGGTGCTTGCCTTTGCCTCACGTGGAGCAGCGATATAGTTCTTGTAAACTATCGCACCTGCAATGATTACTACTACGGCTACAACGCCGCCGATAATTGCTTTTTTGTACTTCAGGAACAAAGATTCCTGCACGTTCAGAGTCTCCTCAACAGGAGCACTCTGGTTAATGTTTTCTTTTGCCATTATTATTTTTAATTTTTTCTTATTTCCCTGGTTTGTTTTTTACTGTGTGCATCAATATACGTTGGGCATTGTATTATGCCCACTATAAAATGCTGTGCAAAATTACAAAAAAAAATTCACACAATCAAAAAAAAGTGATGTTTTTTTGTTTTTTAGCTGTTTTTTTAAATGGAAATACCTATCTGGCATAATTTTCCTGCTCCTACTACCTAATTCTACTCTTCCTACCTCAATCCCCTAAATCCTACAAGCCTCCAAGTTCTCGCGCCCGTACCTTTATAATATATATACGCCTGATAGCTGTTCTCTGTCTGGTAATATGAGCCTTCAGTCTTTGCCGCCTGTCCGTTTTCAGCTGTAAACATATAATTATAGTATCCCAATTTCTGCATTATCCGCACCGAATAGGTCTGTGTGGCGCTGTCATACTCCATGGCATAACGGCTCTTGTCGGCATCGGTGGTCCACATGCCGTCAATACTCACCGGTCCAACATACGGACTATGCAGCTCATAGTTCACAAACACATACTCACAGGTATAGTCAATCTCGGTATTGTCGCTGTTGCGTATAAAGAATGCGCCGTTTGCATCCTCATCATACAGATAGTTGTCACTCTGCTGACAGGCAAACGGATAAACCTGATAGCTGCCGCCGTCCCAAAAGATTTTGTCAATGCCCATTGTGGGATGCGACACATCGAGAATCTCAAACTTATGATATTCATTGCCTCCGGGAAATATCAGGCTTTTATTGTGCTGCCACTCCAGTCCACGGTTGTTTCGGAAGTTGTAGCGCACTCCCCTGCGTGCAGTTTCATCACGGTTGTTCTGTGTCACCACAAGCATCAATTCCTCATCGGGATTGGTAATGTTCACACTGCCGTAGTCAAGCTTCACACTTATCTGCTGGTGGCTCTTGTTCACGCCTATGTCGGTGTTTGATGTCATTGTCATGCTCATTGCCATAAGCGGTTCAAGCACACGGAACCTCACCTCTGCCACCACCTCGCCGCCATTGTCCTCATCACAAATCTTCATACGGTAGTTGCCGCTCATCTTCACCGAGCAGCGGCTGTCGGGAAACTCCAGACTATAGTGAGTGTAAAGCACATTGGTGTTTATGGAATTCTGCATGTTGTCGATTGTCAAACCGTTGAAGCCGTCAAGCCAGTCGCTCTCAAAAATATCCTCAGAAGTGCTCCAGTCGTTCTCGCAATGCTCTATACGATAGACATAGCGGTGATAATCGTGCGACATTTCGTCAAATCCCACCCGCATCACGTCATTGGTGCCAAGCACGAGAAGCGGCTCCGACAGCCAGTCGTTGTTCACCACCGATGTGAGCGTCTTTATGTTGTCCGAATAAATTATATTCTTTGCCGCCACAGTCATGCCTGCGCACCAAAGCGCCACCACCAACAGCGGTAATGTCCATTTTGCCTTTATTGTCATTATATTCATATCGGTTTTGTTGGCGCAAAGTTAGAACTTTTTTGCCTATCTTACAAGTTTTACAAAACTTTTTTGTAATTTTGCACAAAATTTCTCTGTTACTCAATGGAAAAGATAACGAAAAAACAATATACCCGCTGGTTTTTCACCGTTGTTGCTGTACTTGCCGTAATCCGTGCAGCCATCATCGCACTTAGCAACTACAGCAATGCGGCAACGGCAGATGTCTCCCAAGACACTCTGACTGCGCCAGCCACCACCCAAGTCCCAGCCAGCACCAAAGCCGCCACAACAGCTGCGCCAGCCACCGCTTCTGTAGTTTCGCAACAGGTTCCTCCGTCCCCGATATTCACAGGCAAGAAGCATCCCATATACAGTGTGCCGACATTCAAGAACACTTTCCCCGACATGCAGGATGTTCAGATTGCGGCAGCGCTGAAGCACGGAGTGAAGTCGGTTGAAAACCGTGAGGATGCCGAGCACCGCAAGAAAGAACTTGTATATGTCGGCGCAAATCCATATTTCCACATCGACCGTCTCAACTGGAGCATTCCCTATCTTGTGCCACGTGCATCGGTACTGGTGCAGGACATCGGCAAGGCGTTCTTCGACAGCCTGTATGTGAAACATATTCCCATGCACAAGATTATCCTCACAAGTCTGCTGCGCACAAAAGATGACATACAGAAACTGCAGCAGCGCAATGTCAATGCCACCGACAACAGCTGCCACCTTTACGGCACCACAGTGGATATATGCTACAACCGTTACCTCACCGTCAGCGACCCTGACGGCAAACCGCGCCGCAAAGTGCAGAACGACACTCTGAAATGGGTGCTGAGCGAGGTGCTCAGGGATTTCCGCGAACAACAGCGCTGCTACGTGAAGTACGAGGTGAAGCAAGGCTGTTTCCACATTACGGTAAGGTAAGTGAAGAATGAAGAGTGAAAAATGAATTAAATAAAAAAGATGATAAATTTTCCGATAGCAAAAATCAACCTCGGGCTTAACGTAGTGTCAAAGCGCCCTGACGGTTACCACAATCTTGAAACTGTGTTTTATCCGGTAAGCATGGTGCGTGATGCTCTCGAAGTGACCGAGATGCATCCCGACTTCCCCTCTCCCACTCCATGCGACATAAAGATAAGCAACATAGCCATTGAGGGTGATGAACAGCGCAACCTTGTGGTGAGAGCATACAACGCTCTTGCCGCAAAATATCCGCTGCCACGCATACACGCACATTTATATAAGGGTATTCCCACTCAGGCAGGAATGGGCGGCGGTTCAAGCGACTGCGCCTACATGATAACCCTACTCAACAATATGTTCTCACTCAACATGACCACCCAGGAGATGATAGAAATAGCCGCCACTCTCGGCGCCGACTGCCCTTTCTTCATACTCTCACAGCCTGCTTACGCCGAGGGCATAGGCGAGCGTCTTGAGCCAATCAACCTCGACCTAAGCAATTACTTCATTGCCGTGGTCCGTCCCGACATTCCCGTAAGCACCAAGGAGGCTTTCTCGCTCATCACTCCAAAGCCCAGCGCCACCTGTTGCCGCGACATTGTAAAGCTGCCAGTAAAAGAATGGAAGGGGAAACTGGTAAACGACTTCGAGACAAGTGTATTCGCGCTGCATCCCGAAATCGCCGGCATCAAAGACCGTCTTTACTCTCTCGGTGCCCACTACGCCGCCATGTCGGGCAGCGGCAGCAGCGTGTTCGGACTGTTCACAGAACCTATTGAAGTGAACAGACATTTCCCGGGAATGTACACAGCCTGCGGAAAGCTATAATCAATCAGCCCTATCCCTTTTTCCGGCACGCCATTATTTTCTGCATTATCTGCCGTTTGGCTGAAGCCACTCCCGGCGACAGCGGTTCCTGCGCCAGCATGTCGAGAGTTGCCTTCAGTTCATCAAGCAGTTCGGGAAAAAATCTGCATTGCCCGTATGCCAGCTTCATACACAGCGCACGTATGGCGTAAGGCTGCGAGCATGCCGTGATATTCCCCAGACAAAAATCAAGGAAGTCTGCACGCAGACTGTCTTCATGGAAAGGCTGACGCACCAACAGGTTCAAAATCATCCTGCGCCTTGTCTCGCTTTGTTCCTCCATCACCCTGTCTATCAGTTCATCATGCCTGGGATATAGCCATTCATTATCAGCATCGCCGAAATGCTGAAACACCCACAATGCCTGCTGTGCCACGCGGCTGTTGCAGTCGAGTGTCAGCTGGTACAGCTCTTCCTTCATGCCGTCGTCACCCATTTGTTTCGCCAATCCCAAGACATCATTCTTCGACAAACGTCCGCTAAGTTTTTCTCTCAGATTCATGTTGTCTTCCACATATTCATTTCACCGAAACAATGTTCCTGTAGTCCACTTCAGTGAGAAGCTGCAATATGGTGGTCTGGTTGTGAGTGTGCATATACTCCTCCACTTTTTGCACATAGCTCATAGTCAACGCATCACGTTCCAAGACATGATTCACGACCCACATGATTTTGCTCATGTGTACATCATTGGCAACTTGACGATCCGGTGACTGAGGATTGGGCATAGGGTAAAGACTAAGAATATAGAACACGAGTACATCGGGAACAATCATACTGCGCGTCATCTGCTCACGCTGCGAAGGCTTGTAATATTTGGCGTACAGCGGATAGTCCTTTCCCATATATTTGTCAAGACAGATACCTATCATGTTGTTACCCACCACAATGCTCTGGTCGAGCGAGCCAACCTGAGTGTAGACCATTGGCGGATGAATTACAGAAATATACTGCTGAAGACGATGAAAAGCCGTACGGAACTCATCGTTCACATCATCCATCTGAGCATATTCACTCTGCACATCGCGCAGAAGCTGTATAAGTGTGGAGTCTTGAAAATAATGGCGAAACTTTCTGCTTATCTCTATGTCGTTCACCCTACCAATACCAAGAACATCCTCCATTAAAGTACGTGTCTGCTCTGGATAACGCGTGCTCATCTCCTGAAGCGCAGCAAAGTCGCCAGTGGAGATATAGCGTCCCTCAACACGGTCAAAGCGGTCAATTGTAAGCAATGAGTCGTTGTCATCAATGGCAAGCAAGAATCCGTTCCAGCTACGCTGACAACTGACGCATCCCAACAGGACAATGGATATTATGATGAAACTCTTGCGCACCTTAACTATTTTAATTCTATTTGTTTGTAATCAACACTCACAGCCGAGTGCATTATTAATTATACATAATATTATAAATGTGTATCCTTACGCTACATTCGTATGTTCACGACTGCAAAATTACACATTTTTATTTATAAATCCAAACTTTTAGGTAAAAAACATACATTTTATGCAAAATTTCGTAAAAAATCAACAAAAACTATTTATTAAAAGCACTACAAACTGTCTTTTCATAAGTTTTTTTATAACTTTGCACAGCTTTGCACTTGTTTGCAGAAACAAAATAAAAACAAACAGAAGAAACTAAAATATCAAAAACAAATATGAAACAAGCAATAACAGCACTGACTGTGCTCGCCATGACTGCAAGCACCGCCACGGCACAGAAGACTATTGAGGTGACAGTAGAGAACACGCTTAAAATGCCACGCCCGGCACAGCCTGTGGTGATAGACATGAAAAAGTATGGAATGAATGTCAAGACAGCAGTAGTGACAGACGGAAGACATGAGATTGCATCGCAGTTGGACGACATGGACGGCGACGGCGTATGCGACGAGCTGTGCTTCCTGACCAATATTGATGCAAAGGAAACCAAAACCTTCAAGATAACCATTGACGACAAGGGAATACAGCGCCAATACAAGCCACAGGTATACGCCGAAATGATGATGGTAAACCGAAAGATAAAAGCCTCAAACAAGCAGGACATCTACATAAGCAGCCTTACAGTGGACAAGGGCGTAAACCCATACTGGTCGCTCCATCACCACGGAGCGGCGTTTGAAAACGAAATGGTGGCATACAGAATATATTTCGATCACCGCCAGACAGTAGACATCTATGGCAAGAACCACATGGGACTGGAACTGAAAGATACACAATTCTACCCAGACAAGGAGCAGAAAGCCAACGGATATGGTGACGATGTCCTGTGGGTAGGACAAACATTCGGAGTAGGCGCGCTCAGAGGATGGGACGGCAATGAGCCGCAGATGCTCAGCGATGTGGAGCACCGCACCCAGAAAATTGTGGCACGTGGACCGCTACGCACAATAGTGCATGTGGTTGACGAGGGCTGGAACACAATGAACGCCGGCAAGCGGCCCATCAACATGACAACACGCTACACACTGTATGCCGGCCGCCGCGACTGCATGGTTGATATAACCTTTGCCCCATCGGCAAAAGGCTACAAATTTGCAACAGGCATAATAAATGTGAAGAACAGCCGCGAATATAACGACGGCAAAGGGCTGCGAGGATGCTGGGGCACCGACTGGCCAGTGTCGGAGAAAGACTCTGTAGGACACAAGCGCGAAACTGTGGGATTAGGCATCTGCATTCCTCATCACAATGTGGTAAAGGTACTTGATAAGAACAGCGATAACTATCCATTTGTAGTGGGAAACGCCACAGACAAACTGTCATACGGCATATCTTTCTGCTCTGCCAACGAGGATTTTGGCTTTGACACTCCCAAAGAATGGTTTGAATATCTGAAAGACTGGAAAAAAGACCTTTCAACACCTGTGAAAATCACGGTAAAGGAGTATTGAACATTGGCATTCACATTCAACTAAGAGGATGTGTCAAAATGAAAACAAGTAACCATAATGACATAAATTAGGCACGGATTTCACAGATTTTTTCACTTATCTGTGTAATCCGTGCCTAAAAGGTTCTATAAATTCACACCTTAAATTTCCCCACAAATCATTTTCCGTTAAGGAAACGCTCCGCCTCCATGGCAGCCTTACAGCCGCTGGCGGCAGCCACAATCGCCTGACGGTAATGCGGGTCGGCGCAGTCGCCTGCGGCAAACACACCCGGCACATTGGTGCATGGAGTGTCGCCCTTCACCTTGATATATCCCTCGGCATCGCGCTCCAGATAGTCGGCAAACACCTCGGTATTGGGATGATGACCTATGGCGAGGAAGAAACCGTCGATGGCAATGTCCACAAGCTCCTCATCAGGCTCACCCTTGCGCCTGACAAGATGCGCGCCCTCTACGCCGTCCTCACCGAAGAGTCCGAGGGTGTTGTGCTCAAAGAGCACTTCGATATTCTCTGTGCCAAACACACGCTTCTGCATCACATCAGATGCCCTGAGGAACGGTTTGCGCACAATCATATATACCTTCTTGGCGAGTCCCGACAGATAGACTGCCTCCTCGCAGGCGGTATCGCCGCCGCCAACCACTGCCACGACCTTCTTACGATAGAAGAAACCGTCGCAGGTGGCACATGCCGACACCCCCATGCCCTTATACTTCTCCTCATCACTGATGCCGAGATACTTTGCCGATGCTCCCGTAGCTATTATCACCGTGTCGGCAGCAATCTCGGTAGTGTCGTCAACGGTCACCTTGTACGGCTGCTCCGTGAAATCCACCTTTGTGACAATGCCGTCACGGATGTCGGCACCAAAACGCTCTGCCTGCTGGCGCAGGTCGACCATCATCTGATTACCGTCCACACCCTCGGGATAACCTGGGAAGTTCTCCACCTCAGTGGTCTGTGTGAGCTGACCTCCTGTCTGCAGTCCGCAGTATTGCACCGGCGCGAGATTGGCTCTCGACGCATATATCGCAGCTGTATATCCCGCAGGACCGCTGCCAATGATCAAACATTTTACGTGTTCCATATTCTTTTATATTTTTGAATTACGAATTGTTCTCGCTTCGCTGCGATTACGATTTTTTTAATTTTGAATTATTCTGCACTCCAATTCGTAACTCAATAATTCTTCATCGGCTTTAGCCGACAAATCGTAATTCAAAATTCGTAATTTACTTCAGCAGCTCCTCTATCTGCTTCTCTATATTCTCCAGACTCTCGGTAGGCTCAAAGCGCGCCACCACAAGTCCCATCTTGTTTACAAGAAACTTGGTGAAGTTCCACTTTATGTCTGGCTTAGCGGCATAGTCGGCATCCTCCTTCGAGAGAATGTCAACAAGCGCCGGAGCTATGGGATGCTCCATCTGGAATCCCCCGAAACCGCGCTGCTCCTGAAGATATTTAAAAAGCGGCTCAGCATCTGGACCGTTGACCTTCACCTTCTTGAAGCGCGGAAATTCTGTGCCGTAGTTCAGCTTACAGAACTGATGTACAGCCTCATCGGTGCCGGGAGCCTGCTGTCCGAACTGGTTGCACGGAAAATCGAGCACCTCAAATCCCTGAGAATGATACTTCTCATAAATTTTCTCCAACTCCTCATACTGTGGTGTAAAGCCACACTGGGTGGCAGTGTTGACAATCAACAAAACTTCGCCAGCGTATGCACGCAGCGCTACATCTTTACCTTTACGGTCTTTCACTGTGAAGTCAAAAACTGTTTTCATTGTGTTTTGTATAGTTTAATTATATGTATAAATTTGTCTGTATTTTATTTCAGCCGCAAAAATACTCATTTTTTCCTGCCCCGACAAATGTTTTAAACTTTTTTTGTTTTCTTCCAGCATTTTTGTAACTACTCTTAGGCACGGATTACACTAATATTATTACTTATTTATTCCTGCCGGACCTTACACTATTTACGCACATCCTAAGCAGCTTATTCACAGACTTTCCTACTGCAAATGATGCAGGTTAGGGTAAAAACATGTCATAATGAAACAAAAACGCTAAAAAATTAGGTTTTTATCTAAATAATTCATACCTTTGCAGACAGAAATACATAAATACATATTATATAATGAAACACTTTTACAGTATTATCGTCCTCGCAGGCACGGTCATAACTTTTGCCGCCTGCTCATCCCCACAGGAAGACGGGGGGGGAGAAAGGTCATCTGCCCAAACGCCGTCTTATCACAAACAGGCAGAAATCGTAAAGGTCGAAGGCGGGGCACCTGAAAAATACATTGCACTGCAGAAAAAGGCTGTGGAAGAGATGCGGCAAGGAAAGGCAAGGGAGTCATCGTCAAAAATCCTCGCACAGATGGGATATTTCTATTTTCGCAGCGGTGATTATCTGCAGGCATTGACCTATCTGCAGGAAGCCGCTGACTCAATGCGCAACATGCCACTAAACAAGATTGACATAGAGGCAGGTACAAAACTGCTCGGCAACACAGCCAATCTTTACACAGAGATGAGCATGTACAACGAGGCAATGTCACTTAACACCCAAGCCCTTGAGCTGTGTGAACGAGGTGACAGTACCCGCCTACCGGACCTATTAAGAATGAGGGCGGTGATATTTGAAAAAAACAACAGGCTTGACTCAGTCGCACTCTGTCTGCAAAAAGCCATCAAGGCGTCAGAATATGTGAAAGACAAGGAACTTGCAAAAATAGGCAGGCTGATGAATGAAAGGACTTACGCCGCACTGTTCATAGAGCATCCTGAATACAAGCCTGACTCCATCGCCATGGCTGTAAACATTATTGAGCGCAATATTAACTTGATGCAAAAGGGTTCCCGACCTACCTCAGAGATGCTTTTAGGCCGTGGTTACGTGCTGATGGGAAATGCCACAAAAGGCCTCAAGATGATGGAAGACGCACTAAAGACATTCCGCCAGAATTATGGAACGGATGACATAGAATGGGCATTAAGGACATACACCCAAAGCCTGCTGGAGACAGAGCTGTCGCCAAAAAGCCTCGCCATACACAAAGAGTCAAAGCGGATGAGTGACACTCTCACAGAACACAGCAAGGCAAATGCACTGCTCGGTGCCGACTTCAAATATCGCACCTCACAGATAAAAAATGAGAAGCTCCTGCTGGAAAGCCGCCTTGAGATGGCACATGAGCGCACCATCTGGTGGACGGTTATGACACTGATAACAATAAGCCTGATTATAGCATTTGCCCTGTCAAGAGTACATAAAAAAAACAGAATTATAGAAAATAACAAAAAGGCTATAGACAGTCTGATAAAGGAAAGAATAAAGCTGAACTCAGAGATTGAGACCCTAAACGAGCGAGTGAATGAGCAAATGTGCCAGGACGGCATGCAGAATACTGAAAACGCCGCGGCATATTCCGAGATACTGACGATGACACTGCTTACAAAGGAAGACGAAAGCCAGTTCAGACAGCTTTTCGACTCCGTTCACCCAGGCTATCTACAAAGACTGCGCCGTAACTACGAAGAAATAACACGCACGGCAGAACTGATATGTATGCTCATAAAACTTAACAAGTCGAACGAGGAAATCTCGCTAACTCTCGGTATCAAGCGCGAAAGCGTGGCAAAAAGCCGCTACCGCCTGCGCTCACTCTTCAAACTCGACAAGGATACCGACCTCAACAATTTCATAGCCACAATTTAAAACAAAGACAAAAAGAGCGCACCTCAAAGTATATGCAACTACTTAGCGTGCGCTCTTTTCCGTTTTTGCAAGAAGCAAAAAAACTGCGGAATAAATATCTTTCGAGATTTTCCCTTATTTCTTTGCTGCCTTACCGTAGCGGCTCATGAACTTGTCAACACGACCGGCAGTGTCAACCAGCTTGCTCTTACCTGTGTAGAACGGGTGAGAGGTGTTAGAGATTTCAATCTTTACCACTGGGTAAGTTTCGCCTTCAAATTCTACTGTGTCGTTTGTCTTTGCTGTAGAACGTGAGAGGAACATATCGCCGTTGGACATATCCTTGAATACGACGGGGCGATAGTTTTCGGGATGAATACCTTGTTTCATTTTACTAAAAATACTTTGTTTAATTATTAATAATTATTCTTTGAGAGTGCATACGCACCCATTTCAGTCTGCAAAGGTAGTGATTTTATTTCAAATAATTACATATTTCGAGAGTTTTCACGCTCTATTTAACATTTTTTACTTACATTTCTATAATACATTATTAATGTGTATACATTCTTTTGCAAAAAAAAGTGAATAAGTCGCATTATTTAAATTTTTATTTGTAATTTTGCGGCGATAAAACATTATTCACAAAATAACAGGAAAGAAAATGAAAAAGATTATTGTTTCAATGCTTGCAATATTGCTGCTTCAGGCAATGCCGTCGCAGGCACAGTTGAAATTCGGTCTCAAAGGCGGTATCAACGTTACAAACATGAAGTTCAGCAAGGATGTTATTGATGCAAAGAACCAAAGCGGTTTCTTCATCGGTCCCACAGTGAAGTTCAAGCTGCCACTTGTTGGTTTGGGATTCGACATTGCCGCACTCTACGACCAGCGCGAGGCAGACACGAACTTATTTGTTGAGGAAGGCGAATTCACCAAAGGTAAGATAAAACAGAAGTCTATCAACGTGCCCATCAACCTGCGCTACACCATCGGGCTGGGAGACCTTGCGGGAATCTACCTTGCTGCCGGTCCACAGTTCGGATTCAACGTGGGTGACAAGCACCTGTTCAGCAATAGCTTCAAGATGAAGAACTCCAACCTCAGCGTGAACGTCGGTGCCGGTGTACGCCTGCTCAACCATCTGGAGATTGGTGCCACATACAACATCGCGTGCGGAAAGACCGGAGAGTTTGACGGTATTGAAGACATCAGTAAGCTCAACATGAAGAGCAACGCCTGGCAGATTTCGGCAGCATACTATTTCTAAACATGGAGCATTTAATAGAATTATACAAGAACATTTACAACTGCCAGCCCGTAATCGAGAGTATCGAAGGGGCTGGCAGTAACCGTCAATATTACCGCTTGAAGAATGAGAAGAGCGGAGAGACTGTGATTGGCGTGGTGGGCACAAGCCGCGATGAGAACGAGGCGTTCATTCACCTCACCCGGCACTTCACCATGCGCAAGCTGCCCGTGCCGAAGATTATCGCCGTGAGTGACGACCGTATGCGATACCTGCAGACCGACCTGGGGCACACGTCGCTCTACGAGGCAATAGCGGGAGGACGCAACGCCGGAGGACGATACACGCTGAAGGAGCGCAAGCTGCTGGCGGACACCATCCGCGAGCTGCCCAACATCCAGATAAGGGGGGCGCGGGAGCTGGACTTCTCCCACTGCTATCCGCAGCCGGCGTTCGACACCGAGAGCGTGCTGTTCGACCTAAATTATTTCAAGTATTGTTTTCTGAAGGCAACCAATCTGGACTTCAACGAGCTGAAACTGGAGGCTGACTTCCGCCTGCTGGCAAAGGACCTGACGGCAGAGGAATGCCACTCGTTTATGTACCGCGACTTTCAGGCGCGCAACGTGATGCTCTCTGCCGACGGCAAACCCTGCTTCATCGACTATCAGGGCGGGCGGCGCGGCCCTTACTACTACGACCTGGCGTCGTTTCTCTGGCAGGCATCGGCGAAATATCCGCACAAGCTGCGCCGCGAGCTGGTGAGGGAATACTACAACGCGCTGAGCAAATACACGGAAGTGCCGTCGAAGCATCACTTCGTAGACCGCCTCAGCCTGTTTGTGCTCTTCCGCACGCTGCAGGTGCTCGGCGCCTACGGCTTCCGCGGATATTTCGAGAAAAAGAAGTATTTCATCGACAGCATACCGCCGGCAATACAGAACCTGCGCGAGCTGCTGCCGCTGAAGTGCTTCCACTATCCATACTTGATGGACATTCTGCGCCAGCTCACCGAACTGCCGCAGTTCATGCAGATAGAGCAGACGGCGGTGAGCCGCTCCGACGGCTACAGGACGGCTCCGTCGAGCGTGTACAAGGCTCATCCGCAGGACGGACCCGCCACGTTCTCTAAATACGACGGCAAGGGCCCGCTGGTGGTGAAGGTGTTCAGCTTCTCGTTCCACAAGGGCATTCCCGAGGACGAGTCGGGCAACGGCGGAGGCTACGTGTTCGACTGCCGCTCCACCCACAACCCCGGGCGATACGAGCCTTACAAAAAACTCACGGGACTGGACGAGCCCGTAATACGATTTCTTGAGGACGACGGCGAGATTCTCACCTTCCTCGACAGCGTCTACAAGCTCGCCGACGCCCATGTGGCGCGCTATATCCAGCGCGGATTCACATCGCTCATGTTCTCGTTCGGCTGCACGGGCGGCCAGCACCGCAGCGTCTACAGCGCGCAGCATCTTGCGGAGCATCTGCACGAGAAGTTCGGCGTGGAGGTGAGGATTTGCCACAGGGAACAGGGAATAGAAAGCATATTAAAGGCGGAGTGATTGACACTCCGCCTTTTTGGTGGCTGTAAGAAGTAGGACTGGTAGGATTAGTAGGACTGGTAGGACGGGGGCAGACAAAATCCTCAGTCAAAATCATTCCGGTACAAATACATGGTGTCGCGCAGCAAGTCGAGGAATTTTTTTGCCGCCACCTTCTGATAGGTGCCCTTGAGCGTGTGCACCGAGCCCTGCATCATGTTATCGGCATCGTCGATGGGCACGGCGCAGAGGTCGGGATGGGTCTGCACGGCAGAGCACGAAAGGATGGTGAGGAGCCTGCCCTTGCGCACAAGCCTGAGCAGCGGAGTGACGAGGTTGGTCTCTATGCGGGTGTTGAGAGTCATGCCGCTGCCTGCAAGAAGCTGGTCGAGCACCATCCTTGCCTGAAGTCCGCGGGAAGGCAGCGCCATGGGATACTTCTCAACGTCGGCAAGCGTCACCGACTTGCGCGCGGCAAGCGAATGCTCCTTGCGCACAATCACAGCCAGCTTGTCGACAAACAGCGGCGTGCTCTCTATCTGCGGCGGGGTGTTCATCGGCTTATACGACAGCACAAAGTCCACCTTGTGGTGAAGCAGCAGGTCCATGAGCTCGTTCATCGTGCGGTAGTGGATGTTGAGCTTTATGTTGGGATAGAGTCTCACAAACTCGGTGACGATGTCGGCAGTCACTCTGGAGAAAGAATGGGTGACACCGATGTTGAGCACTCCGCACCTCATGTTGCCGAGGTCGTCCATGCGCGCCTTGCAGCTGTCGGCGTGATAAATTGTATTTCTTGCAAAGGGCAGCAGCTCCCTGCCCGCCTCGGTGATGGTCACCTCGTGGCTGTTGCGGTCGAACAGCGTCACGCCAAGCTCATACTCCAACTGCCGTATGGTTTGCGACAGGGTGCTCTGGGTGATAAACAGTTGTTTGGCGGCTTCGGAGAAGTTGAGCGTCTCGGCCACGGTCACGAATATACGCAGTTGTCTTAGTTCCATTTTCTATTGCTTTTCTTTTTTACCGGCTCTTGCCATATATCTATGCTGAGCCATGACGGGTATTGTAATGCCTATTACCATTGCCATGATGATGATGGTGCACATCATGCCGTTGTAGGCAAAAAGGTAGAAGGCGTGATGAAATCCGGGCTCGCCGCTGCCGGCAATGCACTGCAGGATGCCCTCCACGCAGCGGTAGGCGTACATTCCGGGAATCATGGGCAGCAGAGCGGGAAACGCCAGCGACTCGGCAGGACTGCTGTGATAGCGCCCTGCGGGCACGGCAAAAAGCCCTGTCACCACCGCCCCCACGAAGGTGGCGGCAATGATGTTGCATCCGGCGGCGGTCATGAGCAGAAAGCGCGTGGAGTGGCCGAGGGCGGCAAGCCATGCGCAGCCGTAGAATGCCTTCACGGGGATGTTGCTGATGCAGCCAAAGCCGATGGCGGCTATCGCCGCAAAAAATCCGTCTGATATCAAGTCTGTAAACATAATGCCTTGTGTTTTGATGATGCCTGGGGGTTAGAAAAAGTGAATGTTCATGAGAAGTATTCCCGATGACAGTCCGATGCCGATGCACAGCGTGATGAGAGCGGCGTTCATGAAACGGCTGAAGCCGCAGAGCAGATGGCAGTGGATGAGATCGCTCACCGAATTGATGTAGACCACGCCGGGAATGAGGTAGAGCACGCTCGTGGCAAGAGCCACGTCGGGAGTGGAACCCAAGTGGAACACATAGCCCGAGCTGGCAATGACTGCCGACAAGCAGGCGGCGGTGAGGATGGCTATCCTCAGGTCCCACTTCCAGTCTTTGTGCAGCTTGTTCTTCACCAGCAGCCCCTCGACCGTGGCGACGAAAACTATCAGCATCGAGACGGCATCGCCGGAAAACAGCCTGCAAAACGAGGCGTTGGCAAGTCCCACGAGCAGGGTGACAAGCCACGGCGACAGGCGCTCACCCACCCTCAATTCTCCAAACCGGCTCACGGCATCGGCAAAGGTTACGTTGCCGTCGCGCACATCCCACGACAGGCGGCTGAGCAGGGTGATTAGCCTGAAGTCTATGCCGTCGCCGCTCTGCCGGGCGCTCGTGGTGTAAGAATGGTTGCGGTCCTTGTCCCACACCGTGAGCATCACCGTGCGCGGCAGTATTATCATCTCGGCAAGCACTCCGCAGCCTGCGGCAATGCGCGCCACATTCTTCTCAATCCGCGACGAGGTGCAGCCCGAGCCAAGCAGCGAGGCGGCATACTGCGCAAGAAACAGGCAGGTCTCCTTCAGCTGCCCGTGGATGCTGTCAGCCTGTATGCCGGCTGTTGTCATCGTGGAGTCAGTCTTCATCGTCATCGTTGACATAGATGCAGTCACGCTGCCATGATATTACATTATACTTATTCTCAATGTCGCGCAATTTGCGGCATATCGTCTGTCCATACACCAAAACGAAAGGCAAAACCAGACAGAACAAAATCATTAGCGGTTGAAAATTTGTCATCTCTCTATATCTTTTTAAAATTGTTTTTATTTCGAGTGCAAAAGTACAACCTTTTTGTTCTGTAATCGCGGTTTTGCCTTGGGATTTTCCGATTGTGGCATAAGGCATTTCCGATAGCCGTCAATAAGAATCAGTGTGTCAGAGATTTATCCTGACATCGACACCGAACATTCTCGGCGCGCCAATCTGCGCAAAGCTCAGCGGCTGGCGCGTGGCGCTGCTCTGCACCATGAAGGTGTTGTAGCGGGTGGCGGTGAGGTTCTTGCCCCAAACACTCACGGTTAGCGGACGGAAACAAAAGTCAACATGCGCCCCGAGGACGGCATATATATCCTGGCTCACGGTGTTTGCCTCGTCCCAGTAGGTCTTGCCCTGTCCCGAAACGTTCATGCCGAACACCATCGACGGCATCAGGCGCGACTTGGTGTTTACCGTGTAATCGGCGGCGGCGCTGAAGGTATTGCGCGGCACGTATGGCACATATTTGCCGTTGTATTCATCATATTCCTTAAACTTTGCCATTGTGTAGCCGTAGGTGGCACTCCAGTCGAGCCGGTCGGCAAAAGCCTTGCCGCGCAGGGCAACCTCAACGCCCTTGCTCTCCGACTTTCCTGCATTCACCATCATGCGGCCGTAGCCGTAGTCGCCAGCCATGACGCTTAGCTGCTGGTTGGTGATGCGTGTGTAGTAGGCGGCAAAGTCGAGCATCAGACGGCGGTCGAACATATTGACATGCGCGCCAATCTCGTAGTTCCACGTCTCCTCAGGCTTATAGCTTATGGTGTTGTTCACGTTGGAATAGTCCTCTTCGGTGTGCTTAATCTCGTAGTCGCCTTTCTGCACCTCACGGTAGTTGTCCATAATCTCCTTTTGCAGGATGTCGCTGAACATCTGAATGTTGTAGCCTCCGGCACGGAATCCCTTGCTCACCGACGCATAGATGTTGCTGCCGCTGTTGTCGAAAATATAGTTGAGCGACACCTTCGGAAGGAGCTGCAGATAGTCTGTGGCATCGTCGGAGAGCAGGCGCGATGTGAGCGTGTTGGTCATCTCACGTCCCATCATCGCCACGGTCATAGCCATTTCTGACTGCGCATCGTACTCCACCTTCTGGCGGCTGTAGTCAAGGCGCAGACCTACGGCTGCACGCAGGCGGTCGGTGAGGTGATAGGACGACTCGTGGAACACGCCGAGATTGAGCAGCGGAGTGTGGAACATCTCTCCCACTCCCAACTCCACATTCACCTTTGCTCCGAATGCGGGCGGCATTGCCGACTCCACCATTTGGGCAATTCCTCCCGTCATGGCTGGTCCGAAGCCAACAGGTGCCGCCGTGCGCAGCCATTGGCAGTTCATCATCACGCCGTTAATCCACTGCCAACGGCTTGCTCCGTTGCTGCGGAGCACAAGTTCCTCAGTTATGGAGTTCTGCACCTGACGCTGGTTGAGCGACATGTAGTCCTCTGGCAAATAGTCCTGATCCATGTTCATGTCGTCGTTGAGCCACTGCCAGCTGGTCATTGATGTGAACAGCACATCGTTGAACACTCCGCGGACATTGAGTCCCGTGGTGAGCATATCGCGGCGGTAACCGCTCATAAAGGTGGTTGAGGGATTGGCAACGCTGCCTGTGGCGGCGTCGTACTGTCCGTAGGAAAATCCGTCCTGCTTAGTGTGCTGGAAATCGGCGGTAAGGTCGAGTGTCCAGTTGGCAACGGGAGCGAAAATCGCCCTCATTCGTCCGCCGTACTCGTTCATGCCGTCAGCCTTCTTGCCGAGATTGTCGTTGTACAGGTAACCGTCGGTGCCATTATAGAACAATGCGGTGGAGAAGGCGAAGTTATCGGCAGGTTTGTGATAGTGGGTAAGCTCAGCACGGCGATAACCGTAGCTGCCGCCGCCCAGACGTATGTCGGTACCCTGATAGTTCATCGGGTTCTTGGTGAACATACGGATAAGTCCGCCCTCGGTATTGATGCCGTAAAGCGTGCCTTGTGGTCCGCGCAGCACGTCAACACGGTCAACGTCGTAGACGTGCTGGTTGAATGCGCTCTTTGCCATAAGCGGCACATTGTCCACGTACATTCCCACGGCGGGATTGTTTATACGGGAGCCGATGCCGCGGATATACATCGATGAAGTGTAGCGGCTGCCATACGACGGCATGGCAAACGACGGCACGTAGAGCGACATATCACGCACATCGCGCATCTGCAGCTTTTGCATCTGCTCTGTGGTAAACACACTGCTGCTCATGGGCTGCTGACGCAGGCGGTAAACTTCCTTTGGTTGCGACACCACAATCACTTCGTCGAGGTCGATGGCACGGCGCACCGAGTCACCAGGCTCAGCAGCCAAAGCAGCGAATGCCGGCATAACGGAAAGGGGCAGTAAAAAAAGTCTGTTCATTATCTCATTATTCTTAAAGTAAACTGTTATCCTATTAAAAATAATTGCAATCCTATTAAATAAAACTGTTATCCTAAAATAAAAAATGAAAGGCGAGAGCCTTTCATTGTAAAATGTTCCCGCCCTTCGTATTATTCTATGAAATATGTTTTTGAGTTTGCTTTATACCTTATTATATATATTAGAAGAACAAATAACGGTTGTCAACCACGTTAGCCTTGAGGTAAAGTTCCTGCATATACTGGCTTGCAGCCTGCAGAGCCTGCTGCTGGAGCTGAGCCTCAACCTGCTTGCTGTCGAACTTCACGCCTGCACGGTTTGACTTCTTGATAACCTTAACCATATATGCACCGCCATTACCCTTGATGACACGCTTGCAGAACTCACCCTGCTTCAGAGCAGCGGCAACACCGCTGATAGCAGGCTCGCTGGCACCTGTTGCCTGAATGAAGGCAGGAGCAGAGAATGTAACCTGGTCGACTGTAGACAGAGCTGCGCCCTTAGCCTTTGCTGCCTCTATGCTTGCAGCACCGTTGAGTTTCTTTGAGAGCTCATCGAACTTCTTGTCGCGGATAACCTCGGCACGGAGCATTTCCTTAACACCGTTGATGTCGCGGTAGCCTACAGGGTGAATCTTTGTAAGGGCAATCACAAGCATGTGGTCGTTGGTACCACACTCATACAAAGGTGATACCTCGCCCTCTTTAGCCTCGAACACCCACTTCATTGCCTCACGTGTAGAACGGATGCCAACAACGTTGTGCTCAGAGTTCATCATGTCCTGACGCTCCTTAACAGCAAAGCCGTATTTGCCGCAGTTCTTCTCCATCTGCTCCAGAGTCTGGTTCTCGCTCACAAACTGGCTGAACTTGTTGTATGCTGCGCTGTAAGTATTCTTAGAGAAGTCGATGGTGTGCTTCACGATGGCAGCCACGTACTTGTCGGTCATAGCCTTGCGGGCAGTAACCTGAAGAATCATGTTGCCTGAAGTGAACTGGAGGTTCTTGGTTTCACCAGCACCGACAGTGCTGAGAGCTTCGATGTATGACTTTGTGTCGGCATCAAGGCTTGGAGCATTCTCATACATTGAAGAAGTCATCCACTGCTTGGTGCCTGTCTGACCATATTTCTTTGCAATAGCCTCAAAGTCGCCGCCGTTGTTGAGGGCTGTATAGATGCTGTCGGCAGTCTTGCGTGCAGCCTCAACGGTAGCACCGCCAACCTGAATCATACGATACTCTACTGAGTCAGGCATTGACACCTTGCTGATGAGCTTCACCACGTTGAGGGTGTTGTCGCCCTTGGTCTCAAACGGAGCCGAGGTCTGTCCCACAGCCATTGAGTCAATCTTTGCTGCAATGTCGAAAGGCAGTGCACGGCGTGTAACAGGAATACCCACATATGCCACTGAGCTCTGAGCCTTGCGGGTAACAAGAGCTGGGTCAGCACCTTCAGCCAACTGCTTCTGAGCATCCTGCATGGTCTTCATGAGAGCCTGACGGTCAGCAGCGCTTGGAAGCACCTGGAAATCAACATACTTGATGTCGCGAGTCTCGAAGTACTGCTTGAACATTTCCTTCTTCTCGTTGTACTTTGCCTTAAGGTCGGCATCGGTCACTTCCACCTTGTTGTCGTTTATAGAGCTATAGGCAAGAGTGGCGAGCTGAATGCTGTTCTCTGTGTTCTGGTCGTTGAAAGCCATCTTGGCTGACACAGGATTGGAGATGAGCGAAGCACGCAGAAGCGACTGATACTTCATGTTGAGAAGCTGCTGGCGCAGATTCTTCTCCACAAACCTCCAATAGTTGTAGATAGCCTTGTACTGCTCAACAAGCGCAGCTGCCTGCGGATTGCCCTGAGCTGACTTGTACTCTGCCAAGAACTTTGTGAGAGCGGTAACGTCGAAACGACCGGTCTGCTGGTTTACGAAAGGAGTCTGTGCGAGCATAGGGTTAGTACCTTCCTTCAGCACATTCTGAAGTTCCTCGTCGGTAACCGTGAGCCCCAGTTTCTCACACTCTGTTTCCAAAATTGTGTTGTCCACGTAGGTACGCCAAACCTGATCCTTAATCTGGTTGAGCTGGTCATCGTTCAGATTATCCATGCCCTGCATCTTGTAGACTTCCTGAATCTCGTCTACCAGTGCCTGGAATTCCTGAACATTGATTTTCTTACCTAACACCTCACCTACTTGCTGACGCTGTTCGTTGCTTGTTGCTTCACAAGAACGCACCATTTCCTCAGCAATAAACGCGAAAAGGCCCAAACCGATGATTATAATCAGTGTAACGCCTCTTTTTCTAATTGTTCCTAATGCTGCCATTACTTTATTTAGTTTTATTTATTCTTATTCTTGTTATTTTACACATTTGGGGTACAAAGGTACAAAATTTATTTGTATTCAGCGAAAGATTTCGCAAAAAAATGCGTTATCCTGCCACTTTTAGCCTCACAAGTTCTATTTTTGTCATTGAAAGCTTTAGTATTTTGAACTCAAACTCCCCAATTTTTATTGTCTCGTTAACTTTTGGAAATGATTTGTAATTATACAAAATCAAGCCGCCCACAGTCATATAGTCGTCGCTTGTGGGCAATTCAAGGTCGAACAGTTCGTTCACCTTATCTATCTCCAGTCGGGCGGAAAGGATGTAATCGCCATCTGAAGTTTTCTGAGCCACATATTTGTTGTTGTCGTGTTCATCCTCAATATCTCCGAAAATATCCTCTACGATATCCTCAAGACTCACGATACCGCTGGTACCTCCAAACTCGTCGACCACCACTCCGAGCGATTTTTTCTGTGCCAGCAGTGTCTGCATGAGTTTTCGAGCAGCCATGGTCTCCGGCACAAACGGCATGGTGCGCACACACTGTTTCCAGTCTTCAGGATTGCGGAACATTTCGCTGCTGTGAACATAACCGACAATATGATCGATGTCATCCTTATATACTATTATCTTCGAGTGCCCGCTTTCAATGAACATATTGCGAAGGTCGTCGACTGTGGCTTTCTCAATATCCACCGCCTCTATCTCGGTACGCGGCACCATACAGTCGCGCACCTTTGTATCGCTGAAGTCAAGGGCATTCTGAAATATCTTCACCTCGTCTTCAATATCCTCATCGCTCTTGGCATTGTCTATACTCGACTGCACAAGATGGTCGAGGTCGACCTTCAGAAACTCCTTCTCATCCTCAGTCTTTGGCATCTTCACTCCAAGCACAAACAACACAAGTTTCGACAACATTGTGGAGAAACGGCTGACAGGATAGAGCACAATATAGCACAACATTGCAAACGGGGCAAAAATCGTAAGCATGGTGTTGGGCATACTTTTGAATATTGTCTTTGGCAGGAACTCACCCGTAAACAACACAACTACCGTACTCAGCAATGTGTCGGCGGTGACACGCAGCCCCTCGTCGAGCGGAGCAAATAGCGTGGCATCGAAAATGGCAGCGAAAAGAATACCATAGATTACCAGTGCTATATTATTGCCCACAAGCATGGTGCTGACAAAATTGCTGGGGTGGCGATAGAAAAATTGTATGCAGCGCTGCGACGGTCCGCCTTTCTCACGTTCCATCTCGGCAAGCAGGCGGTTGCTCGAAACAAAAGCAATCTCCATGCCCGAGAAGAACGCGGAGAACACCATTGTTATGATTAAATAGATTATCTGTTCTGTCATCTTTGCATCTGATGGGTTACTGACGTGTTCTTTGTGGCGGCATGTTTGGTTGCGGCAGGACGCAGAGGCTCCACAGCAACAGAATCGGGAGTGGCGGCATTTGCCGGTGCGCCCGCGGCTGCAGAGTTAGCATCCATGGTTTCCTTGACAAACGAGCCTTTTGAATTGCTCACTGTATAGCGGCTCATGCGTTCGTCGCTACGGAAATAGGTGCCTTGCAATGTACGCTCCGGGGTGACAACACGCGAGAACTTGTTGCTGTAGAGTTCATACTTCATGCCGTCCCAATACAATTCCTCGCTGGTAAACACCAATCCGTTGACATTGCGGATACGCACTCTGCCGCGCAGCTCCCACAGCTTCATCTGGTCGTAATACCATGCCGTGTCTGCCTGGATATATGCCTCAACATGAAATTTCTCGTCGAACTGTTCCATGAATATTCCCTTCTCAAAAGTCCAGCGTGTGGGATTCTTTATGGTGTTCACATCCCATCGTTCGGTGACGATCTTGTATTTTATCACACCAGAATCACTTATGAGTGTGTTTACACCATAACTCGTCATCATCGACACCGAATCGCGGTCATATATGGCAGCAGCAGTATGCTCGACCTCCTGTGAACATGACAGAAAGCCAAGCATAGCATTTACCGATACAAATAAAGTCTTTATATGAAATCTCATGTCAGACGACAATATCTACACCTTAATTATTATTAATGTATACATTCTGTAGAAAAACATGTTGTTAGTTGAACTTCCACTTAGCAAACCAGCGTTCGTTGAATGTAAGACCTATATTTATGCGGAATGTATTCTCCGTTATCAATCCCGGCAATGACTGGCGTGTCCACTGTCCGCTTATGTTGAGAACCGAGCGTATTGACGCACGACTGTTGTGAACATTTGTGATGGGGACTCCAAAACCTGCGCTAACACTGTACTCCTTTGGACCATCGACTCCATTCACTTTATAATAAGGTGTGGCAAGACTTGCTCCCACACGATAATTCATGCGGTTATACAATTTAGAACTGTATGCATTTGGAGTCCACTCACCTCCCACGGCAATCTTGTGACGGTCACAGAGCAGTCCCTTTCTTACAACATAATCGTATGAGCCGTTGCTCCCCCCTGATGCTGGCAGTCCCAGATTACCCCAGCGCTGCAGGCTATAGTCCACAGCCACCACATACTTGTTGGCGTGACGCCATGACAGCCCCACACCGATAGTCATAGGTATCTCAAGCCCGTCACTGATTGTGAGAGTGTCCACCGATGATGTGCCAAGCTGCGTGTCGGTGTTGGATATTATGCAGTGCGAGTCGCCATGAAGCTTATGCCCAAGTCCGAGTGTAGCTCCCAGAGTCACAAAGTTGTTGTTGTTCAGCGGCTGTTCCCATTGCACACCAAAGTCCAGCTTGTAACTGTTTACCGTTGCCGTATAGGTCTTTGTCACAGTGCTTACATAAGCATCGCTGCTCTGCGCGCTGACACTTTTGTCGTAGCTTCCCCACAGATAAGAGAAGTTAGCACCCACGGATAACTGGCGGAACACCCGCCATCCCAAGCCTAAATAAGCCTGGTGCAAACCACCCGAGCCATTATGCACCTCAGTCATTGTAGTATTAGCAAATCCTGAACCTGTGACATCATTCACAGGATATGAAGTGCTGTAATTATATCCAATATTGGAAAGAGGCAATAAGCCGACACTTGCACCAAGATGTGAAGCCAAGCGGAAAGCGGCAACAGCATACTCCAAGTCGGCATTGTTGGCATTGAGTTTACGCCCGCCCTCCTTGAAATTTGTGATCTGTCCGGATACACCGGCATCAAAAACCATCGACAGAGAATCAATAGCCGAATAACTGGCAGGATTGAGAGTATTCACCCTGTTGCCGTTGCGCAGAGAGATGCCCACTCCACCCATGCCACGATTGGCACCCTGTGACTGGTCGCTCAACACTCCGATACCAAACTGACTGTATGGTGAATTTGTACCGCTCTGTGCCATGACCGACAAAGCCATTGCGCTCATTATTGCGCCTGAAATTATAGTCTTTTTCATCTAATTTTTATTTCACGGTGCAAAATTATCGAAAAAAATCGAGAAAAAAGCATAGAAAGTCAAAAAAACGATGTATTTTTGCATCGTGAAACATTTTAAAAAGAATTTTAGTATTAGAATACTGATAATTTTAACACTGTCAGTATGCTTTTCAACATTGGTTTATGCACAGGCTCCAGCAACGGAACCTGCCAGTGACTCTGTGGAGGTAAGCCTGCTCACCTGCCAGCCGCATAACGAGGTGTACAGCCTTTACGGTCACACAGCCATCAGATACCACGACAAGAGAACTGGCGACGACTGGGCATTCAACTACGGAATATTCAGTTTCAAAAAGCCCTATTTCGTATTGCGTTTCCTGTTCGGCAAGACTGACTATGAGCTGGGCGTGGTGCCGTTCGACGTGTTCAAAAGGGAATATGCCCGTTGGGGAAGTATGGTTACAGAGCAGGTCATCAATCTCACAGCCGATGAGAAACAGAAGATTTGGAAGGCATTGTGTGACAATGCTCAGCCATGGAACCGTACCTACAGATATAATTTTCTGTACAACAACTGCACCACCAAGGCACGCGACATGATTGCATCGGCAATCAACGGTAAGATTATCTATGAGGAGCGCCCTGACGGTTATCCCTCATTCCGCCAGACAATACATTCGTGCAACAAAAATTTCCCATGGGCGGCTGTGGGCAATGACCTGTGTCTCGGTGTGAAAGCCGACCTTCCCACAACCATCGGCGAACATCAGTTCCTGCCGGCAAACACAATGAACGACTTTGCATACGCAAAAATTTATGCCAACGGCAACTACCGCAACTTAGTAAAGGAAACGCGCATGGCTGTTCCCCCAGGAGTACAGGTAATAGAACCGGAGTTTCCGCTCACCCCGACAGAGTGCGCCACTGTGCTACTCATTATTGGAATCCTGATATTTCTGTATGAGAAAAAAAGCAGAAAAACACTGCGCTGGTGGGATGTCACACTAATGTTGGCTGACGGAATGGCAGGAATTGTCATTTTGGCACTTTTCTTTTCCGAGCACCCTACAACAAGCACCAACCTGCAGATTTTTCTGTTTAACCCTATACCTCTTATATATATATATAGTGTTTGGAAAGGCAGAAAAATTTATTGGAAGATATCCCTCGCAATGCTGTTCTGCTTCTTCATTGGCAACATTTGGCAGGATTATGCAGAAGGAACGGAGATTTTGGCACTGACTTTGCTGATACGGTGTCTTAGCAACATGACAATTAAAAAGAAATGAAATTTAAACATAGATATATACAGCAACTGACGCTGCTCGCAGCACTGGCAACCGCACTGAACATAGATGCCCAACAGGCTCCAAGGCTTGTTGTGAGCATCATTGTCGACCAGTTGCGCACCGACTACATGCAGGCATTTGCCCCACTCTATGGCGAGAATGGATTTAACAAACTTCTGCGTCAAGGACTGGTGTACCAAAACGGATATTACCCGTTTGCACCCGTAGACAGGGCATCGGCAACAGCCGCCATCTCGTCGGGCACAACACCATATTATAATGGAATTGTGGGAAAGCGCTGGCTCAACAAAGAGACACTGCGCCCGCTGTTCTGCGTAGACGACCCGAAGTTTCAGGGTATATTCACAAACGACAAGTCATCGGCAGCCAACATAAAAGTATCGACAATGGCTGACGAGCTGAAGATGGCATCACTTGGCAAATCCATTATCTATTCGATTGCTCCTGAGCGCGATGCTGCCATTTTGCTGGCTGGGCATTCTGCCGACGGGGCTATATGGATTGACGATGAGACTGGCTACTGGTGCTCTTCAAGCTACTATAAACTGCCTATAACCAACTGGTTGTCGGACTACAACCGCACAAATGCGATACTCACCGAAAAGAATTGCGTGTGGCAGCCATACAGCAAGCAGTCGGGAAGCATATCCTACTTTATGGGCAGCGGCATGCAAAAGCCGTTCAGCCATAAATTCTCAGGAGAAGACCGCTACCGCACATTCAAGACCAGCGGACTGATAAACGAGGAAATAACAAACCTTGCCACAAAATGCGTGACCACGGCGGCAATGGGCATAGACCCTGCCACCGATGTGCTCTATGTGACATACTATGCGGGAAAGTTCAATCACAAAGCGCTGACTGAGTGCCAGATGGAGCTGCAGGACACATACCTAAGACTCGACATTGAGATAGGACGCCTTATAGCCAACATACAGCAGAAACTTGGAAGCGAAAATGTGCTGTTTGTGCTCACCGGCACAGGTTACTGCGAGGAGGAGAACAGCGACTACAACAGCTACAACGTGCCCACAGGCACATTCTACATAAACCGAGCCACCAGTCTGCTCAACATGTACTTCGGTGCACTGTGGGGACAGGACAATTATGTCGACACTTCATTCGGACAGCAGATTTACCTCAACCACAAGCTGTTGGAAAAGAAGCGTATCAGTCTGGGCGACGCCACGCAGCGCGCTCAGGAATTTTTGATGCAGATGTCGGGAGTGCGCAATGTCTACACAGCACAACAACTACAGCAAAGCAGCAATGACAACTTCATAAAGACCCGCAACCTGTTCAACACAGAAAACTGCGGTGACATTTTCATAGAAATAGCTCCGGGATGGCGGCAAGTGAACGAAGATTCCATGGAGAGTTCTGTATACAATGCTTCATGCGTGCAGTTCCCCGTCATTTTTCTCAGTGCCAACATCAAGGGCGAAACAATAACATTACCAACCTCCGTAGACCGTATCGCGCCAACCATCAGCCGTGCCATACGGATACGTGCCCCCAACGCGTGCTCGTCAGAACCTTTGTTCTGAGAGTATAGTGCTCAGTGTTTAGTGTTCAGTTATGACTGCGCAGCCAACTAAACACCAAACACTGAAAACTAAACACTATTTAAGGCTTTTCAGGCAAAAATTCTGACTTTTATGCAAGATTACGATTTATTTTTTGTAATTTTGCAGCACAATTGCGCAGACACAATCATACGGTTGTGCCTTTTGTGCTATTACAGTTAATAAATATTATGCCTTTTATGGCATCATTTTAAACAACATTACAGAAATAAAAAAAATTAAAATATGAATTTCACAAAATTACTGAAATCACTGTTTGGCGACAAATCGTCGCGAGACATGAAACTCATCCAGCCTTTGGTGGAACAGGCTAAGGCAAAAACTCCATTGGTTGAGGTATTGGACAACGACGCACTCCGTGCACGTGTTCAGGAAATAAGGGCTAACATCCAGGCCGCTGCCAACGAACAGAAGGCAAAGATAGCCGAGCTGAAAGCCACCATCGAGGACACCCCCATTGACGAGCGCGCCGCCATCTTTGCACAGATAGACAAGCTCGACAAGGAGGCACTGGAACTTTACGAGGTGGCACTCAACGAGGCTATGCCCGAGGTTTACGCCATCGTGAAGGAGACAGCCAAGCGTTTTGCCACCAACGAAGACACTGTGGTGACAGCCAACGACTTCGACCGTCAGCTGGCAGCAAACCCAAAGAACGACTTTGTGACCATCGACGGTGACAAGGCTCTCTACCACAATCACTGGACAGCCGGAGGCAATGACCTGAAGTGGGAAATGATTCACTACGATGTGCAGCTCTTCGGAGGCTGCGTGCTTCATCAGGGAAAGATTGCCGAGATGGCAACTGGTGAGGGTAAGACTCTTGTTGCCACACTGCCGGTATTCCTCAACGCCCTCACAGGCAACGGTGTTCACGTGGTGACCGTCAACGACTATCTGGCAAAGCGTGACTCCGAGTGGATGGGACCGCTCTATATGTTCCACGGTCTCTCGGTAGACTGCATCGACAAGCATCAGCCCAACTCCGAGGCACGCCGCAAGGCATATCAGGCAGACATCACATTCGGAACAAACAATGAGTTTGGTTTCGACTATCTGCGCGACAACATGGCAACAGCACCCGCCGACCTTGTACAGCGTGCCCACAACTACGCCATCGTGGACGAGGTCGACTCCGTGCTTATCGACGATGCACGTACACCTCTTATCATATCAGGTCCCGTGCCTAAGGGCGACGTGCAGATGTTCGAGGAATATCAGCCGCTGGTTGAGAAGATTGTGGGTGTACAGCGTCAGCTTGCCACCCAGTATCTGGCAGAGGCAAAGCAAAAGATTGCCGAAGGACAGAAGACCAACAACAAGGAACTGCTCGATGCCGGTTTCCTTTCACTATACCGCTCCCACAAGGCGCTGCCAAAGAACAAGGCGCTCATAAAATTCCTCTCTGAAGAAGGCATCAAGGCAGGAATGCTCAAGACCGAGGAAATCTATATGGAGAACAACAACCGCAAGATGCCGGAATGTGTGGAGCCACTCTACTTTGTGGTAGACGAGAAACTGAACTCGTGTGATCTCACCGACAAAGGTACGGCATGGCTTGCTAAAGAGGTGGACGATGCCCAGCTGTTTGTACTTCCCGACATTGCATCACAGCTCTCTGAGCTTGAAACCCACACAGAACTTTCTGACGAGGAGCGTGTGAACCGCAAGGATGAGCTGCTCAACCACTACGGCGTGCAGAGCGAGCGTGTACATACCCTGCAGCAGCTGCTCAAGGCATACACCATGTTCAACAAGGACGATGAGTATGTGGTGATTGACGGCGAGGTGAAAATTGTTGACGAGCAGACCGGCCGTATCATGGAAGGCCGCCGCTGGAGCGACGGACTACATCAGGCTGTGGAGGCTAAGGAACACGTTAAAGTGGAGGCTGCAACACAGACTTTTGCCACCATCACCCTGCAGAACTACTTCCGTATGTATCACAAGCTGGCAGGTATGACTGGTACGGCATCTACCGAGGCTGGTGAGTTCTGGGACATCTACAAGCTCGACGTTGTGGAGATTCCCACCAACCGCCCGATAGCCCGCAAGGATATGGATGACCGTGTGTATAAGACCGCACGCGAGAAATACAAGGCTGTGATTGAAGAAATCGAGTTGATGCGCAACAACGGGCGCCCTGTGCTCGTGGGTACCACATCGGTTGAGATTTCTGAAATGCTGTCGAAGATGCTCAGCATGCGCAAGATTCCTCATCAGGTGCTTAACGCCAAGCTCCACCAGAAGGAGGCTGACATCGTGGCACTTGCCGGACAGAGCACCAATGGACTGGGAGCAGTGACCATCGCCACCAACATGGCTGGTCGTGGTACCGACATCAAGCTGTCCGATGAGGTTAAGGCAGCAGGCGGTCTTGCCATCATAGGCACCGAGCGTCATGAGAGCCGCCGCGTTGACCGTCAGCTGCGTGGTCGCGCCGGCCGTCAGGGCGACCCGGGTTCTTCAGTGTTCTTCGTTTCATTGGAGGATAAGCTCATGCGTCTGTTCGCATCAGAGCGCATAGCCTCGGTCATGGACCGTCTCGGATTCAAGGAAGGCGAGATGATTGAGAGCAGCATGATAAGCAAGAGCATCGAGCGTGCCCAGCGTAAGGTTGAGGAAAACCATTTCGGTGTGCGTAAGCGTCTGCTCGAATATGATGACGTGATGAACAAGCAGCGCACCGTGGTATACGAGAAACGCCGCCACGCCCTCATGGGTGAGCGCATCGGAATGGACATCGCAAACATCCTGTGGGACCGTGTGGTCAACATCATCGAGAACAACGACTACGAAGGCTGCAAGGAGGAGTTTATCCACATATTCGCAATGGAGGTGCCGTTCACCGAAGAAGAATTCATGAATGCCAAGCGCGACCAGCTGCACGAGGATGTATTCCAGAAGGTTATGCAGGCATTCAACCGCCGCACCGAGCGTATACAGCAGGTGGCTCTGCCAGTTATCACCGGCGTTTACGAGAATCAGGGTGCAGTCTACGAGCGCATCATGGTGCCCATCACCGACGGCCGCCGCATGTACAACATACCGTGCAACCTCAAGGAGGCTTACGACACTCAGGCAAAATCGGTTGTAAAGGAGTTTGAAAAGGCTATCATGCTCCACCTCATCGACGAGGCATGGAAAGAGAATCTGCGCGAACTCGATGAACTGAAGCACAGTGTGCAGAACGCCAGCTACGAGCAGAAAGACCCTCTGCTCATCTTCAAGCTGGAGAGTGCCAAGTTGTTCGACTCAATGGTTGACTCAATGTACAACCGCATCGTGACAATCCTCATGCGCAGCGGTATTCCTGTATTAGAGCAGGCTCCACAGGAAGCTCCGGCTGAAGAGCCACGCCGCCAGCCGCAGTACGTGGAGAGCCGCAGCGACGTGCAGGAAGAACAGCTTACCGACCCCAACCAGAGGGCAGCGGCATCACACGACACACGTGCACAACAGCCAAGAGCCACACAACCAATAGTAAAGGATAAGCTGCCGGGACGCAACGACCCGTGTCCTTGCGGAAGCGGCAAGAAGTTCAAGAACTGCCACGGCAAGGGACTGGTGTAAATAATGCACAATTCATAATGCATAATTCATAATTATGCTGCGCCGAGTTGAGGAAACAACGGGCGATGAAGCCAATGTGAATTATGACTGTGAAGCTGATGAGCTTGCGAACTAATTATGAATTATGAATTAAAAATTATGAATTAATGAAATGATTTGCATACAAAACATAAAAAAGTCATTTGGCACCAAAGTTGCCTGTGACATAGAATCATTGCAAATCCATGAAGGTGAGATAATTGGTCTTGTCGGCAACAACGGTGCCGGCAAGACCACTTTGTTCAGAATACTTTTGGATTTGCTAAAACCCGACAACGGTGAAGTGACGCTGAAAGGCATCAACGTGCAGGAAAGCGAGGAATGGAAAAACTTCACAGGAGCATACATCAACGAGCAGTTTCTCATCGACTATCTCACCCCCGAGGAATTTTTCGAACTGCTTGCCAAAATCTCCGGAATCTCAAAGGACGAGATGAAGCACAGACTGGAGATGTTTGAGACATTCGACAACGGTGAGTTGCTGGGCAACGGCAAACTCATCCGCAACATGTCGGCAGGAAACAAACAGAAGATAGGCATCATCAGCGCACTGCTCACCAATCCCGAGCTTGTGATTCTCGATGAGCCGTTCAACTTCCTCGACCCGCGAAGCCAGAACGTCATCAAAAACATACTGCTGGAATACGGTGCCAAGCACAACGCCACCATCATCATAAGTAGCCATAACCTCACACACACCATTGACATATCATCACGTATCCTGCTGCTTGAAAACGGCAAGGTGATAAAGGACCTCAACAAGCAGGAAAACTGGAACGTGCAGGAGCTTGAGGACTATTTCTCCACTGCAGAATAAAGCTGAAGTTTTTGAAGGATGCACAATGAATAATGCCTGTTAATAGTTGTTGATAATCTCTCTAATCTTATTTTTAGACGTAATTATCAGTGATTTCAACTGCAAAAATTACAGAAAAAGGAAAAATATATTCTTTTTTTGCATAAAATTGAAAAAAGTGGCGAAAAAATTTGGTGGTTTCAAAAAAAGTCACTACCTTTGCACTCGCTTTTAGGAGATAACCACTCTGGAAGCCTTGGAGAGATGGTAGAGTGGTCGATTACAGCGGTCTTGAAAACCGCCGTACCGAGAGGTACCGGGGGTTCGAATCCCTCTCTCTCCGCCAAGTAGCGTAACAAATTGAGAAATCAATAAGTTACGCTGTTTTTTTGTGGAAAATAGCTAATTGGATAATAAATCACAGATAACAGCTCCCTCAACCACACTGCCCAGAGAGTCAGGAGTATCAGGAGTGTCTCCACCTTGTCGGCACTGTTGGTAAACAGCCCGCTCTTGCTGTCCTCCAAAGCCTTGCTGAATGACAGTTCTCCCACATTGCCTGAATATATATCGCCGTCAACGTTAACACTGCCATTGT
>Ga0129317_1000442_pt1 | contig 44496 bp, 39 predicted proteins | sample Cm1ome_FD_94430 | JGI IMG/M metagenome (GOLD analysis project Ga0129317, IMG submission 94430) | Eastern black-and-white colobus group fecal microbial communities from Wisconsin, USA - Cm1105 metagenome | ecosystem: Host-associated > Mammals > Digestive system > Large intestine > Fecal | place... | reverse complement strand
GGGAGAAGATGGTTGTTGTTAGCCATCTTTTTCTTTTTTATGGAAAAGTTTCAGGGGCAGGTGTGACTCATGCGAATCACACCTGCCCCTGTTTGGAACTATCTATTTTCCGACAGCCCCATTATACGTTTAATATACAATGAAAGAATGTGCTACCACGATATCATGATAATTCTCGGACTCTACACAATTGGTTCTTTCGTCAATTGCTTTTACTCCCGGGAAGAATGACATCTGATAGGCTTTTCTCAGGTCTTTGTAATTTGCCTCATAGATAAATTTCTCCGGCATTTCTATTTTTCCTTTTGAAAAATCTTTCGATAATGCTTCCTTCACACTGCTCTTCAGTTCTTCGATGACTGTCTGTGGGTCTTTATTGATCGTCGATGCCCCGCATCCTGATTTTGTTGACACGGTCGTGATTTCCGGAACCATTTCTTTGGCCAGATTACAGATTCCTTCATCTCCGGAGATAAATAACACAGGAACATTCATCATTCCGGCTGTGTAACTGTTCAACATAAATTCACTCATACGTTTTCCATTCAGCGTAATATAATTTGTATTTCCTGTGGATGTATGCGAAAGCGGACTTTCTGGACTACCGGCCGGAGAATGATATCCCACATAGAGAACTCCGTCAAAGCTCTCATCCAGACCGAACATCATATTATAGGGATGTCCGCTTTTTCCACGGATAAGGGTGACTCCTTTCGGCATTCTCATCGGATCAATATTTGTTGCATCTCCATGACCATCCTTTACAACGATTTCCGTTGCTCCGGCTTCTAATGCAGCTTCACACACTGCAACTACTTCTTCTGTCATTCTTTTCGCATACGCCTGATAGCGGCTTTCTGTATTGTGAGTCTCTGCAGGCAGTGTCGTTCCTGTACAACCTTCAATATCTGCACTAATAAACAGTTTCATCTTTTCCTCCTAAAGAAATGCAGAAGAACATGATCCACATTCTTCTGCATCTTATCTTACTTGTAATTATTTTTGTTCACTGTATAAGTGACAATATACCGTATGTCCCGGTGCTACTTCCACCTTTTCTGGTGCTTTTTCCTTACAGATACCCATACATTTTGGACATCTGGTATGGAATTTACAGCCTGTCGGCGGATTCAGTGCAGAAGGAATATTTCCTTCAAGAATAATTCTTTCTTTCTTAGCTGTCGGATCTGGAATCGGTACAGCAGAAAGTAATGCCTGTGTATAAGGATGACAAGGATTTTTATATAATTCCTTTTTATCCGCAACTTCCACGAAATTACCTAAATACATAACCCCAACTCTGTCACTGATATGTTCCACAACACTAAGGTCATGTGCGACAAAGATGTAGGTAAGGTTAAATTCTTTCTTAAGCTGATTCATCAAATTCAACACCTGAGACTGAATGGATACATCAAGCGCAGATACCGGCTCATCTGCAATGATAAGCTTAGGCTCTACGGCAAGTGCTCTTGCAATTCCAATTCGTTGTCTCTGTCCACCACTGAATTCATGTGGATAACGATTCACATGATAAACATCAAGACCAACCTTTCTTACAAGATCAATGACTCTTTCGTCCATTTCTTCTCTTGTTTTTGCAAGTCCATGAATTTTTAATGGCTCTGCTATAATATCACGAACCGACATTCTGGGATTCAATGAAGCATATGGATCCTGAAATACCATCTGTATCCCCTTACGGATAGGACGCATTTCTTTCGATGACAGCTTCGCAATTTCTTTTCCGTCAAAATAGATTTTTCCATCGGTTGGTTCGATAAGTTTGCAGATTGCTTTTCCCAAAGTTGACTTTCCGCAGCCGGATTCTCCTACGATTCCGAATACTTCGCCTTCTTTGATTTCAAAATCTACACCATCTACTGCTTTTACATAAGATGGTTTCTGAAAGAGTCCATTATTCACTGGATAATACACTTTTACACCTTCGGCTTTTAATAAAATATTATCCGACATCCTAATTTCCTCCTTTCACATTCTCACATCTCCAGCATTTACTCTGATGACCATTGCCCAGATCAAAGAATCCCGGTTCTTCTTCACGACAACGATCCGTTGCGTATTTGCATCGAGGTGCGAATTTACATCCTTTTGGCATATATTTTGGATTAGGAACATTACCCGGAATCGAATCCAGTTCATCTACTTCCACACCCATTTTCGGGATGGATGCCAAAAGTCCCTCTGTATATGGATGACTTGGATTTTTGAACAAATCATATACATTTGCCTTTTCAACCACACGTCCACAATACATAACTACTACATCATCACAAACCTCAGCCACAACACCCAGGTCATGTGTGATGAACAGAATTGAGGTTCCAATATCTTCCTTCAGACGATTCATAAGATCAAGAATCTGAGCCTGAATGGTAACATCAAGCGCTGTTGTAGGTTCATCTGCAATCAAAATCTTCGGATTACATACCAGTGCCATCGCAATCATAACACGCTGTCTTTGTCCGCCGGAAAGCTGGAATGGATATTCATCTACCATTTTCTCCACACGCGGGAGACCTGTTTTCTCAAGAATACCGATGGTCATCTTTCTTGCTTCTTCTTTTGACACTTTCTGATGAAGCATAATATTTTCCATGATCTGATCTCCGATCTTCATAACCGGATTCAGACTGGTCATAGGTTCCTGGAAAATCATGGAAATATCTCTACCACGCATTGCTCTTCTTTCTTCATCAGAGCACTGTAAAAGATCTTTACCTTCAAACAGGATTTCACCTTCTACAACCTTACCGGTTGTTCCCATTAAAAGCCCCATAAGAGAAAGTACCGTAACACTCTTTCCACTTCCGGATTCACCTACAATTCCCAAGGTAGAACCTCTTCTTAATTCAATATCCACACCGTCTACTGATTTGACAGTTCCATTGTCAGTGAAAAAATAGGTGTGCATATTTTTAATCTCTAAAATATTATTATTTTCCATACACTACCTCTTTCTTATTCTGATAATTTTGGATCCAGTGCATCACGAAGCCCATCGCCTAATAAGTTAAATGCAAGTACTGTTAAGAAAATTGCAAGACCTGGGAATAATGTAATATGCACGCTTGACATCATATAGTTTCTACCATTGCTGAGCAAAAGTCCCCATTCCGGTGTCGGCGGCTGTGCTCCCATTCCCAGGAAGCTTAAGCTGGATGCCGTTAAGATTGAGTTACCAATAGACATGGTATACTGCACAATGATATTTGGAATTGCTCCCGGCAAAATATGCTGGAACAAAATTCTCGCATCACTTGCACCTATACTCTTTGCAGCCTGAACGAAAACACTGCCCTTTAATGACAACGTCGCACTTCGCACCAGACGGGCAAATGTCGGTGTACTGAATACCGCAACCGCAATCACTACATTTCCAAGTCCGCTTCCAAGAATCGCTACAATGGCAATTGCAAGAATGATACCAGGGAAAGCGAAAAGTACATCGCAGACTCTCATGATGGCTGAATCAAGGAACCCGCCATAATAACCGCCGAGGAGTCCGAGAATTGTTCCGCAGACTGCTCCGATCGTTACGGAGAACAGACCTACCGAAAGTGAGATTCTCGTACCGCAGATTACTCGCGAGAAGAGATCTCGTCCAAATTCATCGGTTCCAAACCAGTGTGCTGCAGATGGGCCTTGCATGATCGCATTATAATCATATTCGTTGATACCATATGGCGCAATTTTATAACTGATAAAAGCAAGTATTACTAAAAATAAAATAAACACCATCGCGACAAGCGCTGTTTTTTGTTTTTTAAATTTTCTTACAAATTCTTTAAAGGGAGTTTTAATATCGTCTTTTTCTGTTTTTATAACTTCTTTTGCCATTCTCTCGTCCTCCCTTCTTAACTTAACTTAATTTCCGGATTCAATACTGCATACAGTATATCAACCAGTAAATTGATCACGATAAAATGAAGAGAGAAGATCAAAATCAAGGACTGAATTGCCGGATAATCACGATAATTAACAGACTCGATCAACAAACTTCCCAATCCAGGAAATGCAAATACACTTTCTGTTACAACGGAACCCCCGAGCAGGAAACCGAACTGCAAACCAATAACAGTTACTACAGAAATCATAGAATTACGGAATGCGTGTTTCCATACTACAACTTTTTCCTTAATACCTTTCGCACGGGCAGTACGAATATAATCTTCCTTTAATACTTCAATCAGCGAAGAACGTGTAAAACGTGCTACTACCGCTGCAACACTTGTTCCGAGTGTAAATGCCGGAAGGACCAGACTTGCAAAAGTATCAGCCCCCGTTGTCGGGAACCATCCCAGATTCACCGCAAATATAATAATAAGCATAAATCCTATCCAGAACGACGGCATCGAAATACCGGATACCGCCAGCGTCATTCCCATATAGTCCTGCCACTTGCTTCGATGTCTTCCAGACCATACACCTAAAAAAATTCCCACCACAGAACTCCAGGCCAAACTTAACAGTGTCAATCTGACAGTATTGGCATAACGATTGGAGATCTCTGTTGTGACTGGACGCTTTGTACGAAGCGATGTTCCAAGATCACCTTTAAAAAGACCTGTAACGTATTTCACAAACTGTGTAGGAATTGGTTCATTTAATCCCAGTTCTTCTCGCACAACTTCAATATCCTCTTGTGTAGCCTGAGGCCCTGCAACCATCTGTGCAGGGTCCCCAGGAATCAATCTTACAAAAAAGAATACAAAAGTTACAACCAGAATCAGTGTCGGGATTACTTCAATAATTCTCTTTACTAAATATCTTAGCATCTAAATCACCTTCCACTGGTTCAATGTAGATCTCTTATTTGGCTGCCATTCTGGCATTTCTGATCCAAAGTCCGCCATCTGGCATGTTACCTACGTTGATAATGTTCTTGCTGTTTGCCCATGTATTGCTGTCAAATGCAAGACATACAAGTGGTGATTCTTCCCAAATAATATTCTGAATTTCTTCATAACAAGCTGCTCTCTTATCTGGATCTGCTGTTCCAAGGGCATCGTAAAGAAGTTCATCTACTTTTTCATTTTCATAGTAACAGATATTGTAACTCATCGGTGGTTCAGATTCGATTGCTACGAGTGGACGGATACCCCAGTCAGCATCACCTGTTGATGGAGACCATCCGATTGTGTACATATTAACTTCTGCGTTTGCGCCTTCTTCTTTACAGCTTGCTACTTTTTCCTGAAGGATTGCGTTTTCCATACCATCCAATTCAACAGTAATTCCAACCTGTTCCAGCTGCTGTTTGATAAATTCAGCCTGTTTCTGGTTAGCTGTTGTTGTCGCATACATCAATGATGTTGTAAATCCATCCGGATATCCTGCGTCTGCCAGTAATTCTTTTGCTTTTTCAATATCGTATTTGTAAACATCATTTCCTTTATGGAACTGTACGTTTGTACCAATAATAGAATCTGCAGGTGTAGCAAGACCATTCTTAACTACTGCACAATATGCATCTTTGTCGATTGCATAGTTGATTGCCTGACGTACTCTCACATCGTTGAATGGAGCTTTCTGATTGTTCATGAATAAGTAACGAACTACGATACTTTCTTCACTTGCTGCAACAACATTTGTGTCTTTTGACAATGCTTCAAAGTTTTCACTTGGTACTGGCCAGATAAGATCAGCATCTCCTGACTGAACCATAGCAACACGAGTTGCTGATTCTGTTACAGGCTTGAATGTAATTGTCTTAAATCCTGCATCAGATTCTGCAAGTGGTTCGCCGCCACAGATTTCTTCATCATATCCCCACCAGTCTTTATTAAGTTCCAGTGTAAGATGTTCTCCGGCTACCCATTCAACAAATCTGTACTGTCCTGTACCTGCCGGATTTGCTGCTACTTCAGCACTTCCTTTTGCGATAAGAGCAGGGCTTACACATACAGTACATGGATGTGCAAGGTTGTTGATAAATGCACCAAATGGTTCTACAAGTGTAACCTTAACTGTATATTCATCAACGATTTCTGTAGATTTCAGAATGTTTGAAAGGAATGTTGTTCTCTTAAGTCCAAGACTCTTGTCAGCCCAACGATCAAAGTTTGCTTTTGCAGCCTCCGCATTCCATGGTGTTCCATCAGAGAATGTAACACCTTCACGAAGATGGAATGTAAATTCTGTTGCTTCATCATTTGCTTCGTAATCTTCCGCAAGCATATTCACAACGTTCATTTCTTCGTCGAATCCAAAAAGACCATCCATCATTAGTCTCTGAACATCACCTGAAAGTGTGTCATTTGTGTCAAGTGGATCAAGTGTTGTAAAGTCAACATTTACAGCCGCTACAAGATCGTGGTCCTGTGATACCGATTCACCGGCTGCGATTTCAACAGATTCTGTAGTTTTATCTGTTTTCTGTGTGTCATCTGATTTCTTATCGCCAGAGCCACATCCAATCAATGATATACCCATCATCATGACGAGCATACCTGCTAAAATTTTCTTTTTCATAATAGCATTTCCTCCTTATATATATTATAATGAAATTTAATCAAATTCTCGCCTTCAATTTCAAATTTCATTATTTTTTTATTATATCACATTCTCCTTTCGCCGTCAAACAATACTTTAGTTCTTCATTTCTTTATTTCGTTAAAGTTTTAACTCTTGACTTTTAATTTCCTTAGACGTATGATATTCAAGATATATTATATTTATCTTTTGAATGAAAAGGAGAATCACATTATGAAACCTGTCATTGGAATTGTATCGCATGTCGAAGTTACGAAGAGCCCACTCCAGGCAACAACCCTTGGCAATCCTTATGTTGTTTCTGTTGAAAAGACTGGCGGTACACCGATTATACTTCCATGTTATATTCACGAATCTGATATTGATACTTATTTGAATCTTTGTGATGGTTTTATATTCAGCGGTGGAATTGATATTTCCCCTTCTTTTTATAATGAAGAACCACACGCGAAGCTTGGAACCACGGATTATGCACTGGACGAAAGTCAATTTACCTTTATGAAAAAAGTTCTTGAACACAATAAACCTGTTCTTGGCATTTGCCGTGGACACCAGGTTCTGACCGTTGCTTCCGGAGGTACACTTTATCAGGATTTGTCAGAACAAGAAGGTGTTTATTTAAAACATTTTCAAGATACTTCTATCGGCAATTTTTCCCATAAAATCTTTTTTGAACCAGATTCTATCTTGCATGATATTTTTGGCGACTGGGTTTATGGAAACAGCTATCATCATCAGGCAACAAAAGAGGCTGGGCCTGACACCAGGATCATAGCATATTCGGAAGATAAGGTTGTCGAAGCTATTCAGGTACAATCTCAAAAATTTGCTCTGGGCATACAATGGCACCCAGAAGCAATGTTTGCACATGGAAGCGAAACCATGCGACCACTTTTTGAAGCTTTCATTCATGCCTGTAAAACAGATGAAAATACAAAATAATAAAAAAGGACAGTAACACAAAATGAAAACAGTAGCTTATTATAATGGTGTAATTGATACAATTGACGAATTAACAGTTCCTATCAAAGACCGTGCCGTATATTTTGGAGATGGTATTTACGACGTTGCAGTTGCCGAGCAGTATCATACATTCACCCTGGATGACCACATTAATCGTTTCTTCTGCGGAATCAAGCAGATCAATCTTCCATTCACAATGTCGAAAGATGAATTTCGTACGTTAATTCTGGATCTGCTCCGGAAACTGGACGCACCCGGAAATGCCATGATCTACTGGCAGGCATCCCGCGGAGTCGATGACCGTCATCACACGTTTCCAGCCAAAGGAAATAACGCCAGTCTTCTGGTAGTGATCAAACCATTTAACATGGCAAATGAATTAAAACACATTAACATTATCACCACTCCGGAAACTCGCTATTCGTATTGCAATATAAAAACAATTAATTTATTGCCTAATATCCTTGCATCACAGAAAGCTGCAGAAGCAAAATGTGAAGAAGCTGTATTCCACAAAGACGGTTTGGTATCGGAATGTTCACACAGCAACATCCACATTTTGAAAAATGGAACACTTCAGACTGCACCGCTTTCACCGGCGATTCTTCCGGGAATTACAAGAATGCATTTGCTTCAGCTTGCTCAGCAGAACAGCATTCCTGTAAACGAAACAGCCTTTACATTAGAACAGCTTATGGAAGCCGATGAAGTTCTTGTCACAAGTTCTACTGCTTTGATTCGTGTTGTAGACACAGTCGACGGTATTCCGGTTGGCGGCAAAGATCCGGAAACACTTATGACACTTTATCATGCATATATGAATATGTATGCAGCCTGTACCAAATAATTGATATAAAAAGACTGATAAACCATGGTCCAATCATAACAGCCACTATTTATCAGTCTTTTACTGTTGTTATAACATTTTTTCAACTTCTTCCATATAAGGAATTGATGGTGTCGCACCTTTTCGTGAAACTGCAATTCCAGAAGCGATTGCACACATCTTCAGTGTTTCTTCTACAGTCTTTCCCATAAGTACTCCTGCAATGAAGTATCCTGTGAATGTATCCCCGGCAGCTGTAGTATCAACTGCTTCTACTTTATAAATTGACTGTCTGCAGCGTTTTTCTTTATCCGCATACATCGAGCCTTCTCCACCAAGCGTGAGCACAATCTTTGCGTTTTCATATTTCGCCAGAATACTGTCCACAATCTTATCTGGTTCGGTTTCTCCTCCGGAAATCTGTCCGCCTTCGATTTCATTTAACAAAAAGCAGGACACTTTACTCATATCACACTTATCCAATTCTTTATCAAATGGAGATGGATTTAAATAAATCTCCATTCCTTTGGAATATGCCTGATCAATAATATAATCCAGTTCATTAATTTCATTCTGAAGTAAAAGGATATCTCCCTTCTCAAATCCGGAAAGTACTTCATCTACAAACTCGCGTGTAATTGTGCGGTTTCCGCCGCCATAGAGAAGAATACAGTTCTGCCCGTTCTTGTCCACCTGAATGATCGTATGTCCTGACTTTCCTTCACATACTTTTATGTAATCATCTTTAATTGCAAATTCTTTCGCCGCTTCCAGAAAAAGCTTTCCGTCTTCCCCAATCTGACCGGCATGATAAACCGGAACTCCGGCTTTTGCAAGTGCTGTTGACTGGTTAAAACCTTTTCCTCCGAGAAACACTTCCATTCCCATACTGCTCTGCGTTTCTCCCGGCTGAACCATATGATCAACCGCATATACATAATCAATATTCATAGATCCGAAATTCAATACTTTCATTCTTATCTTCCTCTTTTTCTTTTTTAGAATGTTACTCCTGCACGAAGAATAATATTTGGATATGGTGAAAATTCTCCTGTACGGATTGCAAATCTAATATTCGCAGACATTTTTTTTAATTCTGTATGCGGAATCATTTCGCATTCTATATTCGGAAGCTTTTCCTTAATATATGCATAAAGCTCCGGATTCTTTTCTACGATTTCTTCCGCGATTGTATAATGTTCTACCTCAGCTTCTTCAAGAACCGCATCCATTGTCTGGATAAATGTAGGGACACCGCCACATAGTGCAAGATCAACAACTGGAATTCCTTTTGGAATCGGCATTCCTGCATCTCCGATCATAAACAGATCCATATGTCCTAAAGCGGCAATGAGTCCTGATAGCTGTGCGTTTAAAATACCTCTTTTTTTCATAGAGTTTCCTCCGATTTATTTGCTTTCATTTCTTGCTTTTAATGCCATCTTAGCCTGAAGATTTCTCTGGAACTGATCGATAATTACGGCTAATACGATTACTACACCTTTGATAACCATCTGCCAGAATTCAGATACCCCACACATAACCATACCATCATTGATTACACCAATAACGAAAGCACCAACGATTGTTCCGCCAATTGCTCCAACACCACCGGCCATTGATGTTCCACCGAGTACTGCTGACGCGATTGCGTTCATTTCCCATGATTCTCCTGTTGCCGGATGAGATGCAGCAAGCTGTGAGGATGTGATCATACCTACCATAGCTGCACAGATACCTGAAATCATGTAAACCAGGATTTTCACTTTATCAACTTTAACACCTGATAATTTGGCCGCTTTTTCATTACCTCCGATAGAAAATACGTGCCATCCAAATGAGGTTTTCTTTAAGATGATCTCGAAGAAAACAGCCATAATAGCCAGGATAATGAGACCAACCGGAATACCGGCAACGTTAGATCCCAGGAATCCAAATCCCTGATTTCCAAGGGCTTCATGACCTTTAAGCTGTGAATATGTAGCACCATTTGAATGAAGGTTTGCGAAACCACGACATACATACATAGTTCCAAGTGTTGCAATAAATGGAGCAACGCTGAATTTAGTAATAATTAAACCATTCAGAACACCAATAAGCGCACCGACTAAAAGTGTAATCAGCACAATAAGAGGAACGCTGAAGTAAACGGTAACACCAAAAATCTTTAATGTGAGACCTTTCTGAATCAGTCCACCTGCGATCATACCGGCAAGACCTACTACCGCACCGACAGAGAGGTCGATACCGCCTGTGATGATAACGTATGTCATACCAATTGCAAGGATACCATATAAAGCCACATGTTTACCAATCAATAATGCAGTATTCATACTGAGGAAGTTGTCTGCTGCGATACTGAAGAAAATTAATAATACAATCAATACGATGAATGTTCTTCCCTTTAAGAGAGTCATCATCAGTTTGTTGTTGGATTCATTTTTATTTGTGCTCATTTCTCTTCTCCTTTTTCCCAATTAATTCGTGTGATGACCCTTATAAGATGCAAGAACTAATGCTTCTTCCTGAATTTCATCACCAACCAATTCATCCGTCTTAATACCATTCGACAATACAACAACACGATCCGCAATTGAAATAATTTCTTTTAACTCTGAAGAAATTACAATAATTGAAAGACCTTCTTCTGCATATTTATTGATGATATCAAAAACTTCTGTCTTTGCACCGATATCAATACCACGGCTAGGTTCATCCATAAGAAGAATCTTAGGATTGGTCAATACACCTTTTCCGATAACAACTTTCTGCTGATTACCACCTGATAATGACAAAATTGGGAGTCTCTTATCGGCCACTTTGATATGAATATCTTTGATTTCCTTTTCAACCATTTCGTTTTCTAATTTGAAATCAACGAAACCGCCTTTCGTATATGTAGTCAATGCCGAAAGGGAACAGTTACGTCCGATATCCATTGTCTGCACGAGTCCTTCTCTCTGTCTGTCCTCCGGCACAAGTGCAAAACCTTTTTCAATCTGTCCGGCAACGGATTTGATATTCAGCTTCTCACCTTCCAGAATGATATCTCCTGTATGTTCCGGGCGAAGTCCCATGATACATTCAAACACTTCTGTTCTTCCTGCACCCATAAGTCCATAGATACCCAGAATTTCACCTTTTTTGAGATCAAAATTTACTTTATTTAAAAGATATCCTCCGCCGCTCTTTGGAAGTGTAAGGTCTTTGACTTCTAATACAGTTTCCTGTTTATCCCATTCAATACCACGATCTCTCTTCGGATATGATTTTCCTTCACCAGTCATCTGCTTTACGATCCATGGAACATCAATATCCTTAACATCTGCATCTGAGACATATTTTCCATCTCTGAGGATAGTCACATGATCTCCAATCTGCATAATTTCTTCCAAACGATGTGAAATATATACGATGGAAATACCCTGTGCGGTCAATTCTCTCATGATCTTAAAGAGAACCTGTACTTCCTGTTCCGAAAGAGAAGATGTCGGTTCGTCCATAATAAGAACTTTCAAATCGTCATCTACAAGATTTCTTGCAATTTCGATCATCTGCTGCTGACCTACTCTTAAATCTCCGACAAGCGTATCTACCGGGATTGGATGTTCGAGTTTCTTCAGCACTTCTTCGGCCTTCTCACGGTGATATTTATTATCCAGTTTAAGTCCCTGTTTTTTCTCTTTCGCCATAAAAATGTTCTGATATACCGGAAGGTTAGGGAATAAGTTCAATTCTTGATGGATAATACCGATTCCATGTTTTCTGGCCTCTGTAGTGTCTTTGAAATACACTTCCTCATCGCCCATATACAGCTTACCTTCACTTGGCTGTTCAATACCTGCAATCATCTTCATCAGAGTAGATTTACCTGCACCATTTTCCCCGATCAATACATTAACTTTTCCTGTTAAGAGGTCAAAATCAACATTGTCCAAAGCTTTGGTACCCGGATAAATCTTACTGATTTTTTCAGCATGCAGGCAAACACCTTCTTTACACATACTTGCCATAGCTTCATCCCCCTGTGTTATTTTGCTTCCATTTTAATTGTTGTAATTAACAGTTCGTCATTTTCATCTACTGTAAATGTTCCCACAAATTCAACTGTTTTTCCCTGAAGATTTGCCGGATTTAACGGCTGAACTACATTTGTATCGATCAATGTATGTAATTCCTGTGAAATTGCAGCCCACTCCTGCTGGTTTGTGAAATCGCCAAAGTTGATAATATCGAGTGTATCTCTTGTTGAAGATCCTTTATAAATGCTGCCGATCTGAATCTTTACTACTTCCGGTCCATCATAATCGTTCAACTTAACAGTAAGATAACCCGCTTTCTTTTCCTGGTTTACTTCTTCTACCACACCGGAACCCTTCACCGCATAACTAATGGTTCCAGATGTACCCATAGAATATTTTCCGTACTTATCTACAAGTGAAGACAAATCTCCATTTGCTTCTTCTAAAAATTCAGGAAGTTCAATAGCTTTTTCCTCAATATTCTCTACCGCTGCATCCCACATTTCAGATACACTGTCTGTCGCGCTGAACTTAACCTCTCCTGTGAGTGCTCCTTCTTCACCAATTTTTACTACTTTGATACATCCTGTTGTACCAAATACCATGGCGAGCGCTAATGTAAGAGCCAAAATTCTTTTTTTCATACCACCCATTCCTCCTTTAATAAAATGGCCTTCGCCTTTTGTTACTATTTTACCACAAGACTATCATTTTAGGAACTATTTTTAGCAAGAATAGGGCCAAAATGGCCCTATTTCTCATTTTTATTAGGTTATTTTGCACAATTCAGACTATTCTGAGAAAACAAATGCAGACAATTTGTCAACATTGTCAATTGTGATAGCAACACAATCTACTAACTGTTTTTCATCAAGACCTGTTGTACCATTCTTAAGGTATGCATCAGCCTGTTCTACAGCCATTTCTGCAATTAACGCACACTGCTGAAGTGCTGTACCTGTCATTTCGCCAGCTTTGATAAGAGCTGCTGCTTCGTCAGAACCATCTACACCGATAATCTTGATGTCAGTTCTTCCTGCTTTTTTACAAGCTTCTGCTGCACCAACTGCCATTGTATCGTTACCACAGATGATACCTGTGATTTCTGGGTTAGACTGAAGAATAAGTTCTGTTTTTTCAAATCCTTCTACCTGTTCCCAGTTAGCTGTCTGTGTAGCAACACATTCAAATCCATCATACTGGTCAATTACTTCGTGGAATGCTGAAGAACGAACACCTGCGTTTGTATCAGATTCTTTTCCTAATAATTCAGCATATTTTCCTTCTTCACCCATAGCTTCTACCCATTCTTCTGCAATTGCTTTTGCACCCTGGTAGTTGTTAGCTACGATCTGAGAAATAGCAACACCGTCTGCGTTGATTTCACGGTCGATAAGGAATGTTGGGATTCCGGCATCTCTTGCTTTCTGAACAGCTTCTACAGTTGCATCTGCACCAGCGTTGTCACAGATGATTGCTGCTGCTTTGTCAGCGATAGCGTTGTCAAATAATTCTGACTGTTTTGTAGCATCATCATCATGTGATGCTGTTTTTACTTCGTATCCAAGTTCTTTTGCTTTTGCAGAGGCTGCTTCTGCTTCTGTCTTAAAGAATGGATTAGAGTGTGATGGTGTGATGATCCAGATAATGTTAGATCCTCCACCCGGAAGCGCTTCTGCTTCTTTGTCGTCTGTTTCTTCCTTCTTTGTCTCTTCCTTTGGTTCATCCTTTGAAGAACATCCAACGAACATTGTCATCACCATAGCTGTGCTAAGTAATAACGCTAACAATCTTTTTTTCATAATTCCTTCCTCCTTGAAAAAAATAGTTTTGTTATCGGCTGTATGTTTTCAGCCTGGCCACAGGGACTTTCCCTGAAAGCTTCATCTTTATTTTGTCAGAGCTTTCAAGACTGCTTCTTTCCAGCCTGAATATTTCTTATCTCTGACTTCTTTTTCCATAGCCGGAACAAATTTCTTACGTTCCACACCTTCAAAAATTGTATGAATATCATACATTCCAATTGCAATACCGGCTGCGTATGCCGCTCCGATTCCCGACAATTCCTCTGCTTTCGGTACCTGAACAGGTATTTCTGCCATGTCACTCTGGAACTGCATCAAATATTTGTTTTTCGTCGGGCCGCCGTCCACGCGAAGTTCTGCAATCGGTACACCTGCATCTTTTTCCATTGCTTTCACAACATCTGTAATCTGATAAGCAATACTTTCCAGACCGGCCCTCACAAGTTCTGCCTTCTTCGTTGTCCTGCTCATTCCATACACAACTGCTTTTGCATCGCTGTCCCAATATGGAGCTCCCAATCCGGAAAAAGCCGGAACAAGATAGGCTGTATCTGCAGGATTTGCACTTTCTGCAAGCGCCTCCGTTTCTCCCGGAGACTGAATGAGCTGAAGATCATCTTTCAGCCATGTGATTACTGCGCCTGTGTAATTGATATTTCCTTCTAATACATAGTTTACACTACCACCCATACACCACGCAAGTGAAGTTACAACCTTTTTACTGTATACCGGAGCTTCTCCGATATTCATCATAATCGACGAACCGGTTCCATATGTAGTTTTGATCATTCCCTTTTTCAGGCACCCCTGTCCAAACAGGGCTCCATGAGAATCTCCCAGCACTCCATGGATTGGTATTGGCTGTTCCAAAAATCCATCAAAGGTCGTCTCTCCATATACTCCATCGGAATCTGTCACTTCTGCAAGACAAACCGTTGGTATTCCAAACAGTGCGCAGACCTCTTCGTCCCATTTCAGTTCACCGATGTTAAACATCTGTGTTCTTGAAGCATTGGAATAATCTGTTCTGAATTCTTTTCCTCCGGTGAGTTTATACACAAGCCAACTGTCAATCGTTCCGCAGCAAAGTTCTCCTTTTGCTGCCCTTTCCTGTACACCTTCCACATTTTGAAGTACCCAGGCAATCTTTGCTGCTGAGAAATATGGCGACAACTGAAGACCTGTATGCTGACGAATCATTTCTTCTGCACCCTGAGCCGCAATCTGCTCACAAATCGCAGCACCTCTGGCACACTGCCATACAATTGCATTATAAACAGGTTCTCCTGTTTTCCTGTCCCATACCATGGCAGTCTCTCTCTGATTACTGATTCCCAGAACCTGAATATCATTCTTATCAATAGATGCCTTCTCTACCAGATTCTTCACAACCTGAACGGTGTTCTGATAGATTTCCAATGGATCATGTTCTACCCAGCCTTTATCATCGATGATCTGTCTATGCGGCAAATCTGTGCGGCAGATCAACTGTCCCGCCTCATCAAACAACAATGCTTTTGTTCCCTGTGTACTTTGATCAATTCCAAGTACATATTTTGCCATATTACAAATTCTCCTTCGCTGCCTTTGCGATTCCTTCTGCGTTTAATCCGTAGTAGTCAAAAACCTCTTTTGAAGTTCCTGTGATAACCGGCGCATCCGGAAGTGCAAGATTTACTACTTTCTTAGGACACTTTTCACATACCACCTGACATACCATAGAACCAAGTCCGCCAAATGGAGCATGTTCTTCCACAGTAATTACTACTTTGGCATTCGTTGCCGCTTTTACGATTGCCTCTCTATCTAAAGGCTTTACACAATACATATCTACAACAGTTGCACTGATTCCTTCTGCTTTCAGAAGCTTGGCCGCATCTACTGCCGGTCTTACCATCTCACCGCAGGCAATGATTGCAACATCTGTTCCTTCACAGACAACCGTTGCCTTATCCATTTCAAACGGACAATTATCCTCTGCATAAATGTCCTCTACTGCATTTCTTCCCACTCGCACATATGCAGGTTTTTCATCTTTCAGAAGTGCTTTGATCAGACATGCTGTCTGGAATCTGTCACTTGGAAGATATACTCGCATATTCGGAATTGCTGACATCGCTGCAATATCCTGTGCAGAATGATGACTCATTCCAAGTGCACCGTAGCTGATGCCGCCGCTGATACCGATCAATGTTACATTTGTATTTGAATATGCACAATCAACCTTTGCCTGTTCATAACTTCTTGTTGAAAGGAAGCATGCCGGAGATGCCGCAAACGGTTTCTTTCCACATTTTGCAAGTCCTGCTGAAATGCTTACCAGATTCTGTTCCGCAATACCAACCTCAACGAACTGTTCTGGATATTCATTTGCAAATGGTGTGAGCGATGCACTTCCTCTTGAATCACTACAAAGTACGACTATATCTTTATCTTCTTTTGCCTGTTCCATCAATACTTCACAGATGGCCTGACGATTTGGAATCTTATTCATGAAGTGCAGCCTCCTTTCTTGCTTCTAAATCTTTCATGATCTGAGCATATTCTTCGGCAGTCGGAACCTTATGATGCCAGTTTGCTTTATTTTCCATAATTTCTGATCCACAACCTTTGATTGTATTCGCAATAATCACTGTCGGTGCGCCTTTTACAGTTCTTGCTTCTGCGAAAGCGGCTGCAAGTTCTTTAAAATCATTTCCATTCACGGAAATTACATGCCATCCGAACGCTGACCATCTTTCTTCCTGACTGTCATGTGCCATCACATCTTCTGTACAGCCGGAAATCTGAAGGCGGTTTCTGTCAACGATCGCACATAAATTATCCAATTTATACTGATGTGCTGCCATTGCTGCTTCCCAAACAGAACCTTCTGCAAGCTCTCCGTCACCCATAACTGTATAGACACGATAATCCTGTTTGTTCATTTTTCCTGCAATCGCCATTCCAACGCAAACCGGAAGTCCATGTCCCAAAGATCCTGAATTCATTTCAATTCCCGGAAGTTTATTATTCGGATGTCCGATGAACTTTGAACCAAATTTTGAAAATTCTTTAATTACCTGTTCGATCGGAAAGAAGCCCTTCGCTGCAAGTACAGCATATAATGCTTCTACTGCATGGCCTTTACTCATAACAAAGCGATCTCTATTTGGATCATCCATGTTCTCCGGACTGATATTCATTTCTGCAAAGTAAAGCTGCACTAAAATATCAATAACACTCATGTCGCCTCCGATATGACCGCCTTTTCCTTCAACGATCATATCTACAACATTCCTACGCAAATCATAAGATAATGCCTTTAAATTTTCCATTTTATATTTCTCCTCCAAATTATTCACCACGTAAATAAGCTTTTACATCTTCTTCGATTGGATCATATAAATCTGGTTTGATTCCAATGTATTTACATGCTTCGTATAATACCGGAACCACATCTTTATGAATACCAACGCAGTGGTGAATATATGGTCCTTCTACAATTTTTGCTTCCAGTCTCTTAATATTGTCTACTTCTACCCAAAGATATGTTCCCATACCTTTTGGTCCATCGATACCTTTTGCATTACCAAGAAGTAATGAATATTCTCCATTATCTCCATCAAATCTGGCAAGTGTAACATCACCATGTTTTGCCTCAGCAGTAATGCTTCCCGGATGTTCAAAGGCAAGTGGATATGTGAGTTTTGGTTTTTCTCCTGCAACAGAGATCGGCCATGGACCACAGTGCTGCAAAAGTTCTCCATTCGGTACATCCGGATGACGGATTGTCCAGTCGGCGAAGAAGCTTCTTGTCTCTCCCATACCTGCCGCTTCAACCATAAGCGATGTGATCGCGCCATGAATATCAGTCTCACATACAACTGGAATTCCTTCTTCATTGAGAAGTGAATTTGCTGCACATGGCATAATTCCAATTTCACTCTGAAGCTGATTCCAACACTGAATAGCAATTGCCTGACATCCATATTTCTTCGCAAGCGATTTCATTGCCACTTTGAGCGCCGCCACATTTTCAAGCTCATTATCCTTGATAAGGATATCCATATTTTCACGACAATACTTGATGACTTCTGCCACTTCTGTTCCTTCTGCCTTTGCTACTTTCATTGCATCAGTAAGTTCCGGCATCGGAATCGGTGTAAGCTGAATGTTGAATCTTTCCAGCAGTTCTCCTTCATTGCACATGGTTGTCCAGAATTCATAAGGTCTTGTTGAGATCTGAAGAATTCGAATATTCTTAAATGTCTTAACCACATTACATACTGCCATAAAATCTCTGAGTCCTCTTTCAAATACAGAATCATTCAATCTACAGTTTGTCATATATGTAAATGGAATGCGGAATCTGCGGAGCACTTTTCCTGTCGCAAAAAGTCCACACTGTGTATCACGAAGTCTCACTCCATTCGGTTCCGGTCTTTCATCGAGTGGTCCCCACAAAAGAACTGGTACATTTAATTCTTTCGCAAGTCTCGCACATTCAAATTCTGTACCGAAGTTACAGTGTGGGAGAAAAAGTCCATCTATTTTCTCCTTTTTGAATTTTTCTGCGATTTTATACATATCTTCATCATTGTAAAGAAGTCCTTCTTCATTAATGTCTGTAATATCTACAAAATCAATTCCCAGCTCGTTCAGACGATCTGCTGTCAGATTTCTATATTTAATTGCATCCGGCGCACTGAAAATACTTCTTCTGGTCGGTGCAAAACCAAGTTTAATATTTGCCATTTTATCTCCTCCTTTTTCTTTTACGCTCACATTATATAATAAGCTTTACTTAATTAATACCAATAATTAAGTATTTTTTACTTAATTTACAACTTAATATTGTTATTTTCTTAACTTATCATTATAATCATATTAATGATATCTCAAAACAATGCATTTTCACAAAGGAGAACTTTATGTCTATCACCGCAAAAGAACTGGCAAAAATGTTAAATCTTTCAGAAGCGGCTGTTTCAATGGCTCTAAATGGAAAGCCTGGTGTCAGCACGCAGACCAGAAATCTGGTTCTGGAGACCGCCCATAATCATTCCTATGATTTCACCAAAATAAAAAAATCACGAAATAATGAAGGAACGCTGGATTATATTATATACCGAAAGGACGGCGCTGTTTTAAAAGTCCAGGGAACTACCTTTTTTAACACACTGACAGACCACCTGGAAAGTTACTGTCGTAAAGCAGGATATAAATTATCTACTCACACAATTATCAGTGGAAATGATGTCGACGAGCAATTACAAAAAAGTATTTCGTCCAACTGTGTCGGCATTATTCTTCTTGGCACCGAAATGACAAAAGAAGACTTTTTTCCATTTGCATACATCACAAAGCCAATTGTTGTCCTGGACACGTTCTTTAATTCCACCAAAATGGATTGTGTGCTTATGAATAATGTGGAAGGCGCTTATCAGGCCACTCGTTTTCTGATAAAAAAAAGGCAGGCGCAACCCGGGCACCTGCAGTCTTCTTATAATATGTTTAACTTTGAGTCACGCGCAGATGGATTTTACAAAGCGCTCCGCGACAGCGGTCTTTCTACTTCTAATTCCATCGTTCATTTACTCTCGCCTTCCATGGAAGGCGCATATGCTGATATGACTGAAATTCTTAAAAATGGAGCGGAAATTGCAAATTGTTATTTTGCAGATAATGACCTTATCGCAGCAGGTGCAATGAAGGCTTTAAAAGATTACGGCTACCGCATTCCAGAAGATGTAGGAATTATTGGATTTGACAACATTTCTTTATGTACCTACCTGGAACCCAATCTTACTACCATAAATGTTCCTATTCGATATATGGTAGAAATAGCTGTTGACCGCTTAATTTCCGTCATCAACACCAAAAATTACCGGCCGGTAAAGATTGAAGTAAACACAAATCTTGTGATGCGGCAAAGTGTATAAAGTGATAAGAGGAAAACGCCAACTAACGTTTTCCTCTTTTTATCTCCAATCAGTATTCCTTCTTTTTCATTATGTGAAGCGAGACCATATACGACACTGCCAGGATCACAAGAGAAATCCCACAGAGGACTACAACCGCTACTGCCGGTTCCATTCCTGACAAGTCCGTCAGAAACTGTTCTATGTCAATACCTGTATACCAACGAAACTTATAGAAAGCATATATGGCAATAAAGATGACCAAACCGATTCCCATCAAGGCAATTCGGCCTTTTTCCGGACCAAATTTTAATATTGACGGAATCGTCACTCCCAGAACAAGCGTTACCATAAGCACCTCAGCTCCCAGAACACCGATAAATTCACCATTTCCGATCCATGCTTGTTTTACTGCCATTACAATAATTGAAAATATAGAAGTAACTATCAGAGAAGCTATGAAAAGCAACAGACCATATATATATTTTTCAGCCACATACACCTTCCGCGTGACCGGCAGTGAAAATAAGTATGCACCTCCGTTGTCATGTTCATCGTAACTGATTGTGCTGAGTGTAAACATACACATCATCATTGCTACATAAGGCACTGCGAACAGCGAATCTCCATTTACAAAGGTAAACAAAATGCCCAGGCCAACTACGGTCAGAAAGAACTGTTTTTGCCCCATCAGCAATCTAAAATCTTTGTTCAATAAACCTTTCATTGTCTATCCCCCCTGATCATCATAGTAATAAGCTCATCAATCGTTCCTTTTTCGATCACGATCTGCGGATAATTCTCCCGGTAATACTGCTTCTGATTTGTCAAAAGGCTGTATCCATATGTCTCTTTCTTATATCGAAGAATATATTCTTTCTCCAGATCACGATACTGTTCTTCCGTCACTTTAATCACTCCATATTCGTCCAGAAGCACATCCGTCTCCTCATGCAGCAAAATCTTTCCCTGGTCGATCATATAGATCTCATCGCATATTCCCTCCAGATCGCTGGAAATATGAGAGCTGATCAGAATCGCTCTGTTTTCCGTCTCCATATAGGTCCGCAGCATATCCAGAAGTTCGTCCCTTGCAATGACGTCCATTCCTGCCGTTGGCTCGTCCAGGATCAGCAGATCCGCATCGTGGGTGAGTGCCAGAAGTACCTGCAATTTCCGCTTCATACCAGTAGAGAATTCTTTAATCTTCTTATCCATCGGAATGTGGAACTGTTCGCATCCTTTGACAAACCCTTCCCTGTCAAATGCAGAATACAAATTTGCAAATATGGAGATTACATCTTTTACGTTCAGATATCCGCTCACTCCAGAATCCGCAAGAACTACGCCTATTTTCTCTTTTTCTTTTGCGGTAAGTGTGGCAGCATCCTTTCCAAAAACAGTAATCTCACCACCCTCCCTAAAGATAAGATTCAAAATTGCTTTAAATATGGTACTTTTTCCTGCACCATTCGCACCAATCAGTCCTACCACCGTTCCCTTGCGCACGCTCATCGAACAATCCAGTTCAAAATTGCCATATTTTTTCTTTACATTTTTAAGTTCTAACATACCCAGTCCTCCAAAATAATATGAAACAATTCTTCAAGATCAGCGCTTGTCATACCGCAGCTCTTCCCCTTCCGAATCGCGCTCTCCATCTCTGCCTCAACTTCTTTTTTCTTTTCTTCTAACATTAAACCCTGACTGGCACAGGCAACATAGCTTCCCTTTCCATGTACCGTTACCGCAAATCCTTCTTCTTCTAACGCATCGTATGCTTTCTTTACCGTCAAAGCACTGACTTTTATTTCTTTAGCAAGCCCTCTCACAGAAGGAAGCATTTCATTTTCTTTTAAACTCCCATCCATAATCTGACTTTTTATCTGAGCCAGAATCTGCTCGTATATCGGCTGCATCGATGAATTATTAATAATTATCTTCATTTCTTACTTCTCCTTCTGTTAACAGTATAGAACAGTCTATAACTGTTGTCAACTGTTTTATACTGTTTATTCAAAGTTTTTCAAAACAATTTGATTGCCTGACAAATTAACAAAGAATACTTTCTTCTTAGTGCTTCTTCGCCAAAATAGGACTTGTTTTTAAATTCAGAAAGTACTATATTAGTTATGCTAAAATATAAATTTACCTTTTCAGGAGGATCTTATGTTTCAAAAGGAAAAGGCCCGAAAGCAGGGCTTATATATCATTATTGTCGGCTGTGGCAAAGTAGGAGCCACATTGACAGAACATCTCAGCAAAGAGGGGCATGATATTACGATCATTGATCAGAATGAAGAGCGGGTGCAGGAAGTAGCTAACGTCTATGATGTCATGGGAATCGTCGGAAACGGTGCCAGTTACAGTGTCCAGATGGAAGCCGGCATCAAGGACGCAGATCTTCTGATTGCAGTGACTGCATCCGATGAATTGAACCTTCTCTGCTGCACCATTGCCAAACAGGTAGGCGACTGTTCTACCATCGCCCGTGTACGTACACCGGATTACAGTAAAGAAGCTGCCTATCTGCGCGAAAAACTGGGACTTGCCATGATCATTAACCCGGAATTTGAAGCTGCACGGGAAATTTCCCGTATTCTTTCTCTTCCTACGGCTCTGGAGGTCACACCATTCGCACACGGCCTTGCAGAAATGATTAAGTTCAAAGTACCAAAAGATAACTTTATTGACGAAATGACTGTTGCACAGTTGGGTATGAGCAGAACTACCAACATCCATATCTGTGCAATTGAACGTAACAATCAGGTACATATTCCTTCCGGCAATTTTAAAATTGCTGCCGGAGACGTTGTAAGTTTCATTACTTCACACAAAGTAGCAAAAGAATTTTTTAAAGATATCGGATTCAAAACCAATCAGGTGAAAAGCACCATGATTGTAGGCGGAGGTACGGCTGCCTACTATCTGGCTTTACAGCTTCTGAATCTGGGTGTTTCTGTTAAAATCATCGAAAAAAGTAAAAAACGCTGTGAAGAACTCAGCACACTGCTCCCGAAAGCAATTATCATCAATGGAGACGGAACAGACCAGGCACTTCTGGATGAAGAAGGCATTCATTACACCAATGCCCTCGTTCCTCTTACGGGAATTGACGAGGAGAATGTTATGTTGACACTGTATGCCAGACATGTATCTTCTGCAAAGGTCATCACCAAGATCAACCGTATCACCTTTAAAGATGTAATTAACAATCTTGACCTTGGAAGTGTCATTTATCCCAAATCTCTTGCAGCAGAAGCTATCGTTGCTTATGTACGTGCCAAAAGTGCCTCGCAGCAGCACAGTGAAGTAGAAACCCTTTATCATATGTTTGACTCTAAGGCCGAGGCTGTGGAATTCTATGTGAAAGAAAAGTCTGCTGTCACAAACATTCCTTTAAAAGATCTGCAATTAAAAGAGAACCTTCTGGTCTCTCTTATCTACCGTGAAGGAAAAATTATTTTCCCCGGCGGTAATGATTACATTCAGGCCGGCGACACTGTCATGATCGTTACTACTCACACGGGACTTACCAATATTCTGGATATTTTGAAATAGCGGAGGAAGTTATGAATCTATCTATTATTCGATATATTTTAGGACATGTTCTCAAAATCGAAGCCCTCCTGATGATGCTTCCTTGTGTTGTCGCAGTTATTTATCAGGAAACAGAAGGGCTCGCTTTCTTGAGCATTGCAGTCCTTACTTATATTTTTAGTATTCTTCTTAGAAGCAGGAAGCCTGAAAATACGGTGTTCTATCTGAAAGAAGGATGTGTTGCCACTGCGCTCAGCTGGATCATGATGAGCTTCTTCGGATGCCTTCCCTTCATTTTAACCGGAGAGATTCCTTCTTTTATTGATGCAATGTTCGAGACCATTTCCGGTTTTACTACAACCGGTTCCAGTATACTAAACGATGTAGAAGCACTTTCTTCCACTTCCTTATTCTGGAGAAGTTTTACACATTGGATCGGCGGTATGGGAGTTCTGGTATTCGTTCTTGCCGTTGTTCCGCTCAGCGGCGGCTCCAACATGAATCTTATGAAGGCAGAAAGTCCAGGACCTTCTGTAGGTAAACTGGTGCCAAAGGTTCGCGCAACGGCAAGTATGTTATATAAGATTTATTTCACGTTGACGATCATACAGATTATTCTTCTTATAATTGGAAAAATGCCTGTATTCGATTCTATCGTCACTGCATTCGGAACCGCAGGTACTGGTGGATTTGGAATAAAAAATGACAGTATTACCAGCTATTCTCCTTATCTTCAATGGGTGGTTACCATATTTATGTTCCTTTTCGGAATCAATTTTAACTTTTATTATCTGATTCTATTCAGAGAGTTCCGAAAAGCATTTTCTATGGAAGAAGTAAAATGCTATTTCTTTATCGTAATCGGATCAATCGCAATTATTTTTGTGAACATTCTTCCATTTTATAAAAGTACAGGAAAATCCTTGCTTCACGCAGCTTTCCAGGTGTCTTCCATCATCACGACCACCGGATTTGTAACCACGGACTTTAATCTCTGGCCCGAGATCTGCCGTTCTTTACTGATCCTGTTAATGTTCATTGGTGCCTGCGCCGGAAGTACGGGCGGTGGAATTAAGGTCTCAAGAATTATCCTTCTTTTTAAATCTTTCCTGCGCGAGTTCCACTCTTACGCGCACCCAAAGAGTGTCAAGAAGGTCTCCCTTGACGGAAAACCGGTAGACTACGAAATTCTCCGCACAACCTATGTATATCTGGCAGTGTTTTTATGTGTTTTCGTAACATCGATCCTTTTACTGTCTCTTGATGGAAATGATTTTATAACGAACTTCACAGCAGTAGCCGCTACGCTCAACAATATCGGACCGGGGCTTGAACTTGTAGGTGCAACCAAGAACTTTGGACACTTTTCTGTACTCTCAAAATGTGTACTGTCCTTCGATATGTTGGCCGGCCGTCTGGAACTATTTCCACTGCTCATGTTGTTCTACCCGAAACTCTGGAAAGATTCTGTCAATTCTCGTCTTTCTCGGAAGAAAAGAAAAACTACTATGTAAACGAGATAAAGCACAAAAGGTCATACGAACCGAACTGGTTGGTATGACCTTTTTTACTCGTTCTACATGTTTTCCAGTAATTTATTGATATCTTTTTTTAATCCGACCACCATCAAATGATCATCCTCACGCATGATATATTGTGGCGGTGGAAGAATGTTCAAATTTTCCCCTGTCTGGATTCCGAAAACGCTGACGTTATATTTTGCACGGATATCCATTTCCGATATAGAATGTCCGATCCATGACTTCTTCGGCTGAATTTCAAAAATAGAATAATCCGAATGTAATTCAATATAGTCAAACACATGGTTCGCACTGAATTTGACCGCCACACGTTCTGCAATATCTTTATCCGGATAAACAACTTCATCTGCCCCATTCCGCAGCAGGAATTTTGCCTGAATATCTCTGCTCGCCTTACTGATGATATATTTTGCCCCCAGTTCTCTTAAAAGGCTTGTGATCTCCAGACTGCTCTGGAAATTAGATCCTATACACACAAAGCAGGCATCAAAATTTCCAACGCCAAGACTTTTCAGGACTTCTTCTGATGTACAGTCTCCAATTTTCACCGTTGTCGCACAATGCAGAAGTTCTTGTACCGCATTCTCATCCTTATCAATGATCATTACTTCGCTTCCCATCTGAACCATCTTCTGACAAAGATGATTTCCAAATCTTCCAAGTCCAATTATCAAAAATGATTTCATAATTTTCTTCTCCTATCCAATTATAATCTGCTCTACCGGCTGTTTTATCGGTGGTTCATGTTTATTTCCCCGAAGAGAAAGCGCAAAAGTCAAACTTCCTACCCTTCCGCAATACATCAGAAAAATCAACACCACTCTTGAACATGTACATATTTCTCTTGTAATTCCGGTTGTCATGCCGACTGTTCCCATTGCGGATATCACTTCAAACATCACATCGGACAACTGAAATGGCTGAACTGCCAACAAAATCACTGTCGCTGCAATCACCAGTGACAGATTCGTGCAAGCTACTGTACATGCTTTTTGCACTGCATCATCTGCCAGCCTTCTGTCAAAAATATTATTTCCTTTTTGCTGTCTTACATTGGCACGCACACATACACACAGAATTACAAATGTTGTTGTTTTAATACCGCCTGCTGTCGATCCCGGGCTTCCTCCGATAAACATTAGAAGCATCGTCACGAATTTACTTCCCTCTGTCAATGCTCCTGTGTCAACCGTATTAAATCCGGCTGTTCTTGCTGTCACAGACTGAAAAAAGGCACACCAGATCTGCTCTGGAATACTTTTTCCTGCCAGTATATTTCCCTGCTCTGCAAAAAAGAAAAATACTGCTCCCCCCACGATCAGGAAGAAAGTTGTGGTCAATACGATTTTCGTATGCAGGGAATAGCGGCGTATCCTCAAGCGGTTTTTGTAAATATCATCCCATACAAAGAACCCGATTCCTCCAATTACAATCAGAGACATGATGACCAGATTCACCAGCCAGTCACCGGAATATCCCACCAGCGACTGATACTCTCCACTTCGGCCCATAAGGTCGAAACCTGCGTTACAAAATGCAGAGACAGAATGAAAAACTCCATACCAGATTCCTCTCCACAATCCTAACTCCGGAATAAAACGAAACATCAGAAAGATTGCCCCCACACTCTCAAAAATCAGTGTTCCCTGGATAATTCTTTTTGCCAGTTTTACGATTCCGCCAATCTGAAGATTATTGATACTCTCCTGCAAAATTCCACGAATACGCAGACCAATTCTTCTTCGAAGAAGAATTGCAACATAAACACCCAAAGTCATAAACCCCATGCCACCGACCTGTATCAAAATCAGGATCACGAGTTGGCCAAAAAAAGACCAGTGCATCCATGTATCTGCCACCACAAGTCCGGTCACACAGGAAGCTGAAGTCGCCGTAAATAAGGTATCCAAAAATGGGGTGACCTGATGGGTTCTGGAACAAATCGGGAGCATCAAAATCAAACTTCCTGTCAGGATTATACATATGTATCCCATCGCAATCATCTGCGTCTGTGTCATTCTTTTACTAATCCAATTCATGGTACTTCTCCTTTTACCGATTCTCCTTGCTATCATACGCTTCCTTCTCTTTTTGTCAAGTATATATTCGGAAAATATTGCTTTTTCCATAACTTGACTTCCCTTTGGCTACTACCTATAATAAATATGGTCATAACATGACATACAGAAAGGAAACAGTTAATTATGAGAGCATATGAAAGATTTTTAAATTATGCTGTAATTCGCACACCAAGCGATGAAAACAGCAGCACATCCCCATCAACCCAATGCCAGTTTCATTTAGCGTATGTATTGGCCGGTGAGATGAAAGAACTGGGAATTCAGGATGTTGAAGTAAGTGAATTCTGCTATGTTTATGGAAAAATTCCGGCAACTCCCGGATATGAGAATTGCAAAAAACTGGGTTTTATTGCCCATATGGATACCGTATCGGATTTCTGTGATCACGATATCACACCTGTACTCCATGAAAATTATGACGGAAAGGATCTCCCTCTCGGTTCAAGCGGGCGCACGCTTGCAGTAAAAAATTTCCCACATCTTCCTTCGCTTGCCGGACGCACCTTAATCACTACCGATGGAACAACCGTCCTCGGTGCAGATGATAAAGCCGGAATTGCTGAAATACTCACAATGGTAGAACAGTTAAACAAAGAAAAGATTCCTCACGGTCCGCTGCGCATTGCATTCACTCCGGACGAAGAAGTCGGAACCGGAACTGCGAATTTCGACCTTGAAAAATTTGATGCCGACTATGCATACACCCTGGATGGCAGCGAAGAAGGAGAAGTAGAATACGAGACCTTCAATGCCTGTGGTGCAACATTTGAAATCGAAGGATTTAATGTTCATCCGGGATCATCCAAAGATACCATGATCAATGCCTGCCTGGTAGGGGTTGAGATCAACAACATGCTTCCGGGTTGTGAAACTCCTCGCGGAACGGAAGGTTACGAAGGCTTTTACCACCTTACAGACATCAGTGGTGATGTTGCGCACGCAACGCTTCACTATATCGTTCGTGACCATGACAGCCATTCTCTCGAAGCACGCAAAAACACCCTTCGCCTCATCGAAAAGAATTTAAATGAAAAATGGGGAGACGGCACGGTAACTCTTACGATCAAAGATCAGTACCGCAACATGAAAGAAATCATTGAAAATCATATGCATCTGATCGACAATGCCCGTCTTGCCTGGGAAACCGTTGGCGTCGCACCAATTACGGCTGCTGTCCGCGGAGGTACAGACGGATGTCAGCTCAGTTTTATGGGGCTGCCTTGCCCTAACCTTGGAACCGGCGGATATGCCTTCCACGGCCCATTTGAACACATCACAGCAGAAGCTATGGACAAAACCACAGATATGATAATTGAACTGATCAAACTTTATGCTAAATAATTTCCAGAATCAGGAGTGGACTTGCTTATGAAGATTGTTTTTTTAGATGTGAAAACGATTGGAGACGATATTGATCTTTCCGGATATGACAGACTGGGTGAGGTCACAAAATACGATTTTTCTACTTCAGAAGAAATTCCTGAACGTGTAAAAGATGCGAATGTGATTATTACCAACAAATGCCAGATGAATGAACAGACACTTTCCTCTGCAAAGAATCTGAAATTGATCTGCGTCACAGCCACCGGAACTAACAATTTAGATAAAGATTACCTGGATAGACAAGGAATCGCATGGCGTAACGTAGCCGGATATTCCACCGAATCGGTAGCGCAGCACACCTTTGCAATGCTTTTCTATCTTCTGGAAAAGCTGCGATATTACGATGATTATGTGAAAGAAGAGCGTTATGTAAACGACACTGTTTTCACACATTTTGCAGAACATTTTACCCAACTCTATGGAAAGACCTGGGGCATCATCGGACTTGGGGAAATTGGCCGCCGCGTTGCTGATATCGCATCCGCTTTTGGCGCAAAAGTCATCTACTATTCTGCCTCGGGCAGGCCTGCACAGGATGGATATACACAAGTGGATTTTGACACCTTACTTAGTACTTCTGACATCGTATCTGTCCACGCTCCGCTGAATGAACACACCGAAGGTTTGATGAACGCGGCCGCATTTGCAAAAATGAAGCCAACCGCCATTTTCTTAAATCTGGGGCGCGGCCCGATTGTTGTAGAGCAGGACCTATGTGATGCCCTGAACCATCATACGATTGGGGCTGCCGGATTGGATGTACTTGGCATAGAACCAATGAGTCCTGCAAACCCACTGCTGGACATAAAAGACAGCAGACGGCTTTTCATCACTCCTCACATTGCATGGGCAAGTGTAGAGGCCCGCACAAATTTGATGAACATTATCCTTGGACAAATCGAAGACTTTTTGGCGAAGCAGATATATCAACCTTCTTAACTGAGCAGAAACACGCTTTCGCGTAAACGAGTGAAACACAAATGGCAGGTAAGCCTCACATGGGCTTCCTGCCTGTTTGTATAGGCGCCGAGCCAAAGTCTTAAGTTTGCTTAAAGACCTTGGCAACTGCATACAATCCCGGAATGTGCCTTTTGGCACTTCCGGTGATTTATTTGAAAAATAATCTGTCTATTTTCTCTTACATATATTTCCGACAAAAACCAAAAAAGTTCCGGCAAAAATTGCAAAATCACCAAGATTATAAGTCACATTTACCAGCTTTTTCCATTTAGAGTTCCATCCAATATAATCGACAACATACCCTTTCTTGATGCGGTCAAAGGTATTGCTGATCGCTCCGCCGGAAATCAGCGCCATTCCAACTTTCTCTTTCAAACGTCCCGGTTTTCCAAGCAGGAACATCTGATAAATCAATACCACGACCATTGCAACAAAGGAACCTGTACGCACAAAATTCGGGCGCTTCTCCATAATATTGAGCATCATCCCTTTATTATGCACTTTACGAATGGTAACTTTCTCTTTGCAGCAACTGACAGACTCTCCTTTACGGAACCTGGTATCTACATACCACTTACAGATAAGATCTGCCCCTGCAACCAATACGATCAACAATACACAGATAACTACCATACTTATTCACCCTTAATGCGTGAGATTTCATGTTCACAATCCATGATTTCATCTTCTCGTTTTTCGATTTCTTCACAGAATACACGGAATTCTTCTTCTACTTCTTCTCCCTTTTCAAAACGTTCATAAATGATTTTTCCCATATCTGTAAAATCACGTTCATTGGCACGTTTCATTGTATTAATCTGACTCTTAATTTTCTGAATATCTATGGTATCTTCCGCCTTTTTCCCAATTTCTTCAGCCTTTTTGCCGAGTTCTTCCATAGTATCTCCCAATTTTCTACCTACTTTTTCTAAGAAATCTTCCATTACTTTTCTCCTCTCTCTTGTCTCACAAACGGCGCAATGCCTCAAATGTCTGGTAAAGACTCAGAAGGCCATTTCCCCATTCCCGGTTTGGATAACTCTGTCTGTCCATTCTGTTTGTTCCCAGAATCAGCATATTTTTCAACTGCTTAGAATCCACAGTTTCTCCTTGCCTGATCAACCATTCCATCAAAAGTGCTTCTGCTCCTGCCGTAATTGCAGTCGCAATACTGGATCCTGATCGCTCTACAAACTGTCCGCGCAAATTTACTCCAAGGACATTGATTCCCGGCGCCGCAAAGTCTGGTTTTATAATGTTAGTTCTAGTATACCCTCTTCCCGAACTAACTGCAACACCTTTATCCGCCCCATTATAGTACGCCGTACATGCAACGGAAATGGTATTTCCTGGCTCCATAATCGTCACATCCGGATTGGATCTGAGAAAAAACACCTCTCCCGAGAGAAACTCCTGCTGCATCATCCATGCATGAAAAATTCCATCTCCAAGTTGTACTCCCTGCACATTTACTCTCCATATCCCGGAAAGTGGATTGTCAAACTGCAGGAAAATCAACTGGGAATCCGTTGTTCTTTCAAAAAGTCGATAACTGATATTGACTCTGGTTTGTTCAAATACATAATCATATCCCTGGTCACGCACACGCACAGGAATCTGTCCACTATTTTCTCCGGTAGGTGAAATAACAGACACGGACAGAACATTCGGAATCTCTGTCCAGATTTCCATCACGAATCCTTTCACACTGTTTCCAACACTGATCTCTATTTTCTCTGTCATATTCTCCGTAATCTGCCCCTGAAAATGATGCCTTTTATCTGCCTCATTTCCCGTTCCTGCTACAAGCCCCATAAGCGGAACATTTCCCAGTACTTCCATATAAGACGGCAGAGGTGTGGAACCACTGTGACCACCCATACTGGTGCCAAGTGCAAGACAAATGATCAGCGGTTTCTTTTCACGAATAGCCAGACTATGCAAGTAAAAGAGTCCTGCCATAATATCATTTTCCTGATAGCAGCCTTCCGCAGACTCAATAAAATAAAAATCACGCAAATACTGTTTTGCTTCTTTTAGTTTTACCATCACGATCTCCGCCTCCGGAGCTGCTCCCTGGAATTGATTTTCTACATTTGCCGCTCCACATGCAACACTCGCCACAAAGGTTCCATGCCCTATCTCATCCTTCGACGGAACCACGCTTTCCGGTACCGCCGACAAAATTGCACGGTCAATCTCTTCCCTTGTATACTCACTTCCATACGGAAGCCCCTCCGGCATTCTTCCATCCCGAATCGTCTGATCCCAGATACGAAGAATCCTCGTCCTTCCATCCAACTGGCGAAATACCGGATCCATATAATTGATTCCCGTATCGATAAACCCCAATATCACACCCTCTCCGTAGAGTTCCAGACCCGGAAACATCTGAAGCTGTGAAATTCCGGCCTGTGAAAGAGCCTGCATATCAAGTGGTGCATAGCATTTAGGAACCGTTGGGTAAGGAAATAAATAAAGAGGATAATTATTTGTCTCCGGCAGGCTTGCATATAATATTTCAAAGGAATATTCCAGTGGCACTTGGCACAATTCATTTTTCAGAATATCTCTCCAGAATGCTCTCTCTCCACTAACAATAAAATCTCTGTAGTCTTCCGAATAAATCTTTTCTTCACATGATGGCATTTTGATCATTCCTTCATGTTTTTTCCAAAATATATGAAGGATTTTTGCTATTATGCAAAAATCCCTCATTCATTACTTTATTTTGTTTCAATGCGTGGTATGGTCTGCCCCCGAAGCTGAATCAGTGGACCACCGTTTCCTTCGATATAGGCCTTTGTGATCGTCACCTGACCGATGCTGTCATCTTTCGGAATCTCAAACATGATATCCATCATAAATTCTTCAATAATTGCACGAAGCGCTCTTGCACCGGTATCTTTTTTCATTGCCTTTCTTGCAATCGCATGAAGCGCCTCTTCCTCAAAATCAAGCTTCACTTCATCCAGCGCCAGAAGCTTCTGATACTGCTTCAAAATCGCATTCTTCGGTGTGCGCAGAATCTCTACCATCATATTTTCATCCAGTCCTTTCAAACTGAATATGATAGGCAGACGCCCCAGGAACTCCGGAATCATACCAAAATTACGTAAATCTTCTGTCGTCACCTGCTGGAGGATATCTTTATCCTGATCAAATTTATCTTTCAGATCCGCACCAAATCCAATCGAAGTATTTTTAGAAAGACGGGTCTTGATAATCTGTTCCAGATCTGGGAACGCTCCCCCGCAAATAAAGAGAATATTCTTCGTATTAATGGTGACAAGAGGTACCATGGCATTTTTGCTGGTAGCTCCGACCGGAACCTCCACATCGCTTCCCTCCAGAAGCTTTAACATTCCCTGCTGAACGGATTCACCGCTGACGTCTCTCTGACTAGAATTCTTTTTCTTTGCGATCTTGTCAATTTCATCAATGAAAATAATTCCCTGTTCTGCTTTATCAATATCATTATCTGCGGCAGCCAATAGCTTTGATACAACACTTTCGATATCATCACCAATATATCCCGCCTCTGTTAATGAAGTAGCGTCTGTGATTGCAAGCGGTACATCCAAAATCTTTGCGAGCGTTTTTACCAGATGTGTCTTACCGGATCCTGTTGGCCCAATCATCAGCATATTGGATTTTTCAATCTCTATTTCATCCGCATTGTCTGCCGCAACTCGTTTGTAATGATTATATACTGCCACTGACATGGCTTTCTTTGCATGTTCCTGTCCAACGACATATTCATCCAATTTGGCTTTTATCTTATGAGGTGCAGGAATGTCCTTTAACGCCAGAATCGGAACCCTCTCTTCCTCTGGTTTACGTTTCTTAACTTTTTGAGCCTGTGGAATTTCATTTTCCATATCTTCAAATCCCATGACCGGCATTCCCGGATTATTCATGAACTGATTATAGTCAAACGGCATGTTGTTCATAGCATCCATACTCTTCTGCATGCAGTCCGGACATACATACATTTTCTGTGGCAGCTCAATCATCTTACCCGCCACGCTCTCCGGTCTTCTGCACAGGAAGCAAATCTTTTCATATTCTGACATCTATCATTCCTCCTGTTTTATCAAATCAAGGAAGTCTTCCTCCGATAAAATCGGCACTCCCAGTTCTCTTGCTTTCTTATTCTTAGATGAAGTAGAATTTACATCGTTGTTGATCAGATAATTCGTCTTTCCCGTCACAGATCCTGTAACCTTTCCACCAAGTCTTTCAATCACTTCTTTTAACTCATTTCTGTTTGCAAAATGATTGACACTTCCTGTCACTACGAACGTCATATCTTTCAGTTTTAATTCTACTTCATGTACCTCTTCTTTCGGAATCTTAAGTTCGCTCAAAAGTTCCGTCAATTCTTCTTTATGTGTGTCATTCTGGAAATATGACACGAAGGCCTTTGCCATCACCGGCCCTACACCCTGAATCTGGCTCATTTCCTCTTCTGTTGCACCCAGCATCTTATTCAGATCATTCTGGAATTCTTTGCATATCATTTTCGCGTTTGCAAGACCGATTCCGGGAATTCCCAGAGCATAAATCACCTTTGCCAGTGTGGTTTCCCTTGCATTTTCAATACTTTTCATCAAGTTCATGTAAGATTTTTCTCCAAATCCTTCCATGGTCTGAATTGCTTCCTGATAACGATCCAGTCGAAAAATATCGGCATATTTATGAATAAATCCATGCGCGATGAATTTTTCTAACGTAGCCTCCGAAAGTCCATCCACATTCAATGCATCTCTGCTCACAAACAATGCAAAAGATTTCACACGTTTCGCCTGACATTCCGGATTGGTACAATACAAATATTTTGCATCATTCTGCTGGCGTACTTCCGTAGCCCCTCCACAGACCGGACATACTTTCGGCAGCTCTGTCATGCCACTTCTTGTAAGATTTTTGGCAATCTGCGGAATAATCATATTTGCCTTATACACTTCAATGGTATCACCAATTCCAAGCTCCAGGTCTTCCATAATACTGATATTATGGACACTGGCACGACTGACTGTTGTTCCTTCCAACTCAACCGGCTCAAAAATCGCCACCGGATTAATCAGACCGGTCCGCGATGGACTCCATTCCACTTCCAGAAGATGCGTTTCACAAATCTCATCTGCCCATTTAAACGCAAAAGAATCTCTCGGGAATTTTGCAGTTCTTCCAAGAGACTGTCCATAAGCGATGTCATCGTACACCAGAACCAGTCCATCCGACGGGAAATCATTTTCCACAATTTTCTCTGCAAAATATGCCACCCGTTCTTCCAGGTCTTCGGCATGTACCAGATAATGTTCTACCACGTCAAATCCCTGATCCGCAAGCCAGTCAAGCTGTGCCTTTCTGGAATTATGAAAATCTACATTTTCAGCTTTGACTAAAGAAAATGCATAAAAGCATACATTTCTCTTTGCTGTTATTTCATTATTGAGCTGCCTTACCGAACCGCTGCACAGATTTCTGGGATTTTTGTATTTTGCATCTGCATCACCAATCAACTCATTTATTTTTTCAAAATCTCTATATCCTATTACTGCCTCACCTCGAAGAATCAATTCTCCTGTATAAGGAATCCGAAGTGGAATATTCTTAAATACTTTCGCATTATTGGTAATCACTTCTCCCACTTCTCCGTTTCCGCGGGTAACAGCTTTATACAATTTACCGCCACGGTAGGTCAGAACGATGGTAAGTCCATCCATTTTCCACGAAATCATGACTTTCTGATCACCGACAAATTCTTTTAATCTTGAAATTTCTTTTGTCTTATCCAAAGACAGCATCGGTGACTCATGACGTTCTTTCGGAAGTTCACTGAGTACTTCATATCCTACATTCACCGTCGGACTATTCGCCATCACGGTTCCCAGTTCTTTTTCAAGGGCAACTAATTCATCATAAAGTGCGTCATATTCATAGTTGCTCATAATTTCGCGCGCTTCCTGATAATAGGCCTTTCCTGCTCTGTTGAGCAGTTCTACCAGCTCCTGCATTCTCTGTTTCTTATTCATGCGTTTTCCTCGTTTCCCATCTCACGGTTTCATTCGACGATTCCCTGATCTGTTCATAAAGACCATTCAGTTCTTCATCTGTCAATTCTCTATATTGCCCTGATTTCAGATTTCCTATTTCTATATTCATAATTCTCGTGCGGAAAAGCTCCTTCACTTCATACCCCAGTGCCTCGCACATCCTGCGGATCTGTCTGTTCAGTCCCTGCGTCAGGATAATTTTAAATTTATATTTTCCAAGTGCCTCTACTTTACAGGGGCGTGTCACTGTATCAAGAATCGGAACCCCCTCTGCCATTTTCCGCAAAAAATCTTCTGTAATCGGCTTATTTACCGTCACTTTATATTCCTTTTCGTGGTAATTTCCTGCACGCATTATTTTATTAATGATATCACCGTTATTCGTCATAAGAAGAAGTCCTTCGGAATCCTTGTCCAACCGTCCGATATAAGTAATTCTCTCTGGATAATTCAGAAAACGGACAATACTGTTTCTTTCTCTTCTTTCTTCTGTACACACAATTCCTCGAGGCTTATTTACTGCAAGAACCACCAGCTTTTCCTGCCTTGACAGGACCTTTTTTCCTATGCGTACTTCTTGACCTGGTTCCACCTTTGTTCCCATTACTGCGCGCTTTCCATCTACAAAAACGATTCCCTGTTCAATCAGTTTATCTGCCTCACGTCTGGAACATACTCCAGCCTCGCTCAAATATTTATTCAGGCGGACGCTGCCTTCTCTTCCACGGTCTTTGAACTGTTTTTCCATTTTGTTTGACATGCTTTTTCTCCCTTTCCGCCTTATAACTGTTCAGCCATACAGCTCGAATTCGCTGCGTTGCAGCTACTTCTCGCTTTGGCAGAACGCCATATGCTTCAAAAGAAAGAAAGCACTTTTGCGCGCAAGCTCGCAATTGTTTTCTTTCTTTTGAAGCGCATGGCTGAACTGTTACACTATATTCTACTGTTTTCCATGGCAAAAGTCAAATTGCCCTGATGCATTTCTTTTTCTGGTATGCTATACTATTGTCACGCACACAAATTTTAATGTTCAGGAGGTTATTCATGCTGATTCTGTCACTTGATACTAAGAAATGCATGAACGCATTATTACTTCAGCACGCATTCGATTCTTTCCTTTTTCTGGAAGCTGAGATCACCACATTCAATACATACCATATTGATGGAAGGCTTCACAAGAACTTCTACCGTCAGCAGACGAATGAAGAAATTGTGATTCCTGAACGGCAATATGCCTTATGGGCAGAGCAGCGGGAATTCTGCTTTTCAGTCATTAAAGGAAAACGTACACCTTTAAACTTTCGTTTTATTTTTTCCCTCTCTGCTCCAAATATTGCAAAGCTTCTGGAAAAGGAACAGTTATCTTTTACGCCTTCGGACGTCCAGGGTTTGTATCTGAATTTCAAATATGACGTTGAAACATTAACATGTACTACAGGAACTTCCATGCATTTATTTACGTTGGATAAATCATTGGAAAACGCCTGGGATAAGATGGTACAGCGTATTTTCACGAAATACGAAATCCCCTTTGAGCACCTCGCTTAAAGGGGATTCGTATAAAACCCAGCTTTATTTTGTTAATAACATCATAATGTCGTTACTTCTCTTCACAAATGCCGTCATTTCTTCCGGACTGAGCGGTTTATGTGCAAGCATCGCAAGATCATATAACTGATGACAGATCATTTCTGTGTGTTCACCTTCTTTATGATTTAATACATACTCAACCAGTGCGTGATTCAAATTAAGTACCAAGGTGGACTCTGTACCGAACATAGCCGGATCCATTCCTGCCATTCCATACATCTTCATCATTTCCTGCATACGGCGTGACTGTTCTGAAAGAATGATCATTGCTGCTGTATTTTCATCTTTCATTTTTTCAACTGTTACATTCAGCTTGTCATTTCCAACTACTTTTCGGAAAAGTTCTGTCAGGCTTTCCTTCTTCTCATTCATCGCATCTTTTTCTTCTTCTGAAACTTCTTCTTTCAAATGAGAAGTAATGTCTGCGTCAATTCGCTCAAAGCGAACACGGTCATTTCTTGATTCCAGTGTTGTGATAAATGGTGAATCAATATTATGAGAAAGAATAACCGCATCAAGTCCTTCTTTTTTAAACATATTAATATACTGACTCTGCTGCTGTTCGTCTGTTACATAATAAATCGTTGTTTTCAAATCTTCTGATACAACATTTTTATCATCATTTTCCTGGTTTTCATTTGGCTCAACAATCGTTCCGCCATTCTTTTCAATACATTCTTTTAATGTCAGATATTTATGGTCAAGATTCTTGAAGAGAATGTGTTCCATCATCTTGTCACAGAATTTTTCATCCTTCAAGCATCCGAATTTGATAAATGGACTGATGTCATCCCAGTATTTCTCATAATTTTCTTTATCTACCTTACACATTCCAGAAAGTTTATCTGCCACCTTCTTTGAAATGTACTCTGAAATCTTCTGTACAAATCCGTCATTCTGAAGTGCACTTCTTGAAACGTTCAACGGAAGATCCGGACAATCGATCACACCTTTTAAGATCATGAGGTATTCCGGAATCACTTCTTTGATATTGTCTGCGATAAATACCTGATTATTGTAAAGCTTGATCGTTCCTTCGATCGAATCATATTCTGTATTGATTTTCGGGAAGTACAAAATACCTTTCAGATTGAATGGATAATCCATATTTAAATGAATCCAGAACAATGGTTCTTTGTAATCCATAAATACTTTTCGATAAAAGTCAATGTATTCTTCTTTGGTGCACTCATTTGGATGTTTCGTCCAAAGTGGTTTTGGATTACTTACTGACACCGGACGTTTTACAATTTTTACTTTGTCCTCTGCCGGTGAAACTTCTACGATTTCTTTTTCACCATTTTCATTTTCACGCTCTTCCGTCTTCGCATCTTCGTGAATATGTTCTACTACTTCATCCGTATCAAGAAGCTCTTCTTCTGAAATTGTCTCATATTCTGGTTCTGCATTTTCTTTTGACAGGAAGATTTCTACCGGCATAAAAGAACAGTATTTTTCAAGTACTTCCCGCATACGGTATTCATTTGCAAACTGTACACTTTCTTCATTGAGGAATAATGTGATTTCTGTTCCTACAGAAGTCATGCTTCCATCACTCATTTCAAATTCTGTTCCGCCATTGCTTACCCAATGTACCGGTGTTGCATCTTTCTTATAAGAAAGTGTATCAATATGAACTTCATCCGCTACCATAAATGCTGAGTAGAAGCCCAGTCCAAAATGTCCGATGATCTCATCTTCTGTTGTTTTATCTTTGTATTTTTCAAGGAACTGTGTCGCACCTGAGAATGCAATCTGTGTAATATACTCTTCCACTTCGTCTGCCGTCATACCAAGGCCATTATCTATGAAATGAATCGCTTTCTTCTCAGGATCTACGATTACCTCAATTTTGGCTTTATAATCTTCCGGAATTTCATATTCTCCGATCATATCCAGTTTTTTTAATTTGGTAATCGCATCACAGCCATTCGATACAATTTCACGAACGAAAATATCATGATCTGAATAAACCCACTTCTTTATAATTGGAAAAATATTTTCGCTGCTGATTGATAAACTACCTTTTTTTGTTGCCATTTATATCCACTCCTTCACCATTAATTGATTCCTCATTTATTGCTAATAAACATCTTAATACCACCAAATTTAATTGTCAATAGTAAAATTAGCACTCATTCAAAATGAGTGCTAATAAGTTTGTGAACTTTATAAAAAAACTATAAATTTTATTTTTTTAAGAAGAAAATCCTATTCTACGCTCTTTAACGATTCGACCATATCAATCTTCTTCAATTTGAAATGCATGATCCAGTTAATAATCATAGAAAATGCAATCGTCCACAATGCCCCTTTCAAATAGCTCAATGGGTGAATCACCCTTGCGAACATTGCTTCATTGACTTCTACTGTCACGATGATAAATCTGTGCAGAAGATTTCCAATTACAAAGTCTAATAGAATTCCGATAAACGTAAGAATGATATTTTCACGATATACATAAGAACTTACTTCTCCATCATAGAATCCCAGTACCTTGAGTGTAGCCAGCTCTCTTTTTCTCTCTGCTATATTAATCGTGTTCAAATTATACAGAACAACAAAGGCAAGCATACCTGCCGAAATGATCAGAACAATCGTTACCAGATTTAATGTTGAGAGCATGCCATCCATCGTTTCTTTCGTTGCTTCTGTGTACGTCACATTCAATACACAGTCATAGCTGAGCAGCTTTTCACCGATCGAGCTCACCTTCTCTTCCTGCCCATCCTTCACTTTGAACATCACACAATTATACCTTGGAATAGCCCCATAGAGTTCCTCATACACATCCTCTGACATATACATGTAATGTCCCAGATAATTCTCACAGATTGCAGAAATCTCTACTTCTTTATCTCCTTTTTCCTCGTCTTCGATTATGATAGTATCGCCCACATCTACATTCAGAAGCGTGGCAACCTTCTCCGTCAGAATCACCTGATCCTCTTCCAGCGAATAAGTATCATCTGTTATTCTGCTGTGAAAATCAAAAAACTCTTCCACTTTCGCATCACCTTCCGGTACAACCAGGTAGAGATTCTGTGAACCTTTTTTTGATTTCACTTCAATTTTCTGCATTCTGCCCTGCATAAATGCTTCCAGTTCGTCCTGCGCTTTCATATAAGAAAGGATTTCGCTTTGATCGTCCTTATAAGAGGAATCGTCCATGATTACCGTTGCATCATAAAACTGAATTTCATCAAATTGAATGTTCCCGATATCATAAATACTGTCCTTCAATCCAAATCCAACCAGCATCAGTCCCATACTTCCGCTGATTCCAAAAATAGTCATAAAGAAACGTTTTTTATATCGAAGCAGGTTACGGAGTGAAGATTTCCATGTAAAATTGAATCGCTTCCAAAGCCACGGAATCTTCTCAAGGATGGTCTTCTTTCCAATCTTCGGTGCCGGCGGACGCATAAGCTGTGCCGGCTCTGCAAGCAATTCTTTGTAGCAGGCAAATACAGTTGCCGCCAGAACGCAACCCACTGCTATCATCGTTGCAATTACACCATGATGCAGATTATAAGGAATGACTACATCCGGAATATGTATATACAAAATCTTATATGCAATTACGATAATAGCCGGCAGCAGTTTTTCACCGATCAGCACACCGGCGATACTTCCGCCCAGTGTGGCAAGAAATGCGTAATACATATATTTCTTTGCAATCACACCTTTATCGTATCCGAGTGCTTTCAAAGTTCCGATCTGAACACGCTGTTCTTCTACCATTCGGGTCATGCTTGTCAAGCTGATAAGTGCTGCCACAAGAAAGAATAACACCGGAAATACTTTTCCGATCGCTCCGATCCGCTCCGCATTATCCCCGTATCCTTCATACTCAGTAACTACGTTTGTTCTGTCCTGAATATACCATTTCGGATTCTCAAATTTCTCAAGCTCCGCCTTCGCATCCGCAATATCCTGTTTTGCTGATACAAGCTGTGCCTCTCCTTCCGCAATCTGCTCTTCTCCGCTGATAAATTCCTGAAGCGCAGTTATTGCTCCGGATTCATATTCAAAATGTCCATCCCGAAGCAGATCCTGCCCCTCTTTCAGGCTTTTCTTTCCTTCCAGAAGCTGTTTTTCTTTTTCTGAAATTGTTCCCCAGGCCTCTTCGATTTGTTTTTCTCCAGCATCAATCTGCTCTTTTGCATCGCTTAACTGCTTTTTTGCCTCCTCGATCTGCGCTCTTCCTTCTGAAATCTCCTCACCGGCAGCCAGGAACTTTTCTTTCACCGCCAAAAGTGCGGCTTCTCCTTTTTCCACACCGGCCAGACTTTCGTTTGTCATTTGAAGGCTTGTCTCTAATGCGCTCTTTTCTACTTTCAATGCCTCAAGAAGTGCGCTTTCTACTTCTGTCAGTTCTGGCTTGGCCTCCAATTCATCAATCTGTACCTGGATTTCTTCTAATTCTTTCTGCCGCTCGGCCTGATCTTCTAAAAGACCGGCTTTTAATTCTGCAAACTTCTCTTCTGATGCAGCAAACTGTTCCATGACAATATCATAAGAACTCTCATAGACCTTTTCCATTCTCTCAAACTGAGCTTCTTTTTCTTCCAGTTCTGCCACGCCGGTTTCATATTCAATCTTTCCGATTTCCAGTTCCGCTTCTTTTCCGATTAACTGCTCTTTCGCTGAATTGAGTTGCTTTTCGCCTTCTTCAATCTGCTGCTCGGCCGCTGCAAGTTCCTTCTCACTCTGAATCAGTTTCTTCTGTGCCTCCACAAGACGTCTCGCCGTAGAACTTTTTGCTTCGCTCAGTTCTTCCTTTGCAGTTTCAAGCTCTCCTTCTTTTTCCAGAACTGTTTCCTGGGCATCATTCAGTTCATCCCTGGCTTCTGCAAGGATATCATTTTTTCGTATTTCCCCACGTTCTCCTTCGATTTTCTCCAGAGAAGCGATCACATCATCGATCAGATCATTATATTCTTCCGTGAATGCAACTGTATCTTTGGCTCCTGACACGGAAACATTGATTTCGGTATAGACATCCAGTTGAAAAGAAGATTCACTTACCACCGCAAATCCATTCACTTCACCGTTCCCAACCTGACTGGTTCCACGGCTAAATGCGATGTAAAGCGGGCTGGATCCTGCACCTACGATTTTATACGTAGTTGTTGCAAGTGTATCTGTCAGTTCCTCACTATCTCCGGAATGGAACGTGATCTCGTCACCAATTTTATAACCAAACTTTTTAAAAAAGTCTTCATCCAGAAGACATTCATTTTCTTTCTCCGGAAGTCTTCCTTCGGACACCTCTATCTTATTAAAATCTTCCTGCCAGGCAAATACGTGTACAACTTTTTCTGTATTTCCTACAGAACAGAGCACATCTTTACTGTAAGTCCCTGTCGCATCTTCCACTCCATCTACTTCTTTGATTGCTTCCACATCATCATCCGTAAGTCCAAGCGTACCTATGACTTTGATATCTGCCAGATTTGTACGATCAAAAAAAGCATCTCCCGAATATCTCATATCCGGTTCTGTCGCACGTATTCCGGAATAGAATGCCACACCCAGTAAAACAATGAAAAAGATAGAAATGAATCTTCCGGCGGTTTTTCTAATTTCTATAAAGAAATCTTTTCGTAACACATTTTTCTTCATACACTCTCCCCACCCTTACCATTCAATGGTTTCTACCGGTACCGGCTCTGCATTTTCTATTATTTCATCTACCCGGCCATTTTTCATTTTGATCACCCGATCTGCCATCGGTGTAATCGCAGAATTATGTGTAATCAGGATCACAGTCATTCCTTTTTTCCTGCAAGTATCTTGAAGTAATTTCAGAATGGCTTTTCCGGTATTATAATCAAGCGCTCCTGTGGGCTCATCACACAGCAATAATTTCGGATTCTTGGCAAGCGCTCTCGCAATCGATACCCTCTGCTGCTCTCCACCTGAAAGCTGCGCCGGGAAATTTGCCTTTCGTTCACCAAGTCCTACATCTGCAAGCACTTCTTCTGCATCCAGCGGCTCTTTGCAAATCTGAAGTGCAAGCTCTACATTTTCAAGCGCAGTCAGGTTCGGCACAAGATTATAGAACTGGAATACGAATCCAATATCGTCTCTTCTATATGATGTCAGCTGCTTTGGTGTGTATTTTGTGATATTATTTCCATCAATCCACACTTCACCACTGGTCGCAACATCCATGCCTCCCAAAATATTAAGAACCGTTGTCTTTCCGGCTCCACTTGGTCCTACTACAACCGCAAATTCTCCTTTTTTTATCGTAAAATCGATTCCGGCTGCTGCCGCGATCTCGACCTCTCCCATTTTATAAACCTTACGAACATCCTTTAATTCTACAAATTCACTCATTTTATCACCTGTCTGAAAATAATCTAAAATATGCTTCAATCATACCATATAACGCAACCGATTAACATCATTCAAATTATAAAAATTATATAATCAACGACAAAGAGCAGGGTGCGTCCCTGCCCTTTGACCAGTTATTATAATATGTATCATATTCTTCCGATTCTATCTTCTCACTTGGCACAAGTGTCACTGTCATTCCGTCAATATATACCATTGTTCCTGCCGGAAGTACGATATTCTTCAGCTCTGATGAAAATCCTGCTTCCTCTCCCATCAGCATTCCACAATATGCCGAAAATTCTCCGTAATCGCCGAATACTGGCACTTCATAATCAAAGATTCCATTACCGGATTCACAAATCACATCATACACACCGGGAATAATATCCGTTCCCACTTCAAAAGAATCTGACAGATAATACCTCTGTGTATTTGGGTTTACCTCTGATCTCATGTCCTGTGACTGTGCGTTCGTACAGCCGAAATACAGGCTTCCTCGCCCTTCAATCTTTACAATTCCACCTGTATAAATGCGAAAATCCTCGATTGCATAAAATTCTTCTGACTTTGAAAAATAAAAATGTTGGTAAATCGAATTCTCCTCATCCATCATACAAAGTTCCGCATAGCAGTCTTCTGCTCCTTCTTCCGGAAGAAATACAACCTCATATGTCCCTTCCGGAATATGTACACCACCCTTATACATTCCCCAGGATGTTCATAAGGGATAACACCAGGACAATAATTACTATGATAAGTCCTATACGCGGACTCTTTTTATACGTTTTCCCCTTCATGCTCGAAAAATTTGTTTTATATGTATTGGGGGTTGTGGAGTGGTAGCATTTAAGTAGAGTCGTAAAACTCACCAAATCTATGATATTATTAAAATATAGGAAGGTGAGAAAAATGCAATACGACAAATCTTTTAAAGAAGAAGCCGTTAAACTATC
>Ga0129317_1000441_pt1 | contig 44504 bp, 29 predicted proteins | sample Cm1ome_FD_94430 | JGI IMG/M metagenome (GOLD analysis project Ga0129317, IMG submission 94430) | Eastern black-and-white colobus group fecal microbial communities from Wisconsin, USA - Cm1105 metagenome | ecosystem: Host-associated > Mammals > Digestive system > Large intestine > Fecal | place... | reverse complement strand
GCGCGGGATGACGATGCCTTTCCAGCGGCGTTCGCGGTAATTGACTCTCAGCAGCAGGTGCAGGAACAGGCGCACGGTATTGGTGTCGCTGTACCATTCCCATTCGGTGAAGCAGCGGAACAGCTTGAGCCATCCGCATCCGGGGACGCAGGCGTTGGCGCCCGTGTCTTGCAGCGCGTGCCGTGTCCGGTCTTGCGGTGTCAGTACTTGCTCGGTCAGTACTTGCGGTGTGCCTTGTGCGAGTTGTGTGTTTTGCATGTCTTGTTTTGTGTTCATGGTTGTGTGTGTTTGAGTGGATAAAGTTGGTAATTGATGAATCTCGCAGCTATACTCCTGCTACGATATTTGTATACCGCAAAGATAGTAACTATTTTTGAAACCACCAAATTTGTCGCGCACAATTTTTTGTTCAACGGCAGGGCTATAATAGTCCTCCAAAAAAAAATAGCGACCTTAAGGACCTTAGGGACCTTAAGGTCCTTAGGGACTTTAGCGACAAGGCTTTAGGGACCTTAGGGACTTTAAGGACCTTTTTTTAGGGGGTAGAGTTCTAAGTCGGGGATGGTACACAAAAAAAGGGTGGGGGACTTGGCCGTATGGCCGGATCCCCCACCGATTATGGGAAGAATGTCGCGGCGGAAGCCGCGGCGGTATTAATCGATTTCTTCGTCAGCTTCGTAGCCGCCCATTTCGCGGATGGCGTTCTTGAGCATGACGTACTGCTGGAACAGGTGGTTGACAGCTTCTTCGCCTTGGGTGTAGTCGTGCATAGGGCTCTTGAGGAAGAAGCTCAGGAAGCGCTGGATGCCGAAGCGGCCGGCGCGAGCGGCGAGGTCGCTGAGCAGTACCAGGTCGAGGCACAGGGGAGCGGCGAGGATGGAGTCGCGGCACAGGAAGTTGATTTTGATTTGCATGGGGTATCCCATCCATCCGAAGATGTCGATGTTGTCCCAGCCTTCCTTATTGTCGTTGCGCGGGGGGTAGTAGTTGATACGTACTTTGTGGTAGTAGTTGCTGTAGAGGTCGGGCTGCTTGTCGGCTTCGAGGATGGTCTCGAGGGTGGACAGTTTGGAAACCTCTTTGGTGCGGAAGTTGGCGGGTTCGTCGAGTACGAGGCCGTCGCGGTTGCCGAGGATATTGGTAGAGAACCATCCGTTCAGGCCGAGGCAGCGTGTGCCGATGATGGGGGCGAAGCCGGATTTAACGAGTGTTTGACCGGTCTTGAAGTCCTTGCCGGCGATGGGCATCTTGGTTTGTTCGGCCAGTTCCCACATTGCGGGGATGTCGACGGTGGTGTTGGGAGCGCCCATGATGAAGGGAGCGCCTTCTTTGAGAGCTGCATATGCGTAGCACATCGAGGGAGCTACGTGTTCTTTGTCGTCAGCCTTCATGGCTGCTTCGAGGGCGGCGAGTTTGTAGTGTACTTTTTCGTCTACGGGGACGTAAACTTCGGTGGAAGCGGCCCACAGTACGACTATGCGGTCAAGGTTCTTGGCGGCTTTGAAGTCGCGGATGTCTTTGCGGATGTTCTCGACCATTTCCCAGCGGGTGGCGCCCTTCATGTAGTTTTCGCCGTCGAGGCGTTTTGCGTAGTTGTGGTCGAAAGCGGCGCGCATGGGCTTGATGGCTTTGAGCTCGTCGGCTACGGGTTCGATGTCTTTTTCTTTGAGCACTTCGGCGTTGATGGCCGACTCGTAAGCGTTGGCGGGATATACGTCCCACGCGGCGAATTCGATGTCGTTGAGGTCGGCGATGGGCACGATGTCTTTGTAGTGGAGGTATTTTTTGTCAGCACCTTTGCCCACACGGATTTTGTCGTATTGGGTCATGCTGCCTACGGGTTTGGCCAGGCCTTTACGGGTCATCAGCACACCGGTCATAAATGTTGTGGAGACGGCGCCGAGGCCGACTACCATCACGCCCAGTTTGCCTTGGGCGGGCTTAACATTAGGATTGCTCATAATAGTTGATAAGTGGTTTACGTGTATTTTCTATTTTTGTAGTTTTTCAGACTTTTTCGGCATCGACGCAATCGGGGGTAATATACCGTGGGGATCGCGGACGGACCTCCGAAAAAGTGGGACAAAGGTAGACATACTTTTTCAGATAGGAAAAGATTTTCGGGTAAAAACCGCCCTTCAAATGTTTAATATTATTAAATATTTGTCGTTTTAGTGAACTTTGGTGAAAATAGAGCCAAATTAGCGCTTTTAGGTTAACGCGTGTTAAGGGTGCATCAAGCGGCTTTGCACGCAAATTCGCGATAACTTGAGGTCGCCAACGATTGTCGCTGGCCGGCTAATCCGACGCCGAAAAACCGCATCGGTCAGCGCAAGAGCTGCATAAACGGAGTGCAACGCAAAAAATTCATATTTAACCTTTTTTAATGCGCGGACTGTTACGTTTGGTACATATTGTGCGTCATATTATCAAAGGCCGAGAAAAAATGCCGCGCAAGGCGATGTCCCGAGGCGATACGCCCGAAGACGTCCGAAAAACTTAACGGCAAATCACCCGACCCGAAGATAAAAAGACCAATCAAGATGAAAAGACCAATCTCAATTCTTGCAATCAGCTGTATGACAGCGGCCTCGGCTGCAGCCGGCGGCTCGATGACATCCGATGCAGCAGCGTCCGCATCGGCTATTTCGGCGGATAGCGCCGAGGTTGCCGCCATCGCAGCAGACACCGCGGCTGTCGACACGACAGATTACGAGACACTTAATGCCGTCACCGTCGAGGCGTCCATGCAGCACACCGGCGCCGAAAAATCCGTGTACATACCCACCAAGCGCCAGCGCAACGCCTCGCAGAGCGCCACCGACCTGCTCTCGCGTATGGACATCCCGCAGATAAGCGTGCCTTTCGGGTCGACGGCCGTCAAGACCGTCAGCGGGCAGGCTGTCGCCGTATTTATCGATTATGTACCGGCGACTCAGGACGAACTCGAGATGATGCGCACCTCGGACGTGCTGCGCGTCGAGTACTTGCAGTCGCCTACGGACACGCGCTTCGGCGGCAAGACCAACGTCATCAATTTCATAATGCGCAAGTATGATTACGGCGGATATGTCCGCACACGTCTGTACGAAAACTTTTGGGCCAATTCCGGCCAGGCGCAAGTCAACGGACGATTCAATTACCGCCGTATGACCTTCGACGTCATGGGCTACGGATATTATTGTGCCAACGACCATACCGGTACGGCGCAAACCGAGACATTCCGTCTGCCCGACGAGACGGGCGGCATCAATACCATCGAGCGTCAATCCACGTCGACAGGCGCCAAATACCGCCGCAACGACTATAGCGCCAGCTTTCGCGCCCGCTACCTCTCGGACAAATTTACGGCCAATAACACCCTGGTGTTCCGCGACACACGCATCCCGCATAACGATAGCCACGGTGCGGTGACATATTCGGCCGGCGCATACGACAACTCGGAATACACCACCGTCAACGACAGCCGCAGCCGCAACGCCACCTACAGCGGATACTTCTACATAGGGCTGGGCGAGCGCAACTCGTTGACTATCCAGCCTTTCTACGCATACACATCCACGACCAACGGCACTGCGTATACCGAGGTCGGACTGGCACCCATCATCAACGGCGCACAGGACTATACAAGCGTGGGCAATGCCTCAATAGAATACGGACACACCTTTGGCGGCGGGCACTCCCTGACCATATACGGCTATGGCAAATACGAGCACAACCACACTCGATATACCGGCAACACCGAGGCGCTGGACCGTACGTCCTCCTATGACGGCAACTTCAGCGCCAGATACTCGTTCAGCCGCGGCGGGTTCAGCTCGATGGTGGGCTTCGGATGGAATCTGTCGCATATAGACTACAACGGCGTGCGCAACGACTTCAACTCGCCGTTTGCCGACGTGAACCTGCAATACTCGCCCAATCCCAAGAACTCGCTGAGCGCGTATATGCACACCGCCGGGTGGCCTGTATCCTCCAACTACAAGAGCGACAGGCTGATACAATCTTCGCCGCTGCTGTGGTACACCGGCAATCCGTCGCTGACGGCCTATCGTAGCTGGGACTTCGGCATCCAGTACGTGTATATGCCCTCCAACGCCTGGCGGTTCAGCGGCTACGCTTACGGATGGCTTGTAGGCAATCGTGCCGCCTTCGATTATCAGCCATTTGAATATCAGCCGGGCAAGCAGGCACTCGTGCGCAACATCATCCAGCCGGCCGGCGGCTATGGGAGCTATAACGTCGGCATCTATGTCAACTGGCGCCCCCTCGGCGGAAAGTTCAATATCGCCGGCAGCCTCACCGAAAGCATTACGCACAACGGACGACCCTACAACCTTGACAAATCAGTCCTTTCGGGATATGTGCAGGCAATGTACTACGTCGGCAACTTCAACTTTGTAGTCGCTTACGTCAGCCGTATGTACTCATTTGATGATAGTATGTCAGGATTTTACACACGCTCACGGGACGCCTTTGCCGTGGCCGCCGGATGGGGCAACGGCTCGTGGAACGTCAACCTGCAACTACAGAATATGTTCCGCTGGCACTGGCGCACCTCCACGACCGAAATGGCCTCGGCGTACTACGATGTCACACGTCAAAACTACGGCGTCGACAACCACGCGTTGATACAGGCCAAGGTGACATACACCTTCGGCTTCGGCAAAAAGAGCAAGAGCGATTCCGAGGCCGACCTCAACCCCGACGCCGCAAAATCCGCCTCCGGCATTCTGCACTGACACCCGGACTGCCGAGATAGCCGTAATGGCCGTGATAGCTGTAATAGCGCTGTTGCGGCCATTACGGCTATTATAGCTATTATTAAGAATGTGAATTTTGTCGCAGACCCCTGAGAAACAAAAAAAAGTGGTATATTTGCACCTTGAAACGGCTAAGGCTCTGCCTGCGTCGATATTACGAGGATTTTAACGACGTAATACCATATACGACATAATGTTATGCACAAAAGAATGATATTAGGACTTGCTGCCGCGCTACTGGCCTCTTTGACAGGCAGCGCCGCCGAGAGTACGGTCACGACGCGTCCGCTGTGGATGCGCGATGTACAGATTTCGCCCGACGGGGCATCTATAGCCTTCACCTACAAAGGCGACATCTGGGTGGTGCCGACCCAAGGAGGTATGGCACGTCAGCTCACAGCCACCGACTACTACGAGACCACTCCCGTATGGAGTCCCGATGGTAAGAGTATAGCTTACGCCTGCGCCCGCCACGGCAACTTAGATGTCTTTATGATTGATGTACGCGGCGGACGTCCGCAGCGACTGACCTCCAACAGCGCCGCCGAGACACCCGAGGCCTTCTCGCCCGACGGCAAGAGCATCTACTTCTCCGCCGCCATCCAAGCACCGGCGACCAGCGCCATGTTCCCCTCCTCGCGCATGACCCAGCTCTACAAAGTAGCTGTCTCCGGAGGCGCTCCCGTGCAGGTACTCGGAACGCCCGCCCAACTGATGTCCTGGACCGACAAAACAGGCAAATCCTTTGTATATCAAGATGTCAAAGGCTTCGAGGACCAATGGCGCAAGCATCATACATCCAGCGTCACGCGCGACCTGTGGCTATATGACGGCGCCACGGGCAAGCATACCAATCTCACCAACCGCGCCGGCGAAGACCGCAATCCCGTGGTGGCCGGCGACCGCCTCTACTTCCTGAGCGAGCGCGAGGGCGACAACTGCATCAACGTCTACACCGCCCCTCTGGCAGATGTAAGCAAGGCACAGCGCCTTACCGCCTTCAAGGGTAATCCCGTGCGCTTCCTGTCGCGCGGCGCCGACGGCACACTCTGCTTCGGGTACGACGGCGAGATATACACGATGAAAGACACGGACAAAGCTCCGCGCCGTGTCGAGGTATCACTCATAGACCCCGATGACCCTGTCGCCGAAAAAAAGAAAGTATCTTCAGGCGCAACCTCCGCCGCACCCTCGCCCGACGGCAAGAGCATAGCCTTCACATATCGCGGCGATGTCTTTGTGACTTCCGTGGAATACACTACCACCAAGCAGATTACGCACACCCCCGAAGCCGAGTACGGCCTAAGCTGGGCCCCCGACGGAAAGACCCTCTACTACACCAGCGAGCGTGATGGCAATGCCGCCATATACAGCGCCGTAATGGAGCGTCCCGATGACGACATCAACTTCGAGAACGCCACCGCCATCAAGGAATCCGTGGTCGTCGCCGCCGACAGCCACGAACGCGCACGCCCCGACATCTCGCCCGACGGAAAGAAAATGGCCTTTGTATACGACCGCACCAAACTGGCCGTGATGGACCTTAAGTCCAAGAAGGTCAAAGTGCTGACAGACGGCACCACCACACCCGAGCGCAACGGTAGTATCGGCTTTGTATGGAGCCCCGACAGCAAATGGCTGGCCACCGAAATCGTCACTCGCAAGCACGAGCCGTATATGGATATCGCCATCATCAACGTCGAGACCGATGAGATAATCAACCTTACCGCCAGCGGATACACCGACGGCAATCCCAAATGGGTGCTTGACGGCAATGCCGTTGCTTTTGTGAGCGAGCGCTACGGTATGCGCAACCACGCCTCATGGGGCTCGATGGATGACGTGTTCATCTGCTTCCTCAATCAAGACGCTTACGACCGTTATCGCCTTTCGCCCGAAGACTACGCCCTGTACAAGGAAGTCGAGAAGCGCCAAAACAAAGACGCCAAGTCCGATAAGAAAAAGTCCGACAAAAAAGACGCCAAGTCCGATGACGACAGCGAGGAAACCAAGGCCATCAAGGTCGAAAAGGACGGCATCATCGACCGCATTGTGCGCGTGACGCCCATGTCCACGGCTATGACAGACTACGCCGTGACAGCCGATGGCGACAACCTGTACTATATCAGCCGCGCTCAAGACGGTATGCAGCTGTGGAAACTCGATTTGCGCAAGGGAGACCACCGCATGGTCAGCAAAATCAGCGGCGGACTCTATTTCACGAGCGACAAGGACGGCAAGACCCTCTTTGTGCTGGGTCCGTCCATGCGCAAACTCGACCCCAAGAGCGACAAATTAACGTCCATAAGCTATAGCGCCACCATGCCGCTCGACCACGCCGCCGAGCGCACGGCCATGTTCGACAATATGGTACGCGAAGTAGGGCAGCGCTTCTATGTAGCCGATATGCACGGTGTAGACTGGAAAAACCTCACCGCGCACTACCGCCGCTTCCTGCCCTATATCAACAACAACTACGACTATGCCGAGATGCTGAGCGAACTGCTGGGCGAACTCAACGTCAGCCATACCGGCGGACGCTACAGCGGCAGCTCCGCTTCGGGCGACCGCACGGCCTCGCTGGGTCTGCTCTACGATATGTCCTACGCCGGCAAGGGATTGCGCGTGGCCGAGGTGCTCAAGAAAGGCCCCTTTGACCGTGCAGCATCCATGCTGACACCCGGAATGATTATCGAAAAAATCAACGGCGAGGAAATTACTCCCACCGCCGATGCCTCCGTACTTCTCACCGACATCTCCGGCAAGAAGACACTGGTAAGCATCTACGACCCCAATAGCGGACAACGCTGGGACGAAGTGGTGCTGCCCATATCCGCATCGGCACACAACGGCCTGATGTACAACCGCTGGGTGCGTCAGCGTGCCGCCGATGTAGACCGTTGGAGCAACGGCCGCCTCGGATACGTCCATATCGAAAGCATGGATGACGGTTCGTTCCGCACCGTGTACAGCGATGTCCTGGGCAAGTACAACGATCGCGAAGGCATCGTCATCGATGTGCGCTGGAACGGCGGCGGTCGTCTGCACGAAGACATTGAAGTGTTCTTCAGCGGCAAGAAATACCTCACGCAGGAAATACGCGGCATCGAAACCTGCGATATGCCGTCGCGCCGCTGGAACAAACCCTCGATTATGCTGATGTGCGAGGCATGCTACAGCAACGCCCACGGCACCCCCTGGGTATACAAGCACCAAGGCATAGGCAAACTCGTGGGTATGCCCGTACCCGGCACGATGACCTCGGTCAACTGGGTCACCATGCAAGACCCCTCGCTGGTATACGGCATCCCCGTAATCGGATACCGCACCGCCGAAGGCACCTTCCTCGAAAACAGCCAGCTCGAGCCCGATGTACGCGTGGCCAATGACCCGGCAGTCATCGTCACCGGCGAGGATCAGCAGCTGCATCGCGCCGTCGAAGAGCTGCTGCACCGGCTGGATGCCTCCAAAACCAAGAAATAAGTTATTTCAACGGATAGCGGTCGCCGTCATCGGCGGCCACTGTCTGTGGTACGATAAAAATACACGGACATGCAAGACAGCAATCCCGGCATCAATGCCGAAAAAGATGACACACGTACACGCCTCATAGGCGCGGACGACAGAGAAGCAACAATACGCATAGGCACTCCCGTGCCCGGGCCGACTCCCGCGCCCGCGCCCGGCGGCAACGGGCCGCGCCGCAGCAAAACGTGGATATATGCGGTCATAGCCGTGGCCGTCATAGCCGTCGGCGCCGTGGTCGCATTACTGCTTTTGGGTAATGACGACAAGAGCGACTCCGAGCCCCTGTCGGCAGTCGAGACCGACGAAGTCCCGGGAGTCAATGATGCAGACATAGGCGAATTTCTGAACACCGCCATGGACGCCCGCTACGACAAGGGCGCCGATGAAGCCGTGGCCGCGGACTCGGCCGCAGTGGAAGAAGTGGCCGCAGTGGACTCGGTTGCAGCGTGGTAATCTTATCGCGAGAACAATAGCACCATAAGACAATACTTAGCGGAGATGCTCCGTGTAGACCGAAAACAGCAGGTGTCGTCAGGCACATGCTTACAGCAATTATACCTAAGATACAGATAATGAAGACCAAAGACCAACTTATAGACGACCTGTTGACCCTCGCCTTTGCCGAGGATGTCGGTGACGGCGATGCCACCACTCTGAGCACAATCCCGGCTGACGAAACCGGCACGCAACAGCTTATCGTCAAAGAACCCGGCATACTGGCCGGAGTGGAAATTGCACGCAAGGTATTCCAACGCTTCGACCCCGAACTGCGTATGGAAGAGTACATACACGACGGGGCGCACGTCAAGCCCGGCGACATCGCCTTCCGCGTCACCGGACGCGTACGCTCGCTGCTGCAGACCGAGCGCATTATGCTCAATATCATGCAGCGCATGTCCGGTATAGCCACCACCACGGCACGCTATCAGGCACTGCTCGAAGGTACCGGTGCCCACGTCCTGGACACTCGCAAGACCACGCCCGGAATGCGTATGCTCGAGAAAGAAGCCGTACATATCGGCGGCGGTACCAATCACCGCATCGGGCTCTTTGATATGATTCTTATCAAAGACAATCATGTGGATTTTGCCGGCGGAATACCGCAGGCCGTGGCTGCTGCCAAAAACTGGTGCAAGGCCAACGGCAAAGACCTGAAAATTGAAGTCGAAGTGCGCAACCTCGACGAAATCGACCAAGCCCTGGCCGCCGATGTGGACCGCATCATGCTCGACAACTTCAGCATCGAACGTACACGCGAGGCCGTCAAGCACATACGCGCCAACGAGAAAGGTCGCCATGTCGAAATCGAGTCCTCGGGCGGCATCACCTACGACACCCTGCGCGGCTACGGCGAGTGCGGCGTCGACTTTATCTCGGTAGGCGCATTGACCCATTCGGTCAAGGGCCTCGATATGAGCTTCAAGGCCGTCAAGGAGTAAGAAATACGGCTGCAGCGTCTGTGACAGCCAGGACACTCGAGACGCCACAGCAAGACGCGGCGGCAAGACGCCACAGCGCGATATAACACACGAAATTAAACATCTAAATATATAAGTAATATGACATTCAAAAAAATTCTCTCCCCGGTGGCGCTGATATGTGCCGCCGTGATGATGCTGGCCTCGTGCGGCAACAACACTTCGGTGTCGGACAAAATCAAGGAATACATCCCCGACGACTGTATGATGGTGGTATCCGGCGATGTTGAACGTGCCCTCGGACAACTCAACTGCAAGACCAACTCCGACGGACAAATCGAGCTGCCTGACGAATTGTCCCAACTCACGTCTTACGACAAGGACATAAACAAGTTGCTCGACTTCAAGGGTATAGACTGGAACAATGTCGTAGTCGGCGTACGTGATAAAGGCGAAAAGTTGTCGGCGCTGGTGATCTTCTCGGTCACGGACATAGACACGTTCTGCAAATCGATGAAGGACGCAGACGAAGGCGATGGTCTTGAGGTCGAGGATGTAGACGGCTATACCACCGTTGGAGACAAAAACCATGTGATAGCCCTCAAAGACAAACTGGGCTTTATGGCCATCAAAAACGGCCGTTTAGTCAAACGCTCCAAGGTCGCTGATGTCATCGACGAATGGCGCGACAACGCCAAGGAAAGCCCGCTGGCCGACTGGAAGCTGGACTATATGACGCAGAACCGCATCTTCAATATGCTGATAGACGGCAAGAAGGTGGGCAATATGCTTATGGACTTTATGCCCTACGGAATTAACAGCTTGCCTTCCATGGAATACCTTACCAAGGGCTTCATGGGCTTCCATATGGACGCTGACGGTCCCCAAATTACTATGGGCGGCGAGTTTATGGACGCCGATGGCAAGACCAAAACCATACCTCAGGCAGGCAGCTTCGACGCCTCGCTGCTGGCCTACGCCTCGCCCAAGGACATTATGGCTTTCGGCGCCGGCTTCGGCAGCACCAAGGATATGGCTCTGGGCTTCGGCGCTCTGCCCGGAATGAACAAACAAATGCTCGAGCAGCTGCAAGCCGTCTACGACCTCTTTGACGGTTCTTCGCTTATGGGCGCTGCCGGACCGCTGAACGGCCTCGGCTCATTCACTGATCCTCAGTATGACAACTGGCACTTCGTTGCGGCCGCCAAACTCAAGGGCGACAACGCTTCCAAGGCCAAGGATTTGATTGCCATGCTTGCCGCAGCAGCCGATTCGGCCGCCGTTACCGGCAACGAGATGGTGCTGAATATCCCCGTGAAGTACTTCTACGATGACTTCGACTATGAATACTCCGAGCCCGACTTCTACGGCGACGATTATGTTCAGCAGCCTAAGATTACTTACGGCAAGCTGTATATCAAGCAAGAAGGCGATGTCCTGGTAGTGTCCAATGCACCTATCTCCAAGCAATCCAACTCCTTCAAGGCCGGCGAATTCGAAGGCAAGTGCGGCGAATTCCAATTTGCCCTCACCAAGAGCGACTTGAAAGAATACTCCGGGCTGGAAATACCCTTCGGCGTCAGCTTCGTAGTGGACGCACCCAAGGGCGGCGGCTCGTGCAGTGCCGTACTGGCACTGACCGATACCGAGGGAAGCATCTACGACAACCTCGTAAAAGTCTTCGGCGCAGGCAAGTAATACAATATCGAAGCATTGGTGCAAATGAATATAGTGCGTCAATGTATGCTGATACCGGCAGTGGCGATGATGCTACTGTCGGTATCATCATGCGATAGCGGCATCCAAAAAGGCACCATAGATGATGTCTTGGCCGCAATACCCGCCGGAGCTTCCGCCGAGACAATGCCGTGGCAGCAGGCCGATGATATCTTCGGCCTCGGTGACGATGTCGGCGACCTATTCGGGCGTGTATGTCGCCTGAAAGCCGACGACCCGGTGGTCTTGGTGCATCCTTCGGACGGCGCCGAGGTTCTTGTGTCTGCAATCTCGGATGTGGCTGTGGCCGAGGACGCCACCGCCGACTGGGAACGCGTGGACTTGGGCCGTGACGGCATCGCCGGGCGCGTATGCGTTGCCGACGGCGGCACGGTCATTGTCGGCGGACGCTTCGTGTGGCTTGTGCCTTCGGTGACAGATGTTTCGGAAGCCGTGGCAACCGTTTCCTCGATACTGGATGCCGGCACGGGGCTGCCTCAACCCGTACGCGCGACCTTAAAGCCAAAATCCGGCATCGCCATCGTCCGAAGCCTTGACGATAAATATATCACGGCTACGGTCACGGGCGGCGATGACGAGGTGGAAGTGTGCGGCGAGCTGCGCGACAGCGCCGGAACGGTATACGATTTCGGCGAATATGCCCAACCTATCGGCGGGGCGATATGTGACCGTCCGGCGTGTGCCGCCGTTGCCGTCGGCCTGCGTCGCGGAGCCTTGGCTCGAGCAGTGTCCAAGCACTTGCAACCCCGCTTGGGCGTCAGGGAAAAACTGGCCTTCGCGGCTGCCTCCGATATACTGCGTGAAGTCTGCGGCACCCTGCGCGCCACCCTCGAAAAGGAGGGCGACGTTGCCGTCGTACGCGTATCTATGCCCTATGCCGAAGGAGGCGCCGTTGCGGCCACGCGGCGCGTATCCTCGATGATTCGGCGCGTGGGACAGCAAAATACGGTACGCGCCGAGGCCGTCGGTGACTCCCTGATGCGACTGAAGATAGCCGTAGGCGAAAGGCCTCCGCTGTTCGGCGGCCTTGCTCCGATGCCGACAATCGCGCCCGATAAGGACGCATTTATGGCCTTGGCAATAGCCCCGGTGTTGGAAGGCATCGTGCATTTGGATGGAGTGGAAGCCGTTGTGCGTCGGGACGGTTTTGTCGTGACGCTGCACGGCACGGATTTACGCCGACTTTTGATGATGGCTCGCGGCGAAGATGATGATGCCGACGACGAACAGTCGGACGAATAAAACACTGACAATGAAACGAATCGAAACAATCAAGCTCGACAATGTGCTGCCGCGAGTTTTCGCCGGCAGCGAGCACGACAGCCCCGTGCGCGACTCGCAGGTATGGCTGCACAGCCTGACACTGCGGCGCGATGCCGGCGCCTACCTCGTGGAGGCCGAAAGCGGTACGGGTAAGTCGTCGCTGTGCTCCTTTGTCTACGGCAACCGCCGCGACTACACCGGCCGCATATTTTTTGACGACCGCGACTTGGCATCGCTCTCCGTGGGCGAGTGGTGCGAGATACGCCGCCGCCATATAGCCCTGCTGCCTCAGGAAATGCGCCTCTTCCCCGAGCTGACGGCTCTGGAAAACATCCAAATCAAAAACCGCCTGACCGATGCCTGCTCCGAGGCCGAGATACGTCGCCGCCTCGAAGCCCTCGAAATAGGGCACAAGGCCGATGCGCCGGCCGGACTGCTCTCCATAGGCCAGCAACAGCGCGTAGCCATAGTTCGCGCCTTGTGCCAACCTTTTGATTTCCTCATACTTGACGAGCCGGTGAGCCACCTTGACCGACGCAACAACCTTATTGTAGCCGCCATCATCGCGCAAGCCGCACGCGAGGCTCAGGCCGCCGTCATCACCACCTCCGTGGGCAATCCCTTGCTGCTTTCAGACATCGATACAGCCCCCGCCATCAACACCATAAAGCTATGAGTAACAACGTTTGGAAACTCCTGCGCCGCAATATCTCGGTGTCGCAGATAGTGGGTTACGCCATCGCCAACCTCGTGGGTCTGAGCATCATCATCGCCGCCGTGCAATTCTACGGCGACACCTCCGAGGCCATCAGCGGCGAAGACTCGTTTCTGAGCAAAGACTATGTCATTATCTCCAAGAAAGTCAGCGCCCTCAATACCATGGGCGCCGGCGGCGACACATCCTTCTCGCCCGATGAGATAAAGGACATAGAACGCCAATCGTGGACGCGCCGTGTCGGACAATTCACCGGCGCCGATTTCTCCGTGATGGCTGCCATCGAAATGGGCGGACGACGCATGTCTACATACCTGTTTTTCGAAGCCATTCCCGACCAATTCCTCGATATAAATCCCCGGGACTGGTCCTTTGATCCGGCTAATCCCGTCATTCCGGTGATAATGTCCAAGGACTACTTAACGCTGTATAACTTCGGTTTTGCCACCACGCGCAACATGCCCCAACTTTCCGAGGGTCTTATAGGCACCGTGCCTATGACTATGACGCTGAGCGGCAACGGCTTGCACGAGACACTGCCGGCACGTATCGTCGGGTTTTCGTCGCGCCTTAACACCATAGCCGTGCCGCAGTCCTTCCTTGATTGGGCCAACGAGCGCTATGCCGCCCCCGGCGACCGCCGCAATCCCTCGCGCCTGATTATCGAGGCCAATACCGCCGGCGACCCGGCCATAGCCAAATATATCAAACGCCACGGCTACGAAATAGCCGGCGACAAGGCCGACAACTCCAAGGCCGCATACTTCCTGCGCGTGGTCACCACCATTGTCCTTACCGTGGGTATAATCATCTCGCTGTTAGCCTTCTTTATACTGATGCTCAGCATATACTTGCTGCTGCAAAAGAATAAGCAAAAGTTGCATGACTTGATGCTGTTAGGCTACTCGCCCGGGCAGGTTGCACGCCCGTACTATCTGCTGATAGGCGCGGTGAATGCCGGAGTGCTCGTACTGTCGCTGACCGCCGCGCTGACCGCCGCGTCCTGGTGGTCGCCCCGCCTTGCCGACATCGGCATGGCTTCCTCCGGCCCATGGGCTGCGATATGCGCCGGCGTGGTCATCGTCGCGCTGCTGACCTGCGCCAATGCCCTGGCCATCCGCCGCATCGTCCACCGCAACTTCTATGCCTCCTGATAGCATAATAGCTATATTAGCCATAATAGCTATAACAGCTATAATAGCCATACCGGCCATACAATCAAGAAAACAATACAACATAATATGAAGACAAATAAGACATCCGTGCCGACACTGTCGCTGACGCCCGGCCGCCGACTGCTACTGGCCGCATGTGTCACCGTGCTTTTTTATGTGGTTACGGGGCTGGCCTTGCAGCTGATGCGTGGCGCCTTTGGTGCAGATAATATACGGATGCTGCGCATAGCCGCCGTAATGCAGGATATGCTGCTGTTTGTGCTGCCGGCGGTCATCGTGGCCGTACTGCTGACGCGTCTGCCCGCACGTTTCCTGGCTGTGGACAGTCGTCCGCGGTGGCGAGCCGTATGCTTGGCTGCGTTGACCATGATTGTCAGTATCCCGGCCATGAATTGGGTGATAGAAGCCAATGCTTCGCTGCCGCTGCCCGAGGGTATAGCCGCATCCTTGCGCCAACTCGAAGAAACGGCGGCGCGTACCACCGAAGCTATGCTTGGCGGCACGGATATCGGGTCGCTGGTGATGAATCTGCTTATTGTCGCCGTCCTTGCCGGATTCAGCGAAGAATTATTCTTCAGAGGTATGGTCCAACGACTCTTTGTCGGCTGTCGTTGGCACGCCGGAGTGGCCGTCTGGGTGGCTGCGGCGTTGTTCAGCGCCATGCACATGCAGGTCTTCGGATTTGTGCCGCGCCTGCTTCTGGGCGCATTCTTCGGCTATCTGCTGCTATGGAGCGGCTCGCTGTGGCTGCCAATAGCGATGCACGTGCTCAATAATACCATATATATAATATCACGACATTGTACCGGGGCCGCCGACATCAATGTCTTGGGTACGGGCGATACAGCGCTGTCATATATATTGGTAGGCGCCAGTGTGGCGCTGACCGCCATAGGCCTGGTGCTGACGCGCCGCGCCGCCAAGACCGCACCCGTAGTCGCACGGCGCAATGGTGGGGCATAGCAATCCGAATCAAGGCGCGAAGGAGGCAGTGTTTGACAGCTAAATCACTAAAAATAGTTAAATTGCGGCTTTTTTGGGATTGCGGTCATTCCCGAGCGCAAAATAATGACTAACTTTACAGCAAATATTGCGCGACAGACGTCTGATGCGTTTTGCATCGGCCTCTAATCGTTTGATTGGCGCAAGATTGACACCCTATAAACAGAAAACAACAATTCTATATCTAATAACTAATCTCAATTTCACAGTATGAAATTATCTTTACGCAACATTATGCTGGCAGCAGCTGTCGTAGCCGTTGCCGCTCCCGCCATAGCAGCGGAAACAGTCACTGTCAAGACCGACTGGTACAAGACCTACACAACAAATCGTAACGAAAGCCGCTTCGGTGCCGGTTTCGGCGGTAAGGTGTACTTCAACGACAAGAAAAACGGTAAGGTGATGACCATCGACAAAGACGGCACTGTCGAAGAATACGCAGCCGTAGAAGGCCTCGGTACAGGTATCGCTATCGATGACGCAGGCAACGTGCTTGTAAACACCGGCTTCCCCGGCCCAGCTTCCGCCACAAACTTCGTTATCATCAGCGCAGAAGACAAGTCTCAGACAAAGCTGACTCTTGATATCAATAAAGATAACTCAGGCTTCGATGCTGCACGTGTTGATCAACTCGGCCGTGTAGCCGGTAACCTTCTGTCTGAAGACGGCGCTTTCTTCTTTATGGCAATGTTTAGCACGGAGGAAAAGCCCATAAACAAAACGACTACCGTTTTTGTGCAAAACGGCGAACAGGCTATGGGAGACCTTGCCTATCTTATGTCCGATGCTTGCCCTTCGGCCATGGGTTCTAGTACATGTGTACAACCTCTCTATGATTTTGAAACACTCGTAGGTATGGGTGATGACGTCCGTAAGGCAGGGTTTGCAGTTCGTGCTCGCGGCGACCAGCGTGTACGCTACTATGTTATAGAAGGTGAAGGCGGCGATTGGGTGGCTCTGGCCAAGCCCAATAACGGCCACAACACTAGTGGCACTGAAGGCTTCGACATATTCAAAATCGGCGACAAGTACTACACTATCAACCCCGTCGTGATGACCAAGAACCACGAAAATGCTTTCGAAATCGCTGACGAAGACGGCAACGTAATCTTCAATTCCGTAACCGACGGCGGTGTTCCCGTAGCATGCGAAACCGGTGGACAGAGCTTTGGCTCGTACAATGCTCGCCCCGTCTATAATGGAGCAGGCGAAGTAGAAAAAGTTGAAATCTACCAATGGTACGGCGCCAACAACAACAACTGCCTTGCAGCTATGTTCACTGTTAGCAATACTCAGGGTGTAAACGACGTCATTGCAGCTGATGCAGACGTGGCTCCCGTATACTACAACCTCCAGGGCGTACGCGTGGCCAACCCCGCAAACGGCCTCTACATCAAGGTTGTCGGCGAAAAAGCCTCCAAGGTTCTTGTAAAATAAGACACCACAGACATACTTCCCCCGGACCGCAGTAGGTCCCAAGGATAAGTAAAACTATCCCACCCCGAGGGCGATGCTTCGAACGGCACCGCCCTCGGAATGTTTTTCGGGCAACCTCGGGTAGGGTAGCGATGCGTTGAGGCCGGCAAGTTCCTACCGAGCCTCCACATTGTCAAGCCTCTCGGCGAAACAGGCGCGGAAGTATCACGATAATATTATACTGAGAAATAATCATATAAAATTGTACTTGTCACATCAAGCCTAATGTCATGTGACACATCTAAAAAACCTATCAACATATACACCACAATGGAAACAATATCCGCAATGTTCACCCCGGACAACATCTTCGGCAGCCTGGCCGCAATCTGCATGATTTTCGGCTATATGCCGCAGGCTATTACCACCATGCGCACGCGCTACACCGACGGCATAGCCATGGCCACCTTCTGCATGATGGGCCTCGGCTCTATATTCTTTGTCGTGCAGGGTATAATGATTAACAATTGGCCGCTGGTGGTCACCAATGTCATCACCGCCGTATGCTCGGCTATAATCTTCGGCATCAAAATCTACAACGACTACTTCAAGAAGAAGTAAGTCCGACATAGCATCTTCGCGCTGTCGAACAAAGCTAAGGCAGGGGCGCATCCCGTGAAAAAGGGGAGCGTCCCTGCCTGCGTATGAGTAGGGTGAAGCCTAAACCACGGTTTCTTTGTTGTTTTGGAAAATTATTCCTAATTTTGTAATCGAATAAACAAGCAAAAAGCTATGCATATTATTTCTCGGAAGAAGTTGACAGACTATTATCAAGACCACCCTCTGTCTAAAGTGGCTTTGGAAGAATGGTTTACGAGAACAAAAGCGAGCAACTGGACTTGCTTTGCCGACATCAAGAACACGTTCAATAGTGTAGACAGTGTCGGAAACCGGCATTATGTGTTTAATATAAAGGGGAACGACTTTCTCTTGATTGTAGTAATTCACTTTATCCCCGGCAAGGTCTATATAAGGTTTGTTGGTACTCACGCAGAATACGATAAAATCAACGCATCAACAATATAGTTATAAGATATGGAAAGTAAGGCTAAAATAGAGAACGAAGCTCAGTACGAATGGGCGTGCCGCAAGGTCGACGAGCTGTTGCCGCTTGTAAATGACAAGACTCCGGTTGATGACCCATACTATATAGAACTCAACCTCATATCCTCTCTTATTGAGGAATACGAAGAACTGCACTATCCGATAGGAAAGCCATCGCTTATCGATGTTATAAAACTTCGTATGTATGAGATGGGATTGAACCAGCTTGCGCTTTCAGGTCTTCTCGGTATTAGCACGTCACGTGTTAGTGAGGTTTTGTCGGGGAAGAAGCAACCCACACTTGCGCAGGCTCGCGAGATTAGCCGGCGTCTAAACATAGACCCAGCTATCGTCCTTGGGGTTTGAACAAGCAGGAGCTTGTCCCTGCCTATATACCAAAACAGCCGGAGCTGTGACGCGTGCCATTGCGTCACAGCCCCGGCTGTATGGATTATGAGGTCTCTGAAAGTGATGTTCGGACGTCAGCGTACTATGTGCTTTGTGCTGCCTTGCGGAGATACAAGGATATAGAAGCCGCGCGGCAGTGTATTGACGGCGTCTTTGGACATGCCGTCGGCCACCTTGACGCCACTGAGGTTGTAGACCCCGTATGCAGCCGGCTCGGCGGTTTCGGCGGTAACATCGTGTACGGCGGCGAATTGGCCTACGCACACATAGCAGGTGTATGTGACTGTGCGTGAGTCCGAGTAGAGGAAGTATATTTTTGCGATGCCGTCTTTGAGACCGGTGACTTTGTAGTTCATGCTGCCATCCTCGTCGGTGGAGGTGTACAGGACTTTGACGACATCGAGGTCATCGGTGCTCACTCCCAGGTTGGTAGTGCTGAAGTTGTCACTTCGTGCAGTGAAGTCGAGATGTAGGGTGAGTTCGGCATTAACGTTTGTATAGACTACGCGCTCGGCTGAGCCGTTGATTGTCAGTTCGAAAGGTTTTTCGAGTATATCGGCAAATTCGCCCCAGTAGGAGTCAGCTTTGTAGGCATCGCGGCTTCCGCGTGGCACGTACAGAGTGGAGTAGTATTTGGCCTTGTTGTCAAACGGTTTTACCGAGCCGATTTTCGGCGGCTTGGCTGCACCGAGTATGATGTTGGCCGGAAAGACGTTGGCAAAAATGCCGTTGTTGAGGGACTTGAGGTCGCCGATAAACTCGACGGCACAAGGCGAGCTGGCGAAAGCCTGGGCCTCGCAGGTCACGGTAGGCGGGAAAAGCATGTATACGAACTTGGGGCAGTTGGCAAAGGCGCGCGAGCCTATCGTGGCCCCGCAGCCGGGCTCGAAGACAAGATTTCGCAGTACGGAGCAGCCGCCGGCGGCATCGGCTTCGATGGTGGCCACGCTTTTGGTGATGTACAGCGATTTTAGCTTTGTGCAGCTGCCCAGGCACCATGCGCCGAGCTGTGTCAGGTTGTTGCCGCAGCGCAGCGAGGTTATGTCGCTCTGCTTGAAAGCCGAGTCGCCTATACGTGTGACAGTGTATGTCTTGCCGTTATAGGCCGCGACATCCGGGATGATGATGTCGCCGGAATATGTACCGCTTTCGTTTTGAGTGACTTCGACCGTACCGTCCGTTTCGGAAAGCACATTGTAGAATAGTTGACCCGAAGCAAAATCGTAAGCCTTGGCGTTTGATGCGGATGCCAGCATAACCGCTGCCATCACTACGGAGCAAAGTTTGTTCATAGAGATTGTGTTTTGTGGATTGTGTGAAAAACAATATAAACTCGTTTTGTCATTGACGGGAAAGGGGAGGCCGTATATCAGGCAGATGGGGCTGCCGCTAATGTGCATCCGTTTTTCTGCAAAGATAGCGTTTTTATTTGGTTTTTAGAGCTATTTTAGATTTATGAACAAAAATTTCTAAGAAGTTTGCGTAGATGTTGTTCGCGGAGATTACATGCGAGGGTGCGAAGGGTTAAACTTGGTTAAAAACACGACGTAAGCGAATAATTCTTAGACAAAAAGCATTAACGAATGGAAAAAAAGTGCTTTCTTTGCACGATAAAACATTACGCAAAGCCCTATAAAGACAGACGAAGGCTTTCGCGAAACACGGCACGAGATGCCACGTACTTACTTGTAATTATTGAAAAACAGAAACTTATTGATGAGATATCGGCACGCAGGTTCGTAACTGAAGCACCATTGTCGCTGTCGCAAGTATGTATGTGGTTTCCTCCCTCCCCCGGATGCAGAGGCAGGGAAGTTGTTGCCGGATTGTAGTCGCCCCCGCTGCCACCTTCGTCTACGGAGCCACCGAAAAGCACAGTGCTCCCACATAACAGCCCGAGAGGCGTCACTTACAAGGCCACGGTCTCCGTTTGTCGGAGAGATTGCACGAAAAGAGCAAAAGCCGTTCCGCTTGTTAAGACGTGCGCGATATTCTATTGAGAAACAATATAACAACTAATTAAATAAAGTCAAACCACTCAAAAATTGTTGCATGAAGAACATTTGTTTTCAAATGAATCGGAAGGCATGGCTCGTCATTGTAATGGCATTGATGATGGCCTTCCCGGCTTTGGCACAGAACGTGACGGTGACCGGTACCGTCTACGACGCTGACAACGATCCCGCCGTGGGCGCATCCGTCATCGTCAAAGGACAGACCAAGGGCGCTGCCACCGATGTAGACGGCAATTTCCGCATTGTCGCCGCTCCCAACGCTACCCTCGTAGTCACCTACGTAGGATGCAAGACACAGGAAGTGGCCCTGAACGGCCGCACCAACATTACCATCAACCTCACATCCGACACCGAAGTCCTGCAAGACCTCGTCGTTGTAGGTTATGGTACAGTGAAGAAACAAGATGCCACCGGTAGCGTATCCGTTGTCAAGCCCGACGAAATAGAGGCCGGACTTGCCACTAACGCCAACGACCTGCTGGTAGGCGCAAGCCCCGGCGTGGTAGTTACCACCGACGGCGGTAACCCCGGAGCCGGCGCCAGCATCCGCATACGTGGCGGCGCTTCGCTCAATGCCTCCAATGACCCTCTGATTGTAATCGACGGAGTGCCTATGAACAACTCCTATGGTACGCTGAGCCCCTTGTCGATGATAGCTCCCGAGAACATCGAGAGCCTCACCATCCTCAAGGACGCTTCCGCAACGGCCATCTACGGTAGCCGTGCCTCCAATGGTGTGATTATCGTCACCACCAAAAAAGGCAAGACCGGCAAGCCGCAGGTCAATTTCAGCGCCAACTTCCACCTCAATACGGCTCGCCGTACTTGGGACGTGGCCACCGGCGACGAGTTCCGCAAGTTGATATACGAGAACGCCTCTCAGAATGCTATATACCTGATGGGCGATGCCTCCACCAACTGGGAGCGCGAAATCCTGCGCACATCCTTCTCGCATGACTACAACCTGAGCATAGGTGGCGCAGCCCGTTGGCTTCCCTACCGCTTCAATGTTTCCTATACAGACAACAACGGTATCCTGAAGACCTCGCGCATGCAGCGTACCACCGTGGGCTTCAACCTCACCCCCGAGTTCTTCAACGGCAAGTTGAAGATTGCCCTCAACGCCAAGGGCAGCTATGTAGTAGACGACAAAGCCGACACCGGCGCCATCTACGCAGCACTCATCTACAACCCCACACTGCCCGTATACAGCGACTACCGCACTCTGGGCAACAGCGGATTGAGCTATCTGGGCGGATATACCTCGCTGATCAACAACGACGGACGCCTCGAAACCAACGGTAGCTACAACCCCGTATCGATGCTCAATGGCGTCGACAAGCAGGACGAAATGTGGGCCTCCACCGGCAACCTGATGATTGACTACGCTCTGCACTTCCTCCCCGAACTGCGACTGAACCTCAACCTCGGTTACGACATCATGCAGGGCCGTACACGCGATTACACGCTGGCCAACAGCCCACAATCCTGGAAGTCCAACTACAACAACGGCGCCGGCCAGTACTTCTACCAGTACCAGTTGGCACGCAACACCATGCTCGAGTTCTACGCCAACTACAAGAAAGAAGTAGAAAGCATCCAATCCTCGTTTGATGTAATGGCCGGTTACTCCTGGCAGCGTTTCGACTACCACAAACGCAACCATACCGAAATCACCACCCTCGGTTACACCCTTGACTATATGCCCACCGTGGGTATGTGGAACATGAATGTCGACCCCACCACCGAGCAATATATCGGCAAGAGCTTCGGCCTCGACCACCGCAAGACCTATTACGACGGCAACCAGCTGAACCTGCTGTCCTTCTACGGACGTTTCAACTACTCCTTCAAGGACACCTACCTGCTGACATTCACTCTGCGTGACGATGCCACCTCGCGTTTTGCCAAGGACTGCCGCTGGGGTCTGTTCCCCTCGGTTGCTCTGGGCTGGAAGCTCTCCAACATGAGCTTCTTTGACGGTCTCCGCGACAAGATGAACGAGATGAAGCTGCGCCTCGGCTGGGGTAAGACCGGTCAGCAGGCTGTGGGCGGATACAACAACTATACCCCCGTATACTCCATCTCCAACCCCGGAACTCTCTATCCCTACAACGGCGGATGGATCAACCCCCTGTATCCCAACCCCTACGATGCCAAGCTGAAATGGGAAACCACTACCACATGGAACGTCGGTGTCGATATGGCATGGCTCAACAACCGCGTCACCGCCGCTTTGGACTGGTACCTGCGTGATACCGATGACCTGCTGGCCTACGTGCCCGTACCCGCCGGTATGACCACCACCAACGCCATGACTCGCAACATCGGCTCGCTGCGCAACCTCGGTGTCGAACTCACTTTGGGCGCCAAACCCATCGTCACCAAGGACTTCACTTGGACCACCGGCCTCAATGTAGCTTGGAACAAAAACAAGATTACCGAGCTCACCGGTAGCGCCGAAGAAGACGAGTCCTTCACCCTCGATGCCGAAGGCAACCCCGCATCCGAGAATGCCGGCGCCATCGAAATCCATAAGGTAGGTCTGCCCGCATACACTTTCCGCGTGTTTGAGCAGGTATACGGACCCGACGGCAATCCCATCCCCGACTGCTACGTCGACCAAAACAACGACGGCAAGATTGACGCCTCCGACCTGGTGTACAAGCACAGCCGTGACCCGAAAGTCACCCTGTCGTGGAACAACAACTTCTCGTACAAGAATTGGGACTTCGGCTTCGTACTCCGCGCCAACATCGGCAACTACGTGTACAACGCTATGCGTGCCCGTTCCATCAACCTCTACAACCTCGAAGGCCAAGGCAACATCCTCAACAACGTTCTTGACTCCAAGTTCTACTTCAACAGCGGCAAGGCTGTCAGCAACCTGGTACGCTCCGACTACTTCCTGGAGAACGCCGGCTTCCTGCGCTGCGACAACATCACCGTGGGCTACACCTTCCCCAACCTGCTGAAGAACCAGCTGCGCCTGCGCCTCTACGGAGCCGTACAGAATGCCTTCGTCATCACCAAGTACTCCGGCATAGACCCCGAAGTATTCAGTGGCGTGGACAACAACGCATACCCGCGGCCCATCACCATGACCCTCGGCGTCGTGGCCACCTTCTAATCACACCAGTCTAACAACAACACATCTATAGATAAGACTTATGAAATACATATCGAAATATTTCCTCGGACTGTCCTTGATGTTGGCCGCAGGTTTCAGCTCCTGCACCGGTGACCTCGATGTGCCGCCGAAAGATCCTAACCAGGACACCCCCGAAAAGATGTTTGCCGCCGACCCGCGCGGCACCATGGACCGACTGCTGGCCGAGTGCTATCAGGGTCTTGCTACCGCAGGTAACAAGGGCGCCGGTGAGTCCATCCTCGGCTTCGGCGATGCCGGTGCCGGCACATTCACCCGCACCATCTTCAACCTCGAGGAACTCACCACCGACCACTTCTCGTGGTTGCAATTCAGCGACGGCGGTTACTACGAATTGGTGACCATGGCTTTCGCTCCCGACAACGAGGTGATGTATGCCGCATATTCCCGTATCTACGGCGAAATCGCCCTCTGCAACGAGTTTATCCGCACCATCCAGCAGTACCGCAGCTATCTTTCCGATGGCGACCAGGCTGCTGCTGACGATGCCATCCGCCAGGCCAAGATCCTGCGCTCGCTGGCATACTTCTACGCCATCAGCGACTTTGGTTCGGCCGGTTATGTAGACGAAACCACCGAGGCCGGTACCGCTCCCGTGCAATACAGCCGTGCTGACCTGTACAACAAGGTCGTAAGCACCCTCGAAGAAGTTTCCGCCGAATATGGTGACAGCTATACCGCTCCCGCTTACGGATACGTAGGCAAGGAAGCTGCTGACGCCCTGCTGGCTCGCTTCTACGTCAACGCCGGCGTATTCACCGGAACGCCCGCATACGACAAGTGCTGGAACATCTGCCAGAAGATTATTGCCCACCACCAGGGTGCCGGCTTCGACAACTCCGGTCTGTCCGACTCCTACAAGGCACTCTTCGGCGCCAACAACAAGGAATATGCAGCACAGGGTTCGCGTGTCAACGAGATAATCTTCACAATACCTCAAGACGGTATCAATCTGCAGGCTTACGGCGGCTCGACATTCTTTATCGCAGCATGCTGCGGCTCGTACGACGGCATCAGCTCGATCAACGACTGCAACCTCAATGCTCAATGGACCTGTATGGTTGCTCGCGAGCAGCTCTCCAGGAAGTTCGAGTTTGACGGCCACGGTTTTACCAACGACGCACGCGCCGAACTTTGGAAAACCAGCAAGGACGGCTTCGAAATCGGCAACAGCACCATCATGGGCAACGCCGGTTTCGGCAAGGGCTATGCACCTCTGAAATACACCAACTACGCTTACGACGAATTCGGCAACATCGATACCGAGAACTCGCCCAACGGCAGCGAACGCGCCTTCGCCGATGCCGACTGGACCGTTATTCGTCTGGCCGAAATCTACCTCAACGCAGTCGAGGCTAACGTAGTAGGCAATGTAGGCAACCAAGCTGATGCTCTCAAGTACATCAACTACATCCGCGAACGCGCAGGTGTAACCACTTGGGGCGTAGCTTCGCTCACAGCCGACAACATCCTGGCCGAACGCTCGCGCGAACTCTACGGCGAAAACATCCGCCGTACCGACCTCGTCCGCTTCGGCAAATACGCCGGCGGCGGATATGTATGGAACTGGAAGGGCGGCGTACGCGAAGGCCGCGAAGTCGATGCGCACTTCAACCTCTTCCCCATCCCGAGCAAGGTCATCTCGTTCCAGAAATACGAGCAAAATACCGGTTACGGCAAGTAATGTAAGCCATCAGACGCATATAGCCGTACAAACAATATTAAACAGCTAAAACACAGAATACGATAATGAAAAAGATATCAATTCTCATGGCAACGCTGGTGGCCGTGCTCACTCTGGGCAGCTGTAAGCAGAATACCGAGCCGTGTATCCAGAAGGCCACGGACTTCAAGCTCAATACGCCCGCCCTGGCTTCGCAGTACTACCAGCTGACGCCCGAAGGAACTGTCGACCTGGACTGGTCGCAGCCTGATTGGGGCTTTGCCGCCGCGGCCGACTACTCGATTCAGGTCAGCCTCGAAGAAACATTCGTGGAAGCCAACGAAGAAGAAGGCATTGCAGCCAACTATTACACTCTTCCCACGGTCTACAACGCTTGCAACGCCTCCGTATCGGCTGAAGAAATAGCCATGGGCGTATGCAAACTTCGCGGCATAGTCGACGAAGACAGCTATACCGACGAGCCTGCACGCCCGCTGTACATCCGCGTGGTAGGCGTCGTTCCCCAGTATCCCTCTTCCGCAATCATCTCCAACACCATCTGCTTGCAGCGGGTCAAGGGCTATTGCGCAATCCAATCTCCCGGCAAGATCTACCTCGTAGGTGCTCCCGAAGGCTGGAAAGGCCCGGATGACACGCAGGCCGAACACTACAAAGAATGGGCACTCTACGAAGACGCCGATGCCATCGGCTCGAACATCTACCACGGTGTGTTCGAAATCCCCGCAGGCAGCGCTACATTCCGCTTCTATACAGCCCTCACCGGCTGGGATGCCGATTCGTGGGGCAGCCAGGGTGAAGACAATCCCATAGAATTTGGTTTCACAAGCGGCGAGTTCAACTACACCCTCGTCAAGGGCAAAGGCTCGTTCAGCTTCCCCGGCTGGCCGGGCGGCAAGATGGACATCACCGTCGATATGAACACATGTAAACTCATAATCAAATCTGTGGAATAACCACCTGTCACGAAGCACATCCGCACCCCGCCGGGGCGCAGCCGTCCCGGCGGTGCGCGATGATTTCGAAACAAGTAACCACACACTTAACACATCATTAGAACAATGAAAAAATTAAGCGTAATACTTATGGCAGCACTGGCACTGGTCGCCACCTCGTGCGACGAGAGCACCAATGCCGAACCCACGGTGAATCCGCAGCTGCCCGTCATGAACGCCGAAGACCTGAAGGTTGAAGGCGCCGTGGCTTCCGCCATCGACGTAACTTCCGCCCTGCAGTCAGAGACGCCTATAGTGCTGGGCTCTGTCGCCGCCGTCAACAACCTGCCCGCCGGCTACGAGCTCAAATTTGTCGGCACCATGAGTCGCGATGCAGCTTTTGAGCGCAGCGCCGACTTCGACGTAGCACTCAACGGTACCACACTCCAAGTGGCACCCCAAGCCTTTGAAGACACTTATGTAAGCGTTATGGGCAAATCGGCCAAGGCCAAAGAAGTCTTTGTACGCGTAGCCGCATTCGCAGTCAAAGGCAAATCGATGGTACGCTTCGGCGACGAAAAGACTTTCGTCATCGACACCAAGACCGTCGTTACACCCCTCGACCTGGGTATCGTTATCGAACCCTCCTACGGTCTGCTCGGCACCATCAACGGATGGAGCGTAGCCGAGGCAATACCTTTCGAGCACTCGGATGCAGACGTTTACGACGACCCCATCTTCACACTGCAAGTGGTCATCTCCGCAGCTGACGCCGAGAGCGGATGGTGGTGGAAAGTTGTGCCCCAAAGCACCATAGACACCGGCAACTGGGTAGACGCTGACAACGCCTCCTTCGGCGTGGCACAGAACGGCGACGGCGCCCTCGAAGGGAACCTCAAGCCCCGTACAGCCGCCGAAGATTGCGGCGCCGGTTGCATCAAGACCCCCGGCATATACCGCATGACCCTCGATATGGAAAACCAGAGCTACGAGTTTGTCAAAGTCTTTGACCTGCTCTACACTCCCGGCAACCAAAACGGATGGTCACAGGCCGCTTCGGCATGGGCCTTTGCCAAGGTCGGCGAAAGCAATTACAGCGCATTCCTGGCTCTTGACGGCGAATTCAAGCTCAGCTCCGAAGCATCCTGGAGCGGTACCAATTACGGCGTCGGCGCCGAAGCCGGTACCCTGAGCACCGCCGGTGACGCACCCAACTTCAACGCAGCCAAGGGCGTATACTTCCTGTCGGCAGACATCACCGCCCTCACCTACAAGCTCATCGCCATCGAGACCGTAGGTCTTATCGGCGACTTCAACGGATGGGGCGCTCAGCAAAACCTCACTCGCGAAGGCGAAACCATGGTTTGGAAAGGCAAGCTCACCGTTGCCGACGGCCAGGGCTGGAAGATTCGTTGCAACGACAACTGGGACATCAACCTCGGCGGCAACCTCAAGGCCCTCACCGTCGGTGGCGACAACATCAGCGTTGCTGCCGGAACATACAATGTCACCCTCGATCTGACCAACGTTCCTTACAGCATCACCCTCACCAAGTAAGACCCCCCGAATGACGCGGCCCTGAAAGCCCGTCATCCCACCATAAGCGAGGGCATCGCGGCATCCGCCGCGGTGCCCTCGCCGCATTTTGTGTCTGTAAACATCCGAAGCATACCGGTTGCACGTATGGATATTTTTCCTATGACTCAACCATCGCTCACCTAATTTATTTTAGCATTTTCCAATAAGGTTCGAGTTTGGCTTGTAGGAAACATACAACTTCAGGAAATGTCAGCTTTTGTTGGATTCTTAGTTTGTTTACAAACGAATTCCATCGTATGTTTAAGTCCGTATTGTTGGCAAAATCAAGACTGAATACGGTGTGATTATCCATATAGGCTGTTTGGCGATTTTCAAATGTAGCGTTTATTGCCTCACTTAATACCACACTGTCGTATTTTCCTTCTTGTAAAATGGTGTATAGGTCGTAGAAATCCTTCATCCTGCTATTGGCTTCCGCTCTTGCAATCACTGTTTGAAACTTTTCGGCGATGACGGTTTCTAATGAATATGCCAAAATGTTAATGGCCGGAAACCCGTCAATTAAATTAGGATAATCCAGTTCGGAAGGGCATGGAATTACTACGTCTCCAAATCCGATATCCATTGATATGTCTTGGCGAATTGTATCAATAGAGGCACTCAGCGAGAGCCTTACACCCGGATATTTCTTTTCAGCGGCAATATCATAGGTCCTCAGGGTTTCTGTATGAAATGTCACCCCGTCTTGTCGGTATGGAGTCGCACAAATTTCGGCAAACACTTTTTTTACATTCTCTTTGTCGTTTTCAATATGCTGCCCCATAAAATCTATATCCAATGTGGGCCTTGCCATAAAGCGTTTGTGCGCATATAGCAATGCTCCGCCTTTTAGTAGGAAATGGTTGTGGTAAGGGCTTATCGACAAACGGTATAGCAAGCGCTCTTGGAGGTATCTGGTCGCCAACATTTGATATCCAAGTTTCTCATTCCGTGAAATATTCAATAATTTTGCTTTTACCGAACGACCGAAATTGTGCTTTTCTTTTATTGACATACTTCAAGATATTGATTCAGCGTTTTACGTATTCTTAATTTTGAGGCATAATCCATCAGCCGTGAGATATTTCTGTCTGGACGTCTTAGGTAATTCTGAAGGATTTCAGCCATTACATCAATGCCGACTTTGTTCCTGTATTTGATTGCATCGCATACAGAACGTTCTATATCAAAGATAGGAATATCATATCCTTGTACAGTTTTTCGAGTTGCTCCGATAGAGAGCAGGTTGTCGGATTGATAAACCAATTGAAATTCCGGATAATCAGGTAGAACTATCTTCCGCGCTCGCCCAATGGCTACATAGTAGGCATTGGGTATCTGTGTTGTCAAGCGATAAACAGACCATGCCGACCAGAGGCATAGTATGCCTCTGGGAACTATCACCCGTATGTCCACCATGGTGTTTGCCAAGGCATCAATGTCTGCGTATATGCCGTTTTTGAGTCTTATCGCTTCACCTTTACGAACAGCTTCCTGCAACTGTTGCTCTTGCCAGTAGCTCAATTCTTTTGTTGAAACGTAGCCTTTTTCTTTGAGTTTGTCTATAATATTCATATCCCGAATATATTTTACCCTGCAAAGATACTGCAAATATTTAGATGTGCAGTGATTTTTATAGGTAAAAATTCTTTAGGGAGGGACACTTTGTCCTGCATTTGACAAACCGGATTTTGGCATATAGGCCTATTTTTTGTCTAATGTCATTTCATTAAACTTAATATTTGTTGTTTTAAGGTGGTAGCTTACCACCTTTTTTGGGTGGTAGGTCTTTGTAGATGGGTGAGCGCGAATTGTACGCCATTTTTGAAGGGGGGCATCGCCCACGCCGATTTTTAAGGCATATCGGTGATTGCTCTCCCCCCTCTTTCGTTGCCGGAATGGTTATAATTCGGTTTAGCTATCAGTATTGCGCCGGGTGCAAAGGTACACGTCGGCGTGTGGTTTGACGCTGAGGTTGCTCGATACGGCATTGCCACTGATCGCATTACAACTTATAGGAGTTCCTTGACTCTCTGACAAAGTCGAATCTTATCTCACCAGTTAGTGATTTGGCACGCATGACCTATGAGGAAAATTTTGGAGGTGAAGGCCCTTTTAATCTTGTTGGTAATCCTGAATACGGCATCATTGTAGGCTTCTCGGATAAAGCCAATTCAGATTTCGAAGACCTATAATCGATGGTGATGTGATATAGGGTCAAGTTGAGGCTTTGCAGATGTTGCGTCTCACACCTCAATGGCTGTTTAACGCTATCGCAAAAAAAACTGTATGATAGCGACTATAACTCAATGGTTTTAGTCTAATTATTGGGCGCGTCCCATTTCGCATATACGAAAAATCGGAGCTAACCTCGCGGTCGGCTCCGATTCTCTTTCTTTCAGTTACTTGGTTTAGATGTTGTTATTAAAAACCCTTTTACCAAACCTTCTGTTGAAGGCATTTTTGCGATTGTTTAAAGATGTGTGTGTTGTCGTGGATTAGTGTAGTTGTGTGTCTCGGTGTCGTTCGGACAATCCGTGGTGTCGGAGGTCCGTTCGGAGTTCAAGGTATCGGCGGAGGTGGCGGCGGCCCTTGATGCCGCTGCCGCCGGCCTTTGCCTTTACCCGATTTTTTGTGGCCCGGAGGAGGACCCATCAGGCGCTTTTCGGTGCGATAGACGCGGTCTATCTGTTCGGGGGAGAGAAAACGCTTGTATTTGTTGTAGTATTTTTCGCGCAGGTCGAGAATGGCGCGAGCCATAGCGAAACGGTTGTCGGTGTTTTGCTCGATTTGCTTGGATGATAGCGATTTGCCGTCTTCGAGGCGGTATCTTTCGTGTATTTTCTCCATCTCGGTGTTGCATTCGATGAACAGGGATGTGAATGTCTTTGTCTGTTCGTCATTCATTACGGCTGCTTTGGCCAGCCGTGCGGCTATGGCCGGGATGTCGGGACGGTCTTGTCGCTGATGCCACGGGCGCTTGGCCTGGACGGGAAGAGCCAAGGCTATAAGTATTATGGCGATTATCCAATGGAGGTGTCGTGTCATGTGTTTGTGTGTTAGATGGTTGTAGGATGTTTTGTCTCAATATGTGTTCATGAACAGGTCGTTGTCAATCATTTCTTGCGGCATGTCGAGGTACATGCGGCTGTCCGATGAGGCTTGCGCCAGTGTCTGAATGCCTTCGGGTGTCTGAGGCCCGGGTTGCGGTGTGTCCGATGGCCGTATCACCACGAGGCATGCGATGGCTGCGGCTGCGGTGACGGTGGCCGTTGTGCCCCAAAGGAGGCGACGGTTGCGGCGTCGGCGTGCCTGCCACGGGCCGCGTGCCAGTGCGCTCAGGCGTTGCTTCTCGGCCTCGAAAAATCCGTCGGGTACGGTGTATATGTCGCGACGGGAGAAGCTTGCGATGTCGTTGTCGTGTTTATTGTCTGTCATAGCTTTTATATTATCAGATGAGAGAAGTGTGTCTTAAGGATGTATGTCCATGCTTTGGAGGATGTCCCTGAGCTTGGCGCGTGACTGGTGAAATGTGGCTCGGGCGGTGTCCTCGGCCATCCCGGCAATGGCGCTGATGTCCGCAAAAGACATCCCGTCATAGTGGCGCAGGTCGAAGACTTGTCGTTGACGCGGGGTGAGTGCCGTCATGGCCTTGGCCAGGGCTGTAGCCAGTCGGTCGGAGTTGTCGACGTAAGGCTCGTCCTCGAGTTCGGGCAGGTCTTTATCGTCAAGTCCGGTGTCAGTGTCATGGCGCCGGCTGAGATGCCGCAGGGCCTCATTGGTGGCTATGCGCCATACCCAGGTGCGTACAGCCGAGGGGTCTTTGAGCCCGTCGAGGCCTTGGAATATGCGCAGCATTGCTTCCTGCATCACGTCTTTGGCATCATCGTGCGACACCACCATACGGCGCACGTGCCTGTATAGCGGCTCGTAGTATTCGGCGAGGATGTCGTCGAATGGCGGTGTCTTGGGTGTGCGGCGTAGTATTTTCATCGTTAGTGCGTTTCGCATTGGTGCGGCGCTCGTAGTGCGCTTTCACTTATTAGACCGCAAGATATGCATTTCGTGTATTCCGAACGACGATTTTAACAACCTTTAAACCATCCGCTGATGTTGCGCGCGCCTATATGACTGTTCTCCGAAAAAAAATTCGTACCTTTGCACTGCTAAAAGCACACGTACGCGAACATTATAATCATCATTAATAATCAACGCATTATGAAAATCGAAAAAATCATCGGTCGTGAAGTACTCGACAGCCGTGGCAATCCCACCGTCGAGGTTGATGTAATCCTCGAATCCGGCGCACGCGGACGCGCCTCCGTACCCTCAGGCGCCTCCACCGGCGTTAACGAAGCTCTCGAGCTGCGCGACGGCGACAAAAATCGATATATGGGCAAAGGTGTCCTCAAAGCCGTGGCCAATGTCAACGGTCCTATCGCCGAAGCTCTCGTAGGTATGTCTGCTCTTGACCAAGTCAAGATTGACGAAACTATGATAGCTCTCGACGGCACCGAAACCAAGAGCAAACTCGGCGCTAACGCCATCCTCGGCGTCAGCCTTGCTGTGGCCAAGGCCGCAGCCGACTATCTCGACCTGCCTCTGTACAAGTACATTGGCGGCTGCAATACCTATGCACTGCCCGTGCCCATGATGAATATCATCAACGGCGGCGCACACTCCGATGCCCCCATCTGCTTCCAGGAATTCATGATTCGTCCTATCGGCGCATGCTGCTTCCGCGAAGGCATCCGCATGGGCACCGAAGTGTTCCACAACCTCAAGAAAGTCCTCAAAGACCGTGGTCTGAGCACCGCAGTAGGTGACGAAGGCGGTTTTGCTCCCACACTTGACGGTACCGAAGACGCCCTCAACGTCATCATCAAGGCCATCGAATTGGCCGGATATGTACCCGGAAAGGATGTTACCATCGGCCTCGACTGCGCTTCCTCCGAGTTCTACAAGGACGGCGTATATGACTATACTTGGAAACAGGGCGCAGACGCTCCCAAGTACAACAGCGCCGAGCAAGCTCAGTTCCTGAAGAGCCTTATCGAGAAATATCCTATCGATTCCATCGAAGACGGCATGGCCGAAAACGACTGGGAAGGCTGGAAGGTCCTCACCGACCTCATCGGCGACCGTTGCCAGCTCGTAGGCGACGACCTCTTTGTAACCAATGTTAAGTACCTCAAGAAAGGTATCGAACTGGGTTGCGCCAACTCCATCCTTGTCAAGGTTAACCAAATCGGCTCGCTCACCGAGACCCTTCGTGCTGTTGAATTGGCACAGCGCAACGGTTACACCGCAGTGATTTCGCACCGCTCGGGCGAAACCGAAGATGCCACCATCGCCGACATCGCCGTGGCTACCAATGCCGGACAAATCAAGACCGGATCGGCCAGCCGCTCCGACCGTATGGCCAAGTACAACCAGCTGCTCCGCATCCAGGAGGAACTCGGATCGGATGCCGCTTACGGTTACGGCAAAAAGACCAAGATGCCCCAGGCCTAAAATCGCAACGCAGCTCGCAATAGCGAGCGTAGACTGACAATACGACGACCCCCAAGCCGTAATACACGGTTTTTGGGGGTCGTCTTTTTTTTTCGCTGACGACTTTTTTTTCCGCTGAGATGATGTTTTGAGGTATATTTTTTGAACGACAAAAAACATACCTTTTGAGGATGCGCGTATAAAGACGAAACTGTTTACCTTTACCCATGATTTATATGCATCATAATGTCTGAATAGGACTATGGCGCCTATATGCTATTGCCGACCGAAATCGGATTACGACCAATCCTTACGCAAAATATACGAACAAACATAATACCATAGACATGATCCATTCATCATCAAGTGAAGACAGACGACAGATGTTGCCTACGAAGGCAATTATGGTTGTCGCATTATGTATTTATGCCGTTATTCCGGCATTAGCCGAGCGCTTTGTCTTGGACGGTGTCGGATACACAGTGACGAGTGCGGTACAAAAGACCGTTCGCGTAGACAGTATCGGACTGCCCGGCCAAACGTCAGGTCAGGATACAATTCGGATAGTCATACCCGAAAAAGTAGTAAATGCCGGTACCGAGTACGCTGTGACCGAGGTAGGCAGCGAAGGGCAGACCGAATTGATAAATACCGGATATACGAGCAAGCCGTTTATCATTCAGTTTCCGTCATCGTTGACCAAACTCCACAAAGGGACGCTGACTCACCCCAATGCGTGCTTGGTGTTTTCGCCAATGCAAGCGGTGTTCCCCGGCGAAATGTTCAGGGACTGCACCATATACTCGCTGGCGCTTCCCGAGGGTATGACTGAAATTTCCAACAACTTTGCTCGCAACTGCCGCATTTACGGCGAGGTGAGACTGCCCTCCACAATGCGACATATAGGTGACTATGCCTTTGCGGGAGACAAATTCTACGAATCCAAGGGCTATGAATACTCAAACCGCATAAAATTCGTGTTTAACTACGGGTTGCAGAGTATCGGTTACAAGGCATTCTTCTATTGCAATCCTATCACCGTACGTCGCGACAACAACGACTCCAACACCTTGGTGCTTCCCGGGACTTTGACTTCTGTCGGCGAAAGCGCCTTCGAGCGTATGGACTATATGATGACCGTCGAATTGCCGGCATCGCTTAAGGTGGTGCCTAAGAGGATGTTGGCGTGTTGCACCTATCTGCGCAATATCGTGATACCCGAAGGCATCGAGCGTATCGAAGCCGAGGCATTGAGCGACAATGGCGGCAAGGTTTACCAATGGCCATACGGTTACAGCCATTACGGCACATATCATTTTGTGCTGCCTTCGACAATCAAATACGTGGGTAAGAACGCCTTCAATAACCCGTGCCAGCTGATTTCCATAGTGAGCTATGCGCCGGTACCGCCGGTCACGTCCGGCACACTTGCAGACAAGATAGCCCGGGATGTGGTGCTGCAAGTACCGCGCAATGCCTATACGCGCTATCGGAGCGATGCTAATTGGGGCCGCTTCCTCACCGAAGCGCTGGATGACGGGTATTGCACCGTATCTGTGCGCCAAAACATTAAAGAAGGCGGGACGGTCAGCCATTTGACGCAGATACGCATAGGGTCGACAGCCACCGTAAAGGCACAAGCCGCTCAAGGCTATACCTTTAAGGGGTGGGAACGCAACGGCGCCATCGTCGCCACCACGCCCGAATACAATATTACCGGTGTATATGACAGCCAGACAGTTACCGCAATATTTGCCCCTGTCGACGGCTCGTCTGACCGCCCGGATGATTATTACTCGACACTCTATTATACTCCCGGGTCGTCCGGTTCGCTGCCGATAGACGGTATTGCATTGCGACATGGCGTGGACCGTGCCTCAGAATGGGATTTTGACTTTGCCGAAGTCAAGGACGGACGCTACGGCGTCAAGGCATACATCCGGCACGCCGATGCAAAGACATATCCGGACACCGTTGCCTCGACATTCTCCGGCGAGAATTATACATATTTAGTGGCTGATTACGGCCGAGATACATATCGGCCCTATCTCAGCCAAAGCATAGTGCAAGACCCTGTTAACTTCCCACTGACGGCGGTCTATGATGCTTCCGGCGAGTTGCAGCCTTCGTGCCGATATGTGATGGAAATCCCCATTCGGCACAAGACTTCCGGCGAAAAAGCCGTAATGACTTACACTGTCGATGTTTATATGCCCGGCACGAAAGATCCGGAGCTTGAACGCGACTTCTACGGCCAAGAGTCGTTGATTGTGTACAAAGGCGGGTATTATCTTAACGTGAAGGCCGGCAGTCTTGACCGTACCAATGGTTTTGATGTCGAACTGGTTGTAGACAGATCCCTTAAGTTCCACGAGGGATGGAGTAATATACACCGGTACAAGTACAACTACAAGGCCGGCGAATGTCCCGTGCCGGAGGATGACGGTAGCTACACGCATGAGGGCGGAACGCTCGGCATAGACATCGATACACGCTATGCCGTGGCAATGTTCCAAAGCGAGGGGACAATCAGCAGCGGAAGCAACTATCGCTTCACCATCCGCGCCCGCAACTACAACGCCGACGGCACACCGCGTCCGTGGATCGAACAAAGCGTAGGCCGTAACGGTAGAGATGAATCTATCAAACAGCTCTTAGGCAGCATAGTAGTATACAAGCTCAACAACAACGAGAGTTATCAAAGTTCGACTATCGCCAAGTCCACGCCGCTTAACGGCAGTACGGTAGACTTCGACAACGGCTGGGCTGTATCCATGTATAAGGACTATTACAATGCCTTTGCGGCCCGAAACTGGAACAAGGTGTATGAATACAACCACCGAGGCATATACCAAGACGATCTTGATGAGCTACTGTACAACTCATACCTCATGGAGGTGAACATCAAGAAATTCCCGGAGCGTTGGGGGCGGTGTCAAGTGCTTGTCGAGAAAAAAGATGCGGACAGCGGTACGACATCTGTGGCGCGTGCCGGCAGCCGATATGATTATGACGTGGCCAAGGAAATACGCTTCAATCACGGCTTCACCCGATTGGCATTCCCGTCTGACGGCAAACTCCATCGTTGGGCCTTGTACTGGCCGGACATAGACTTGCTGCGCGAATACACTTTTACGGACAAGAATGACGAAACCGATAACATGTACTGCATCAATATGACGTTCAAAGGTGCCGGTTTGGCCGACATCGAGGATATATTGATGGTCTACGAAACAAAGACCGGGGAGGTCAAGCGCCGGACTTATGGCAGTGATGAATGGTACAGCAGTAATATTTACACGGATGCCGACGGAGTCAAATTTAGCAGAAAACAATGCGCTTTGATACTTACCGAACCGGATGGCATCAAGCGAGTGATTGCAGTGACTGATACCGTGCCTGACGGAACGGCTCATAAGGTGCTTATACCCGGCAGCCTCAACGTTGTGCGCAGCGTTCATTCGTACTCCGATTCCAATAGTCCGATAATGGTCGATGTGGCCAAGGACGGAGCGCCCCGAGAGCGAAATCTTGTCTGTCTCACCGGCGTCACTGATTTGTATGTACGCCTCGTAGATGCTTCTACCGGCAAGACGATAACCTCCGGCATCACTTACTGGGCCGGTGATAGCGATACCAAGCATAATACGCCGCAGATGGTGAACGGTATGGCCAAAATCAGTGTTGTCAGTGCCATCTACGGGGGAGTCTATTCACAGTATGCGTTTTTTGCCGACGGATATGTGCCGCAGATACTCTACGGCACACCCGAAATACAGGGCCAGACCGCATATATCGGAGGCTATACGGCCAAATACGAGGGCGATGACCTGGTGCTGACACTTCCGATGCGCCGTCGCGTCGGCAAACGTCCTTTCGATGTTGTGGCCGTACGTTATCGCACACCCGGAGTGAATGGCGTCGATGCGGAAGACCCCGGATGGCAGGATGTAGTCTACAACGGACCGTCTACGCGTATAGCGTATGAAGGCGGATACCGACCTAAGGGGCTGAATACGATGGCAATCACTGTTGTGTATTATAATGATTACACCATCTCGGAAAGACGCAAAAATCCCGAGAAAGACAAATGGAAGGGTGATACCGGAGCGTTGTCTTCCATTACGCTTAAAGCTCTTACGGGCAAGTATGACGGCACCGCCAATGAGGTTACTTTCCCACTGGTCACCAAATATCTGTCCGGCATCATGGCGCCGCGATACGATATTGTCGGCTTCGGACTTGTCGAAGACAAAGACTTGGGCTACAACGGCGTAGGGTGTCATTACTACAAGTATAGACGCTATCCGCAATGCAAGTATATGTTTGCCACCTACGAGGGCATACCCGGAAGTCTGGTCAATAATGAGCGCGAAAGTATGGTTACCATAGCCCTCAAGAGCCGTGACCGTATTGACTTGTGCCGCTTCAAGAACCTGACGGAGAATGCAATGTATATGGCTGACGGCCTGGAATATGACACACCTATAGGCGAAGAACGAGTGTCCGAGATGTCCGCCAAGGAAGACCTCGGCAAGGAGTTCCAGCAAACTTTTGCCGATTTTGAGGTCGAATTGCCGACAGACAATTTCCTGCCTTTCAATATCGGAGTGCAGAAGATAGGTCGCGACTACGTCATTCGTGGAGCGATGTCCTATAATATATTGCCCGGCGGCACCATGTCGGATATGCTTGACAAGGTGGGATTTGCCAATGATATGGACGGTGTGTTCTACGAGCTGCAACGAACCGTTACTCGCGATGATCACGAGCGCTCGATACACGAAAATGCTTTCAACAATTCGGGCGCCTTTGTGGGCGTGCGCGGATGGCTCGACGGGCGCTTTGTGCGCACCGAATCGGGACACTTTGTTCCGCGCCCCGGCGGTATAGGTCTCAAAGTCGAGGCTTCGGGTACTGTGCAAAGCAAGTTGTGGACGCCGTTCTTCTGCGTCGGCTCTGCTCTCGAAGGCGAGGTGAGCACGGCAGTGTCTCTGGCCTATCCCGAGGAACACGACTTGCAATGGGCCGTGAGCAGTGACGACAAGTTCAAGATGGACCTGGTGCAGCAGACCACCGTGGGTCTCACCACTTCGTTCATGGTGCAGGCCGGTGTAGACCTTTATATAGCCAAGGCTGTATGTGGCGTCATAGGCAGCCTCGGCGGCTCCTTTGACTCGGAAGTCCGCTACAAACCATATCTGCGACATGCTCACGAAATTTACGATGACTCGTCCGATCCGGACAAGCCGGAGAAGAAGCCCGAGTTCTACCTCTACAACGGCAGTCGCATGTCTCTGAGCGGTTCGCTCGAAGCGTATGCCGAGGTCAAGTTCTTATGGTGGAAAAATCGCCAGTCGTATACGCTATTCTCCTTTGATAAGAAGTGGTACGACCCGGATGATGCTTCCAACCCGCTGTGGCAACGCGATAATGGTGGAAATAGTAGTAGCACCGGTCTACGTCTGCTCAACTCGGACTATCGCCCGTTGAAGCTCGATGCCGATGCGCTCAAAACTGCATCATCGATTGTCTCAAATGTAGATACTTATGCCGGTCCGCGCTACATTTTCGACGGTAAGGATATGACTTTCTTCCGCCTTAATGCTCAGGATATGAAAGCAAGCACGGTGGAAACGGTGGGAGGTGGTGTCTTGACCGCTACTGACGGCAAGCCTCTGATGAGCGCCGATGCTGCTTCTGCCGGCTCAAAGGGCATTATTGTCATGGAAACGTCTACGGCACCCTCCGACAAGATTTTTGACGTCAATGACGCCCCGAAATATGTAGGCGTCAAGGCTTCGGTCTACAATGGCGGGACTTGGAGCGAGCCGGTGCTGCTGTCCTCGGCCAACGACGCCAACTATACACCACGCGCGGCCGTTAACGCTGCCGGGCAGGGTTTAGTGATTTGGAAGGGCGGTGAATATGTGCCCTCATATGTCAATTCGGACGAAAGCGGCAGCATCGGCGGTACCGTCAGCGGCGCATTGTACGGCGCTTCGTATGACGGCGTCAAGTGGTCGGCCGAAAAGGCGATGACAATGATGGACAACGACCATCCCATAGCCGATTACGCCGTAGCAATGGGACAGGACGGGACGGCTTTTGCATTGCTGTCTGTTATGCGTACCGAAAGGGAAATCAATCGCATAGGCAACGAATTGGATAATTCGTTCTTGGCCACTCTGGTATACAAGGACGGAGAACCATCGTATACGATGCATACGGATTGCAGCGGCTCGCGTCCGCAGATTGTCTCCTGCTCGGCGGGCGTATTTGCCGCAGCTACGGATATTGACCAAAACGGCAATGCCGACATTCGCCTTTACAATGTCGTCGGGGACGGCTCGTTGCAAGACCTTGGCTTCCTCGGACTGGGACAGCGTAGTGTCCTCGACTATCGACTCATAGCTTCGGACAACGCCGATGCGCCGCTGGCTGTCGTATGGAAAGAGGTACGTAAACATATCACGGACCAAAATTCCGGAGCGTTCGAGGCTAAGACACAGGTATATACCGCGCTGATACGCGGTGCCGCCGATGCAGCCGCCGACAATGGCATGGTATACCTTTCGGCTTCTCGTCTAATTACCGAAGCCCCGGCAGGACTTGATATAGCCGGATTTGACGGATATATTAATGGCGACGGCGGAGTCACCGCAGCCGTCACGTTGTTCGATGTAGCCACCGGCGGCGCCAATATCGTCGAGAACTCGGCGACATTCGACAATGTCGTTTCGATTGAACGTGCCGGCATCGACACGGCTGTCGAAAAGAACAAGGACTTCGGGTACTTTGTCACGGTATATAATAACGGACGCGATGCCATTGATTATATTGACATTAAGCTCGGAGACGAAGGCGTCAAACGTACGATTTCGACCAGCCTTTTCCCCGGCAATAGCGTAGATCTCTCGGACATGGTGCTGTATACTGCTGACCTTGAGAAGGGATTGGTGCCTTACATCACACCGCATTTCACGTCCAATCCTGCGGTAGAGCGCCCATATAAGGTTGCGGCTTCAAAAACAGCTCGCGCACCGCGTCATCGCTCGCCGGTGAGCACACCCGAGACGCCGATTACGTTGAATGTTGTGGATATGGTTGTGTCGCCGCTGAGCGTGCGTGTACTTGGAGATGACAAGGATTTTGAACCCGGAGAAATCGGCGAGTGCGAAGATGCCGGCGAGATACCCGAATTGGATAAAACCGAGGAGGACGGATTTACAAACGTGCTATTTGCCGTTAGCAACAATTCGCCGGTAGCGCTTGGCAGTGGATACAATACTAATGTAGCGCTCTATTTGGATCCCAACGGAACAGCTCCGTATAAATATGCCCACGAGGTCAATCTTGCCGCATCCGACTTTGACCGTGACAGCGGTATGGCCGTGGCACGTTTCGATATTGGCGCTGTGCCTGAGGATATTATGGTGTATGCAGTGGCTGTTACCACTGATGCTATGGGTAATGTTGTTCCCGACCAAAACTACCGAGACAACTCCGTCGAAGTATTCTTGTATAAGAATGACATTACGACCATTCCCGATGGGGTGGATGACATCTCAAAAGATGAAGATGTCGCTGATGCCGGTTTTGTCGTTGCTAATGACGGTGATGCTGTCGTTGTCAGCAACCTGACTCCCGGCTCGACGCTGCGTGTCTATGGCATCAATGGCGTACTTTACAAACTGTTCAGCGTGCCCGAGAACTGCTCCGAGCACCGTGTCACACTCCCTGCAAAGGGCGTGTACATCTTCACCGACACTGCTAAGACGGTGAAATTCCGCCACTAATATCATCGGGCGTCGGTGCGGATGCACCGGCGCCCAACTCTCGCGGATGCGGATATGCGCTTAATGCGTGCTTAATCAGAGCTTTAGTCGTAATGGTCAAAACGGGTGTTGAAAATGGCACTCGTTTTTTTGCTGTAGCCCGTTTATCTTATGTAGCACTGCCCTCTATGTGGTCGTCATAATTGTTAATTTGCTTTTTCCTAGATATTTCCCTCCGTTTAAATTTATAATATTAATATAATTTAATGAATAGGAGAGGGGGGAAATTGTAAAATTACCTGTACTTTTGCAAAAAGAAATAACGCCGTCATTCGGGTGTTTTAAGTCAGTGTATTTTTAACGAACTATTATATCTGGTGAGTTCTATGAGATATCCATTGTTTTTTTTGCTGTGCTTTTTAATTAGCATAAAAACCTTTGCTGTAGCTGATTATGAAACAAGAGAAGTAGATCTCGAGTTGGAGGTCGGGGATATTAAATATGTCAGCCCCGCTGGCTACGCTGGTGTTTCCAATTATAACCCGACCGATGTAACATCATTAAGTGTGACCACCGAAACAGGATTAATTAATCCCTCTACCAGCAAAATAGTAAAAGCCACAAAAAGTGGCAAATCCATACGAATAGAGGCTGTTGGCGAAGGAAAATGTCGCGTTGTAGGAAGTTGTCATTTTAGAAGCCCCAATAGTATCGGGACGACAGGGATTGCTACCGTGATTTTCCTTGTAACGGTAAAAAAGAAAACGATCAAAGTGTCTTCTATCAGTTTGAACAAAGATAATCTCAAGTTGTTTGAGGAGCATTCGGAGCGTTTATTGACTAATGTTTTGCCAGTTGATGCAGACAATAAGACTATTGTATGGAGTTCTCAAAATCCGGATATCGCGACAGTTAGTTCTGACGGTTGTGTTTCAGCCGTGTTTCCTGGAGAAACTATTGTTGAGGCAGCCACAACAGATGGCTCTAATATAGTGGGAAAATGTAATGTGACAGTTATTAGACCTATTACAAACATCATTCTTGATACTGATAGATTAACTATTGAAAAAGGAGATAAACACCAAATAAATTATATCGTTTTGCCGGAAGCAGCAACAATCAAGGATATTGATTGGTTGAGCAGCGATAGTTCGATTGCATCCGTCTCTGAAAGCGGTGAAATTACGGCAAATGAAGTAGGTTCTACCATTATTGTTGCTAACGCAAAAGATGGCTCAGACGTTTTTGAAAAATGTTTGGTTATTGTCAAGAAGACATTAGGAATACGAGATATGATTAATGCGGAGGTGGGGGTAAGTATTAATAACAGGTCGTTTGACCCTATTCCGCTTGGTTCCCAAATAAGTGTCTTTTCGATAGATGGTGCTTTGATGTTTCATGATGCGACATCAATCGTTCCCATTTCAATTTCTCTACCTGCCGGACATTTGTATATTCTACGCACTATCAATGGTTCTAGCGTTATAGCACTCTGAGAGCTAATAAGGTGCATAGGCATTTGCCATGTCCCTTTGTCTTTTTTTTGGAGAATAATTATAGATGGCCGAGTAATGTGCCGCTCTTGCCTCGAAGTTGGATTGGCTCGGTCTGGCATTTGTAGACGGAGTGTCTAGTGAGCCGGTAAGCATCACTCGCGAAGGCGGAGGACGCGGACGCCGGTCCAGTGACGGTTGCGCTGTACAAAGCGGTCGAGCGTCTCGTCGCTCACCACAACTTTGCCCAAGGTGCTGGAGGCGTGCATCACGTGCCATTTGCCGTCATCGCCACGCGTAAGGATGCCTAAATGCGTCACGTCAAGGTCTTTGAGCGTAGAGGTAAAGCACAGAATGTCACCCTCGCGCAGTTGGGTCTGTACACTCTTGTCGCCTAAAGACCGCGCTTTTAAGTAGCCGAAGCGATGGTTGCGGTATCCGTCTTCGACATCGCGTATGCGTTCATAGGTGACGCTGTCGGCCATGACCGGGTAGCTATCTCGATGGGTGGACATGTAGTCGATGGTCTTGACTTCGTATTTGACGCCTGTATCCATGCGACGGACGGCATCCTCGATAATGCCCATGGCGCTGTTGTCCATAATCCAGTCGCATATATAGTGCAGGCGGCTGGCATATCCGTTCATTACTCCGTGGCGGTAGCGGATTTTCTCGAGGTTGTACATAGCATCGCGCCATCCCGAGCGTCCTTCGCCTATAGTATAGGCCATAGCCATCGCAGTCTCGACAAAAGTCGTGCAATCGAGCGCGCCAAGGTCGATGGTTAGCATTTCGCCGGCCGACCCGTCGGCGGCACGGTGCGAGAAGGCGTATGCCGTGTCACATTCCAGTGTGTGTGCTACGTATGGTGTTCCGATAAAGCTGTGCCCGATGTCAGAGAGGAGCATCCCGGTTGTGTACTTGAGGGACGAGACCTTCTCGCGCGTCGATGCTTTCTTCATAATCTCCACCATCAGCGTCGTGTCGCGCTCCTCGTTGCCGAAGCGGATATGCCCCCAATTGATGGCCGAGGCATTGATGCCGGCGGTCGCTATCGCCAGCGTACACATTATTATATATAAGATGCTGTGTCGTCTCATCGTCTGTCTGTATTCTTAGATTGGAAAGGGTATATGGACGGCTTTCGCCGTACTACAATAGATAGAGTGGGGTGTGCAATGGTCAATTACACTATGTCAGACTGCCTTCCCCGATAGCTTTGCAAAGATAGCTATTTTTCGGCATATACATCGGACTTCGAGCTTGCAGAGCCTCTCTGTCGCTTTCTCATCACTCCCATTATTCTCATCGCTCCCGTTATTCCCGTTATTCCCATTATTCCTATTATTCCCATCGCTCCCATTACTCCCATAAAAATATTCGCTGTGCTATATTGTGGAATGATAGCGTTTTGGGTGTCCGAGGGCCGGTTTTGGCAAAAAAACAGCAAAAAAAAGTGCGAAAAAAATTTGGCTGTTGACGAAAAAGGGCGTACCTTTGCACTCGCTTTTCGGGAATGACGCCGACGGCATGCGAGCCGGGGCGCCGAGAAGTTAAAGAGTGTTAAACACTGCCCGACTTTTTGGCAGAGACAAAAAAGCGCCGTAACTTTGCAGACGCTTTCGGGTCGCAAAAATGCGTTCCGAGACACTCGAAAAAACGAGCACATTGAAAGGATTACAATAGACAAAGTAGTAGTACGAGAGCTTAAAAAAAATAAACTCGAGTCAATTCTTAACAACTACTTTTACCTGATAAAGTCAAAGCGCAAAGAGCCCCGGACGCCGCACGACGGCACCGGGCGTCGGAAGCCGAAGTTTCTTTCGGGAAGCT
>Ga0129317_1000440_pt1 | contig 44542 bp, 41 predicted proteins | sample Cm1ome_FD_94430 | JGI IMG/M metagenome (GOLD analysis project Ga0129317, IMG submission 94430) | Eastern black-and-white colobus group fecal microbial communities from Wisconsin, USA - Cm1105 metagenome | ecosystem: Host-associated > Mammals > Digestive system > Large intestine > Fecal | place... | reverse complement strand
TCTTGAAGCTCATCATTCCAAATGTTATCATTTAGGAATGGGTAAAAATGTATCAAAGTCATCGCTGGCAAGAGCAAATCAAGATAGAGACTATCACATCTTTGAAGAATATGCTTACTACCTAGTTAGCGAAGCACGACAAAAGTGTGCTAATCATATTTTCAAACTTGGCGGTAACGTTTATGCTTTCGATTCGACAACTATTGACCTGTGCCTTTCAGTCTTTTGGTGGGCAAAATTCCGCAAAAAGAAAGGTGGTATTAAAGTGCATACATTATATGATGTGGAAACACAGATTCCTGCATTCTTTCATATCACGGAAGCATCCGTACACGATTCTAAAGTCATGATTGAAATTCCTTATGAACCAAGCTCTTATTACATCTTTGACCGCGGTTATAACAACTTCAAAATGCTGTATAAAATTCATCAAATTGAAGCCTACTTTGTTGTCAGAGCAAAAAAGAATCTCGGGTACAAATCCATCCAATGGAAACGTAGGCTGCCTAAGAATGTGCTTTCAGACGCGAGTGTACTTCTGACAGGATTCTATCCTAAACAATATTACCCAGAGCCACTTAGGCTGGTTAAATATTGGGATGAAGAACAAGAACGAGAATTTATATTCATAACCAATGCGATGCATATATCTGCGCTTCAAGTTGCTGAACTTTATAAAAATCGCTGGCAGGTAGAGCTGTTTTTCAAATGGCTCAAGCAGCACCTTAAAATCAAAAGATTTTGGGGAACTACAGAGAATGCTGTTCGAATACAGATATATGCTGCTATATGCGCTTACTGTTTGGTGGCAATCATTCAACACGATATGCAACTGGACAGAAGTACATATGAAGTGTTGCAAATACTGAGCATCTCATTGACTGATAAGACTTATCTGAGAGACCTCTTTAATAAAACTAAATTTCAAAATGACAAAGAACGATTCGGACCAAATGGGCCAAGTTTGTTTAATTTTTAATTCGTCCCAATTTTAATGGGACACTAATGAATATAAATATAAACTTTAAATAAAATAACATATGGCTTATCAAGAAATAAAAACAACTGGATATGGAACGCGACTGTCTAATTCAATAAAGGGTATCGCTACCGGCTTCTTACTGTTAATAGTCGGTTCGGTTTTATTGTGGTGGAATGAGGGACGTGCCGTGAAGACAACCAAAATGCTGGAGGAGGCACAAGGAGTGGCCGTGCATGTGGATGATGTATCTAAAGTGGATCCGTCATTAAACGGAAAACTGATTCATGCCACGGCTTTCACACAAACGAAAGATTCTCTCAGCGATGAGACTTTCGGCATAGGAGCCGTAGCTGTCAGACTGGATCGTAAAGTGCAATATTATCAATGGGTAGAGAATGAAAAGACCGAGACAAAAGATAAGGTTGGAGGAAGCCAGGAAGAAGTGACGACTTACACCTACCAACGGCAATGGGTGGGAAGTCCGGTTAATTCTCAGGAGTTTAAGGACACGGATTACCAAAACAAGAACTTTGTCGTAATGAATCTGGAAGATAAGAATTATATGGCAGAGAATGTGAAATTTGGTGCTTATCAACTTCCGAAGGATTTGATACGTTCCATCTCCGGGAAAACTCCGATGGAGTTAAGTTTCAGCGAAGAGCAGCTGAAGCAGTGGAATCAGGACGTTAAAAAGGCTTTTGAAGGTACGAACGTACAACCGGAAAAGAGTGCTGAGCCTGCTACGGATGAAACCGCTCCGGTTGTTGAAGGGGATTCTGCAAAGATTGCAGACGTGACAAAAACGGAAGTTGATACTCTTGCAGAATCAAATGATTACGAATATGTCCATATAAACGGAAACGTGCTTTATTTCGGAAAGAATCCGAATAATCCGCAAACCGGGGATATGACTGTTACATTTACAAAGATATTGCCCGGAGAAGCTTCTGTCATTGCGGAAGTAAACGGTTCTCAATTACAATCGTTTGTAGCCAAAAGCGGTAAAGAGTTCTCGGTTCTGAGATCCGGAGCGATAAGTATGGAGAAAATGTTTGAAAATGAACATAAGAGCAATACCATCCTGACTTGGGTACTACGTGTCTTAGGTCTGTTGTTGGTCATCTTTGGATTTAAAGGTATTTTCGGCATCTTGATAACTTTGTTGAAAGTGCTTCCGTTCCTTGCGGACATTGTAGGATTGGGCGTAGGTTTGGTTTGCAATGTGATTGGTTTCGTATGGTCACTCCTCGTCATTGCAATTGCCTGGCTCTTCTATCGTCCGGTTATTTCGATAATCCTGCTGGTTGTCGTGGTTGCCGGAGTTGTTTATTTAGTCAAAAAAGGGCGTAATAAAAAAGAGGAATGGATGGAGTACTGTTTGTCAGCGGCATTGTCTTTTCTATTTGTTTGCAATATGTCCTGTGCCAAAACTCCGTCAGGGTCTGAGGCGAGATTGGTGAGTTATGAATACGTACGCTATGGTACGATGTCTCATCCTGACGCAGTTTACCGGGCATACTTGCAACCGGATGGAAAAGCAATGCTTCGACATAACTTTACTCCGGACAGGGATGAGATGGAAATACCTGTCCCTGTATTTGTTCTGGATTCTATCAAGAGTTTGATGCGGACGCATAGGATGTATGAGTACAAAAGCAGGTACAAACTTTTGTTAGAAGTATTGGATGGCTACAGCTGGTCTTATTCGGCAAAGTTTGAAGACAAGACAGAATTTACTTCAAGTGGTGACAACTGTTATCCGCAAGGTGACGGCTTTCGTGAAATCCACGCTATGTTGGACACTTATATAAAAAAATCATATGAACAGTAATTTGAGATCGATAGCGGCTTTGGTGCTTGCCTGTGTGATACAGCTTTCCGGAACAGGGAAATTAAATGCACAGGATAACGATTGCTGGGTGAAAATAGCCTTTTTAGGCCATTATACGGACTATAACAGTTTTATCTCTTCCTCATCCTATCCGCTATTGTGTCAGACTTATCCGGATCTGCAGTCCATCGACAAGTTTGCGGTAGACGATAGGGGTGAAGAGCTCTATCTGGTCATACCATCAGAAGGGTATGATATTACGGTTAGTTCCTGTCCAGACGAAATTAATGGTAAGTTGATTGAAGGGGACATACTTTACAAGACAGAGGATGGCTTCGATACCTCATTAAGCGGAAAACCATTTTTGGTGCAATGTAATGTGGATCTCCCGAATGTGCAGTTGGTGATTGCCGGGGCGGAAGGGGTGGAGACCTATTCCCCGCATATCGATTTGGAACAAGGCAGATTGGCTTACCATGCCCGTGTAAGGGATATATCCCGCCCCCTGCCACAATCCGGACCGGACGAATCGGTTCTTTATGCGGATATGGGAATAAGCGCAATGGTAAAGAAAGGCAAAGTCGTTTTATCGCTTGACTTGGACAAATTGAGGTTAGATGCCAACATAAAAAATTATGAAAAGGATCGCTATGTCAGTCGCGAGGTTTCTGGGACAAACGGTATCTGTCGCCAGGTATTCATCGGCAGCAGAGGTGCAAAGATGGAGCCTTGGCTCTGCCTGCTTATGGATGACGGGACAGCCAGGATTTTGAACTTGATTGAAGCGATATATGAGGATGACTTTTACGCAAGCCCTGAGTTGCCCGGTTTCTCCGATATCATCTCCTTCGAAGAGGGAGGTACAGGAGAGTATATGCCGGGACGGTTCTCTTATCAGACTATTTTCGGGATAGATAAGGACGGCGGTCGCCATGAAATACCTGTCTTTTTAGATGCGGGAGAGTACACCTATGAAGCATTGACAAAAAAAGGGTATTATGCGACACTGACTTTGAGAAGCAATTGGAGAATGAATCTTCTACTTGAAGGTGATCAAGAAATTCCAGGAAATTGGGTCGGAAGTTTTTTTGAAGCGGTGACACGGGATGATTCATCTGATTTTAATTTTCGTTTGACAGACGAGACAGAGGAATCCGGAACATTCCGGTTAACTGCGAAAGATGACAAATATATACTGACTCCCCTTTCCGGGTTTGCCCTTTATGGCAAAGTAGGCAAGGAGATAGAATTGGAAAAAGAAAGATGAGTGGTGACAGTTGTTATCCGTAAGGTGACGGCTTTCGTGAAATCCACGCTATGTTGGACACTTATATAGAAAAATCATATGAACAGTAAATTGAGATCGATAGCGGCTTTGGTGCTTGCCTGTGTCATACAGCTTTCCGGAACCGGGAATTTGTGGGCACAGGATAACGATTACTGGGTGAAAATAGCTTTTCTGGGCTATTATAAGGACTATCACAGTTTTGTCACTTCTCCATCTTATCCGCAGTTGCGTCAGGCTTATCCGGATTTGAAAACTATCAAAAGTCTGGCGGTTGATGCTGAAGGTGAAGAGTTCTATCTGGTCATACCATCAAAAGGGCATGATGTCAATGTTAACGCTTGCACATCAGGGGCATGGTATGATCTTACTCATAACGATAAGTGGGATCAGCTTACTGTTAACGAGCAGTGGGCGCAGCTTGCTGATGTGATATTTAGAGGGGGGATACATTATACGACAGAGGGTGGCTCGGATGCCTCTTCAGGTGGAAAGCCATTTTTGATGAGATGTAATCGTTTAGATACTTCTTTCCCGAATTCGATGTTGGTGATTGATGGAGGCAGGGATGTCTATTACCCTTGCTTGGATTTGAATCAAGGCGCAATGCTTCATCATGCCCGTGTAAAGGATATATCCCGCCCCTTGCCGCAATCCGATCCGGACGAATCGGGTCTTTATGCGGATATGGGAATATATGCACTGGTGAAGAACGGCAAAGTCTTTTTATTGTTTAATTGGGACAGATTGAATTCAAGTGGTTATATCCAAGTCGATGGAGAGGAAAGTTCTCGCTCTTTTATTAATGCGGTGGAAGAAATAAACGGTATCTGTCGTAAGGTATTCATCGGCAGTATCGGACAGGATATAAATCCCTGGCTTTGCATGCTTATGGATGACGGGACTGTCAGGATTTTGCACATCTTCGATGCATTACACAGGAATGATTTTGCTGCAAGCCCCGCATTGCCCGGGTTTTCCGATATCATCTCCTTCGAAGAGGGAGGTGCCGGCGAGATTGAACCGGGAGTGTTTTCTTATGGTACCATTTTCGGGATAGACAAAAAGGGGGATCGTCATGAAATACCCGTTTTTTTCGATGACGGGAGGTATACTTTTGATGTATGGACAAGAGAAGGAGAATGTCAGGCGAATTTGATTCTGAGAAGCAACTGGAGGATGAAATTCTTGCTTTCAACTGAGTTCGAAGTGTCGGAATATCGGGTCGGGGGCTTTTTCGAAGCAGAGACACGGTATGATTCATCTGATTGTAATTTTCGTTTAACAGACGAGTATACAAATGAAGAAGGGCGAAAGCAAGAGGAATCCGGAACATTCAGGTTAACCACGAAAGATGACAAATATATACTGAATCCCCTTTCCGGTTTTGCCCTTTATGGCAAAGTAGATCAGGAGATGGAATTGAAGAAAGAAGAAGATCCTTGGTGACAACTGTTATCCGCAAGGAGACGGCTTTCTTGAAATCCACGTTATGTTGAACACTTATATATAAAATCATATGAACAGTAAATTAAGATTAACAGTAGCTTTGGCTCTTGCCTGTGTGATACAGCTTTCCGGAACAGGGAAATTATGGGCGCAAAACAATGATTGCTGGGTGAAAATAGCCTTTTTGGGTTATTACACTGACTATAATAGTTTTATCTCTTCCGCATCCTATCCGCAATTGTGCCGGACTTATCCGGAGTTGAAAACTGTCAAAAGTCAGGAGGTTTATGCTCCGGGGGAAGAGTTTTATCTGGTCATACCATCAAAAGGATATAATGTTACGGTTCATTCCTGCACATACGATATGTGGGTGCGGCATTCCGATGAATTAGGGGAAATATTGCATATGACAGAGAACGGCTTCGATGCCTCTTTAAGCGGAAAGCCATTTTTGATGCAATGTAATGAAACTTACCCGAATACGATGTTGGTGATTTACGGAGCGGAAGGCATAGAGGACTATTATCCCTACCTGGATTTGAACCAAGGCTCATTGCCTTATTCTGTCCATGTGGTGGACATATCCCACTCCCTGCCGCAAGCCGAACGGAACGAATCCGGCCCTAAGGGAATAAGTGCGACGGTGAAGAACGGCAAAGTCGTTTTATCGTTTGACTTGGACAAATTGAGTCCAAGATTTGATGTTAGAATGAATATTCCTGAAGGGGACAGACAGGTTACTCGCGAGGTTTCCGGAACAAACGGTCTCTGTCGCCGGGTATTCTTCGGCAACAGAGGCGCAGATAGGACGCCTTGGCTCTGCCTGCTTATGGATGACGGGACAGCCAGGATTTTGAGCTTGTTGGATGCGTTGTATGACGATGACTTTGTCGCAAGCCCTGAATTGCCCGGTTTTTCCGATATCATCTCCTTCGAAGAGGGAGGTGCCGGCGAGATTGAGCCGGGAGTGTTCTCTTATCAGTCCATTTTCGGGATAGACAAAAAGGGAGGCCGTCATGAAATACCTGTCTTTTATGATGAGGGGAGGTATACTTATGATGTATTGAGAGACGGAGAAAAAATGCAGGCGGTACTGACTTTGAAAAGCAACGGGAGAATGTCACTTGCGCTTGCAGCAGAGAACGACTTGGCAGAAGATTGGAGCGGAAGCTTTTTTGAAGTGGACCAGGGTAAATCGTTCACTTCATTTGATTGTAATTTTCGTTTGGGAAACAAGTATTCAACAGAAGCGGCGCAAGGTAAATCCGGAACATTCCGGTTAAGGAGGGAAAATAATAAATATATATTGACTCCCCTTTCCGGTTTTAATCTTTACGGCAAGGAAGGTCAGAATATAGAATTGAAGAAAAAAGAGGAGTGATGAATATGAAAAATAAATTAAGATTGATAGCGGCTTTGGCACTTGCCTGTGTCATCCAGCTTTCCGGAACAGGGAAATTATGGGCGCAAAATAATGATTGTTGGATGAAAATAGTTTTTCTGGGCTATTATGCGGACTATCAAGGTTTTGTCACTTCCGCATCCTATCTGCGGTTGTGTCAGGATTATCCGGACTTGAAGACAATCAAAAACCTGGCGGTTGATACTACGGGAGAAGAGTTATATCTGGTCATACCGTCAGAAGGACATGACATTACGGTTAATTCCTGCACATACGATATGTGGGCGCAGCGTACTGACGAGTTTGAAGGGGAAATCCTTTACAAGACAGAGAATGGCTTCGATGCCTCCTTAGGTGGAAGGCCGTTCTTGATGAAATGCAATCATTCGGATGCTTACCCGAATACGATGTTGGTGATTGACGGGGCGGAAGGGTCGGTAACCTATTACCCGCGTCTCGATTTGGAGCAAGGCTCATTGCCTCACCATGCCCGTGTAAGGGGGATGTCCCACCCCTTGCCGCATTCCGGGCCGGATGAATCCGGCCAGTATGCGGATATGGGGATACGTGCAATGGTGAAGAATGGTAAAGCCGTTTTATTGTTTGATTGGGACAAATTAAATTCAAGTGGTTGTATCCCGGTCAAAAAAAGCGGCAATAACATTTGGGTGGTTCCCGAAATAAACGGTATCTGTCGCCAGGTCTTCATCGGTAGTATCGGGCAGAATATAAATCCTTGGCTTTGTCTGCTTATGGATGACGGGACAGTCAGGACTTTGAGCATAATTGACGCATTATGTAGAAACGAGTATGCTGCAAGCCCCGCGTTACCCGGATTTTCCAACATCATGTCCTTTGAAGAGGGAGGTGCCGGTGAGATTGAACCGGGAGTGTTCTCTTATCATACCATTTTCGGGATAGACAAGGCGGGAGGCCGTCATGAAATACCAGCCTTTGTTGAACAGCATTTTCATTACGACGCATTGACGACGGAAGAAGGCAATCATGTGTCGTTGCTTTTAACAAGCAATTGGAGAATATCACTTGCGGTTTTTACTGAGGTCGATATGGCGGGATATTGGTCCGGAAGCTTTTTTGAAGTAGCGTCAGGGGATGGTTCATACGACTTTAAATTCCATTTGAGAGACCACTTTGCACCGGAAGAAGATAAGATGCCGGACAGATCCGGAACATTCCGGCTTAGTATGGACGGTGATAAATATACATTGACTCCCCTTTCCGGCTTTGCCTTTTATGGCAAGGAAGGCCAGAAGATAGAATTGAAGAAAAAAGAACGAGAGTGGTAAAGGGAATGACATTCAAAATGTTTTGATACAGTATGCGATACATTGATATACAGACACAGCAGAGCAGGAACAATTTTCGTTCGCTGCTCTTGCTTTGCCTTTTTCCGATGCTGGTCTGCGTGCCGGTGTTATTTTTCTGTTATCTGGATGCGTTTCTCGATCCCCTCGGCGGAGAAATCCATCGGATAGAGAGCGGGATTACGCAGTCGCAGCTGACCATGGACAGTTTCATGCAGGTTGCGCCCTATGCGCTGGGTGGCGTGCTGATTTGGTTTCTGATTGCTTACTTTGCCCATACGCGCATTATCAATACGGCTACCGGTTCCAAACCTTTGAGCCGTATGGAGAACAAGCGGATATATGATTTGGTAGAGAACCTCTGTGTAAGCCAAGGCATGAAAATGCCCAAAATCAGAGTGACAGACGATGACTCTCTGAATGCTCTTGCCAGTGGAATCAATGAGAGGAGCTATACGGTGACGCTTTCCCGGGGAATCATCGATAAGTTAGATGACCGGGAACAGGAAGCGGTGATTGCCCACGAACTGTCGCATATCCGCAACCATGATGTCAGGCTGCTTATCATATCGATTGTGTTTGTCGGCATTTTCTCCATGATGGCAGTGTTCATGCGTTATTTGGAAAGCAAGAATGAAGTGGATTATGGACCTACTGGTCGGATATTAGGGGCTTTTCTGGCGGTGTTGGGCTACTACTTTTCCATAATGATGCGTTTTGCCATTTCCCGGAAGAGGGAATATCTGGTAGATGCCGGAGCGGTGGAGATGACAAAGAATCCGTTGGCTTTGGCAAGCGCGTTACGGAAAATATCCGCAGCTCCCAATATCGAGGCTGTCAAGCGTGATGATGTTGCCCAGTTATTAATCCAGCATCCGAGAAAGCCGGGCGACGAGAGTGTATTGGGCGGTTTGAGCGGTTTGTTTGCCACGCATCCGCCGATAAAGAAACGGATTCAAATCCTGGAACAGTTTTAGCGGGAAGAGATGGACATTTTCTTGATCATAATATTAGGGACTATTCAAGTTATGCTTGAAATTGCCTTTTTCGGTGCTTCGGCATCATTATGTGCGAATGCAAGGATTTTTACGGGAACAAAAATCTTTTTTCAAACGAAAAAGCCGTGGTACTCAAAATACTTTTTATATCTTTGAACGGATTTAAACTTATATAATAAAGAAATAAAATGGTACTAATAATTTCTATTGTAGTAATCGCCGTGCTGGCGTTGTGGATAATCTCGTTGTATAACTCGCTGGTCAAGTTGCGGAACAACCGTGAGAATGCTTTTGCGGATATTGATGTACAACTAAAACAACGGCATGATTTGATCCCTCAATTGGTCGCGACGGTTAAAGGTTATGCCGCTCATGAGAAAGATACGCTTGAGCGGGTGATCAATGCGCGTAACGGTGCGATGAGTGCTCATACGATCGACGAAAAGATCAAGGCGGAAAATGCGCTGTCATCCGCATTGGCAGGGTTGAAGGTCACTTTGGAGGCTTATCCCGACCTGAAAGCAAATCAGAACTTCCTCCAGTTGCAGGAAGAGATTGCCGATCTGGAGAATAAATTGTCTGCCGTAAGACGTTATTTCAATTCGGCCACCAAGGAACTGAATAATGCGGTAGAGACATTCCCGTCCAATATAATCGCCGGAATGTTTGGATTCCATAAGGAGATCATGTTCGATCTGGGAGAACAGCGGGCCACTTTGGAAGAAGCTCCCAAAATTGAGTTCTAAGTATGCAATATGTCGGTATACAAACACAGCAGAGCAGGAACAATTTTCGTTCGCTACTCTTGCTCTGCCTTTTCCCTGTGCTGGTCTGTGTGCTGGTGCTGCTTTTTTGCTATCTGTTTGTGATACTTCTCGGCGATGGCGGAGAAAACAATCAGATGCAGGGTGGGATTACGCAGGCACAGTTGGTCATAGGCCTTTTCATACAGCTCGTACCCTATGTGTTGGGTGGCGTGCTGATTTGGTTTCTGATTGCTTATTTTGCCAATGCGCACATTATCAATTCAGCTACCGGCTCCAAGCCTTTGAGCCGTATGGAGAACAAGCGGGTGTATAACCTGGTAGAGAACCTCTGTATGAGCCAGGGCATGAAAATGCCTAAAATTAATGTGATAGACGATGACTCTCTGAATGCTTTTGCCAGTGGAATCAATGAGAGGAGCTATACGGTGACACTTTCCCGAGGAATCATCAATAAGCTGAATGACCAGGAGCAGGAAGCGGTGATCGCTCACGAGCTGTCGCATATCCGCAACCATGATGTCCGACTGCTTATCATATCGATTGTGTTTGTCGGCATTTTCGCAATGGTGGCACAGCTGGCTATGCGTTCAGTTTATTATTCATCTCTTTCAAGAAAAAGAGATGAAAAAAACGGAACTATTCTACTGGTTTTGCTGGTGGCGGCGGTCGGTTATTTCTTTTCCATACTGATGCGTTTTGCCATTTCCCGGAAGAGGGAATATCTGGCAGATGCCGGAGCTGCGGAAATGACAAAAAATCCGTTGGCTTTGGCAAGCGCGTTGCGGAAAATATCCGCAGATCCCAATATCGAGGCAGTCAAGCGTGATGATGTTGCCCAGTTATTCATCCAGCATCCGGGAAAGCAAGCCGAGAGCGCATTGAGCGGAATGAGTGGTTTGTTTGACACACATCCACCGATAGAGAAACGGATTCAAATCCTGGAACAGTTTTAACGGGGAGAAATGGGCATTTTTGGGAGGGTGTCCGACATTTCGAGTGATTCCGCAGCACTTTCCGTACCAATGGTTCGATGCCAAGTTGCCCGAACTGATAGGCAACACACTGGCAATAAAAGAAAAAAGTTCGCGAAGGGCAGTCTTTTTGACGTTTCTTTTCATCTTAGCCGGTCATAAAAAAACATAATTCCACCCGTCATAACGCGGAACCCCTATAAAACGGCTAAATTCGCGAATGGATGGGGCTACCCCTTTCTATGACATAATCAAAAAGAAAGTAAAAGTATATGAACAAACTGATTATACCGTTTGTGATGATTGTTTGCTTGCTTTTTACGGCTTGCGACAAGGATGATATTTTGTCTGAAGAGCCAATGGCATGGAAGTATGAAATCCTGACACTCGAAAATGTCGAGTACGAGGGCGCGGATGCAGGTTGGTCGCTTAAATATTATTTCAAGGCAAACAACAAGGAGGGCGATATTATAATGACTTGCGAGAATTTCGATGTACTTAATCCTATATCAGGCGATTCTTACACATACGATTGCGGATGGGCAACGCTCAAGGTGGAAACCAATCAGCTGAAAATTCATTTTCCTCATCAGGTTTCGGAAGCCGGAGACTTTGCCCGAAGAGGCTAAATTCAAGATGATTATGGAAGAATTCACTCCCTTGATGCACGTTGAGAGTCCATTACCAGCGCCCCTTGACCTGGTGACATTCAAAATCACGGACATAAACGGTCATTATATGCCTTCTGGGTTTCCTGAGTTCACACAATATTACGATTCCATTGTTTGGAGCGCAGAAGATTTCCCTCATACGTTCAAAGCCTATGAAAGTAATGTTACAGCAGAAGGAACGGAAAAAAATCTGACTACACAATGGGCATCACACTTCTTCAGGAGCGGTACTGTAAAGAACCATCTTAAAGGCTACCGGCATGGGAAGGTTGAATATGAGACTTCGCTCAATGTAACTCTATACGAATGCGACTTCTTAGAAATTGAATGGGGGACAATCGTATTGCAGAACCCGCAAAACCTAACAGCCTATTGCCGATTGGATAGAGAATATGAATATATGGTGTATGACATTGTGGCAAAAAACAATGCTCCCTATTCTCAAATTATCCCGGTAAATCATAAGCTGCTATCAGATTCAGACTTTTTACCAACAATGCAAAATGCCATCAAGACATTGATGGAGAACAATGTAGGCAAGGGTCAGGATGCCAAAGGGAAAGAAAACTTATTCAAATGTCTGCTTGAGAAAGGAGTGGAAGCAGAATTGTATTGGGAAAATAAAACCACCCGTATGTTCATGTTGCATCAGCTTTCTGATGAGTTGTCCACAGAGGAGTATTATTTACATATAGAACCTAAATGACAAAAAGCGGACTTGTTCCATAAAACCTCCCATGCAAAAGATGCGGCATAACTTTGCAAGCAACCAAATCCGTAAAGATACAAATTATTGAAAATAAATTTTCTGCGGTTAGTGAGGTTGTGTCAGTATTTTGAACTGCACCCCAAAAGTTGGACATAAAACTTTTGGGGTGCAGTTCAGAATATGTTTCACACAGAATGCTTTTTTAATCAATCCATGATTTGATAATGTCGGTGATCCAGATGATACTATTGCTTCACTAATGTGCTCTCTGCTTCATCCACATATGTACTGCCACCATACCATGCACTCCAATCTATAAAATGGATAGTGCCGAGCTCTTTGAACGTAGCCACTATAGGGTCATTTTCACCGGTCGCCACTGCAAAGGTGTAGTAAGTAGCGAAAGTCTGCCCCGGTGCGAAGGTGATGGTACGTGCTATAAGATCTACAGTTCCTACCAAATTTTCGTACCAATAGCAACCACTGATTACCACTGTATTTTCATCCTCGCCCAATTTGATGCTTACTTCATCATTGTCGTTGTAGGAGTAATATTGTCCCCCTCCCAGTAAATGTAGTCGAGCACCGAAGCAGTTTCATTGTATTTTCCCACCAGATCGTCTATGGTCACCTCCCAGGCGAACCCGTCATAACCATTTCAGCGTAGAGCCATAGACTCCCGCTCTTGGCGTCACCTTCGAAATTGGAATAACCGCCTGACGGGTAAATCCATATGCCCTCATTTCTGGAAAGACCGGTAGGCACATAGAAGTAGCCTCCATCCTCTTCATAGTCTGACAACTCGATTTCACCGCTTTTATTCACCGTGAATGTCAAGTCATACCCCTCCACGCCATACCATCTAGAAAGCGTATAGCTGTCATCGTTCCAGGCTGTCATTCTGGTTTTCCACGAAGAGTTCAGCCCGTAACTTGTATGAGTGCCGGTTGCCGTCCATAGGGCTGCTTTTTCTTGGGCAATGGCAAATGTCACACTTGCTGCCGGAGAGGCAGCATAAGCCTCGTCGTCCTCGGCAGGTACAGCAGAAACAGACACCCGATAGTCACCCTGTGCCAGTTGTCGTAAAGTCTGTTCAGTTTTTTCTGTAATACCGATCACTTCTTTGCCCCCGACCATATAAGTGTAAGCATAATTTTCAGCGTGTTCCACTTCCTCCCAAGAAAGCACAGCGGTAGTGCCTTTCACTTCGACTGTGAGTTCGCCCATTTTTAGTGTCACCACAGCTGCTGTGGTAGCTGCCGGTGTAGCTACTGCGAAGTAGTATTACCACTGCCAACGGCAGTATAGGCATATATATCAAGGGTGTAAGTCGTATTAGACTGCAAACCAGTAAAGGTGGCTGTAGTCGAGACCGTGACAATGCCGTCTACCACTTCCCCGTATGTATTCTTCAGTTCACCTGAGTAGGAAGAGGCTCCCTTCACCTTGTCCCATGTGAAAGTCAACGAGCTGACAGTTGCAAGACTGTTTGTCACATGCAGTGTGTCAAGTGGTGTCTACACTACATCGTCATCGCTACAACTTCCCCAAAGTACGGCAACCAAGAGCATTGGCAGGAAGCATTGTCCCACTTTGGCTATTATCTTCAGTATTTTTGTTTTCATTTTTTTAGCTTTTAAAAAGTTGTTCACTTGTTCTCGTCGCTTTCTTTCCACGAAAGGATGAAGTAGGGATAGCTGTAACCGGTGTAATTCCTATCCTTGTCGTAGACCTCGAAGTAACCGTATAGCCATCCTTTCCGTTTCTCGAAGCTGATGGAGGTATAGCTGCTCGTGATGTAGAGTAGCCCCCCAGTCCAGATAGTTGCCATCGGGAGGCAGGTCATTATAGAGCGGAAAGCTCTCTTCGCCCTATTTGGGGTCGAAGAACTAGGCTTCATAGCCATAGTAATCTACCCCATTTGCTCCCTTCAATGGATAGATGTAATAGTATGTCTCCAAATCTAATACTTCCTAACCCAATGTGAACACCAGATCGTAATTCCCCATGAACCCTTCAAGGCGGTAGCGGTCGCCATCCTTGTACATATCTACTTTGTAGTATAATTGCAGCGTAGTGATCAGACTCTGTTTTGTTCTGGAAATGTACAGACAATCCTTTCGACTTCCGGTATCCGGGACAAATTTCAAGAAACGGGTGATTTTATCCACCTTGTTTGTTATTGTAGGTGATAAAATGTGTTCTTATGCAGCACATTACATAAAAAAAATGTCTTGAACAATATTGACTTTATTCGAGAAATAAGTAAAATTATTTTTTGTTAAAAGAAAACAATATTATCTTGTCGATTAGGCAAAAAACGACTAATTTTGTCCAATTGAAAGGGGACTGAATATGAATAAACAGATTTTAAAGCCAGTCTTAGTAGACAATCAAGTAGAAGTTCCAAGACACAATGTTATACCTCGCCAGTTCAAGTTTGAGGATTTTGGGAACTATGTATTGATTGGGATACGAAGAGCGGGCAAATCATATTTACTGTATCAGCGTATCCGGCAACTTCTTTTTTCCGGAATAGGTCGGGATGAAATTCAGTATATCTATTTTAAAGATGAACTTCCGGGAGCAATGACCGGTGGAATCCTAAACCTATTGCTGGAAACACTGATGGAGATGCACGGCAAGTGTCCTATATTGTTTCTTGATAAGTCCGATGAACCAGGTATTGTAACGTGTCGGCGAAGACGAAGCGGATGCCTTTTCCGGCAAACATCCCCCCACGGATAGCCCCAACGACCGGCAATGCCAACCAGGAGGCGGTCTACTTGCCGGAATGGACAGAGGGTTTTCCCGATATAATTATCTTGTTGGACTGCCAATCTGCGCAGCAATATCAATGAAGCCTTCTCCCCGCCGTTTGCAGCCAGTGGCCTATTTCCCGAAGCTCACACCGGAACTGCGTACCGGGTTATGCTGGAAGATGCTCCTCCACGCAATGATGTTAACTATAATACTTGATATAATCCAAACAAAAGCAAGCGATGGTACAAGCAAAGCTCAAACTGGAAATCATTATCGGATACCTGATATGGGTGTCCTTCCTAGTCCTAATAGTCCGCATCGTCCGTGACAGCTGGCAGAAGCAAAACGCGATGGAGAAACAGGAATCGTACTGGCAGGGGGAAAGGTTGAAAACAAACCAGGCTTTCCTCAGCCTATTGGATCTTACCTCTACCGGTGAGCTGATTGCCGGATGGACACGGGAGGACTATGCCGCCTATCGGAGGAAACGGGTGGCAACGGTTACATTGCTGCAAAACCTGAAAGTCGGGCAGGAAGACCTGCATCAGAGGGAGTGTATCGACTCGGTATGCAGCCTGCTGGCAGAAAAAGAGAGACAGATGGCGGCCCTGTTGGAACTGTTGGAGAACGTGCCGGATGCAGGGGAAATGGTGCGCAGGAAAATCCCGGCAGCCGTGTCACAAAGCAAAAAGGATGTTACCCGCGGGAAAGAAATCCCTGCTCCAGAAAGCGGTGAAAAAAAGAAAAAGAGTTTCTGGGACATCTTCCGCAAGCAGGAAAAGAAATCGGCTTATGCCCTGCAACGGGAAGAAGTTCGTAAGGTGCCTGCTTCCTCCACCGCCTCCGGAACGGGAACGGCCGGTGTGAAGCCCTCCGCATTGTTACACTCCATTAAAGAAGAGATTGACCATGCAACGCACCATTACGAGGAAAGTCTGTCAGCCAAAATGGACAGCCTCAGACTGGGCAACCGGATACTGAATAGGCATATCAACCTGCTGGTTCGGAACTTCGAAAGGAAAGAAAGGGAGAACTTCTGCCGGGAAATACGCTGGCAGCAGGAAACACGCACCCACACGTTCCGGCTGATAGCGGGGACCGGCATCGGGGCATTCCTGTTGGTTATTCTGCTGTATATGGTGATACACCGGGATGTAAACCGCCAGCACCGTTACCGTAAGGAGCTGGAAGTCTCGAACCGGAAAAATGTGGAATTGCTCACCGCCCGAAAAAACATGATGCTCACCATCGCCCATGACCTTCGTGCGCCACTGGCTACCATCAAAGGATGTGCCGAACTACTCCCCGGCGAAGAAAAGAAGAGCCGCAAGGACGAGTATGCGGAAAATATACTCCATTCTTCCGATTACATGATCGGGCTGGTAAATACGCTGATCGAGTTCTACCTGCTGGATACCGGCAGGAACAAACCCATCCTTTCGATTTTCCGACTGGAGACCCTTTTCAGCGAAACAGCCCGGAACTACGGTTCGCTGGCCAAAAAGAAAAAGCTGCGGCTGACAACCGCCTTTTCCGGTCTGGATGTGGTAGTAAGCGGTGACCGGTACCGGATCCAGCAAATCCTGAACAATCTGCTTTCCAACGCCATCAAATTCACCCGGCAGGGTGAAATCAATCTGCAAGCGGAATACCGGAACAAAGGACTTCATTTCTCTGTACAGGATACCGGTACCGGAATGACAGAGGAAGAAAAAAGCAGGATATTCGCAGCCTTTGAACGGCTGGACAATGCCCCGTGATATCCCGGGTTTCGGGTTGGGGCTGGCTATTGCAAGCAGGCTGGCCGCCGGGATGCAAGGGACTCTTTCCGTAAAAAGCAAACCCGGTGAAGGAAGCACTTTTATCGCTTTCCTGCCGCTCCCCGAGGCGGACGGATCTGCCCGGATTGAGGAAACACATGCCGCGGCCGGTTATCATCTGGACGACATCCATGTGCTGGTTATTGACGATGACCGGATACAGCTGAACATTACCCGGGAGATGTTCCACCGCAACGGAATACGGTGTGACTGCTGCCAGACCAGCCGTGAGTTGATCGCGCGACTCCGGTCGCAAAGATATGACCTGTTGCTGACGGATATGCAAATGCCCGAGACGGACGGTTACGGAATACTCGAACTGCTGCGGTCATCCAATATGGAGAACGCAAAGACAGTACCCGTCATGGCAGTAACGGCACGTGCCGATGATGAGGGCGGGTACTTGTCGGGCGGTTTTTCCGGTTGCATCCGCAAGCCGTTCTCCATGGACGAACTGATAAACGCGGTGGCGGAAGTGGTGGGAGAAAAATCCCCCCGGGAGCATGAACCGGATTTCTCCCTGATCCTTGCAGGTGAGGACAACAAAAAGGAAATGCTCGGCCTGTTCATCGAAGAGAGCCGGAAAGACCTTGCCGCATTGACCGGTGCCCTGGAGCGGAAAGACAAGGCCGCAACCGTCTCTGTCCTGCACAAGAAGTTGCCCTTATGGGAAACCATCCGTCTGGACTTCCCCTTATCCCGTCTGCGGGAATTGGTGACGGACCCTGCAACAGAGTGGACCGACGGGCAGTTCATGGAAATCCGGGAGATCATCCGTGCAGTGGAAAAACTGACAGCATACGCAGAAAAGATGCGGGAGGAAAGCCTATGAAAACAATCCTGATCATTGAAGACGATATCATATTCAGCCGCAGCATCAGCAACTGGCTGGTGAAAAAAGGCATGGAAACCGCCTGTGTGGCAACCCTTTCGGATGCCCGCAAAGCCATCGGACAAAGGGAATTCGACCTGGTACTGGCAGACCTGCGCCTGCCGGACGGCAACAGCACCTCGCTGCTCGAGTGGATGAACGCGAAATATTACTCCGTCCCCTTCGTGATCATGACGAGTTACGGGCAGGTGGAGAATGCGGTGACAGCCATGAAGCTGGGAGCGGTCAACTACCTGTGTAAGCCCGTGCAGCCGGACAAGCTCCTGGCACTCATTACGGAGGTATTGGATAGAGACAACCACAAAGAGGAGTTCTACCGGGGTGAAAGTCCCAAAGCCCATGAGATGTACCGCCTGATAGAAATGATTGCCTGTGCCGATATCTCCGTCCTGCTCCGCGGGGCTTCCGGCACCGGAAAGGAACATATTGCTGCGGAGATATATGCCCGGAGCCACCGGAAAAACAAGCCTTATCTGGCTATCGACTGCGGAGCCATTTCTGACGAGCTTGCCGCTTCCGAATTTTTCGGCCACCGGAAGGGAGCCTTTACCGGTGCGGACAGCGACAAGCCCGGACTGTTCCGTGCCGTTGACGGAGGTACCCTGTTCCTGGACGAGATAGGCAACCTCTCCAACAGGACCCAGATGCTCCTGCTCAGGGCCTTGCAGGAGAGACGCTGCAAACCGGTAGGCTCCATGAAAGAATATTCCTTTGACATCCGGCTGGTTGCCGCCACCAATGAGAACCTGGAAAAAGCCATCGAGGAAGGACGCTTCCGTGAAGACCTGCTCCACCGGCTCAATGAGTTCACCCTTCGGATTCCCACACTGGCCGAATGCCGGGAGGACATCCTCCCTCTGGCCGGTTTCTTTCTGAAGCTCGCCTGCGCCAAAGCCCGGAAGTCATTCCGGGGCTTCGACCGGCTGGCCCAGGCCGCACTGCTGGAATATCCCTGGACAGGTAATATCCGTGAGCTGAAGAATGCGATCGGCCGTGCCGTGCTTATCTGCCGTAAGGAATGGATCTCCGCTTCCGACCTGAACCTTGACATCCCCTTCCAAAAAGAAGAGGAAACCCGACTGGGAGAAGAAGAGAAAGAAAGGACGTTGCTCCTCCAGGCTCTCGAAAAGGCGGGCGACAACCGTTCCAAGGCGGCCCGGCTGCTCAATATCAGCCGGACAACCCTGTATGAGAAGCTGAAAAAATACCATATAGCCGACTGATCGGAAAACAAGACGGCACAGCCGGGGTTTACAGAAAGTGTAAGCCGCCCCTGACAGAAGTGTAAGGGCCGGCTTACACTTTTTGTTTACACCCGTTTATTGCGCGAAATTTGTTTATTCCTGATTCCCAGCATATTGAAACCATACAAAGCTTAATAACGACAGTATAGGCATTCCTTTTGGCCTTGGTATGAACAAATTAAACGTATGCCGTATGAAACCATTTACAGAATGCCGTATATTCAGTTATTTTACTCTGCCCCCCGATCAAGGACGCACAGTTCCAGCCGAAGAATTCTCTTCCTCCTATTCAGAATATGAACAATACCTGTACGACCTTGCCACCGGTCCTGTTTCCATTGCGGAGAGGCTGCGCCGTCTGCTTCACGACAGAGTGGAACTGGCTTCTCTGAAAAGACGCTCCGTCCGGACAGGACAGGTCCATACACCGCTGGCTGAATTCTATCTGGACAAATGCCTTCTGCTGGTGGAAGCGGAAATGGAACTTGCCAATTTCAGCGTGCAGCATCCCGAAACCAGTGAAACACCTCCTTCCCTTTTCTCGTCGCTCCATTGGAAAGGCACGCTTGTCAACCTCATGGAACTTATTTCCTCGCTGGACTATAGCGGACTTGTTACGGATGGAAACGGAAGGCGGATCTCCTTTGCCGGCATCGTTTCCGCTTTTGAGAAACTCTTCAATGTTTCCATTCCCAAGCCGTATGACCTGCGTGCGGACCTCTCCCGACGTAAAAAGAGCTGTTCCGTCCTGCTTCCCAAACTGAAAGAAGCCTACGAAAAGAATATCGTTAACTGCGGAATCGGGAAGTGAGCAGGAGGTAAAAATCCCCCTGTCACAAATAGTCATCTCCTGTCAGTTGTAGTCACATTCCGATTTTAGGTTCGTATTAAAATTATCACTTATTTTGCTGCCGGATAAATGAAACACTTAAAAGTATGGCAAAAATCAGTAAAACCCATAAGCCCGCCGGGACGGGTACTTCCGGCAAATGAAGAGGCGGACGGACTCCCAAGGAGGAATCCCAGCTTCATTCTTACTATTACGGTTTCCGCCTGGACGAACTCCAGAACATCGAGTTCGAAAGGCTTTTCGAGAACTCGGGAGCCAAAAACAAATCCCAGTTCATCCTTTCCGCCCTCTTCGACAAACCGATGAAAGTCGTAAAGATCGACAAGGCGGCAACGGACTACTACATCAAGCTGACCAACCTGCAAAGCGAATACCGCCGCATAGGCGTGAACTATAACCAGGCGGTCAAGGCCCTACATACCGGACTCTCCGAGAAGAAAGCCCTCGCCATGCTCTATAAATTGGAGCAACTGACTATTGAACTAATCTCCCTGAACCGGGAGATTATCCGTCTCACCCAAGAATTCGAACAATGGTTGCAAAAATAACATCAGGAGCCTCTGTCTACGGGGCACTATACTATAATCACGAAAAAGTGGACAAGCGACAGGCACGGCCACTGGCATGAAACCGGATCATGGAACCGGCAGACGGTCATCCGACCATCCAGCATTGCATGCGTTCCTTCGAACCGTACCTGGCTGCTAACCGTCGCACCGAGAAACCGGTTATCCATGTCTCACTCAATCCGCACCCGGACGATGTGCTGACCGACGAACAGTTGGCAGCCATCGGGCAGGAATACATGGAAAAGATGGGGTATGGCGACCAGCCCTATATCATTTACCGGCACGAGGATATCGGCAGGCCCCATATCCATATCGTCTCCCTGCGCATCGACGGGCAAGGAAAGAAAATCAATGATTATAAGGAGTGGCAACGCTCTGCCTCCGTTTGCCGGGAGCTGGAAAGAAAATACCATCTGTTGCCTGCCGAGAAGCAGGAACGTCGTGAATCTTTGCCGCTCACTGTCGTTGATTACCATAAAGGGGATATCAAGCACCAGATAGCCGGTGTGGTCAAGCCCGTCATGCAAGGGTATAAATTCCAATCCATCAAGGAGTTTAAAGCCCTGCTCGGCCTTTTCCATGTGACGGTGGAAGAAACCCGTAAAACGATAGACGGGAAAAACTGCCACGGACTGGTCTATGCGGCTACCGATGAGAAGGGTGACCGGGTGGGCGTAGCCATCAAATCCAGCAAGATCGGCAAGAGTGTAGGTTATGCGGCACTTCAAAAGAAATTTCTCAAAAGCAAGCAATGGATGGCAAAGCATCCGGTACCCGGGGGGACGAAAGAGGCGATTGCCGTTGCTCTGAAACAGGATACCCGTCAGGGATTCCTGCGGGAACTCACCGGGAAAGGCATCACCGCCATGCTTTATGAGAACGCTGCGGGGGTGATTTACGGAGTCACCTATATAGATCATACCTCTCGAATCGTATTCAAGGGTTCGGCATTTGGGAAGGAATTCTCGGCATCGGCCGTCAACCGGCAGTATGGTGTGGTTCCATCGGGAAAAGAGGAAGAAGTTCCTGTCTTGCATCCGACCGAACCGGAAACAAAAGAACCGGGAGTGGTGGAAGTAATGCTGGACATCTTCTCACCGGAATCCTATCCTTATCCGGCAGAAGACCTGCCCCAAAGTCTTTACGGAAAAAAGAAAAAGAGAAAGCGCAGAGGACCGCGTCTCGGCTAATACAATGTATCACTACTATTAATCCATTCAGATAACATGTCACAAGACGAAACCAGAGGGCTCAACAAGAACCTCGACTTCATGAGGGCCATCAGCATCATCTTCCTGGTGATGAATGTATATTATTTCTGTTATCCCTACTTCCTGTCCATGAACTTGACCATCGGTGTAGTGGATAAGATACTGCTCAACTTCCAACGGGATACGGGACTGTTTTCCCACTCGTTGGTCAGCAAATCCTTCAGCCTGCTCTTCCTCTTCTTCTCCTGTATGGGAGCCAAAGGACGGAAGGATGTGGAGATGTCATGAAGGCATATCGGCTGTTATCTTACAGCCGGAGTGTTGCTCTTTTTCGGTAGTGAGCTCTTTTTGACAACCCGTTTCCCCGTTACGCTTCTTACCTTATTATACGTAGCTACCGTAGCCGCCGGATACATCTGCCTGCTTACCGCCGGAGTCTGGATTACCCGCCTGCTGAAGAACCGGCTCATGGATGACGTCTTTAACGACGAGAACGAGAGCTTCATGCAGGAAACCCGTCTGATTGCCAATGAATACTCGGTGAACCTGCCGACACGTTTCTATTACAAGAAAAGATGGCACAACGGCTGGATCAATGTCGTATCCCCGCAGAGGGGGTGCATCGTGCTGGGATGTCCCGGCAGCGGGAAATCGTACTGTGTCATCAACCAGTTCATCAAGCAGCAAATAGAGAAAGGCTATGCACTCTACTGTTATGACTTCAAATTTCCGGATTTAAGCCTGATCGCTTATAACCAGCTGCTTAAGAACCGGGATAAATATGCCCGTCCGGTCGGGTTCTATGTCATCAATTTCGATGACCCGCGCCACAGCCACCGGTGCAACCCGCTCAACCCGGCATTCCTGTCCGACATTGCGGATGCCTACGAGTCCGCGTATGTAATCATGCTTAACTTGAATAAGAGTTGGATTCAAAAACAGGGGGACTTCTTCGTGGAAAGCCCGATTATCCTGCTTGCAGCCCTGATCTGGTATCTCAAGATTTATGAAAACGGGCGGTATTGTACGTTCCCGCATGCGATCGAACTTTTGAACAAACCATACTCCGACCTCTTTACCATACTCACTTCTTACCGGGAGCTGGAGAATTATCTGTCACCGTTTATGGATGCCTGGAAAGGAGGCGCGATGGAGCAACTCCAGGGCCAGATAGCTTCCGCCAAGATTCCGCTCTCCAGGCTGATATCGCCCGCCTTGTACTGGATTATGACCGGCGATGACTTTACACTGGACATCAATAACCCTGATGCCCCGAAGGTCTTATGCGTGGGCAATAATCCCGACCGGCAGAATATTTATTCCTGTGCGTTGGGACTGTACAACGCCCGTATCGTCAAGATGGTCAACCGGAAAGGCAAGCTTAAATGTTCCATCCTGGTAGACGAGGTTCCGACCATTTATTTCAAAGGTCTCGACACACTGATCGCTACGGCCCGGAGCAACAAGGTCGCGGTATGCCTGGGTGCGCAGGATTTCAGCCAGCTTGTCAGGGACTACGGCGACAAGGAGGCGCGCGTAATCCAGAACACGATTGGTAATATTTTCGCCGGTCAGGTGGTCGGTGAAACAGCCAAGAACCTGTCTGAGAGGTTCGGGAAAGTGCTCCAGCAACGCAAGTCCATCAATATGACGCGGGAGGACACCTCGACCAATATCTCTACCCAGCTCGACTCGCTCATCCCCGCCTCCAAGATATCCAACCTCTCGCAGGGGGAATTTGTCGGTTCGGTCTGTGACAGTTTCGATGAAAAGATAAACCAGAAGATATTCCATGCCGAGATTGTTGTGGACAATGAAAGGGTAGCCGCCGAAACGAAAGCCTACCGGCAAATCCCGGTAATCACGGACTTTACCGGTGCTGACGGCAAAGACCGCATGAAAGAGGAAATCGAAAGGAACTATTATCAAATCAAGGAAGACGTGACGCAGATTATTGAGAAAGAGTTGCTCCGCATCGAGAATGATCCCAACCTGAAACACCTGCTGGAAACGGCAGACGATGAATAATCCCTATATAATTTATTAATCATTTAAATGTTGTAAACATGGAAAAAGTAAAGAAAAGTTCTCCGGTCAGCCTGCCGGGAAAACCCTGCTTCCCCTGGGTGGGAGGCAAAAGAAGACTGCTCCCCGTACTGATCGAATCGCTTCCGAAAGACTTCGGACGGATGGATACATACGTAGAACCGTTTGTCGGCGGCGGTGCCCTGTTCTTCTGAATAAGACAAACTTATCCGGAAATCCGCTGCGTCATCAATGATTCCAACGAGAGCCTGGTCAATGTCTACCGCGTCATCAAGGAATCCCCGGAAGAGTTGATCGGGGTGCTTGCCCGGATACAGAAGGAATACATCGCATTGGAAGAACATGCCCGAAGAAAAGCCTACTTCATGGAGAAACGTACCTATTACAATGAAGGTACCCCGGATAACATCACCCGTGCAGCCCTGTTTATCTTCTTTATGCGCACTTGCTATAACGGCATCTACTCCGTGAACCGTAAGGGAAAGCTGTCCGTCACCTTCGGTTTCGGTGGAAGGGTGAAACTACTGGAAGAGGAACTGATCCGCTTTAACCATAAGCTGTTGCAGGATGTCGTTATCCTGGACGGTGACTATCGGCAGACCGGAAAGTACATCGGAACCAAATCCCTCTTTTATTTTGACCCGCCTTACAAGCCGGTCAATGAGAGTAATGCCTGTACTTCGTATATGCCGCAGGACTTCGGGGACGAAGAGCAGGTCGCCCTGGCAGATTTCTGTAAGGAAATAGACGAAGCGGGTGGCAAATGAATGCTTTCCAACTCCGATCCCCGGCAGAAGAATCCGGAGAATACCTTCTTCGACGACCTCTATGCCGGTTTCCATATCCAGCGGATCAGTATCTTCCGTTCCATTTGCTCTATTGCCGAGAAGAGGGAAACGGTCAACGAGCTGCTGATTAGAAATTACTAAAAACAGCTATCCGGAAGTTAACCGGAGGCTGAAAATAATAAAGAGAGCCAAATCTGTTTAACCGGATTTAGCCCTCTCTTTATGCTTTAAGCGGTGACAGCTTTGTTATTATTTTCAACCGTGCTGTTTCGTTTGCGACCTTTCCTTGGTGGAAGTGTTTCCGGCATGGCGTTGCCGGTTCTCCGGAACCATCTTCTTTCCCAGCAGGTAATCATTCAGATCATTATATTCCGCATAACAGTCCGACTTGTCCTTAACCGGACATCCGGCTTCTGTCATTTGGCAGAATGCTTGCTTTCCTGCAGGATCATTATCCAGCAGACAGAAAGCACTCTTATATTCTTTTAATATCGGGATAGCCTTGCCTACATTGCTGACCGAATTTAATACGATATAATCGGCAGGCTGCCCGCTGCCGGGGCGCATTGATTTGAGTGTGAGGTATGACAGGTAGTCCATGAAACCTTCGACTACGATACAATGGTCGCCGCCGTTTTTAATATGTGTAATCTCCTTGGGAGAGATGCTCCCTTTCAGGTATTTGTTGCGGATCTCATACCCGCCGCTCCGGTTGGCAAAGGCCACGGCAAAATACCATTTGCCCTTGTTCTCGAAATGCACTTCCTTGCAAGTCTTCCGGGCAATTTCGGCTAAGATACCTCTTTCCTTGAGATAATCCAGCAAGACCGGGTTCGTCAGCGGAATAACGCGTACCTGCCGGTAACCGGCAGCCTGCGGCTCCGGCTTCCTGACAGAGGCGGCAGGCCGGAAAGCAGCCGGGAAATGTCCCTCTATCGCTTTTAATGCATAAGAGATATTCTTCGTCTTTTGTAGCTCCATCGTCAGGGTAATGATGTCCCCTCCTTGTCCGATACCGAAATCATATCATAGGTTGCGGGATGTGCTCACCTTGAAAGAAGGTGTCTTCTCCTCACGGAAAGGAGAACAATACCAGATACTGTCCCCGTGTTGTCTGACCGGGGAAAATCCCATGCGCCGGAGATAATCCTCCAACGGAATGCGTTTAGCTTCTTCAATATTCATTGTATAACGGATTGGATTAATGGCTCTTTTTATAACGTGAATCCCTCAGTATCACCCATTGCAGGGGATTCTGCGGCTTCCCGTTTTTTCTCAGTTCAAAATGCAAGTGATTGCCGGTCGCGATACCGGTATGCCCGACATTGCCGATACGCCGACCCATGTGGACAACGTTTCCCTTTTTCACGTACAATTTACTTAAGTGCGCATACAGCGTGGAAAAGCCACCCGCATGCCGGATTTCGACGTACCAGCCGTAACTGCTGCTGTACCGGGCTTCAACGACCTTCCCGTTTCCCGAAGCATAGACCGGCGTGCCATTAGGTGCGGCTATATCCACTCCGGCATGGAGTACCCTTTTCTTTCTCACCGGATGCATCCTTATTCCGAAACCGGAAGAGAGGGCAAACCTCCTCCGGCTCTCATTCAAGGGGAATATAATAGGATAATCAGCCAGTACGGTTACCGGCAACCGGCTGTTTCATACGAAAGATTTTCACTGCCGGGCGGAATGGATACGGCAGATGATTGAACTGAGTCCGCTTCTGAACTCCTTCGACGGGGATTGTGTAAAAGCCGGACATGACAATAAGTGACAGAACATGACAATCAATGACAACTTCTTCATAATCAATTTATTTAATGGCAAAGATAGTAATTTTACCCTTGCAAATGATTCATTAATCTTTAAAATTAACGTATATGGACAATGTAAACTTAGCCCCTGAAAACAACGGAGCAACTCAGGAACACGGGTATCTGATGGCGTATGACAAGAAAGAGCAGAAAGCCAAAGGAGTAAAAGGAATCGCAGCGAATGGCGAACTGGAAACGCTCGAAGCCAATGAAGCGGACAAAGGCCAGTTCATCAAGGTGGACCAGAGAGGTAACTTCTTCACCAACTTCGGAAAGAACTTTCTCTACCATTACAACAATCCGGGACGTTACTCCTTGTACAACATCCCGAAAGAAACACCTGTAGAGCAGGCCAAAGAAAAAATAGAGGCAGCGCAGCTACCACAGAACGAAGCGGTGAGAAAAGAGCTGGCTTCGACCAGGGTGTATAACAACCACCGTTATAATGAACGGGAAATCAATTGGGAACAGGCTGCCAGATATGGCATTACCCCGGATGTCCTGAAAAATTCGAAGGACAGTCTTGAAAGGATGTTGCAAGGGAAATCTTCCGCTGTAGCCTTCCATATAGCCAAACCTTCCGAGCTGGGTCGTGAAAGTGGTGATGCCAAACTCTCCCTGTTCCGTGATGAGAACGGTGTGGTCAAGTTTGACATCCATTATATCCGTCAGGCTCCCAAAGTGGGTGAAGATTACAGGGGATACACATTGACGGAGGACGATCTCAAGACATTAAACCAGACCGGCAACCTGGGTAAAACAGTCGACATGGTCATTGATTACCGCACCAAGGAAACCAGGCCCTGCTACCTTTCCAAAGACCCGGTAACGAATGAATTGTTTCACATGCCCGTAGAGCAGGTACGCGTTCCCCGCAAGGTAAAAGATTATACGCTTTCCCCATCAGAATATGAAGCCGCCTTACGTGGAGAGGAAGTGCCTATCCGTTTCAAGTCCAATAACGGGAACTATTATACCACATCCATTCAGATGAGTGCCGCCGAGCGGGGTGTTGAATTCCTCTGGGAAAGAAGCACCAAGAAGCTGGAAGAGGGGCGGAAACAGATACAACAGCAGGTCAGCAACGGTGAGCAGCAGACAAACGGGCCGGTACAAATAACCGGGAAGCCTTTGAAAAAGGAAGAAGCCTCCCGGCAAGCGGAAAAGAAAACACGTACCCGCAAGCCGTCCATAATCCCTAAAATGTAATAATATGGCAGCCTATCTTTCTGATGACCCCAAGCAGCTGGACGAGCTTTTCAAGAAAGACGGTGAAGGCTATCTTCTTGTCGGTTATGAAACCGGCAAGGAGAAACCTCATGCGGAATCCTCCTATATACTCTATTCTGCCGATCCCGACAGGCAAGACCCTGTTTATACGTTCATGGCTCTGTTCAGCCGGGAAACGATAAAAGCCAAATATGCCGCTTTTGTACCGGATACCCGTCTGGAAATCTATTCATTCCCGAAAATGACGGATGTGCCTGTCCTTACAGGGGATATTGCCAAGAAAGAATATATCAACCGGTTCTTTCTGCCCTATGTCCGTGAGAAGGGACTGGTTCCCCTGATAAGCACCAATCTGAGGAATGTACTGTTTGCACAGTCACGCAGCGACATCCTCATGGAATCCGGCGAGCTACCCAAGTTGACGGCAGAGCAATTGGACGGACTGCTCCATTTTCACAGGAAACAGGACGAACTGGCTGTCCGATATGACTATAACCCGGTTTATAAATTACCCTTGCATGCGGTGGAGACTTCCAAAGGAATCCTGTTCTTCAGTGATACCCAAATTGGACGGGACGGATTAAAATGTTTTTACCAGCAACTATCCGGCAACTATTTCCGGGTTCATAGCGAACCCGGTCCCGTCAGGCAATACCAGGTCAACAGGCTGTCCGACGATATCTGTCCCTTGGTGGATGCCTGTTACCGGAAGAACCCTCAAAACGGGAAAGGGAAATATGACTTTGATGAAACCATCTTCTCAAAAGATACGTTCCGTGACCGGAACCTGTGGAAGCAGACGTTTGAAACGAATATGGAGCCGACCGCTTCTGAATTCCTTCGCCTGACAGAATTTGCCGGATGCCCTGCAAACCGTAACAATGCGGATATCAGCAAACTGCTGTATTTGATAGAAAACGGATTCAAGCGTGACCTTGTGGTTGATCCGGCTTTCGGATACCGGAATGTATTTCAAGAGTATGTCACCCGGATAGACAACTGCATCAACGGACAATCCTCCGGTCTGAATTTGGCCGATGTGCTGGATGAAATGCGCCAAAAAGCGGAGAATATCCTCCAAACGGAATTCGATGTAAGGGGACACCGTACATTGGAGAGGACACTGAATGACAAAAGCGTTCCGTTTCTCATTGGTGGAACCGATGCCGGCCAAGCCATGAGACAAGCCCTGCTGGAAGGCAAATGGATCTACTCTTCCAAAATATCCGAATCAATGCCCGGTTTGCACTTTCTCCATGCCGACAAGAAATGTAACCGGGTAGTGGCATACTCCAAACCTCCGGCAGGCAAAGCTGTGTATCAGGAGAAAAACGGCAGAATCATCCCATATACCGCCGCTTTGAAAAAAGAAACAAAAACGAAAAAGAACAATTCCCCTAAATTATAAAATTATGAAGCAACCCGAACAATCCTATACAGCCATAGAAACCGCTGACGGCTTTTTGTTCTTCACCCATACGGCGGAAGGGCAGGCAAACATGCGGAAATTCCTGCAGCTTGTGGCGGACCATTACTTCGATCCCCATTTCAACCTCGGCCCCGTCCATGTTTACAGGGTGGAAGGCATCCTCCGACAAGGGCCGTCTGTCAATCCGAGCGGGAACCTGTTCACTGAATATCCTTACCTGAAGATGGACAGACTCCCAAAGATGGAGCTGGCATACCGTAATGAGATGAAGCCCACCCCGGAAGATTTCCGCAGTTTCTGCCACAATGCACACTGTGACATCAGCCACCGCAACTGTAATATTATTGATGCGTTGGATGCGATGGCGGACAAGGAACGCACAGTTTCCGAACTCTCCCGTCGACCCGCGACACCGGAAATACGTGAACAGATAGAGGAAAACAGCCGTGATAAGGACGAGCTGGATAAACTCCTCAAGCGGTTCTACGACGTACGCGGACACCGGACGGTCGAAAGGATTCTCAGTGATCCGATGGACAGTGTCATGGTAGACGGTGTCCGCCTCTTTACCCCTCACCGACAGGTATTGCAGGCGGGACATGTGCTCTTTCTGCCCGCAGAGGCAAGGGACAACCCGTCCCATTCCTATGCATGGGTGAACGGGGATTTCTCCCGGATTGTATTCTCCAAAGAGCCGCCTGCAAACAAGCAGGTATTCAAGGTGAAATCGGTTATCGAGAAGGCTTTGGATAAAAAGCGGGACGTGAAAAAGAAAAAAAGCACCCACCCTAAACTGTAGAAACATGGACAAGAGAGACCAAATGGAAAATTCATTTTTCGACCCCGAAAGACCGGGCAGCATATTCATTGCGATAGACCGGTATCACCATTATACACCGTTACCGGGCAACTCACTCAGGTTCGTCGAAGGAAACCAAAGGGAGGTAACGGATGCCGCCTTTCATAAGTTCCTGTCGGACAACGTCAACGAAGTCAAAAGCTGTACGTATGTGCCGGATGTGGAGATGGTACGGTATGACCTGAATTGGATGAGGGATGTGCCGTCACCGGATACACACATGCCTTTGGACAAGTATATCCGGCAGGAGCTGTTGCCTTACTTGCAGCGGAGCTTCCAGTCCCCTTCCCGTCAGATCTCACTGCCGGACGCCGTCTACTGCTCCAGATATAAAGGAGATACCGATTATAGCATCCTGAAAAAGTATTTCGTGCAGGAAGCCGATTATATGAGTTTCCGCAGATCCCAGGACGAAAGGCAGAAAATCTACCGGGGAGAGGCGAATTTCCGGACACCGCTGAAAGTGGTGGAGAATGACTTCGGGTATCTGATATTCTCCGGCAATGAAATCGGAAAAGAAGGATTCAGGGAATGTTTGCAGCATATCGTCGACCATTACTTCGATCCGCATTACGACATCGGCCATCTGGGTGTCTATGAATATCCGTATGTAACGGAAGAGCTGGCAGCCCATATTGACGCATCCTACCGGATCGACCATGCCCGGCAGCTGAATAATTCTTTTGAATTCCAGCGTGAGAACCACGTGCCCCAATCCAATTTGCCGGACAAGTTTATTAACGGGCTGACTCCTCTATTTTACAGCCCGATGGAAACGACGGCTGACGGATTTATGGAACTGCTTGACAAATTCCATTTCGATCCGGACGTACGCGCGCAAATCAGCCCTTCCAACCGGGATATTTACCGGTTGCTGACCGTGATGAAGAACGGTTATATGAATATTCATGAGCAGCCGTTCACCTACTTTAAGGAGCTACTGCCAGTTGCCCGGAAACTCGAAAGGATAACGCAGGTACGATCAGCGGCTGATTTCGATAGGAAGGAATTCAAACAAGCCTCCATGGAAATCCGGGAGGCCGCCGACAGCATTCTGAAAAGGAATTTCGATGTGAGGGGGCACCGTTCCCTCAAGAACATGCTGGATGATCCGATGGTGGAATTTATCGTGGGAAACCGGAGACTGAATGACGTGCAGAAATCAGTACTGTCTTCCGGTTATGCGCTTTATATCCCGGAGAACAACCGGGAGGCGGTAAGGCACCTGCAATACTGCATGGCGGACTTCGGGCGGAACCGGATGAAAAACTCATCCGAGCCTTTCCCCGTCAAGACCTATACCTTGAAAGAGGGACTTCTCCATCCGCTATCCACAGATAGAAATAAAAAAACGGGAGCTGTCAAAAAGCCGGAGAAGTTAAAACGAAACACCAACCGTTTAAAATAATAACAGGAAATATGATACCTAAAAGTCAGATTTATATCGGGGCACGGATTGTAGAGAACGATCCGGAAGAACAGGCCCCCGTTCCCTATAAAGGGAAAGTCATCGCCATCAAGGAAACCGGAAAAGGAGAGATGGATTACTTTGTTAGCATCCGGCTGGATGACGAATCCATGAAACAAAAAAGAATCTCCCTTTGCTGTACGGACAAGATCATGGTCTGTTTTCCATGAGCCATAAACTTGGAGGAAAAGCAGGAGGTGGAGCATAAGATAAAAAAGGGAAAAGCTCCCGGCCCGTCGATAGGGCGTAAACTCTCTTAATCATTCACTTTATAAATCAGAAGAACATGAATACAAACGATACCATTCTTTTTAATGTAAACGACGGGCTGGGCAAAGTGGTTGATTACAGCCATATATCCGGAGAGAACCAGGATATGCTGTGCGGCAATTACCTGAGGGAGCAGGCGGAACTCGCACTGGGCGGGACCTATATCCCGGAAGAAACCATCTATTGTCTCCAAATGGACAAAGACATTGATATGGATACTCCTTCCGTCATACATGAAGTCATGTATAACGGGGAATTGGAGGAACTCCCTTCCATTTCGCTCAGAAGTCTTGTTTTCGCCCATGAAATCTCTGCAAGGGGATTACCCAGACACATGTTTGATACGGTTGCTCTGCTGGAAAGGATAAATGACAGTGCCGACATAGCAAAAGTACTGGAGGCATACATACACTATCATTCGGAAAAGATGGACAATACCCGGGAGAGAACCGTTACCGCCATACAAAGCGGGAACGGTGTGCTTTTATTCGATGATACCGGAAGAGGAATCCACTGCATGGAACGGTATCTGCAATATCTGGCAGACAATTATTTCTCATCAGCATTGAGAGGTGTCGACTCCCTTGAGATCTATTATGTCAGCACCGCCAACAATATCATAGTGGAAGATTCCAGACAATGCGCCGCCATGTTCACACCGGAGATGCCACACTGTTTCATCCCCTCGGAAGCTGTCTATTATCCAAAGGATCTCATGAAAGACCATTCTCCATCCGTCCGGTGTTCCATGAAACCCGACAAAAGCGGTTATGATAATTTCTTAAGCAGGTTCAACCTGAAAAGAAGTGAACTCATGACAGATATTGCCCGTCTGGATGAAATTTACAAGAATGGTATTGACATCTCCAAACCCGGCTACGGGTTTATCCATGAAAACAGCTTTGAGAAAATACTGGAGAAACTGACGCACTCCTACTTGAAAAAATCGGAGCATTCACCACTTTCCGAGGCCCTCCAGAAAACGGCAAAGGATGTGGCCGGAAGAATCCTGCAAACAGAATACAATGTCCGGGTATACGAACTTTCCAAACCGGAAAAGAAGGAGGCGAAAAAAGAAACAAGAAAGAAGTCCGGATCAATCAAATTATAATCATTAACAAAAAGAAAAAACATGAAACAGAAAAATCCCGAACTCATCCTTCATTTTTTTGTTGCCCAGGACTCCAAAGGAAAACCCCGGCAGCTGGAAATACACCTGATACCGGAGAAAGAAGTATCGATGGCAAATCAAAGATTTACCGAATATTTACGGCGGCAAAGGGAAATGTACAAACTATCCCTCGTTCAAAGCCACCTGCCTGATCTTGATTTGTGTCGTTACCAGTTTCCCTCAGGAGTAACCTGCCCGGATGTCCGTCCCTTTGACAAGGATAACAGCCTGGTACCTAAATTTATCAGTGAGAACGGAGGAAGCATGCAGAACAATGTCCCACTCAGAGGATTGGAATATCTTTATTCACGCGATGAAGAAAAAAGCCTGCCCATGCTGGTATCCAGCGGGCTTGCGGACCATCTGCTTGTACAGCCGGAGGCCAAACGTTTCGCGTTGGCACAGAATACCCTCCATAATGATCCGTCGGAAACCCTGACCGCTGTAGAAACCGCAAAAGGGGTGCTCCTGTTTGAATATTCCGGTTACGGAAAGATGTGCTGCCATTCCTATATGCAACACCTGGCCAACCGTTTCTTTATTACAGACGAAGACAAACCGGAGTTTGTCAACCTGTACAAACTGACTGATCCGAATGTAGAGACTATAAAGGCGTTTCAGACATCCACCAATCCCTTCTCATTATATACAAATGACTTTATTCCGGATAAAGCGCGATATCTGAATGCGGCTATCCTGAGAAATGCACGACTGGACAGGAGCCATCGCATAGAACCGACATTTGACGCTTATGACAAATTCGCGTCCTCCTATGGAATAGTCACAAGTATCGCAAATGCCCAGATACTCCGGCTGCTGTCTTTACAAGAAACAGCCGGAATTTATGGAATAGATTATATAACCGGACAAATTCCGTTCATGCATAAGAACTCTTTTAACTCACAGTTTAATGCGTTGCAGAATATTCCGGCAGAAAACAAGGGTGAACAGGAGAAAGTCAAAGCATTGATCCGTGAGCAGGCAGCCTACATCTTAAAACGTGATTATGGAATCTCACCGGATAACCGGCAGAATAAAGAGATAGAGCCCGTCATCTCCATACAGACTCCCAAAGGTGCCGTCTACCTGCCTGCCACGGATGAAGGAGCTGTCTACAAACAATGCTATTTGCAATATCTGGCTGACCGGTTCTTCACTCCGGAAGTACAGGCTCTGGAGCGGGTCCGGGAATTCTACATCTCCAATCCGAACCATAGCACGGAACATTATATGCAGAAGCATCTGGGCTTTTTTCAATCCAATCCTTTCTACGGGGAATTGGCGAAAATGCCATTGTATCCCATAGAGCGATCCGAACTGCTGAAAAAAGGCGGCTATCCCATAGAACCGACTTATCATGCCTTCAAACAGTTCACGGAAGATTACCATTTATCAATAACGCCGAAGAATGCGGAGATATTCAATCTGCTCTTCATACGGGAATACGGTCTGCCGGCAGATTTCAATTCCAATGAGGGTTATAGAGAATTCGCCTACAAAGGTGATTTCAAACCGCTGGATCAGGAAATGTCCGAACTGCAATCCAAAAAAGGATATAGTGAGAAAGCATTCTACAATATCCAAAACAGACAGCAGCAACTTGCCGACAGGATACTTGGTCTGGTATATAAACTGACCTGTCCGCCATTGCAGCTGACCGGACCGGCGGCATCGGAAAAGAAAAAGGCTGTTCCCCGCCGTAACAAGTCACATAATCCCCGTATCTAAAACTGATTGTCATGCCTGCATGGATGGAAAAAATAAAAGACAGACTAACCGAAAAAGAAGATTTGAAAAGCCTGTTTATAGAGTTGCTGCCGGATAACCGGGTATCGACTGTCATGGTCGTATCGTATGTCCCGACGGATAAAGACTCTTTTCCGGTATTTATGGATCTTGTCGCCCGGATAGCCATGGATCAGAAAACGGTGCCGGATAACCTTTTGCTGCATTTTGAGGGAATACCCGCCAAGGATATTCCTTTCACCAGCGAACTGCCGGTAAAAGACAGTGAGAAAGCCTTTCGTTTCATCGTTTCTCACGGAGGTATCACAGAAAACAATTCTGTTCCTCTGCGGAAAGCGGCCTACCTGAGAGCATGCCAAAAGGAACTGACGGCAGAGAATTTCCAGGCACTGGACCACTCGTCGGGTTATAAGCGTTTTGTTGCTTATGAGGATGCAATGGAAAAGGTCGCAGCAGGGAAACAGGCCAAACAATTCTACACTATCGTTGAGACGGAACAAGGTATCCGGGTATTCAATGACGGATTATCCGGAACGAGGACGTTTCGGGATTATCTGCAATCAACGGCGGATAATTTCTACTCAGGCTCTCTGCAGGATGTGGAATCGTTGAATATCTACCGGATAGAAACCGTATCACGCCGGATACTGGAACTCTCCAACGGGAATCAAACCTCCATGCCGCAAGCGGCAATGGAAATTCTGGCGAATTACAAGCCGTCCGTCACTTTCGACATGCATCCTACAGGGGAAAACCTCGACCGGTTTATTACGGCTAACGCACTGGAACTCTCCGCCCGAAACTGGAATATCATGACTCTTCAGGATATAGCTGACAGAGGATATGCCCATTTACCGGCGGACGAATCGTTTGCCTATAAAAAGGATTTCTTACCCGTGGAGAAAAGTATCCGTGAGATTATCCGGCAAAAGGATCTGCGCCGGGATTATCCTTTTCAACAGAAGATGGATGAACTGCAAACCGCGGCCAAGTCATTGGCCGGGACACTGTTAAACCGGGATGGGGTACGGAAGGATTATCAACGGACAATCCAGTCTGTTGGAGTCTCGAAGGATACTATACAGGTCCGGGCAGCCGTGAAACTGCATAACAACCCCGAATCTCCACGTGACAATGAAAAGAAAAAAGTCAAGACAAAAAACGCTTCTCCCCAAAAGCAGGCGAAGCCAAAATTATAGTGCTTATGGAATTGATAAATAACACATTCATTCCCGAAAACGAGATACCACGCAGCCGTAGGGATGCCGGAAGAAAAGCATTCCTGCAGACTTTCAGGAACCTGTTCACAAACCGGAACCCTTTCAGGAAATTCATGGACGCCTATCGTTTCAATACGATCCGCTGGAGCGCATCCAACCTTCACGAACCCTCATGGGGAAAACGGATCGGGTTGTTCCTCCAGACGAGGAATCCGGTTGCCATCCTGTGGGATGAGTACCTGAACAACCGCAGTAGTCTGTTGAATAAATGGGAAGTATCCAACCTGAACCGCATCCAGACGGAGCTGGTTCGGATTGGCAGGATGCCTCTTCAGGATAGGGACAGGAATACTTTCAAGAGCCTTGGCAGTATTGCAAAAAAGATAAGGCAACTGCAGGGATACGAAGGATGCCCCGATATGAGCCACGAAAAACAGCTTCTGGCGACATACAGATATATCCTATCTTCTCCCTTTGACCGGAAGTTCGGGGGATTGCCGCCCGATGAGATTTGTGGGATGCTCCGTCAGAACGGCCTGTCCGAATCGAACCTCCCTTACCAGAATTATGAAGGAATCCTGCAAGGGCGTGAAACGGTCATGTATGAGCTGGCAGCCAGAAAGAACGGGGAGAAATACCTCCAACCGGCAGACCTGGTAAAACTGGGTGCCGGGATGACCGGATTCTCAATGGATTTAATCAGCCGTTTCCCGGCAAGGGAGACCTCCGTACCGAATCTGGCGGAAGGCATACAGGCATCGGAGAAAAAAGAGAAACTCTCCGTACCCAAAGAACCGAAGAAGAAGGTGAGGAAGGGAAAGACAAAGGCCAAGAGTGTAAAAATAAAATAGTCATTCAACATTAAAAGATAACTAAGATGAAAACGATTTGCATCTGTGAAAAGCCGTCCGTGGCACGCAGTATCGCCCGGGTTTTGGGCGCAACGGAGAAACAGGAAGGATATTTGAGTGGAAACGGGTATGCCGTTACATGAACTTACGGCCACCTGCTGGCATTGGCCCTGCCTTCCGATTACGGTATCATCCGTGCGGAAAAGGAGATGTTGCCGATTATTCCCCATCCGTTCAAACTGGTTGTTCGCCAGGTAAAAACAGAAGAGGGTTATAAGGCTGATCCGTCGGCATTGAAACAATTGGACGTGATCCGTAAATTATTGAATCAGGCGGGTAGTGTGATCATTTGTACGGATGCGGCTCGTGAAGGGGAACTTATAGCTAGGTACATCCTTGACTATCTGGGGTACACCCAAGAAACCAAACGCCTGTGGATATCCTCGCTCACGGAAAAATCAATACGGGAAGGGTTCAACAACCTTAAATCAAGCGGGGAGTTTGACAACCTGTACCGTGCTGCCAAAGCCCGGAGAGAAGCTGATTGGGTAGTAGGTATGAATGCCAGCCTGTCTTTGAGCATGGCGGCCGGAAAGAGCAACTATTCTCTGGGAAGGGTACAGACCCCGACGCTTGCCATGATTTGCCGCCGATATCTGGACAATAGGGATTTTGTAGCCAAACCTTATTACCAACTACAACTACGCACAACAAAGGCAGGAGAAGAACTTGTAATGACCTGCGCCGAAAAGTATGATATACCGCAAAGCCTCGACATGGCCCGTAAAAAAGTCTATGAAGAGAAAACTGCCAAAGTGGTGCTGGTGGAAAAAAAAGAAGTTTCAGAAGAGGCCCCGTTGCTGTATGACCTGACCGCCCTGCAGCAGAGTGCCAACACCAAACTGGGATTGACCGCGGAACAAACGCTGGACATTGCCCAGAAGTTGTATGAATTCGGCTACATTTCGTATCCTCGTACCGGATGCGGTTATATCACAGAGGACATCTTTGAGCAGGTTCCTTCCCTCATCGCCTTGCTGAAGCGACATCCCCGTTTTGCACGCCATGCGGAGAATCTCTGTAACCGGACTTTGAACCGGCATTGCGTGGACGATAGCAAGATGACAGACCATCACGGATTAATCATTACGGAGAACTTTCCTCAGAACCTCTCCCTCGACGAGCAGAATATCTATTCCATGATTGCAGGGCGTATGCTGGAGGCATTCTCCGGCAAATGCCTGAAAGAAACGTTATCTGTACAGGCAGACTGTAATGGAGTCTCTTTCGGAATTAAAGGGTGCCAAATCAAGGTTCCGGGATGGAGAGACATCTATAATGAACCGGGTGAGAAAGAAGAAGGAAGCCTCCTGCCCGAATTTAAAGAAGGTGAAACTTTGCCGGTTCTCGGCATCGATACGTTAGCCAGGAAAACCAAGCCGCAACCTGTATTCACCGAGGCAAGCCTGCTTGCGGCAATGGAAGGCTGCAGTCGGAATTTGAGCGATGAAAAAGAAAAAGAGGCGATGAAAGATTCCGGGCTGGGTACACCGGCTACACGGGCAGGCATTATTGAACTGCTTATCACCAGACACTATGTGGAAAGAAACGGACGGTCCCTGATACCTACTGCCAAAGGGCTGGAAGTATATGGTATCGTAAAAGAGAAGATGATCGCCAATGTGGGCATGACCGGAAGGTGGGAATGTGAATTGCATGAGATAGAAACCGGAGAAGTTTCCACAGAAACATTCACGGAGAATATTAACTCCTACGCCCGGCAAATCACGTCCGAACTGCTTGCCTTGAAGCTCGACCGTCCGGACTTGCCGCATTGCAGATGCCCCAAATGCGGAGCGGAAACGATTACCATATTCAACAAAGTAGCTAAATGCAGCGATCCCGATTGCGCTTTTCTTCTGTTCCGAACCTTCAATGGCAGAGAACTAACCGATAACCAGATGCTCCTGCTACTGCAAGGAAAGCGTACCGGTTTTCTCAAGTTCACCAGCAAAAAAGGAAAAAAGTATGAAGCCTCGCTGGAACTGGACGACAATTACAAGATTGACATTACATTCAAGGATAATAAACCCAAGAAATAATTTATCGGCTTATGAAAAAAGAAATGGACGGGCTGCCGGATGAACTGAATCCGGACTTAATGCTTAATATGACAGCCTCCGAATTACTGATCAAGGCAGTCAAAGGAGAGATTGATATCCAAAAGCTGGTCAGAAAGGAACTCGCAGCCAGAGGAATCGACGACCAACGCAGTTGGATCGGATTCGACAAGGCTAAACAATATTGGGAGAAATATAACAAGCCTGCCAAAACCAAGCCCGTCAGAATAAAAAGATAGGCACCGGCTATTCAATCCGCTTGTAAGTCAGCCTGCAAATACCGGATTTGAAACATCTGTTCCCGGTCATTTTCCACGAGGAAGGACCGGGAATCTCTGTAAATAGCCGTAGACCGTCTCCCTGAATGCAGGGTGCGACAAAAAGAATGATTTCATCCACCAGCCAGTATCTGAACATGCTGCCGATAACGGAGATTGTTTCCGGCACTGCTTCTATAAGATAAGTACCATTCTCTTCTTTTTTCCATTGTACCAGTGAAATAAAAGAAATATCCCATCCCAGAGCCTGCGTAGCCCGGGTGCGTATCTTTGTGATCCCGTACTTGTTCGGATTATTCCATAGCGGGGAAGGTACAGTCCTGTCAAGAAGATAACCGTCAAGGGATAGGAATGCCAGTAATTGGAGCTTTGCCTTTGCCATAATTCAACTGCTTTTAATAACCTGCAGCCACAAAAAAACGTGGGAATCAGGCTACATCTAACAGGAGGCTCTGGTAAGCCTAAAACAGAGTATAACATGATCCCACGCTATGACAACGCATAGCATAAGCATCACGCAATAGTCTCTGTTTTTTTCGAATGTACCAGATTCCTGTTAGAAACGTTTGCGAACCTTATGTCTATAATAATCGGAAAGGCACGAATACCTTTACCGCTTAATTCTATAATTTCGTTCCAAAGATACTCATAATTCTGATTTCTCCGAAAAATCCGGCATCATAAAAGAAACGACATCCAATAGAAAATGGGAATAACGGGGCGACAAGCCTTGCAGGGGATGTCGGATTTCACGACTCCCTCCGGGTCAGACGAACACGGGGAAAGGATACCCCGACAAAAAACGACTAATCATGACTATAAATGACATGAACGTTTAAATGCTTGGTTTATAGCAGCAGACGCTCTATCTTGCACCCGATTTATTTATTTACAATAAAAAAGATTATGGAACTGACAATTATTGAAACAAGTGCCTATCAGGAACTGAAGAGGCAACTCTGCACACTGTCCATACAAATGGCGGACTTTCAAAAGAAAATAGCACCGGCAACGCCCGAGAAATGACTGGATGCGCAGGACGTGTGCCTGGCACTCAACATTTCTAAAAGAGCGTTACAGACTTATCGGGACAAAGGGATGATCCCCCATTCAAACATCGGTGGGAAATTCTTTTATAAAGAAGTGGACATCCAGCAAATTCTAGAGGAAGGACTAATCAAAAAAAGAAAATAAAGAGTATGGCAGACATTATCACTAAAGATTCGGAAGAGTTTAAGGAACTCACCGGATGGATCAAACGGACAGGAAAAAATCTGGAGGCTGCAGCAGCACGGATACGTCCGACAATTGCAGACGAACATTATTTAAGTGGAGATGAGGTATGCCGAATGCTCCATGTTTCCAAGCGTACATTACAAACACTACGGGATGAAAAGGCAATACCTTATACCTCAATTACTGTCACCGGGGGTAAACTGCTCTATCCGGAAAGCGGGCTGTACGAGGTACTTAAAAAGAACTATAAAGATTTCAGGCGTTACTTGAAATAGCAATCTGCTTGAATATGAAAAACACCCTCCATTATGCCGAAGGGTGTTTTTTTATACTTATTTCTAATCGGCCAAGCGATATACAGAACCAATCTTGTCACACATCCTATCCGTATCTTCCCCAACCTTCGGATTAATCAGTTCAGCATAGACCTGTGTGGAAAGAATCGATTTGTGTCCTAATACTTTTTGCAAGGTCTCTAACGGCATGCCTTTCAATATAGCCAAAACTGCAAAGGTATGTCTTCCGATATGAGGGGTGATATTTATATTACAATTACACTTTTTCCCTAAAACCTTAAAACTACTTTTCATGGTTTCATAATCACCAACGGGGAAGACGCAATCAGGAGAATCCTTCTTTTTGTTATCACCCTTATATTTTTCTACAAGTTCAATTGCTATGGGCAATAATTTCACGACGTATGCCACACCTGTTTTTGTACGGTTTCCCATGAGCCATGTGCCACCGTCAGAATCTGTATGGATATTCTTATAGGTAATTGCTTTCAAATCAGCGAAGGCGAGACCTGTGAAGCACATGAAAAGAAGCATGTCACGCATAGCCTGCTGCCGTTTATACCTTAATTCTATATGTATAAGCCTTTGCAATTCTTCTTCGGAAAGGAATGAACGTCTTTTATATCCCGGCTTACATCCAAAACCGGTGAAAGGATGAACTTTTATCAAACCTTTCTCTTGAGCGACATACATTAACCATTTCATGGTATTGACACGTCCAAATGCTGTAGAACTGACCGAGCCGCATGTACCTAACATCCAATTATAATAATCTTCTATAAAATCTTTGTCGAGTTCATCAAGTGCAATGTCCTCAACATGCTTTTTATCTTTTAAGAAAAGCAGTGCGCTCTTATAATCAGCAACTAAACCAAGATAAGTGCTTTTTGCTTTTTCCTTGCCTACTTTCTCCTTATATGATTCAAGTTGTTCCCTGAAAAGTGCCATAAGGGTGTGGGAATCTTCTTTAAAACCTACATAGCGGCTATAGACTTTTTTGGCTGTGACAAAACTATCATGATCGCAAATGTATTGATAACGCTTGGCTATTTGGGCTTTGGCATTATCAAGTTCCTGGTTTAACATTCTGGCTTCTTCGGATTTCCCTTTAGCCCGGTTAGCTTTGGCGTCCCACAACGTAAGGGACACTTCTTTCTTACAGCTAAAACAAGCCGTGGTCTTGTTGATGGTTATACGTCCCATTACAGGCACTTTACCATTCTTAATCGATTGATTTTTAGTGTAAAACAACACTCTGAATGTACTTCTCATAACTCAACTTTTTTAGTTACAAATTTAATTACTGTTGAGGTATTTGAAGTTATGAAGAATAATGCAATATATTGAAAACTAATGCCTTATATCCGATTAGTAGGCAAATTGGAAGAGGTAACAGATAAGTAACATAACTCACTCCCAAATATGCTCTATTTAGCTTTATTCACCACATCCGATTAAAACATTAGTTTTATAACTATTTGAATTTTAATAGGTTTGCACTATATTTGCGCATCTTGAAAAAACACTTTGTTTCGTGCCTCGAAACAGATTGTTTCACACGTTGAAACAGATTGTTTTGCGCCTTGAAACAGATTGTTTACCGGCATGAACAAGACATTTGATGCATGGATTCTACAAATTACTACATAGTCTTCTATAAATATGCCAAGATTCTTACACACGAGACAGCGTGTGAGATAAAGGTATCTTACACACATCTGCAACCGTATCTTGCACTGCATAAAACAATTGTATATCAGCTAATTGAATCCGATTAGTGTAAGGTGCAAGATGTTTTTGCATTTTCAAACTTTATAGAGTCGATTAAGTTTTAATTATTTATTTGTCAGTTCACTATTCAGTAATTATAATTCAATCGCAGCCTTTAAAGGTAATTGATTGGAAGCCGGACCGACAAGAATCTCAAATACCCCCTTTTCTACTACAAAGCGGTGTTGATTCATATCGTAATAAGAAAATGCGTCTTCATTCAATACAATAGAAAGGCGTTGTGTCTCTCCTTTCTTCAAGAACACCTTATCATAGCCTTTCAGTTCTTTCAAAGGACGGGGAACGGAAGATTCTACATCATGCACATATACCTGGGCTATTTCCGAAGCATCCATTTTTCCTGTATTCTTTATATCAAAGCTAACCGTCACCTGATGTTCACCGGTTTTCTCCACAGCTAAATTACTATAAGCGAAAGTAGAATAAGACAACCCATAGCCAAATGGATAAAAAGGTTCTTTACCCGAACGGTCATATCCCCGATAGCCAACAAAAACACCCTCTGAATAATCGACACGTTTAATTTCCGCTTTCAGATTCTCATAATAGCTGTCATGCACCGGATTATCTTCCCATTTCTTTTCGATAGAAATCGGCAACTTACCACTCGGAGAAATCTTTCCAGTCAATATTTCGGCTATTGCCTGTCCACCCTCCTGTCCGGGATACCATGCCATCAAAATCGCTTTTGCAGCCTCATGCCAAGAGGTAAAGTCAACTCCACCGCCAGCATTTAACACTACTACCAGATTCGGATGCAGAGAAGCTACTTTCTGAATGAATAATTCCTGATAATGTAACAGAGCAAACGGGCGATCGAACCCCTCTCCTTCTGTATTGCTATTGAAACCAGTACAGAATACAACATTATCCACCTTTGCCAATCCTTGACGAAGTTTCTCTTCATTCAGCCTGGATGCTTTAAAACGGATAATTGCTGAAGAGATATTATCAAAAAACTCGATTCGGAAGCTGTATTCTTTACCTGCCTCAACCGGCAGTTCCACTTCACGGCTTGAATATGAATGATTACCCCAGTCGCCTGTAATATGCTTATCATTCACAAACAGGCGATAACCATCATCGCCACCAATGGATAGTTTTAATAATCCATCCTTTTGAGACATATAACTGGCTGTCCAACGGACAGAAAATCCATCTTCCGGAAAACCTTCCAGTGGTGCTCCATATTGCCAGTCATAATCAACTGATGCTTCTGTACGAATGACCTCCGGTTGTCCCGAAAGCGTTTTATTCTTAAAATATTCGGCTTTAAATCCTTTCGTCTGCCGAGCGGCATCCGCGTAAAATTCATGAAGAATATCCTCATAAATCACATCGTCCGTCAACAGAACGAGGTTCTTTTTTTTCAGTTTTTCCAGTCCCTCACTAACAGATACCGTAGAAAATGGAGTTACAAAACCACTTCCACCACCCGTAGGAATGCGGTCGGCATTGGGCCCCATCACAGCAGTCTTTCCTTTCAAGGGGAGTAGATTTCCTTCATTCTTCAGTAAGACTACACCTTCGCGTGCCAGTTCTAAAGCAGCCTGGCGGGAAAAAGGATTATCCTGCGCGATGTTACTGTCTTTCTGTTCCTTATCCAGCATGCCGTAAGCAATCAAGGTCTGCAAGATATGCTGCACTTTCAGATTGATGGTTTCTTCTGTCACCGTACCGTTTTTGATAGCAGGTATAAGATTGTCGACATTCATAAAACGTCCTTTCGGCATTTCAAGATCAAGTCCGGCATTAGCGGCTCCTACGGCAGAATATACGGAAGTCCAGTCCGACATTAAGATACCTTTAAATCCCCAGAGATTACGCAAGATATCAATATTCAACCATTTATGTTCGGTAGCATGGACACCGTTCAGAAGATTATAGCTGTTCATTACAGCACTTACATTCGCTTCCTGTACAGCTTTCCGAAAGGCCGGAAAATAAATCTCGTGCAAAGTACGTTCGTCTATGTCCGAACTGGCATGATGACGGCTCCATTCCTGATTATTAGCTGCAAAGTGCTTGATGGTGGCAATAACTCCTTCCGATTGCACGCCTAGGATATATTGTTTAGCCGTTTCACCCGTTAAATAAGGGTCTTCGCCAAAGTATTCAAAGTTACGTCCACACATAGGAGCACGGTAGATATTTACTCCCGGTCCGAGCAGTATATTCACTCCTCT
>Ga0129317_1000437_pt1 | contig 44713 bp, 40 predicted proteins | sample Cm1ome_FD_94430 | JGI IMG/M metagenome (GOLD analysis project Ga0129317, IMG submission 94430) | Eastern black-and-white colobus group fecal microbial communities from Wisconsin, USA - Cm1105 metagenome | ecosystem: Host-associated > Mammals > Digestive system > Large intestine > Fecal | place... | reverse complement strand
TTTATCTTCGCCCGCAGCCCCAAACCACGACAATCTCCCCCGGGACGAAAGACTCATATACACACCCCACCACCCCGTCCGCTGGCCGTACCGGCGGCGTCCTCACCTGCTTAACTAAATCTCCACTTTCGATAGGAAACCAATTCATAAACCGTCATACAGCACCACCCAATCGTAGTACCTATTACAACCGCCTGGATGCCAAAACGTCCCAGAAGCGAGTAAGTCAGAATAACACGGATAGGGATCTGTATAATTGTCGCAATCAGTGTGACTCTCAGATTTCCGATGCCACGGAAATAACCCTGAAAGCTGTTGGTGATTCCGCTGAGGAAGTAGAAGCAGGCCATCGGGATGATGTAGAGTATGCCAAACCGGAGCGCTTCGGTTTCTTCCGGTTTCAGGAAGATGCCGAGAAGCTGGTTCTTTCCGGCCAGTACAAGGACGGAGATGGCAATTGTATAAATCTCTGCCATTACGATTACGGTTTTTAAGCCCTTTGGAATCCGGTGATACTGCTTACCGCCTTTATTCTGGGCGGTGAAGGTTGTGATTGAGGCTGCCAGGCTGTCACCTGGGGCCAGGACGTAGCTGTCTATAATCGAGACGGCATTGAAAGCGGCAACCGCATCGACTCCCAGTGTGTTGATGCCGGACTGGACCAGAAGGCGACCGATATAGAGTACGGTCTGCTGTAGAGCCGAGATGGAGCTGAAATCAACCGTTTTTTTCAGAAAATCCATATCAATATGAAGCTCCGGCAGTGACAGCCTCAGATAAGGAACCTTTACTTTGATATAGATAAACAGCATGAGTGAAGAGACGGCCTGGGAAATCACAGTTGCATAGGCCGCGCCCTGTACGCCCATATGGAGCATCCCCACCATATAAACTGCCAGAAGGACATGGAGTATCGTTGTCAGGCACAGTACATAGAGAGGAGCCCTTGAATCTCCGATGGATCTCAGCCCGGCTGAGAGTATATTATAAAAAAAGGTAAATATTAACCCGAGGGAGATGATTTTCAGATACTGTGAAGCCATCGGCGCAATTTCCAGCGGAGTTCTGGTCATGCGTATAAACAATCCGCTTCCGGTAAAAGCCAGGAGTGAAAGTACGATGGTCAGGATAAAACCGGAGACCAGAGAAGTGGCCATTTCCGTTTTAAGAGCCTTATAATCTTTTGCGCCAAAGTACTCGGACATCAGAATAGAAGCGCCCAGAGATAGGCCCACAATCAGGAAAATAAGAATATTCATGATAGGCCCCGCTGCACCGATGGCCGCCAGGGCTTCTTTGCCGTTATACTGACCGACAATAATTGAGTCTACCGTTTGATATAATTGCTGCAGAAGGTTTGCGAACATCAGAGGCACTGCGTAGGTAAGCAGATGTCTGGTAACATTTCCCTGTGTCATGTCACGAACCATAATAAGTCCTCCCTGGATTTTTAAATCTGATTAAAGTTCCGGCCATATTTTCTGTATGCATAGATGTCAAAGACGATCATGCAGGCCCAGCCAAGCACAGTGCCGACAGCCACAGACTTCAGTTCAAGCCGTGAGATCAGCCCATAGGTCAGTATGACACGGACCGGGATCTGGATTAAGGTGCCGATTAAAGTGAACTTTAACCTGCCGATACCCCGGAAGTATCCCTGGAACGTGTGAGTCATTCCGGCCATAAAATAGAAACAGGCCATGGGACGGATATAGGAAAGTCCCAGCGCAATGGCATTTTGTTCCCACGGTTTCAGGAATATCCCAAACAGAGGACGACCGGCAAACAAGATAATCAATGTAACAAAAACAGTGTAGATGACGGCGATTGCCATTGTGATTCCAAAACCTCTGGGAATGCGGTCGTATTTTCCGCCGCCTCTGTTCTGGGCCGAGAAAGTGGTGACGGAAGACGCCAGGCTGCTGCCGGGAGCCAGGACATAGCTGTCGATAATGGAAGCGGCATTGAAGGCAGCTACCGCATCAACGCCCAGGGTGTTGACGCCGGACTGGACCAGCAGCCGTCCGAGGTAAAGCATGGTCTGCTGCAGGGCTGAGACGGAGCTGTAATCGGCTGTTTTCTTAAGCAGTTTCAGATTGATATGGATTTCAGAGGGCTTCAGCCGCAGGACGGGTACCTTTATGTAAATATAAAGAATCAGCGCCAGCGAGGAAACGGCCTGTGCAATCACGGTTGCCCAGGCAGCCCCGTACACTCCCAAATCCAGGTTCCTGACGAAGATGATATCGAGAACAACATTGATGATTGTTGTCAGTATCAGCACACAGAGTGAGGTTCTGGAGTCTCCGATCGCACGGAGGGCGGCAGCCAGTATGTTATAAAAAAAGGTAAATATCAGGCCGGCGGAAATAATTCTCAGATATCCGGCCGCCATATGGGAGATTTCCTCCGGTGTCTGTGTAAGACGGATAAAAAGCCCGCTTCCCGCATAAAAGAGCAGAGACAGCACGAGAGTAAGAAGCAGTCCTGCGCCAATTGAGGTAGCCATTTCCTCTTTCAGATCCTCATACTTTTTTGCTCCATAATATTCGGCCATTAAAATTGAGGCGCCCATGGAGATTCCTGCGATCATAAATATGAGGATATTCATGACAGGCCCGGCGGCGCCGATGGCCGCCAGGGCTTCCTTGCCCCGGAATTGACCGACAACGACAGAGTCAACCGTGTGATATAGCTGCTGGAACAGATCGCCGATTATCAGCGGCCCTGCATAAAGCAGAAGATGTTTTGTTATATTTCCCTGTGTCATGTCTCGTGCCATAGGAGCCTTTCCGGCGGGTGGGTCTTATCCCGCCTGTCCGCTGTTCATAAATCTATTGTATCCGGCAATACTCTTAATAAATCATTTTGATAAAACAGATATTTCCTCTTGCCAAAACAGCGAAATTTCCCTATAATGAATTTTGAAAATCATAAATAAGTTACTCGTGATTGATAAGAATCATTATAAGGTCAATTATAGTTATCTGTATCCGGTCTGTCAATTATAATTTTGCAGTAAATGTAAGGCATGGATATATTTTGGTATTAGTTGGTGAGGACCGTTCTATTCTGATAACAGGAGGTACAAAATGGACAGAATTAAAAATATACCCGGGGAGGCGAAGCTGACACCGAAGGATAAGATAGTCCTTGATTATATACTGAGGAACCGGGCAAAGGCCTGTTTTATGACATCGTCGGAGATTGCGCAAATACTGGGGATTAGTCCTTCTTCCGTAGTGCGTGTATCCTCCAAGCTGGGCTTTGAAAATTTCAGCCACTTTAAGAGGGCTCTTCAGGAAGAGCTTGCGGACAGCCGGAAAAAGGAGAAGGCACAGATTCCCTATGAGAAAATAAAGACGATTGAAAGCCTGTCGGAAGATGAGATTATCGCGGTATTAAAGGCGAATGTAATGCGGAATATTGAGAGTGACCAGACGACGGCGGATTATGTCAATTACCGGAAGGCGGCAAAGCTGATAACGGAGGCCGACCGGGTTTTCATTGTGGGATTCAGGACTTGTGCCGGTTTTGCATCCTCATTCGGCGTCATGATGGGCTGTGTGCGTCCGGGGATCTATGTTGTAAACGGCAGCCGGCCGCTGGTTGATTCCCTGGTGGATCTGACTAAAAATGATACGGTAATCGGTCTCTCTTACGAGAGATATTCCAGCGACACGGTATTTGCATTAAGTATTGCTAAAAAGGCAGGCAGTCATATTGTGGCCCTCACCGACAAATATACGTCGCCCCTTTGCAGCGGAGCCGAGGCGGTTATTCTCAATTCCACTGAGAACCTGTCCTTTTATAACTCCTACACGACCCTTGTCATGGCAATGGAGGTACTGCTGGGCCTTGTCAGCAAGAAGAACAAGAGCCAGAATGAAGAACGGCTGATTAAGATGGAAGAGTATCTGAGGGAGACGGGACAGTACTGACTGCAGTGCTGTTCTTTCTTTTTATTTAATTTTTGTTTTCATGTTTCTTACTTTTGAGGCTTTTGGGGGCTTTTGTGCCAGTATCAGGTAGAAAATAGCGGGGAACTATGATAAAATACATAAGTTAAACTGGGTTTGTTGTGCCCGCAGGAGGGAAAAATGAAAGATATTAATTATATAGTGGATATTCTGGAAGAGATTGTTAATATACCAAGTCCGTCAGGCTATACAAAGCAGGTGATGGAACGGATTGAAAAGGAGGTGGCGGGCTTCGGATTTTCCTCCGCTTATAACCGGAAAGGCGGGATGCTGCTCACAGTGCCGGGACGAACGGAGACGGTGCTGGGACTGTCTGCCCACGTGGATACGCTCGGAGCCATGGTGCGTTCCATCCGCCCGGACGGAACACTGGCTATCGTGTCGGTGGGCGGTTTCATGATGCAGTCAGTTGAAGGGAGCTATTGCCGCATTCATACCAGAGAAGGAAAGACCTTTACGGGGACGGTTCAGACGAAGGCGCCGTCGGTACACACCTACGATGATGCCAGGACACTGGAACGCAAGGAAGCCAATATGGAAGTGCGTCTCGATGAGATTGTGCGCGGAAAAGAGGACGTGGAGGAGCTGGGCATCGGGCCGGGGGACTTCATCAGCTTTGACCCGAAGTTTGTCTATACGGACAGCGGGTTTATCAAATCCAGGCATCTGGATGACAAGGCATCCGCGGCCGTAATCCTGGGGCTGCTTAAGTATCTCCATGAGACAGGCCGCCAGCCGGAACAGACCCTCAAGATAGCCATCAGCAATTATGAGGAGGTCGGACACGGGTGCAGTTATATCCCGGAGGATATTGAAGAGTTTCTGGCGATTGATATGGGCGCGCTGGGAGATGATCTGAGCGGAGATGAATACCGGGTATCCATCTGTGCCAAGGATTCCTCCGGCCCTTATGATTTTGACATGACAAACCGTCTGATCAGCCTGGCTAAGGAATACGGGATCGGGTATGCGGTTGATATCTTCCCGCACTATGGCTCCGATGTTTCTTCCGCTCTCTCGGCAGGCAATGATATAAGAGGCGCGCTGATTGGGCCGGGGGTATCTGCATCCCATGGTCAGGAGAGAACCCATATTAAAGGGCTGGAGCAGACATGGATGCTGCTGGCGGCATATGTGGGAGTGCTGGATAAGGAACTCAGCAGGAAATTTTTTGAACAGCTTAAGGCTCAGCTATAAGTCAGGGCGGTTCACGCTCCTGAAACCGCAGTGATACAGGGAGGATAAAAATGCAGGCAATACTTCTGGCCGGAGGGTTGGGAACGCGGCTTCGCAGCGTAGTCAGCGACCGTCCAAAACCAATGGCCCTGATTGAGGACAGGCCTTTTATGGATTACGTCGTGCGCGGCCTGACACGCTTTGGAATCGATGATATTATATTTGCGGTCGGATATAAGGGCGGCATGGTGGAAGAGTATTTTGGAAACGGCGGGAAGGCCGGGATTAAGGCATCTTATGCATATGAGGAAGAGCTTCTGGGTACGGCGGGAGCCATAAAGAATGCGGGAAGGTTTGTGACAGAGGAGAATTTCTTTGTTCTGAACGCGGATACATTTTATGAGATGGACTACTGCCGGCTTATGAAGATAAAGGAAGAGAACTGCCTGGATATGGCGCTGGTACTCCGGGGAGTACCGGACGTAACGCGATACGGGGAGGCAGTCCTGGACGGCGTGATGCTGGCCGGCTTCAATGAAAAGACGGGAGAGGCGCGTCCCGGCACCATCAACGGCGGTGTTTACCTGATGAGCCGGGAACTGCTTGAGCAGATTCCGGCAGGTAAGGTTTCCCTGGAGAATGAGATGATTCCCGGATGGATGAAAGAGGGAAAGCGTCTGGGCGGCTTTGTCAACGACGGATATTTTATTGATATCGGCGTGCCGGAGGATTATTTCCGGTTTCAGGAGGATGTTAAGAGAGGAGTCATCAGATGGTAATCAGAGGAAGAGCGCCGCTGCGGGTCAGCTTCGGCGGCGGAGGTACGGATGTGGAGCCCTTCTGCCTGGAACAGGGAGGGGCTATCATAGGCAGCACAATCAACAAATACGCATACTGCTCCATCATTCCGAGAGATGACGAGCATATCACCGTCCATTCCCTGGACTTCGATATGACGGTGAAATACAACACGAATGAAAATTATGTCTACGACGGCAAGCTGGATTTGGTTACGGCTGCGCTGAAGGCAATAGATATCAAGCAGGGCTGCGAGGTTTATCTGCAGTGTGATGCGCCTGCGGGGTCAGGGCTGGGAACATCCTCCACAGTCATGGTGGCTCTTCTTACGGCAATGGCCAGATGGAAGGGAATCGAGATGGACAATTATGCGATGGCGGATCTGGCTTACGGTGTGGAACGGTGTGATCTGAAAATCGCCGGGGGTTACCAGGACCAGTATGCCGCAACCTTCGGCGGGTTTAATTTTATTGAATTTCACGGCCGCAACAATGTGGTTGTCAATCCTCTGCGGATCCGGAGGGATATCATCAATGAGCTTCAGTATAACCTGCTTTTGTGCTATACCGGCAATATCCACGTTTCGGCCAATATCATCCGGGATCAGGTCAACAACTACAAAAAGCAGGATGCATTTGAAGCCATGTGTGAAGTGAAGGCTCTTTCCTATGCGATTAAGGATGAGCTGTTAAAAGGAAATCTGCACAATTTCGGCAAGCTTCTGGACTACGGCTGGGAGAGCAAGAAGAGAATGAGCAGCAAAATCAGCAATCCGCAGATAGACACGCTTTATGAGGAGGCCAAAAAGGCCGGAGCTTTGGGAGGAAAGCTGCTGGGAGCAGGCGGCGGCGGGTTCCTTCTGGTTTATTGCCCTTATAATGTGAAGCATAAGGTTGCCGCCCGTCTGGAGCAGGTCGGCGGTCAGCTTATGGACTGGAATTTTGAGCTGAGGGGCGCACAGAGCTGGATCTGCAATGACGAAAGATGGCAGTATCAGGATGTGAAGGTACAGATGCCGGATAAGGAATATCAATTCAACTTTTAATATATCCTACGGAAGGCAATTCAAAGTTACTGTTCACACGGCCCATATTCCGCGAGGTGTTTTCGTGCGCATTTTGCACGAAAATCCCGAGTTGCACGGCGCGAAACGGCGTTTTTTGCCGTTTCTGTGCATCGCGAAGCGTGTTATTGTTCACAGCCGCCGTTTTTTGGCGGGGTGTGAACAGTAACAATTCAAATACCAGGAGATTAGAGATGGAATCAGAAAAAAGGCCGGGCGGACAGAGAGATACGGGACGGGGGACGGCGCCCCGGAAGGCGGTATTTCTGGATCGGGACGGCACAATGAATACAGAAGTGAATTATCTGCACAACCCCGGGGATCTGGAACTGATTCCCGGCACCGCCGAGGCCGTTAAGCTGTTAAATGAGGCAGGCTTCGCCGTTATTGTGGTGACCAATCAGGCTGGTGTGGCAAGAGGATATTACACGGAAGCGGATGTGGAAGCGCTTCATAATTACATGAACAATCTGTTGAAAGAATCGGGGGCCGCTGTGGATGCATTTTACTACTGCCCCCATCACCCGGAGCATGGTATCGGCAGATATAAGATGACATGCCGCTGCCGGAAGCCGGGAACCGGAATGTTTGAGGCGGCCGCGAGGGAGCTGCCCGGCGGCATTGACCGGGAAAATTCCTGGATGATTGGTGACAAGCTGATTGACACGGAGGCCGGACATAATTTCGGAATCAGGAGCATTCTGGTCGGTACCGGATATGGCAGTAAGATTCGGAAAGAGCAGGAAGCGGCCGGAAAGCTGACGCCGGACGGCAGGTGTACGGACGGCAGCTATGACTATTATGCTGCCAATCTTCTTGCGGCGGCCCGCGCTGTCGTTGAGGGCATCTGTTAGTGTGAACAGTAACAAATATGGAACAGGAGGAAGCAAAAGATGCAGCTTAGAAACAGAATATTTGCAGCAATACTGATACCTGCAGCCGTGCTGTCCATCGCGCTTCCGGCTGTCACGCTGTTTACAGGAGACGGTTTCCTGGCGCCTTATATCAGAACCCCTGAAGCTGCTAAAATGCTGGCGGAGATTGCCGTCCTTCTTCTGCTCTCAGGAGGGATTTTCTTCCTGATTAAAAATAAGGGGAGACAGGCGGCCGCGGCGGCCCTTCTGGGAGCGGCGTTCTGCTGGCTTCACGTGGTTTTCCTCCCCATGGTTCTTTCCGCCCTGTATCTCGGATTTCTGGTGCTTGCCGGGCGTTTTCTCCGGGAGAAGGTGTTCGGGATAAAGGACCACAGCGGTTATCCGGCAGATTTCCTGCTGGGCAGCAGTGCGGTCATTCTCCTTTTCTGCCTCCTTTCGGCGGCCGGAGCAGGCCGGATCCCGGTCATGCAATTTGTCTGTGCGGCGGCCGGTCTCGTCCTTTATGCATGCTATGGTGCGAAGCTTTACAAGGAGAGGGGAAGAAAAGAGTTACTGTTCACAGGGAGTATTCCGCGAGGTGATATTGATTGCAGAACCGCGCTTTACAGCGGGGCTGTGAACAGTGACAGAAAAGAAAAAGCAGCCGATTCTGCGGGCCGGGGGAGTGATAGGAAAACGGGCTCCTTCGGACGATTCTTTTACCCGGGCTGTTATACGCTGATTTTTACGGCATTCCTGATCCAGGCGGGCAGGATGAACATTGCCCTGGACTTTGACACGCTCTGGTATGGCGTCAGGTCGGAATATATTCTGGCCGGCGGCGCAGGAATTTACGAAAATCCCGGACTCGTGGGGATGGTTTATGTCTATTCGAAAGGGCTGGAGGTTCTGACACTTCCCCTCTCGGATTTGGCTTCGCACAGCTACCTGTTATTTTTTACACTTTGGCTGGCTGTGATGGGGCTTATGATGGTTTACAGAATTGCCCGTCTTTTTATGGGACGGGAGTACAGTGTTCTGGCAGCGGCTCTGTGCGCCTCCCTGCCTGCAATTATGAATATGGGAATTTCTGCAAAGCCTGATATTATTACATGGCTCTTGCAGTTGATTATGATAGAATATTTCTTCCGGTATCTGATTAGTACCGGGGCGGGAGAGGATAGAAACGGTAAAGGATCCGGAAGGGGGAATGTAACGCTCCTAATTCTGTCGGCGGGAGCATATCTTTTGTCTCTCACGATGAAACCCACCTCCCTGATATTTTCAACAGCCGTATTCGGCATGATGGGCATTTATCTGATCGGTTGGAGGCGTCTGTCTTTTCGCGCATCCCTCAGGCACTGGGCGTCCATAATCCTGCCGGGGGCGGCCCTCGCAGGAATCTGGGCGAGAACCATGATGATAACAGGAATGCCTGTGACTTCCGTTTTCACCTCCATTTTTGCGAAATTAGGATTTGAGATGAAATACCCTTTTGCCACAGTTTCACTGCCTCAAAACTGGCAGGATGAGAGCAATCTTCATGTGCTGCTCCGCAGGCTCTGGCAGATGCTTTTATCGCCGGAGGGAAAGGACATGGGGCATGTGATTATCGCCTGGGGAACCTCCCTGCTCTTTTTTCTGGTTTTGTTCATCGCTGTGTCCGTAATGATGGGGGCAGCCGAAAAAAAGGAGAGGGGCGGTATCACCACTGCCGCTGCCGTGATATTCTGGCCGTTTCTGGCGGTGAATCTGATCAGTCTGGTAATGCTTTATCAGGTGGACGGGAATTATTTTATGCTGCTATACACCTTTCTGGTACTCATAGCCTGCCGGAAGCTGTCAGGCCTTGCACAAAAGAGTGCCAAAGGACTGGTCATCCTCCTGCTGGTGCCGCTTCTCGGGTTTAATATCCTGTTGACGGCGCAGACAAACTGGGCATGGTCGGTGGGGTTTTCAGAGATACGGCCAGTCAATAAGGGCCGTTATAACCATAAAGCAAAGCAGCATGAAGATATGATTATTAAAGGAAATGCGGCTATCTGGCAGATACTGGCGGCCGATCCTGAAAACAGGGTCATCGCCTTTGGAGATCATCCGTTCTGTCTGCAATTTCCGTGCAACGTACAGTCTTACAAAGACATCACATCGCCGTGGGGAAATGTGGAGCTGGTCAATTCCCCGGAAGCGTTTGAAGAATATATGGAGTATGCCGGTACGGATTACGTTTACGCCGAGTCCGGATATATCGGCACCGACAGCTGGGAGTGGAGCTATGGACTGCTCCGGGACCTGATATCGGACGGCGTTCTGACCGATTTCTTTTTTGAAAACGGAAATATGCTGGCCCGGTACAGCAGGGAAAAGCTGCCGGGAGAAAAAGCGGCGGAAAATCTGCGGCTGTTTGATGAGAATTACATCACTTCGGATATGGTGAAACAGGAGGTAAAAGAGAATGAATGAATACAGATATCTGACAGAGCTTTCAGAACGGTATCCCGTGTTAAAGCAGACAGAGAACGATATCAAGGCATCCTATGAGATTATCAGGGAAGCATATGAAAACGGAGGCAAGCTTCTGATTGCCGGAAACGGGGGAAGCTGTGCCGATGCGGAACATATTGTAGGCGAGCTGATGAAGGGATTTGTCAAAAAAAGGCCGGTATCGGAAGAGATGAAAGAGGCGCTTATTGCGGCTGACCCGTCAAGGGGAGAACGGCTGGCCGGCCGGCTGCAACAGGGGCTTGCGGCTATCGCCCTGACAGGCCATCCGGGGCTTTCCACTGCTTTTTTAAACGATGTGGACGGGGAAATGATATATGCCCAGCAGATTACAGGTTTTGGAAAGCAGGGGGACGTATTTCTCGGTATCACCACATCGGGAAATTCTGAAAATATTATGTATGCCGCCGTGGCGGCCAGAGCAAAGGGAATGAAAGTATTAGGCCTGACCGGAAGGGACGGCGGAAGATTGAAGGGGATCTGCGACGCGGCGGTTGTAGTGCCGGAAAATGAGACTTATAAGATTCAGGAGCTGCATCTTCCGATTTATCATGCTCTCTGCCTGATGTTAGAAGAGCATTTCTTCAATCAGTGATTGTAATTCAGACGTTACTGTTGACAGGCAGTATCCCGCGAGGTGTTATTGTTCGCAGAACGCCGCTTTTTGGCGGAGTGTGAACGGTAAGTTCAGACAGGTCTCGCATTTGCAGCAGTTTGGCCGAAGGCTGAACTGAAACCCAATAAGACATGAGACAGGAAAACGGAGTTTGCAGGATAATGGATTATAATGTTGATAAAAGTAACTGGAGGGCAGGCAGCTTTGCGTTCTATGCTTTCCTTTTGTATACGGTATTAATATGGAGCTGTGAATTACTCGATTTATTTTGCTGGCTTACGGGCATTCCCCAGGTTACCTTCATATCAAGAGCCGCAGCCCTTGCCTTTACTGTTTTTTTTGGATGGCGGGTAATTGGGGTTCCGAGGGTGAAACGGGTTAAGATTGATGCTTATATGGTACTGGGGAGCATATTGATAGCAGGCTTCTTTGCCGTCAAAGGCATCCGGCCGGATATGAGCTATGATACTTACAATTATCATCTGCTGAGCCAGATCCCGGGTTTTACGGACAATTTGAATTACCACGTTATGCCGGGAAAATTCCAGATGTTCGGTTTCCGTCTGGGGGACAGGATGTTTTATCCGTTCCGCGCCCTGCTGGGACTGAGGATGGGAACTCTTTTAAATGCGGCGGCAATGCTTGTCATTTACCGTCAGGTCACCGTATTTCTCGCATGGTTTCAGGAGTCCTTCGGAAATAAAGCGTGGAAGCTTTTGTGCCGTCCGTCGCTTGTGGCCTTCTTTGTTGTCTGCCGCTTTGACCTGATATTACAGAGCGGAACCTATATGGTAGAGCTTCTGGCGCTCCCTTTTTTTCTGGAAATGCTGTTTCTTCTGGTGAGGGAGAGGGAGGAAGGGAGCGTCCGGAAAGAAGCTTTTGTCTTCAGCCTGACCGGCGGAATTCTTTTCTGCATGAAGATGACAAATATTGTATATCTGGTGCCGCTGGTGCTTTTATATATCTGGAAGATAAGAAAGGATATCACGGTTCCTCTGTTTCTGTCCTGCCTGGCGGCAGGAGCGGTTCCGGTTACGGTTTATCTTGTATACAATACAGTCAGTACGGGAAACCCGGTTTTTCCGTATTACAATACAATATTCCAATCGGAATATTATCCGATTGAAAATTTTAAGGACAGGCGCTGGGGACCGGCCGGACCAGGAGAAGTGCTTTGCTGGCCCTGGTACATGATACGCTATCCCGATTACAGGCTCAGTGAGCTTCCCTGTGCCTATAATCTGGATTTAGCCGCAGGATATCTGGGGATGGCGGGGATTTTGGCGGCGGGCCTGTACGGCGGCATCCGGAAAACAGGCAGGAAAAAGGCCGGGAAGTACCGGAGGGAACTTCTGCTGATTGCCGTATATGTTAGCTCCATGATGATATGGACCGTTACTACCGGTCATACAAGGTATTTCATGGGAGGAATTCTATTAAATGGGATTCTGCTGGCGGTCTGCTATCTTCGTCTGATGAATGCGGGGGGATGGCTTCCCGCACTGGCCGGAATCCTTCTGATACTGCCGTTTGGGGGCCGTGTGGAGTACGGTTTTAAGTCGGTATGGCAGGGATACGAATGGGGTATGAGGGACAGTTCCCTGGACAGCTATAAAAAGAATGCCAGATGGATATTCAGGGACCGGGAGATTTTTTCCCAGACGGTGAAGGAGCAGGTGGATGTGATCTTTCTGACCTGGGACGACTACGGAAGCTACGCACGCCTGATTGGCGGAGACGTTCCCGTTTACAACCGGAATGCGATTGTCGGGGAGCTGAAAGCCCATCAGGATCAATACCTGGCGCAGGTGGAAACGTTCATGCGTGAAGGGAAAGGTGTCTACGATATGTTTCCGCAAAGTGCGGAGAAATTGGATGCATACCTTGATTGGATGAACAAAGCAGGGTATTATGTAGATGATATGTTTTATATGACCGATAAGCTGTCCGGCCCGCAGGCCTTTAATATGGCAAGGCTCAGCATGGCGGACGGGCGGAAGAACCGATGGTATTATGCATATGCCGATGACCGGCAGGGACGATTCCAGATGGAAAAGAATTCCGACCATTATAAGATGACTGCTATTTTCGGGGATCCGGACTGGTGGCTCAATCCATATCCGTTCCGGATTCTTATCACCGCTTCCGATGGAAATACGGCGAAGATAGCCGGAACTGTGGATTTGACAGGAGCCTGCGAATACCAAAAAACGGAAACAAAGCTTGATCTGACCGGCCTATCCGGTACAATAACGATAAGCTTTACCTCATCCGTTGAAGGAAAACGCGGTGTGGCGGTCAATCCGGTGATAGAAGAAGCGGTGCGGCAATAGAAAAATAAACGTTACTGATCACACCGTTTTAAACGATAATAGAGAAACATGATTAAGAGTAACCAGAAAGCAGGAGGAAAAGAGAATGGATACGATTGCAGTATTGATTCCCTGTTACAATGAGAGCCAGACAATCGCGAAGGTGGTAAAAGACTACAGGGAGGCTCTCCCGGAAGCGGTGATTTATGTTTATGACAACAATTCCACTGACCATACCGATGAGGCGGCCAGGGAGGCGGGGGCAATCGTCCGCTATGAATACCGTCAGGGCAAAGGCAATGTAATCCGCAGCATGTTCCGCGATATTGATGCAGAATGCTATCTGATGATCGACGGGGATGACACCTATCCGGCTGAAAATGCCAGGAGCATGGTGAATCATATTCTGTCGGGCAGGGCTGATATGGTGATAGGGGACAGACTGTCCTCCACCTATTTCACGGAAAATAAAAGACCTTTCCATAACACGGGAAACCGGCTGGTGAGAGGCCTGATCAACACGATTTTTACCAGTGATATAAAAGACATTATGACAGGATACAGGGCCTTTAATTATGAATTTGTAAAAAGCTTCCCGATTCTGTCCAAGGGCTTCGAGATCGAGACGGAGATGAGCATTCACGCTCTTGATAAGAACTTCAAGCTTCTGGAGGTTCCGGTAACCTACCGTGACAGGCCTGCCGGAAGTGTCTCCAAGCTCAATACGTATAAAGACGGATTCAGAGTGTTAAAGACGATTGCAAGGCTGTTTCGCGATTACAAGCCGTTTGCCTTTTTCGGCTGGCTGGGGCTGCTCTGCTTTATAATTGCAACCATATTTTTCGTGCCGGTCCTTCAGGCCTATTTTTCCACCGGCCTGGTTGCGAAGTTTCCCACGCTCATTGTATGCTCCGGCATCTATGTGGTATCCTTCCTGCTGTGGATGAGCGGACTTATTCTGGATGTTATTGCAAAGAAGCACAGACAGCTGTTTGAACTGTATCTGAACATTCTGAGCAGCAAAAAGGAGCCGAAATAAAGGAGAAACCGATAAATGGAACCGATGAGAAAGAAAGCGGTGAAAGTGACATCTGTGCAGGTAAAGGCAGTCTGGATACTTCCCATACTGCTTGGAACCGCGTTTTGTTTTTACTATCTGAGCCTTGCCGCTGACAATGTGGCTTTTTCAGATTATGTCAGGCTGATTAACTCCTATCTCCCCGATGTGGGGAATCCGGCTAAATTTTTTGTGCCGGATATCCTCACCAGGGTACCGATAACGTATCTGGGAAGAATAATTAATGTAAAGCTGCTGGGATATAACACTTTTTTCGATATGGCACTCGGTGTCCTCGGATTGGGACTGGGAGCTGCAGCTTTATCTGTTTACGCAGGCAAAGAAAAGAAAATTTCCTACCCATGGTATCTGATGATTCTTTTTGTTTACTTCAGTCTGAATAAATGGGAGATGCTGACGAACGGGACGGGCTGGGTTTGTTTCGCCGCTGTGTCCGGTTTTATCTGCCATTATGTAATTCTTGATCGGGCCGTTAGAACAGGGCACTGCCATAGGAGGGACAGAATCTTTCTGATGGCGCTTCCCTCTTTTCTGACGCTGTTTGTGGCCGGCCCTTACTGCGGAAGCTATTCGGCTCTGCTGACTCTGGTGTATCTCGTTATGCTGGCTGCAGATTATAGAAAAAAGGGGAAAATAAACCGGCTCTATCTGGGGTACCTCGCGGCGGTGCTTATTCCCCTGGCCCTGTACCTGTGGAGTAATTCCTATGCGGTATATGTACACAGAGGGGCGGTGACGGACGGAAATATCATATCCCAGCTGATTGCAGATCCGTTGTTTTTTGTCACCTTTTTATTAAATGCGTTTGCCTCGGCTGTGCTGGGACAGAACCAGATAGTGGATTTTGCAAATAAAGGAAGTATTTTCGGAAGTGATCCATTTGTTTATCTTCTGGGAGCAGCGGTTATCTTCCTTTACCTGTACAGCCTGTATCTGAACCTGAAATACCGTCTCTATGAGAAAACAATATTCCCGCTGCTCATGATTCTGAGCGGAGGGCTCAACCACCTGCTGATTCTGTCGGCCCGGTGGATATTCTTAAAAGACAGTTACGGCATGACATCCCGATACGCGCTGCAGTATCAGATGGGAATTATCGGAATATTACTGACGTTTGCCGTAGTCATGCGGCTGGGCCGTGAGACTGAAAAATCCGTAAAAAAAGGCCCGGGGCCAATAACCGTTGTGCTTGTCGGTCTCGGCGCCTGCCTGATTCTTGCAGGAAACGCCTGGACGACAAAGGAGGAGTTGAAGACTGCCCCTTTTCGGAAGGATTATCTTCAGATATCCAGGGAACTGGCGATGAATTACAGGACGGCCGGCGACGCGGAGCTGGTGGAGTATCTTCACAATGATCCTGATTCAGTGAGAAAGGCAATGAAGATTCTGGAAGAGAACAACCTGAATCTTTTTAGAAAATAGATATTACTGTTCACACGATTGTGTTCCGCGAGGTGTTTTCGTACACGAAAATCCCGAGTTACACGGTGCGAAACGGCGCTTTTTGCCGTTTCTGTGCATCGCGAAGCGTGTTAGTGTTCGCAGCACGCCGCTTTTTGGCGAGATGTGAATACTAACAAATAGATTATGGCAGCCGGTGCAGGGCCATTGAACCGCCGGAAATGCAGAGGCACGGAAGAATAAAGGAGGGTACGCCCATGAAAGTAGTGATATTAGCAGGAGGATTCGGCACCAGAATCAGCGAGGAAAGCCATTTAAAGCCGAAGCCGATGGTGGAGATAGGGGAACAGCCTATCTTATGGCACATAATGAAATATTATTCCCAGTTTGGCTATCATGATTTTGTAATCTGTCTGGGATACAAGCAGTATGTGGTAAAAGAGTATTTTGCCGACTATTTCCTTCACACCTCCGATGTGACCTTTGACCTTGTAAGCAACAGTATGGAGGTTCACAACAATTATTCGGAACCGTGGAGGGTGACATTGGTGGATACGGGCCTTCATACGATGACAGGAGGACGCATCAAACGCGTGCGCGAATATATCGGTGACGAGACCTTTATGCTGACCTACGGCGACGGCGTGTCTACGGTGGATCTGGAGGCTCTGCTTAAATTCCATAAGAGCCACGGGAAGATTGCCACGATAAGCGGAGTGAATATCGGACAGCGGTTCGGCGTCCTGGATGTGGATGCGGACGGTGCGATTCATGAATTCCGTGAAAAGAGCGATGATGACGGGAAGATTGTAAACGGAGGTTTCATGGTAATGGAACCGGGAGTCTTTGATTATATAGAAGGCGATGATACCGTATTTGAGAAGGCGCCTCTGGAAAATATGGCAAGGGACGGACAGCTGATGGTTTACCGCCATGACGGATTCTGGAAATGCATGGATACCCAGCGCGACAGAATGCAGTTGGAGAATATGTGGCAGGAGGGAGACGCCCCCTGGAAGATCTGGTAAAAGGAGCGCAGCAGTAACGGTTCTTGCTGTCTGAACTGTTACGCGCAGCACGCAGTGCAGAAATACGAGGTGGAAAATATATGGAGTTACTGGAGTTTTACAGAGGAAAAAAGGTGCTTGTCACGGGGCATACCGGCTTTAAAGGTTCCTGGTTTGTCAGAATGCTGACGCTTGCCGGTGCGCAGGTTACCGGATACGGTTTAAAGCCGCCCACACAACCCAGTATGTTTGAGATAACGGGATTGGAGAATACAATCGATCATGTCATCGGAGATATACGTGATTTAGGCCGTCTGAAGGAGGTTTTCGACCGGGTACGGCCGGAGATAGTCTTTCACCTGGCGGCTCAGCCGATTGTGCGGGAATCCTATAGAGAACCGGTTTATACCTATGAGACAAATGTGATGGGAACTGTCAATGTGCTGGAGTGTATCCGGCTGTGCCCTTTTGTCCGCTCCTTTGTGAATGTGACCACCGACAAGGTATATGAAAACAAGGAGTGGGAATTCGGCTACAGGGAAAATGACCGTTTGGACGGTTATGATCCTTATTCCAACAGCAAGTCATGTTCCGAGCTGGTGACACACAGCTATAAGCAGTCCTTTTTTCAGGACGGCCGCTGTGCCGTCTCTACATGCCGGGCAGGTAATGTGATTGGCGGAGGAGACTTCGCGGACGACCGAATTATCCCGGACTGCATCAGGGCGGCCATGGCCGGGAAAGAGATCACGGTTCGCAACCCATACTCGATCCGCCCCTTCCAGCATGTACTGGAACCGCTTTTCGTCTACATGACGGTGGCAAAGCGGCAGATGGAGGAACCGGCTCTTGCCGGAAATTACAATGTGGGACCGGATGATGCGGACTGTGTGGACACGGGCCGTCTTACCGATCTGTTCTGTGAGAAATGGGGCGGAGGACAGACCTGGATTAACCGGCATGACGGAGGACCTCATGAAGCAGGTTTCCTGAAGCTTGACTGCTCCCGCATCAAGAGAGTCTTCGGCTGGCAGCCTGCCTTCCACGTGGAGGAGGCGGTTGAAAAGACCGTTGAATGGTCGAGGGCATGGCAGGCAGGGGAAGATATGCTGGCTGTGACCGACAGGCAAATCAATGAATTTTTAGAAAAGAACCGACATGGAGGTAAATAAGATGTCTGATGAGAAGATAACGGCAGCAGGTGAGGAAGCGGCGCGCAGCCATATCCTCGAACTGGTGGCTGATTACTGTGACAAATATCATAATAAAAAAGGTCCCTTCGAAGAGGGGCAGCGAATTCCTTATGCGTCCCGCGTCTATGACAGCAGTGAGATGGTGAATCTGGTGGACAGCGCTCTGGAATTCTGGCTGACCTCCGGCCGTTATACGGACCGGTTCGAAAAAGGGCTGGCCGGTTATCTGGGAGTCCGCTACTGTTCCCTGGTCAATTCCGGTTCTTCAGCCAATCTGATCGCGTTTATGACTCTGACCTCCAATCTGCTGGGGGAGCGGAGAGTGAAACGGGGAGACGAGGTGATTACAGTGGCCGCCGGTTTCCCCACAACCGTGACACCGCTGATTCAGTATGGAGCTGTCCCTGTGTTTGTGGATGTGACGATTCCACAGTATAATATCGATGTGACGAAGCTGGAGGACGCCCTTTCCGATAAGACAAAGGCTGTTATGATAGCCCATACGCTGGGGAATCCCTTTGATTTGGCAGAGGTGAAAGCATTCTGTGACAAACACGGACTCTGGCTGGTGGAGGATAACTGCGACGCTCTGGGAAGCCGTTATACGGTTGACGGTGTGACAAAGTTCACCGGTACGATCGGGGATATCGGTACTTCCAGTTTCTATCCGCCGCATCACATGACAATGGGAGAAGGCGGCGCCGTATACACGGACAACGCCCTCCTGAACAAGATAATCCGCTCCTTCCGCGACTGGGGGAGAGACTGCGTCTGCCCGTCCGGCTGCGACAATCTCTGCGGCCACCGTTTCGACAAGCAGTATGGAGAACTGCCGCTGGGCTATGATCATAAATATGTTTATTCCCATTTCGGATATAATCTGAAGGCCACCGATCTGCAGGCGGCTGTGGGCTGCGCCCAGCTGGAGAAATTCCCTTCCTTTGTGGAGCGCAGGAAACACAATTTCACCCGTTTAAAGGCGGGGCTTGAGGGGACGGAAAATCAGTATATTCTGCCGGAACCCTGTCACAATTCTGATCCGAGCTGGTTCGGTTTCCTGATTACATGCAAAGAGGGTGTGAACAGGAATGAAGTGGTGCGTTATGTGGAGTCAAAAGGAGTGCAGACCAGAATGCTGTTCGCCGGAAACCTGATCAAGCATCCGTGCTTTGATGAGATGAGAGAGAGCGGCAGCGGATACCGCGTGGCCGGGACTTTGGAAAATACGGACCGGATCATGCGTGACACCTTCTGGGTAGGCGTTTATCCGGGCATGACTGATGAAATGATTGATTATATGGCGAAGGTGCTTATAGAGGCAGCCGAAACAGCAGGAAAAGAGGCGTAAAACGGTGACGGAGACAGCCGCAAAGACTTATGATCTGACAAAGGTTCATGAAGCGAACAGGAAATTATTAAAGGAAATTGACCGCATCTGCAGGAAGTATAAAATCAACTATATGATGGATTCGGGCACCCTTTTGGGAGCGGTACGTCATCAGGGCTTTATTCCATGGGACGACGACGTGGATGTGGTATTTACAAGACAGAACTTTGAGATGTTCATGAAGGTGGCTCCCAGGGAGCTGCCTGATGGAATGTCGGTGCTGCGGCCGGAAGAGATCAGGGGCGGTAAGGTGTTTTATGATTTTACAACCAGGATTATCTACGAAAACAGCCGGGTACACGAGGATAATGAGCAGATGCGTTTTTACGACGGGAAGCTGAATCATCTGTGGGTGGATTTATTTATTCTGGATCGGCTCCCCGATGGAAAAGGAGCGGCCGCCCGGGCAAAATTCATGCAGAAGGTTATTTACGGCATGGCTATGGCCCACAGGAACGGCCTCGATTTTTCAAAATACAGCCTGGCGGACAAGATCCGGGTGGGCGTCCTTGCCACGGCGGGGCGTCTGATCCCGATGCCTGTTTTATTCAAACTCCAGCGTCTGGCCGCGATGAAGGATGCGGACAAAAAGACAAAGCGCTGGTATTACAGTAATTACCAGCCGGATTACCTGTATGTAACGCTGGAAGGCGAGTGGTGCGAGAAGACGCTTGATATGGAGTTTGAAGATTTGGAACTGATGGCGCCGATTGGATTTACACATGTGCTGGAGTTAATCTACGGCGATTACAGAAAGCTGCCGCCGCCGGAGAAAAGGGTTCCGGCCCATTCGACAATTGAGATACAGATATATGACCAGGAGAAATGACAAAACAATGAAAAAAATTTCAATTATTATTTCTGTCTACAATGAGGAGGAGGCACTGGAGGAATTCTACCGTGTATCATGTCCGGTGTTCGAGGCTTTAAGCTGGGATTACGAGCTGATCTTTGTGAATGACGGAAGCGCGGACGGTTCCCTGTCTATTTTAAGACGGTTTGCAGAGGAGAATTCCAAGGTCAAGGTGATCAATTTTTCCAGAAATTTCGGTCATGAGGCGGCCATGCTGGCCGGACTTGATTACAGCACGGGAGACGGCCTTGTATGTATGGACGCAGATTTGCAGCATCCTCCGGAATGTGTGGAGCAGATTATTGCCGGATTTGAGGAGGGGTATGAGGTGATCAATATGGTCCGCACCAGAAACAGGTCGGCCGGATTCATAAAAAATTTAACCTCCTCCGCATTCTATAAACTGATTAATAAGATATCCGATGTGAAGCTGGAGGCCAATGCTTCGGATTTTTTTGCAATGACTGAGCCGGCGGCGAAGGTACTCAGGGAAAATTACCGGGAAAAGGTACGTTTTCTGAGGGGATACGTACAGAATATTGGGTTTAACAGATGCAATATAGAATACGAAGCCAGGCCGAGGGTGGCTGGGGAAAGTAAATACAGTCTGAGAAAGCTGTTTAAATTTTCGATTAACACGATCCTCTGTTTTTCGGATCTGCCGCTGAAGCTGGGAATTTATTCCGGAATGTTTGTAGGTTTTCTGGGACTTATCGTAATGGTTGACACAATTTACGAGTGGGCCGTGCATGGTACGCCTAATGGATATGCCACGATAGTGGTCCTTCTCTGTTTTATGTTCGCCATGCTGTTTGTCGTTGTGGGGATTATCGGGGAATATATTGCAATCCTGTTTACGGAACTGAAAGACCGGCCGATTTATATTGTCAAAGATACGGAAAACATTCCTTCAGGCAGCGGCTGCGGGCCGTTAGAAAATATTGACAGGGCGAAGCGGGATGAAACATGATATGATGGTGAAAGAAAAGAATGACTGTCACAACTCACAGCCCTGTGGGATTTGGGGCTGTGCGGGGCAACTGAAAATTATCTGGGGAAAATTATTTATGAAGAAATTAATGAGTTTACTCTTGAGTATAATTATGATTCTTGCCGGACCTGCCATGACTTCCTACGCGAAGCCGGACTGGCCGGCCGACACTGGGATTCAGTCGGAAGCGGGAATTGTCATGGACATGGATTCCAAAACGGTTATTTTTGGACAGAATATCCATGTTCAAAAGGCGCCGGCCAGCATAACAAAGCTTTTAACGGCTCTGGTCGTGATTGAAAATGCCAATTTGGATGATATGGTTACATTTTCCGATGACGCTATCCACAACGTGGAAGAGGGCGCCGGCAACAAGAATGCGCTGGAGCCGGGGGACAAGATGACAGTGAAAGACTGCCTTTATCACATGCTGCTCACTTCGTCCAACCAGTCGGCTAACGCTCTGGCAGAGCATGTGGCAGGAAGCCGCGACGCCTTTGTGGCGATGATGAATGAGAAGGTGAAGGAGTTGGGCTGTGAGAACAGCCATTTTGCCAATCCGTCGGGACTGAACGACGATACGCAGCTCACGACAGTATATGACATGGCGCTGATTGGAACAGCGGCATATGAAAATCCGGTGCTTCTGGAGATTGGGTCGGCCAAAAGCTACCGTCTTCCGCCTACGGCCAATAATCCGGACGGTGTGACGATTAAGATGGAACATAAGATGCTGACCGAGGGAGATCCCAACTATTATCAGGCGGCCATTGCCGGAAAGACGGGATTTACTTCGATTGCCGGTCAGACACTGGTTACTTACGCTTCTAAGGATGACAGAAAGCTGATTGCGGTGACGATGAAGAGTACGGAGTTTACCCATTATCAGGATACCAAGGCGCTTCTTGATTTTGGCTTCGACCGCTTTAAAAATATCAAAATTGCTGAGAATGAGACCTCCTATACGACAGGGGATCAGCCGGTGGAGCTGGGGGACAGTTCCTATGAGCCGTCCGACCTTTCAATTGACCCTAAAGCAGTGATTACCGTTCCTAAGGATGCGCAGTTTTCCGATACTGACAAGAATGTGGTTACTAAACTTCCGGAGAATCATCCGGACGGAGCCGTGGCTCTTCTTGAGTATACCTATAATGACCGGAAAGTCGGAGAAGTTTACATAATCAGTGCAAAGCAGGCGGCCATCGACGAGACGGCACAGGCCGGCGGTGAAACGCCGGAATCAGCGCCTGAAGGCCAGGACAGTGATTCCGGCAAGGAGGCGGGCGGAACCGCGAATTTTGCCTTTAAGCTGCCGAAACAGGCGCCCTGGATAATGCTTATCGGCGTGCTTGCGGCGGCAGGTCTTGGGTTTTCCATTCTCTTTATCAAAAAGAGAAAAGAGGAAGAACGCAGACTTATGGAGGAGCGGCGGAGGAAGAGAAGGCAGCGTTTGGAGGAAATCGGATGTACCCAGGAAGAATTTGAACGCCTGCTGGAGGAACGCGCAAAGCGGGGGAAATGATCGGGAGGCTTTGAGGAGGGAGTCTCCCATGGAAGGTTGTCGTGAGTGGGGACTCCCTCCTCAAATTATTCAGCCCCGGAAACGGGTGATACAGGGAAATCGGCGAGGTGTTTCCATGCTGTTTTCATCAGTATCATGAAGTCATTTACATGTCCCGGCGGTTTTCCGTTTTTCCTGCGCATAAGACAGATGGGAGTCTGTAAAAGCGTACTGTCATTTTTGATAGGAAAAGCGTTACATCCCGACAGTGTCTTCATCAGGGAAGGAAGTCTGGACTTCCGGCAGAAGAAAGCGCCCAGATGGCAGGGATAAAGGGAAATCATAAGCTCCGTATTGGAGGATTCAATATAAACATTGGGTTTAAAGCCTGCATTGTGGAAACATTCGTCGGCAACCCGGCGGAGCCTCATGGGAGGCTTGTGCAGGATAAACGGAACCTGGGAAAATTCGTGCAAATCTGTACCGCAGGCGGCCTGTTCTTTTATTCTTGGCGTATCCTTGCCGAAATAGTGCTCTAACAGGATATCGGAACAGATAATATAGCTCTTTTCTTCCAGTAAAAGGGTAAAATCGATCCGGTCTTTCAAACCGGACACTTCAGAGCGGCTGGGGGTTCCGATCAGCAGATCGAGAGCGCCGTCGCAAAGCATCTGTAACATCTCTTCGGAGGATTCCTCCACAAGTTCCAGTGAAATATTTGGCCATCGTTTGTGAAAATCGGGCAATACCATAGGGAAACATTCGGCGGCGCGGTAAGCCGGAATACCGATTCTCAGGAGGCCGGAGTGCTTGCTGCTGATGTCGGAAAAAGAGTTAATGAGTGATTCATTTTCTTTGATAATCACCCCCGCTCCTTCTACAAGCTGTTTACCCGCATACGTGAGCTGGAGTTTCGGCTGACGCTCAAAAAGTTTGACGCCGTAATAGAGCTCTAACCGCTGAATCTGAAAGCTGAGAGTCTGCTGGGAAATGTAAAGGCGTTGGGCAGCGGTGGTCATATTCAAATCTTTCGCTACTTCTAAAAAACTTTCAAGATATTTAACATTCATTTGGACAGTCCTCCTCTTTCAGGATTGATTTATGGTTATGAGGTTATGAGGACGCTGCCGGCAGGCCAGGGTCCGGGATGGTGGAGGTGGTGCTATGAGTCTTCAGTCCCGGTTTATAAGTTATCGTGAGGGGGAATCCGGCAGTATGAATTACTACGGGGACCGCTTGCGCTCTTTGGAGTGCGTAGCAGGCACTAAGGCGTCACAAGACGCCGCCTAAGTGCTGACGGACTCCCATGTCCCCCTGCGTAATTGATACTGCCTCCTTCCCCGGGATACGGATCGACGGGACTGAAGACTCATAAAACCACCTCCACCACCCCGGACATTGGCCGTCCCGGCCGCGTCCTCCTGCCATATTAGATGGCTATAGTTATCAGTATACTACCAAAAATACTTGTAATATATATGAGTTTTGCACAAACTTTCTGTTGGAAAACAAAAAGGCATTTAGATATAATTACTACATACTAAATATCCATTGTAACCATAATTTGAAGGGAGAATGAAAAATGCCAGTTGGAAAGCGAATTTATTTACAGCGTAAGCTGCCGGATGCACAATTAATCGAGGACTTTAAGAAGATACCCGCATCAAATGTGGGGGATGTAATGGGACGGAACTGCGCGATGAATCCCCGTATTCATCTGGTCAGCAGTCCTAAGGCGCAGATGATGGCCGGACCGGCCTTTACCGTGAAACTCAGGGCAGGTGATAATCTGGCGCTTCATGGCGCGCTGAATCACTGCAATGAGGGAGATGTGCTGGTTGTTTCCAATGAGGGCGATACAACGAGAGCGTTGATGGGAGAAATTATGATGGCCTATCTCATGCTCGTAAAAAAGGTTTCCGGAATCATACTGGACGGCCCAATCCGTGACATTGATGAGATAGGAAAGTGGGATTTTCCGGTATACTGTACAGGAACAACTCCGGGAGGCCCCTATAAAGAAGGCCCTGGTGAAATCAACGTTCCCGTCAGCTGCGGCGAGATCAGCGTAAACCCGGGCGATATTATTCTGGGCGATCCGGACGGCGTGGTAGTGATTCCGCGAAATGATGGTCCGCAGATTTTAAAGGATGCCCAGAAGTTTCAGGAAGCCGATGAGAAGAAACTGATTGCCGTAAGAGAAGGAACTTCTAACCGGGATTGGGTGGACAAGGCGCTTCTGGATCATGGATTTGAGTTTATCGACGCTGCTTACGAAGCATGACAATAAGCCTGATAATGCATTGGCCCAATCTGCCGGAATGATATCCCTGCTGATTGAGCCGGGCAGAGGCGGGCTTTGGACAGCAGACAAAAACAGAGGATTATAACGGGAGAATGCCATGAAAATTGTTGTACTCGATGGTTATACGGAAAACCCTGGCGACCTTTCCTGGGAAGGGTTTTGGCAGTTCGGTGAAGTGACTGTATATGATCGCACAGAGGAAGAGGAAATTATAAATCGGATCGGTGACGCTCAGGCGGTAATTACGAATAAAACGCCCATTACCCGCGAAACGCTTAACGCCTGCCCTGATATACAATATATTGGTGTTTTAGCAACAGGATATAACGTGGTGGACACAGATGCCGCAAAAGAGAGAGGAATCCCTGTCTGCAATATCCCCACCTATGGGACCGCGGCCGTGGGGCAGTTTGCCATTGCCCTTCTGCTGGAAATCTGCCATCATATCGGGCATCACGATAAGGCGGTGCATGACGGACGCTGGCAGAATTGTCCCGACTGGTGTTTCTGGGATTACCCTTTGATTGAACTGACGGGTAAGACAATGGGAATCATCGGTTTCGGCCGTATCGGCCAGGCGACCGGGGCGATCGCAAAGGCATTGGGAATGAAGGTGCTGGCTTATGATGAGTATCCGAACGAAACAGGACATGGAATCGGGGAATACGTTTCACTGGATCAGCTTTTTGAAAAGGCCGACGTCATTGCCCTTCACTGTCCGCTGTTTCCCGAAACAGAGGGAATTATCTGCAGGGATAATATAGCGAAAATGAAGGACGGTGTTATTATTATCAACAATTCCCGCGGCCCTTTAATTGTGGAACAGGATTTGTATGACGCACTTGAATCCGGTAAAGTTTTTGCAGCAGGTTTGGATGTGGTTTCCTCCGAACCAATCAGAGAAGATAATATTTTGCTCAAGGCGAAGAACTGCATTATTACTCCCCATATTTCCTGGGCATCCAGGGAAAGCAGAAGCCGTCTGATGGATATCGCCGCAGCTAATCTCGGCGCGTTTATTGACGGTAACGCCGTCAATGTCGTCAACCTATGAGCAGGCGGAAATATATTTTAATGCCGGACTCCTTTAAGGGGACGCTGTCGTCCTCTCAGTGCTGCCGGATCATGATGGAGCTTTATACCAGGATCCGGAGGCGTTTTATGAAATAGACTGATAAGAAAAGGAGAGAAAAATGAGTTATAAAGTATTATTACCGCAGCCAATTTTACCGGAAGGATATGAGTATCTGCGTCAGCACGGCTATGAGATTGTGGATGGAAGAGGATTTACAGAGCAGGATATCATTGAAGATATACGGGATTGCGATGCTATGATAGTGAGAACTGCTAAAATTACACGCAATATACTGAATGCGGCGCCAAAATTAAAGATACTGGCGCGCCATGGAGCAGGATATGACGGCATCGATTTGGATGCGGCCAGGGAAAATAAGGTATTGGTGGTAACGGCCGGAGGAGCCAACAGCATTTCCGTCGCTGAACTTGCAATCTTCTATATGCTCTACTGTTCCCGTAATTTTAAGGCGGTGTTAAATCATTACATAGAAGACTACCGCTATGCAAAAATGGGAATCCCTAAGACGGAATTGAGCGGAAAGACCCTTGGCCTCATAGGTGTGGGAAAAATCGGCGCACTGGTTGCTAAAAAGGCATTTTACGGCTTTGACATGAAAGTGATTGCTTACGATCCGTTTTTCAAAGGGGAGGCGCCGGAATACCTTCAGATAGTCTCTGAGCGGGATGACATATTCAAAAACAGTGATTATGTATCCGTGCATGTACCGGCCGCAAAGGATACGATACACAGCATCAGTGACAGGGAATTTGAGCTGATGAAGGACACCGCTTACCTGATTAATACGGCGCGCGGTTCGATTGTGGATGAGCCGGCATTAATCCGGGCGCTGGAAGCTAAAAAAATAGCGGGCGCAGGATTAGATGTATTGGAAAAGGAGCCGCTTGACCCGGAAAACCCATTGTTAAAGATGGAAAACGTACTGACAGCGCCGCATATCGGCGGAGCGACAAAGGAGGCCGCGGCCAGATCCTCTGTTTCCTGTGCCGAGGCGATCGACGATTTCTTTTCTGGGCGCACTCCAAAATTTGTGATACCTGAAATGCGGGATATGATATAATGTCCGGAATATAAAGAATCATACGGAAAACAGCGCTCTATTGCTTGAGGACGGTAACCTGTACGAAAAGCCCGCAGGTTATCGTTTTTTGCATGGTGAAACAACATAAATATTGTCGAAACAGGAAAAAAATCCTGTTAGACAATTGTATAACAGCTATGCTAATATTAGCTCAGAAAAGTCGGCGCGCAGATTTGGAAATCTATAATTTATAGGAATGGAAGGTTGTATCGAAATGCTTGAATTTCAGCTTGGAGGGAGAATTTTATGAGTCAAATGGCTATCGCTTTAATCATTCTTGGCGTCACCATATTATGCTTTATCTTTGAACCGGTCCCGCTGGTGGTTTCCGCAGTTACGGCATCGATCCTTTATGCGTTTACAGGACTGATCAAGATGGAGGATGTGTTTGTCAGCTATAATACCAACACGATTGTCTTAATGATCGCTATGATGATAATCGGTTCCTCGCTGTTTCACTCCGGAATCAGTGAGGTAATAGGGGAAAAGATGTCTAAGTTTACAGGGAACAGTGAGAAAAAGGCGATTCTGGTTACGATGATCGCATCCTGTGCCCTTAGTTCTGTATGCACAAACATTGGCGTTATGACTGCGCTGGCCCCGCTCGTCACGGCTATGTGCCTGTCAGCCGGTATTGCGCCGTCTAAAGCTCTGCTGGCGCTTTTGTTTGGGGCGCAGCTGGGAGGTTTTAATACGCTGGTGGGAGTTCCCTCCAATGTATTTGCAAACAGTCTGATGGTGGGACAAGGTTATGAAAGTTTCCGTTTATTTGATATAACGCCGTTCGGTCTGGGCGTTTGTGTGCTGGGCAGCCTTTACTTCGCATTTTTTGGTTCCAAAATGCTTAGAGATACCGGTTATATTCCGGAATTTGCCCAGACAGAGAGAAAACAACTGGATAAAAGAAAGGCAGTTATATCCTGTACCACGCTGTTTGTCGTATTGCTTGTGATCGCCATCAGTCCGGATGCAGTTCCGATGCATATTGCGGCGGTGATTGGTGCGCTGGTGATTGTCGGAACAAGATGCATGACGGTTCAGGAGGCCTCCCGATCGATTGACTGGAACTGTGCATTTCTGATGGGATCTCTGTCGGCGCTGTCCGCAGGACTTCAGAACAGCGGCGTCGGCATCGTAACGTTGGCCGGGGCGGCATCGTATGCGACTCCATTTGCCGCTCCGCAGAATATGCTGGCGGTGGGCTGGACAAATTACAAATTTATGGATTTTGTCAAGGTCGGCATACCGATGGTATTGCTTACTTATCTTGTTGTTATATGCTTAATTCCAATTGTAATGCCATTTTAGAAAGAGGTGGAAACGATGGTCCATGAACTGCTGTCAGGAACCTACGATTTACATATTCATACTGCGCCGGATGTAATTCCGAGAAAGTGTACAGACGAGGAAACGGTCCGGCGGCTCGAGGCTGCCGGTATGAAGGGATGCGCCATTAAGTGCCATTATTTTGAGACGGCGGCCAGAGCGGCTCTGTTACAGGAGCGTTTTCCGCAGATGATAATTGTTGGAGGACTTGTTCTGAACCGCAGTGTCGGGGGAATTAATCCGGAAGCCGTGGAGCGGTTCGGACAGATGGGCGGCAGAATGCTCTGGTTTCCCACCATGGACGCCCGTTCGTTTCAGCAGTATAAGAAAAAAACGTCACAAGTGCCGTCTCATTTTCTGACGGCCTCGGGAGCGGACGGGAAACTGTCGGCGGAGACCGTCAGGGTGCTGGAGACCGCAGCCCGTTATCAGCTGACGCTGGGGACCGGACACCTGAACGCCGACGAAGGGCTTGCTCTGCTGAGAGAAGGCAAACGTCTCGGAATCGAACGGATGATGGTAACCCATGTGGAACATCCGGCGCTGAATTACAGTATAGAACAGCAGAGAGAAGCCGCCGCAATGGGGGCAATGATTGAACATAGCTTCAACAACGTTTTTTTCCGACGCAGCACGATAGAAGAAATAGCACGGCAAATCCGTGCCGTAGGCTGCGGGCATGTGATACTGACAAGCGATCTCGGGCAGACGGATGCGCCCTACAGCGACGAGGGAATGCTTCAATTTGCCGAAGCTCTTTTAAAACAGGGGATTACAGAGCAGGAGCTGGCGGTAATGATGAAGCAGAACCCGGAAAAACTGATAACCCTGCCGTAGAGTCATATGCGGCATCCGCAGAATGATGAGTACCGCCGTTTTCCGGCTAAATAACCAACCGGAAAACGGCGGTATTTATGGCATAAAAAATATGTGATGTGTCAGATCGGGGACTTTTTGGAAGAAGTGATATGCAAAGGCTGGAAACCCTTGAAAATACTTATTTCTTAACAAATGTTTGGAAAATATGAAGATTTTTTGAATTTTTCAAAAATGACTACAAAAATGAACAAGTATATTATATAATAGCCATGCGGCGCAAGGAGGTATACTTTTGATGAAAAGATTTTTAGTGTTAGCAGCGTGCATGGTTCTTCTCAGTGGATGTACACAGAGCAATATTGTAAACCCGGAATCTGAGACAAAGATTGCGGATCCTAATTTCGATATTCAGGATGATATAGAGATTGACTGGACTCAGGTAAGTGCAGATGCAGAGAGTGTCTTCGAGGATACTGGTGCATATCCGTACAGCAAAGATTTCCATTTCCTTCTGGAACCGCAGAAGAAAGAAGTCATGCTGGTGTGGGTGGTATCAGATGATTTTCCGGCCAGCGAAATCAGAACTTATTCGGATAATCTGATTAAAGGATTTAATGACGTAGTGGCTACCCAGGATTTCTCGATTGAGACATCGAGTGATGATTCGTATGGCGGCCTCTGGAAGAATTACGCACTTTCGTTTGGAATTGCACCTGAAAGTACACAGGATGACGAGGAAACCTGGTTTATCAGCGGCAATTTTGGAGCGGGCGTAGATTTTGTCCTTCCTGATACTGCGGAGCTGGAAAAGAACCTGGCGGCTCAGGAGAGCGGCGGCACACAGGCGGCTGAATAGCAGCCGTTAAGTAATTGAATTAGCAAATAAGCGTCCTGCAAATGCAGGGCAAAGCAGGTAAGAATTAAAACAGGATGGGTAACCGGGTATGAGCCGGATATCCGTCCTGTTTTTTCCGTTTTACAGGAAGTCTGTCCTATGAAACGATAACCTGCACGCTCTGTGCAGGATCGTGCAGGGAGTACGCAAAAAAGACCCGCCTGTTTCAGGAAACAGGCAGGCCGCTGTGGTACGAATAGTTGCCGAGTTCATTCATCAAAAGGGAAAGATCCTGTTTATCAAGTGAAACAGGGCTTGTAATGCAGTTATTTAACAGATAATAGACATTGCTGCACTTGGCCAGTGTCTGATGGAACAGATCCACAAATGAAGCTGTGGAGGCCAGGGAACGTTTCCAGGGGTTGCACCAGGGCTGGTGATCCAGGTTGCAGCTGTTGCGGTAATTGGATATCGTATCGGTCACCAGCTTTGCGGAGGCAACCGGCTGCTTTAAAAACAGGGATTCAACAAATTCAATGCTGTTTTTCTTCCTTCCCGATTTATCGGCCAGGGTGCGGCAGCCGAAACGGATGGCCCAGACGGAACGGTGAACCATGGCCGGTGTCACCTGGAAATTATTGCGGTATGTGATTGGGTAATAAGTTTCATTGATACAGGATGCCAGGAAATGGGAAATAAATTGAAGCTCCTGGCCGTTTAAACAGATACTGGCCGTCTGATTGAATTCGGACGGTTTTTTCTTTTTATATTTCCACAGCAGGATGGCATCCAGCTCATTTTCCAGAGCCGCATGCAGGCCGTGGTTCTTCGTCGAGGGTTCATTAATGTCATAGCCGATCCTGCCGTAGATAAAGGGATGGCAGATAGAGTCGGCAATATAATGGTTAATAAAACCGGCAAGGTAGGCGACAGCTTCTTCTTTCTGCTGTCTCGAGCTGATCAGGCCGATATGGCGCAGGCAGCAGTCGAAAAACTGGCTGACCTGATGTTCATGCATGTGAGAACCGACATTCCTGTAATCCTGATGACGGAGAATGGGAATGTTGTAAAAGAAAATGTCGGGGCCCTGGAGGCCGAGCTGGTAAAGCCAGCGGTATTTGGCTACGATATGCTTTAACTGAGAGTTCGGCATATCATTGTATGCTTTCATTCCGAATATATAATGGGTAGTAAAACCTGGCATGATAATACCCTCTTCCATTTTTATTTTCAATTATTCGCGGTGAGTGAAAAGCAGTGGATTGCGTCTTTCACATTTTGCTAAGTATTCATAGTATACCACATTCCTTAACGGATTGCGATAGAGTTTGTGCATAAGGAGCTGGAAAGAAGAATAAAAAGATACAGAGAATGGAAAATTAGCGGCGGCAGGATGGAGAGTGTAAAGGTGATCCATGATCTCGTATGGGGACCATGGCTTTTATTGTTATTTTTAGGAACGGGAATCTTTTATACGTTCAAATTAAAGGGATTTCAGATTTTTCATTTCAGGTACTGGTGGAAATCTACGGCAGGAACGCTTGGAAACAGGGATGAAGAGGCAAAATCACAAATTGCGACGGCATGTACGGCCCTGGCGGCGACCGTGGGAACGGGAAACATTGCCGGAGTGGCGACGGCTATCGCTGCGGGCGGTCCCGGCGCAGTATTCTGGATGTGGGTGTCTGCCTTTGTCGGGATGGCGGCAGCCTATGGAGAGACGTATCTTGGAATCAGATACAGATACAGGGGGACGGACGGACAGTATATCTGCGGTCCTTTTGTATATCTGGAGCAGGGCTTAAAAAGCCGAGGTATAGGGCTGCTCTATGCGTTCTTCTGTGTCCTGGCGTCATTGGGGATGGGGAGCATGGTTCAGGCCAATTCGATTTCAGACAGCTTTACCTATGCATTTTCCCTGCCGCCCCTGATTACCGGGCTTGCGGTAACGGTTCTCACGATGGCGGTGGTTTTCGGCGGAATCGGAAGAATATCGGAGGCTGCCAGCAGGCTGGTACCGTTTTCGGCCTGCCTTTACATGTTTTTATGCGGTATTGTGATTTTCAGCTGCTATGATAAAGTGCCGGGTGTGTTCAGCGAGATTGTGCGGGAGGCATTTAACTTTAAGAGCGCCGCCGGAGGGGCAGCAGGGTACGGAATGTCAAAAGCGCTGCGCTACGGTGTGGCAAGAGGGGTATTCTCCAATGAAGCCGGATTGGGAAGCCTGGCGGTGCTGCACGGCGCGGCCGGGGAGACAACGGCCGAAGAACAGGGAATGTGGGCTATATTTGAAGTGTTTTTCGATACAATCATCAGCTGCACATTGACGGCCCTTGTAATTCTCTGTATTGCCGGAAAAAGCGGTGCGGCGGGAGGCATGTTTTACGCAGACGGGCAGACGGACGGAAGCGCGATGATCGCCGCCTGTTTCTCCCAGTGTTTTGGTGCGGCGGGGGGCTATCTGACGGCTATATCTATGGCCCTGTTTGCTTTTGCCACCATCATTGCATGGTTTTACCTCGGCAGGCAGGCAGTCGCCTATCTGACGGAGCATACCGGCGCAGGAAAGGTGTTTCTCTGCTTTTACGGATTCGTATATCTCAATGCGGTGTTTTTCGGATGTGTGGCGAAGCTGGAGCTGGTCTGGAACCTGTCCGACGTATTTAACGGACTGATGGCGGTTCCGAACCTGATTGGCATTCTGCTTTTATCAAGAGAAGTGAAGGCGCCGTTGAGAAATAGGAGAAAAAGATAAGAAAAGATAAAGACTCGAAAGCCAGACCAAACGATAATCTGCACGCTGCGCGCACAGGTCACCGACTTCAACAAAAAAGCCTCTCCAGCAGTGAGAGGCTTTTTGATATTTGAAAAAGGGAGGAGAGCTGATACTTAAATCAGCTCGATATTATGAAAAAAATCTTGTAAGCATTGTTAATTGCTATGGTTTAAGTATATGGGGGAAAGATGAAGAAATCATGTTAATTGTGTAAAAGGTTTTTTAATGATTTGTGAACGAAATATGAACGACGGAAGGAAACTCCCCCAATTTCCATTGCATTGATTCTGCTCATTCAGCGCCTGTTTTTCCATATAACAGGACAGCCGGCCTGGGTACAGCGGTATTTCCAGCCTGCACTGATGCAGAAGAGAGCAGCCGACAGCAGACCGATCATAAGGAGCAGGACAAAACGGTAGCTGTTTGTCATGTCATAGATAAACCCGTAGACGGGAATCAGGATGACAGAGGCAATCGGAGCGCCCATGGAGACTTTGGCAAATATTTTTTCATAATCCTTCCGGCCGTAGAATCTCAGCGTCAGAATAGGGGACAGGACCATGATACCGGCGCTGATTAATCCCTGGCAAAAGGCGGACATGCGAAAGAGGAGGAGACTGCTGCCGCTGAGCAGGTAGCCGGCCATTGCCAAAAAACCGATTCCAAGAACGCCGTAGCACGTCTTCAGGCTGCCGATTCTGTCGCTGATTACTCCAATTGCGATTGAACCGGCCGCGCTCCCGATGGAAGCGTATGCAAGGGCATTGCCGGTCTCGGCTGTGGTGTAGCCGAGTAATGCTCCGTAGGTAGGTATATGCTGTGTAAAAACGCCAATACCGGTAATGGAAATCATAAAGAACAGCAGCAAATAAAAGGAAGCCGAGTGCAAAGCCATTTTTTCCGGTATTTCCACTAAATCAGATTCCTTCCGGCCTGCGCTCCTGTCAGCCTGTGTCCCGGTCCGGTAAGGAGACGTGGATTTATCCTCGGGCCTGTTTCGCAGAAAGAGAACGGAAGAAAGAAGAACGGCAGTCAGCGTAACGCCCCCGACAAATAAATACCCGGCGCGCCAGCCGTGAACGGATATTATTTTTGAGGCAGCAGGCTGAAAAACGGAGCCGAATAAGCCTACAAAGGCCATCTGAAGTCCCAGCATCATTCCTGTATTTCCTGCGAACCAGCGGTTAATCAGGATTGGCCCCAGCAGACTTACCAGAATCGTGGATCCCATTGCATAAGGAACCGCCATCAGATACCAGCCATAGACCGAATTCATAAGCCCGAAGGACATGAAAGAAAGCGCCTGCAGAACGGCTCCGGCTGCGGCTACGAGCCGGACGTCATACCGGTTGATAAGCCGCCCTGCCAGCGGAAGCCATAATACCATGACAATGGAAGTGATGCTTAAATAAATGGACAGAGTCCCTATTCCAACGCCGATATCGCGTGACACGGGATACAGAAAAAGCCCTGAGACCGAATTGATTCCTCCTCCGGCAAAGCCGCGGATCAGGATAACGCCCAGAAGAATGATCCAGGCATAGTGCGGTTTTTTGTTTTTCATAAGATTTAAACGCTTTCTTCAGAGCGATCCTTCCTCAAATTTTACGGTTATTGTTGTCTTTTTTTCGATTTTTATTCGTTACTCTGCGGAGCGGTTTTTATTTAACAGGAGAATATTCCTGATAAATAAAAACAATCCGGCAATTCTTCAAATAGAAAAATTGAACCGGATTGTATACATAAGGCCGGCATTTGCTGCCGGATTTATTGATGGCGGTGACCTGTGCGCGGAGCGTGCAAGTTATCTTTTGCGATGCTCTATCCATCCAATCACATCTCCGATCACCTCATCCCTGCAATATTCATTGAATATTTCATGGAACAGACCGCCGTAAATTTTCATCTGTTTATCGGAAGAAGGAACGGTTTTAAAGAAATCATAGGTGTCCTGTACATTTACAAGGCCGTCTTTTTCTCCGTGTAGCATCAGGACAGGATATTTAAATTCTTTGATGCTGTTTTCAAACCAGGTGATGCCGTCGCAGATGGCGTAACACAGACCTGTTGTGAAGGTTTTCGTGTTATAAGGATCTTTTCCGTACCAGTCCACAACCTCCTGGACGGAACAAACGCCGGCGCCCAGTTCGTTTGGAAGCTGTGTATGGGGATCCATTCCTTTCGGAATCCCGGTGATAAGTTTTCCGTTATCCCTGGTCAGGGCTCCGCTTGTGATGATGCCGCGCAGCTTTTTGTCCGGATACTTGGCGCCATACAGGGCAACAGTGAAGCCGCCCATACTGTGGCCGATCAGAAATACGGGAACGCCGGGATTCTCGGCAATCGCCAAATCGACTACAACGTTAGTGTCATCCAGCAATTCATTAAAGTCCGTGTAATAGGTGCGCTCTCCCTCGGAACGTCCGTGGCCGCGGTGATCAAAGCAGTAGGTGCCGATTCCGGCCTATTTAAATATAATTTTGTGTTGTCGTATGACGGAATCATTTCTCCCATATGTAACGCCCTCCTTTTGATAATTTAATTTCTGCGGTGAACGCAGAAACCGTTTATGCGCGGTATAATGACTGCTTTGCAGTCATTATACCATAAAAACAAGGAGTTGGCGTCGAATATCTAATTCAAAATCCGGGTAATAAAGCTGACTGTTCAATATAAAAACCGCCTGCCGACTTGAAACCGGCAGACGGTTATAGATTCTCTGATTAAACCTTCCCCTCAAGACCTTTGTCCACCAGGATCTGTTTTTCAGGGCTGACTTTGGGCGGGGCCATCTCAAAGGAATTATTGACCACGGTAAAATCGAAGTATCCGAGCCGGGCCACCGGCTTAATGCGGCAGATATCCACCTTTCCGTCGGGAAGAATGAATTCGTCGGCAATATGTATTCCGATTACTTCTCCGATAATACAGTCCACGGTGGCCAGTGTGTCTTTGCCCGGGATGCGGATTGTCTGAACGTATTTACACTCATACTGAACCGGAGATTCGGCAACACGGGCGGCCTGCACCAGTACGGAAGGTGCTTTTGTAACCTGGGAATACTCGAACTTGTCTTTCGTTCCCTCCGGAATTTCAAAGATGGAAGAGCGGTTCATCGCGTCCTTTAAATCGTACGATACCATATTGTAGACGAATTCGCCGGTGCGCTCAATGTTTTTTACCGTATTTTTCCGATCATCCACCACATTCTGGTTGGCGGAAAAGATGACCAGCGGCGGATCGAAGGTAAGATTTGTAAACTGGCTGTAGGGAGCCAGGTTATCGGTGCCGTCCGGATTTTTTGTGGAGATCCATCCGATGACTCTCGGAACGGTACAGGATTTAAACGGGTTTCTGGATAAGCCGTGATTATTTTTTGATGGTTCGTAGAACATATTGTTTTCCTCCGTGAATGATTATTTTTAACAGGCCGCAGCGCGGCATTTACAACATAAAGACTAACCAGGATATCGGCACAATGATAAAGAAGGACAGGATGGTCCGTTCCAGCCAGATGATAACCATATCCTTGATGGAAACAGGAATTTCTGTGGCCACAACACAGGGAATTGTCGTGGAGAACATCAAAACCTGGGTGATACTCATGACGCTGATGATAAAACGTGTCAGCTCCGGCGCATTTACGACGACCAGGACGGGAAGGTACATTTCCGCCAGGCCGAGGAAGGCCGCTTTAGCGGCAAGCAGAGGCTCCGGGATCTGAAGCAGCAGCGTAATTGGGTAGAAAATATAGCCGAGCCAGTCAAACACAGGCGTATAATCTGCCAGAATCAGCGCCACCAGGCCGATTGACATGAAGTTTGGCAGCACCTCAAACACCAGTCCAAATGAGTTCTTAATGTTTTTAAGAATGTTCGGAAGTACAGGACCGGCATCTTTACAGATCCGGAGTCCTTCGTTCCATGCGGCTTTCAAAAGGCTCCCCTCCAGTTTTTCTTCCGGATATCCCTCTTTTTCCTGATAATAGGTCTCAGGCTTAGAAGACAGAGGATAGATTCTGGCTACAATGGCTGTGACGCCAAAGGTGACAATCAGTGATATGAAGAAAAACGGAGTCCACAAATGCATGATGTCTGCTGTTTTTGCAACAATAACAAAAAATGATACGCAGACTGTGGAGAATCCTGTGGCGATGATAGAGGCTTCTCTCGTGTTGTACTTCCTCTCTTTGTACATTTCATTTGTAATCAGCATTCCCACGGCCGTACTTCCCATGAAGGAGGCCACGGCGTCGACGGCCGAGCGCCCCGGGGTCCTCCAGACTGCCCGCATCAGGGGGCGGAGGAACTGGCCGGCAAAGTCAATAAAACCATAATTCATAAGACAGGTCAGAAAGATGGCGCCGATTGGAATAAGAGTTCCCACCTGGACTGCCAGCGATTCGAAGAGGAAGGGCCCGTGATCCGCTCTCATAATCGGTTCAGGTCCGACGCCGGAAAAGACGATTACCGTGAATACCGCTCCCAGTATTTTTGTAAAAGTGAAAATGGTTGTGATGGCGTCTTTGTTCCAGGTCTTTTTTATGAAAGGCATGGCAGTGGCGATGAGAATGACTGCCAGCGCATATAATCGCCCTGCCGCCATAAAGTGGCCGGTCAGAAAGCTCACCAGGTATTCAATGGGAATTGTGGTGGCTCCGTTTGACGGGACAGGGACAAAAAACATAAAAATTCCGATCAGGCTGAGCAGGACAAACTTGGCTTTAATGCCTGGGCTTGTGGTGTTTTCCGGTACTTCCGGAGTGTTTTTCATATAGCACCTCCTAAGACTTTTTCATTCTGTTCCGTTACCTGCAAAGCGGCCGCTTAGCTTGTCTTTATTATAGTAAAAGGATAAAGTGTTATATATACACATTTTTGTTCTCCATTTTAATTTTTTTGACATAAGTGAAAAATTGACAATGTTTTTAGATTATATTATAGTTTGAAGAAAAGGCAGCAATAATAATTTTAAATACCGTTTGGAGGAAAGAATGAGGAGTATTTGTCTGTTAGATAAAAACAATCCGGCAGCGGGACAATTGCCTGATATGGAGCTTGCAAAAAACCGGGAAGAAGTTCTGGCACTGAGCAGGGGCCCCGGAGACTGCTTTCTTTTTCTCAGGCAGCAGGATATTGAAAATGACTTTATTCAGAAGGTGAAGGAAAATAATCCGGGGTGCCGTGTTATCATGATGATGGAGGCGGCTCCGGCAGGAATGGTGCTTCCCTATGCCTGGCAGGGATATATTGACGGCGTTTATTTCCTGCACGGGCATGACGGGGAGGAGGAGCTTCCGGCGGCGGAGATGTTTAAAGATATCCTGTCTATGGAATATATCCACGATTTAATATACGGTCATCTGGAAAGACTGACGAAACTTCAGCCCATGTTCGGCCTGATGGAGATAGAAATAAACCCCCAGATAATTCTGACCATTGTTTATGATGATTTCTGGACAATCTGTGAGCACCACCATAATTCATACCGCTACAAGATGAAGCGGAATCTATTGAACAGGACGCGGGAAGTGCTTCGCCTGGGGATGAAGGGAATTGCCACGACATTGATAGGAACAGACAAGGTGGTTGTGGTTCTGGATTGCGGCGGCAGAAAAGGGGAACAGGCTGAAGATTACGCCACTGCCTGCGCTGAGATGATCCGGGACCATCTGATCCGGGAGACGGGCTATTCCGTATCAATCGGGGTGAGCAGCTTCTGCGATACGAAGGGTTTTTTATGGAGGGCTTATGAACAGTCCTTCCGCGCCCTGGAACACTCTTTCCAGAAAGGCAGGGGACAGGTGCTTCATTACAGACAGTCGGTTCCCGTATACGGGGATGAGGGGGCCTCCGAATCAGAGCAGTTCAGCCATGATCTGATTATTGCAGTCAGCCTCAAAAACGAAGAATACGGGGAAGGTGTTCTGGAACGTTTTATGAATCTTACAATCAGCCGGAACATGGGGGCCTCCTATGTAAAATCTCTGGCGGTTACAATTCTGTCGGAGACGGCCCAGTACTGCATGCGGATTGGAATCGATGCGGCGGAAATATCCGGCAGCCTTATCAATGTGGTCAACCGGATCTTTAAGGCTGCGACAGTAAAGGATATCAAGGGAGAGATGCAGTTATTTCTTCAATTTGCCATAAACAGGGTCAGGGCGCTTTCAGACGGGGGCGGCGTACTGGATATTGCAAAAGCCTATATCGAACAGTATTATATGATGGACCTCGATCTGGATAAGGTCGCATCTATCTGCGGATACAGCCCCTCTTATTTCAGCCGCAGCTTCCGGAAGTATTTCGGCATTAACTTTGTACAGTATCTTCAGCAGGTGAGACTCGATAATGCGAAGCAGCTTCTCAAAAGCAGCTCTATGACTGTGGCTGAGATATCTGAGAAGACAGGATTTCAGAGCCTCAGCTATTTCAGCACCATATTCAAAAGGGAGACCGGACTTTCACCCAACCAGTACCGTATTGGTTAAAGTCTGGACAAATCTTCTGCATTTTGCTACACTTATAGGACAAGAGCAGAAAATCTTAGGAGGAAATAAATATGCAGAATCCAATCGTTACTATTGAGATGGAAAACGGCGACATCATGAAAGCAGAGCTTTACCCGGAAATTGCCCCAAATACAGTGAACAATTTTATCAGTCTGGTTAATAAGGGATATTATGACGGCCTTATTTTTCACCGCGTAATCAAGGGGTTCATGATCCAGGGCGGCTGTCCGAACGGCAACGGCATGGGCGGTCCCGGCTATTCAATCAAAGGAGAGTTCAGCCAGAATGGCTTTACAAACCAGTTTAAACACACCAAAGGGGTGCTTTCCATGGCCAGATCGATGGCTCCGGATTCCGCAGGTTCCCAGTTCTTTATTATGCATGAGGATTCACCACACCTGGACGGAGCCTATGCGGCTTTTGGCAAGGTGACGGAAGGTCTTGACGTTGTGGACAAAATCGCCGCCATGAGGACGGATTGGAACGACAGGCCGATGAAAGAACAGAAGATTAAGAAGATGACGGCAGAGACGTTCGGAACGGAATATCCGGAACCGGAGAAATGCTGATTGTACCGGTGATCAGACTGAGGCCGGCCGGAAAGACTGAAGAATAGAAGATATGACAATTGTAAAAGAAGTAACAGTAGAAGGAATCAGATATCCGGTCACTGTTTCGGATGACAACGAGGCTCTTCTGGCCGCAGCAGCGGCGGGAAGAGCCATTATTGGGATATGGGATCCCTCCGTGCGCCCTTTAGGGGCAGGGTTTGACGCATGCCTCTATCTGGTTTGTGAGATGGAGGCGGCGGACGATATGCTTTTGGAAAAGGCAGTCAGAAGACAATACGGACTTCCATGGATTATAGCGCAGACAAAGCGTCTTCTGATACGGGAATTTACAAAGGACGATCCGCTGGAAGCCGAATCGGCCGACGACGGGGACGGTGTATTCTCTGACCGTGCCAGGAGAGAGGATTATATTGACAATCAGTACCGGTTCCATGAATGCGGGCTTTGGGCCCTGGTTTTAAAAAAGAGCGGTGTTATTATAGGGAAAGCCGGAATTACGGCAGGGGAACTGGGGTATCATATTTACGGGCCGTTCAGGGGCCGTGGATACGCTTTTGAGGCATGCTCTGCGATACTCGGCTATGCGGAGGAAGAGCTGGGGCTTCGTCATGTCCGGATAAAAACCGGGGAAGGGAATGAAGCTTCCGTCCGTCTGGCAGAGGCCCTGGGTTTTTCAAGGACGGAGGATACGGAGCAGAAGAGTGAGGGGATTCTTACGTTTGAAAAATATATGCAAACAGATATGCGATAAACAGTAAAAGTTTATGCTGTTTAAACTATTTCAATAAACAAAAGAAAGGCATCAATAATGGCATCAAAATTATTTGATTATGACAATCCCTTCTTTATGTTCATGTCGAGGATATGGGATTTAATGATTCTGAACTTCCTTGCCGTTTTACTCTGTCTTCCGGTCATAACAGCCGGGGCGTCGGTGACGGCATTGTATTATATAACTCTTAAGATGGCGGAAGACAGGGAGTCGCATATATACAGGAGTTTTTTGAAAGCATTCAGGGACAATCTGGTACAGTCCACGGCCATCCATCTGATTGTGACGGCTGCCGGGGCGGTGCTGCTGCTTGATTTCTGGTATTTTGTTCTGGGGGGCAGAGCGCCGGGAGCTTCAGCCTCCGATATCTTTTCCGCCGGCATATTTTCTTCCGGCAGCCCGGCGCGCTTTGCGGCAGCCGCCCTGCTGCTGGCTCTGATGCTGCTGTATCTTTTTATAACCGTATATGTATATGCCATCCAGGCAAGATTTGTAAATACGGTCTTCAAGACGATAATCAATGCGTTTATGATGGCGGTACGCCATCTTCCGTCCACTGTTCTGATGATAATCCTGAACTCCGTATTTTTTTATATCATGTTTCATTATGCTTCATGGCTGGGATTCTGGGTGCTGTCCGGCCCGGTTTACCTGAATTCACTCCTGCTTTGCAGAATATTTAAGAGGTATATGCGGACGGATGCAAAAGAAATTACAGAAACAGACAAAAATACAGCCGAATAGTATTGTATTTTGTATGTACGGCGTATATAATATATTGTATACAAAAAAATGCGTTGATACAATTTACTACGAAAGGAAAAGACCGGAGGAATAGAAATGATAAAGCACCTGGGGCTTAAAGCCTACGGTAAGATTAATCTGGGGCTTGACGTGGTCCGGAAGAGGGAAGACGGGTACCATGAAGTGCGGATGATTATGCAGACGGTGCGCGTGTATGACAAGATTGACCTGGTGCGCAGCGAACAGCCCGGAATCAGGCTGGAAACAAATCTCTATTATCTGCCCGACAATGAAAACAATCTGGGCTACAGGGCGGCCAAGCTTCTGATGGACGAGTTCGGCGTTACGGAAGGCGTGGAAATCAAGATGAAGAAATTCATCCCCGTGGCAGCCGGTATGGCGGGAGGAAGCAGTGATGCGGCGGCTGTCCTGTTCGGAGTTAACAAGATGTTTTCTCTGGGCCTTACAACGGAACAGCTGATGGAGAGGGGCGTAAAGCTGGGAGCCGATGTGCCTTACTGCATCATGAGAGGGACAGCGCTTTCCGAAGGAATTGGGGAGATTCTTACGCCGCTGCCTCCGATGCCGCAGTGCCAGATCCTGATCGCCAAACCGCCGATCAGCGTTTCTACTAAATTTGTTTATGAAAACCTGAACCTGCCTTCGCTGTCCCGGGATGCACACCCGAATATCGACAAAATAGCAAAGGCTCTGGCATCCAGGGATTTCTACGGAGTGGCGGATAATCTGGGAAATATACTGGAGACGGTGACGATACCGGCTCACCCGGTCATCCGGGAAATCAAAGAAAAAATGATGGAACTGGGAGCTGTAAATGCTCTGATGAGCGGCAGCGGACCTACCGTGTTCGGATTGTTTGTAAATCCGGCTGCTGCTCAGGAGGCATATGAAGAAATGCGCTATGGGAGTGCGAAAAGCCTCTCAAAGCAGGTATATCTGACCAGCTTCTATAACAACAAAGCAGGAAAATAATTAGGACAGGGGAATTATTTATGGGAAATAATTTTGAAGTGAACATGAATGAGTACCTCCCGCTGAGGGATGTCGTATTCAACACGCTCCGGCAGGCCATTTTGAAAGGGGAACTGGCGCCGGGAGAAAGACTCATGGAAATACAGCTTGCAGAAAAGCTGGGAGTAAGCCGAACCCCGATCCGCGAGGCAATCAGAAAACTGGAGCTGGAAGGCCTGGTACTGATGATTCCGCGTAAGGGAGCGGAGGTTGCCAAGATTTCCGAGAAGAGCTTAAAGGATGTTTTAGAGGTAAGGCGTTCCCTGGAGGAACTGGCTATTGAGCTGGCCTGCCAGCGGATGACGGATTCCGATCTCATGGAAATGGAGAGGGCGGGAAAGGCATTCAAAGACGCCGTTGACAATGGAAATGCCATGGAGATTGCCGAGACGGACGAGGCTTACCATGATGTAATTTATAATTGTACCAGGAACATGAGGCTGGTGCAGATTTTGAATAATCTGAGGGAACAGATGTACCGTTTCCGTCTGGAATATATCAAGGATGAGGACAAGAGACAGATTCTTCTGATTGAGCATGAGAAGATCCTGAGGGCCCTCAGGAACCGCCATGTGGCCGAGGCCAAGGCGGCTGTGCGCGAACATATTGACAACCAGGAAATCACGGTTCTTAAGAATATAAAGGAGCAGGAAGAATGACATTTAAAGAGCTATATTTGTCAGGCCAGGTTGAATTTGAGGAAATAGACAGGTTTATTTCCAGGTGGAATAATTCCGATGATGAAAGAACGCTTGCAAAATATCTGGGCCTTAACGCAGAGGAAGAGGACGTCTGGATCGATGACAGCGATGAAGCGCTTCAGGATATGCTGGATTCTTATGAAAAGGTGGCCGGGACTCCGGTGACGCTCGGCAGAACAGGGATTATCGTCAATAAGAACGGTTTTGGCGCCCTTCCGATGCAGCGGGTATCCATGGAGGCGGCCAGAGCTCTGCTTCGGAAAGCTTACGATGCAGGGATACGCTTCTTTGATACGGCGAGGGATTACACCGACAGCGAAGAGAAAATCGGCCTTGCGCTGAGCGGCGTGAGGGATAAAATTTATATTGCTACAAAGACCTCGGCAAAAACGGTGGATAAATTCTGGCAGGATTTAGACATAAGTTTACATAATTTAAAAACTGACTATGTGGATATTTACCAGTTCCACAACCCGGCATTCTGTCCGAAGCCGGGAGACGGCAGCGGGCTCTATGAAGCCATGCTTAAAGCCAGGGAACAGGGCATGATACGATATATCGGCATTACGAACCACAGGATGGCTGTGGCGGAGGAGGCGGTGGAATCGGGACTCTATGATACGCTCCAGTTTCCGTTTAACTATCTGTCCACAGAGCGCGAACTTGCCCTGGCCGAGTCCTGCCGTAAGCAGAATATGGGCTTTATCGCAATGAAGGGGCTTTCCGGGGGCCTTATTACGGATTCAGCGGTGATTTATGCATGGATGCTCTCTCATGAAAATGTACTTCCCATCTGGGGCGTGCAGAGGGAGGCGGAGCTGGATGAATTCATCAGCTATATCGATAATCCTCCGGAGCTTACGGATGAGCGGAATGCCGTAATTGAAAAAGACAGGAAAGAGCTGGCAGGCTCATTCTGCCGGGCCTGCGGTTACTGTCTGCCATGTCCGTCAGGCATCGAGATTAATCTCTGTGCCAGAATGTCGCTCCTCTTAAGACGGATGCCCCCGGATGATTTTCTCACGGAGGAAGGCCAGGCGAAGATGAAAAAAATCGAGGACTGCGTCCATTGCGGACAATGCAGGGCTAAATGTCCTTATGGACTGGACACGCCGACTCTGCTGGAGGAGAATTATAAAGACTATAAAGAAGTACTGGCTGGAAAAACAGTCCGGAATTGAGCAGAATCTTACTGTGCTAAATAAAGGTAACAGTTTAGGCGGGGCGCTGTTACTAAAACATATGGAGATTTAACTGAGGTTTGGAGGATGCGTCAGGAACGGACCATGTCCGGTGTGGTGAGGGGGATGGCTGAGTCTTCCGTCCCCGTGGGAAGTTGGTTGTGGAGGGGGAATCCGGCCGGAATGAATTCTTACGGGGACCGTTTGCACTTTTCGAAGCGCATAGCCGTGCTAAATTCGTGAGAAACCT